>CAFAAS010000011.1_pt1 | contig 44224 bp, 40 predicted proteins | sample 7267651 | NCBI WGS metagenome assembly CAFAAS01 (sample SAMEA6813992, study PRJEB35770) | freshwater metagenome | biome: Freshwater; feature: Freshwater reservoir; material: water | place: Czech Republic | collected 2017-08-18 | depth 30m m | reverse complement strand
TCTCGTCCGATTTCAGAGCTTGGTATCTACCCAGCTGTGGATCCACTTGACTCAACATCACGCATCTTGGATCCACGCTACATCGGCGAGCACCACTTCCGTGTTGCTAACCGTATTAAGCAGATCTTGCAGCGCTACAAGGATCTTCAAGACATCATCGCAATTCTTGGTATCGATGAACTCTCTGAAGATGACCGCGTATTGGTTGGCCGTGCACGCCGTATTCAGCGCTTCTTGTCGCAGAATACTTTCGTCGCAAAGGTCTTTACCGGGATCGAAGGCTCTTTCGTTCCACTAGTCGACACAATTGCAGCTTTCGAAGCGCTTGCCGATGGAAAGTACGATCACGTTCCAGAGCAGGCATTCTTCATGTGCGGTGGTCTAGATGACGTTGAGCGTAGAGCTGCCGAGCTAGCTGCTAGCGTCGGAAAGTAATTAGCACATGAGTCTTAAAGTCGAACTCGTATCTCCAACGGAGCGTGTCTGGTCAGGAGAGGCAACATTTGTCTCTGCCCGCACGGTCGAGGGTGATCTCGGTATTTTGCCGAATCACGCACCGCTCTTTGGAGTACTTGTCGATGGTGCAGTCAGTATTAAGGGCGTTGATGGAAGCACCACTGCATTTAATGTCAGTGGTGGCTTCCTTTCAGTTTCTAACAACCGCGTCTCAATTCTGACTGAAACCGTCAATAAGTAACTTACTTTAAGTGGTGCTCGGTTTCGATTACACGAACAGTCTTTGATTTCCCACGCATAACAATTGATTGGCTAATTGCACCAAAGCTTGTATATCGAATACCTTTTATTAACTCGCCGTCGGTTATTCCAGTTGCAGCTAAAAAGACATCTTCAGAGTTAACAAGGTCTTTCGTATGCAAAACTGGACCTGATGCTGCGCCATCGATATGAAGTTGACCTTGGATTGCACCACCTAAACAGATCATAGCCGCTGCGGTGATTACTCCCTCGGGTGTGCCACCAATTCCCATCAATAAATCAATACCAGTATTCGGGCGTGCAGTTTCGATCGCTGCGGCAACATCTCCATCTTGGATTAAGCGAATCCTGGCTCCCGCTTGGCGAATTTGAGCTATCAACGTGTCATGACGTGGACGGTTTAAAACAACAACCGTTATGTCGCTGATCGCCAAATTTTTGGCTTGAGCCACAGCTGCAATATTTTCGGCAACTGATGCTTTGATATCTATAACATGGGCCGCTTCCGGTCCTGTCACGATCTTATTCATATAGAAAGAGGTTTTAGGATCATACATTGTGCCTCGTGGGGAGAGGGCGATTACAGAGATTGCCCCATTCATTCCATTTGCAGTTAGAGATGTTCCATCAATTGGATCAACGGCAACATCGCACGATGGTCCCTCTTGATTGCCGACATGCTCGCCGTTGTGCAACATGGGGGCATTGTCTTTTTCACCTTCACCGATGACAACTACACCCGACATATCAACGGTGTTAATCATCTCTCGCATCGCCTCGACCGCAGCCTTGTCTGCCAAATTCTTTTCACCTCGGCCTACCCAAGGAGCTGCGGCAATCGCGGCCGTTTCCGTTACTCGGATTAATTCAAGAGCTAAGTTGCGATCTGGGATTGGAACCATTATTCACGACCCACTTTCGCACCTAGGGAAACTAACTGTTGGGCAAAGTCTGGATAACCACGGTCGACGTGAAAGGCCTGATCTATAGTCGTTTCACCCTCACTAACTAAAGCGGCCAGAATTAAACCGGCACCTGCGCGAATATCGGTCGCTTCAACCGGGGCTCCCGAGAGTTCGGGCACGCCATCTATTGAAGCGTGGTGGCCGTCAACAGAGATCTGTGCGCCTAGGCGTATTAACTCATTGACGAACATAAAACGCGACTCAAAGACATTCTCAGTCACCAAAGAGTGGCCATCGGCAATAGCGTTGAGAGCTATAACCATAGGCAGTAAGTCCGTTGGGAATCCAGGAAATGGAAGCGTTGAAACATCGATTGCCTGCGGCCTTGAATCCATTCGCACACGTACTCCATCGGCAGTCGTTGTAACAATAGCCCCTGCACTTGCTAATTTTTCTAAGGGAAGTTCTAGATCAATTGCACGTGCACCGTGGATTGTTATATCACCGCGAGTCATGGCCGCAGCAAATGCCCAAGTTCCAGCGATAATACGATCTGGAATTGTTACATGTGTAGTTGGATGCAACTGCTTAACGCCTTGAATTGTAATCAGCGGAGTACCTAGGCCTTGGATCTGGGCACCCATAGAGATTAAGAACTCTCCAAGATCGGCTAACTCTGGTTCGCGTGCGGCGTTATCAATCGTTGTCTGTCCATGGGCTAGAACCGCTGCCGTCATAATATTTTCAGTTGCACCAACACTCGGGAAATCTAGTTCAACTGCTGCACCAATTAAACCTTTTGGAGCTTTGGCAATCACATACCCATGCTCAATATGAGCAGATGCACCGAGGGACTCTAATCCTTTGATATGAAAATCTAAACCACGCGAACCGATTGCATCCCCGCCTGGAAGTGCGACTTCAGCTCTACCAAGTCGAGCAACGAGTGGGCCTAATACATTGATCGATGCACGCATCTTTCGTACAAGGTCGTAGTCAGCGCGGTGACCAAGATCGTGTGGGACATCGATTCTGACGCTATCGTCACTGTGAACAACTACGCAGCCCAGGCGAGTCAAGAGATCTGACATGATGTCGACGTCTGCGATTTTCGGGACGTTAGTTATCGTAGTTTTCCCGGCTGCCAGCAGAGATGCCGCCATAAGTTTTAAGACTGAGTTCTTAGCTCCAGAAATGGTGACTTCTCCGCGCAGTTGTGCTCCACCTGTGACACGGAAGCGATCAAGAGATGCCATGGCCGCAGTCTACTTATAGGGTAGAGGCATGGTTAATTTAACGCGTATTTACACCAAGACTGGCGATGATGGCACCACCTCGCTCGGGGACATGAGTCGGACCTCTAAGAATGATCCGCGCCTTGAGGCATATGCCACGGTTGATGAGGCTAACTCCTCTATTGGAGTCGTTCTCTCTACGGATGAACTCAGTGATGATGTCCGCGCTCTCTTAGTTCGAATTCAAAATGATCTCTTCGATGTCGGTGCTGATTTATGTACACCTGTAGTTGATTCACCGGCATTTGAGCCTTTACGCGTTTTGGAATCTCAAGTAAATTTCTTAGAGTCGCAGATCGATAAATATAATGGCGAACTTGAATCTCTACGTTCATTCGTACTTCCATCTGGAACACCGGCAGCTGCACATTTACATGTTGCTCGCACAGTCGTTCGTCGTGCCGAACGGCGAACGTGGGCTGCAATCCACGCCTTTGGCGGTGGAGTAAGTCCTATAACGGCAAAGTATTTAAATCGATGCTCAGATCTTCTCTTTGTTCTTGCACGCCATGCCAATAAAGAGTTAGGCGACCAACTATGGGTGCCTGGAGCCAATCGCTAACTAGTAACAGGTGAATAAGTCGAGCTTGGAATAATCTCAGTTGCTCCATCATGGTGGCAATTTGCAGATATGCCCGAAAGTGAGTGGTTAAGCTCTAGCAGTTCTTGACTTACTAAGAGCGCTGTTATGACTTCTTTAGGCGCGCTTGCTTTAATCAGAGTTCTAATGCTGCCAAAGGTACGAACTGTTTTATCGTCGGCAGATGTTGGACCGATGAGCGTTGCATTAATTTCCCACCACAGGCAGCCGTTAAGAGATGCTAATTGAACAGCTCCACAGGAATATTTTTCACAGATCGGCTTCCCATCGACAAGCTGTGCCAACTGTTTAGCTAAAGTCGAGTTGCTCGATGCCGTTCCGATTAACTCTTTGGCTGTCGGAATCTTTGCAAAAACTTCGCCGTTAGATTTAAATCCAATGGGAGGCCATTTTGGTGATGGCGAGGGTGAGAGCGATTTCTTCTTCCTCGGCTTACGTTTGGCCACTACTTTCTTCTTCTTAGCCACTACCTTTTTCTTCACAACCGGCTTAGGTGTCGATGTTGCTTTTTTGGTAATGGTTGGCTTAGGCGATGGTGCCTTTGTAATAGTGGCTTTGGGAGTAGGTGCCTTCGTTGCAGCATCGGCAGCGGGACTGATCAAAACAGCTATTAAAGCCAGTCCAATTAACCGCTTAATCGCGCTCCCACTTGAATTTGCGTACCGAAAAGAATGTTCCAATAATGAGCCAGATAACCAAGACGGCAAAGGTTTTTTCATTTTCCCACGATTTAGCGACCTCCTGCGAAGCAAAAGAATCGGGCAAGAAGACTGAGCGCATTCCTTGAGTTAACCATTTAAGCGGGAAGAGCGAAGCGAACTGTTGCATCCAGGTTGGCAATTGAGTAAAGATTAAGAAGACACCACTAAAGAACTGCAAAACAATAACGATCGGCGATACTACGGCAGATGCACCTCGACCACTCTTTGGAACAACTGAAAATGCGATTCCAAGAGCAGTAGAGCAGGCGCTACCAAGAAGTGTGAGCCAGGTAAAAGTTAACCATTTATTGATGTCGGTCGGCATATCAACGCCGAAGAAGGCTGCGCCAAAACCGAGCAACATAAGAATTTGAACCACCATGCTGACGAAAACGAGAATCGCTTTACCTATGAAATAGCTAGATGCCGGCATAGGTGTTCCACGTAAGCGCTTAAGGGCTCCAAAGTCACGTTCAAGCGGGATTGTGATGGCTAAGCCTTGAAAGCCTGTATTTACTAGACCAGAGGCGATCATTCCAGCAACAAAGTATTGTGAGAATGTCACATTAGGCGCGATAGTGTCGGTAAATACTGAGCCAAAAATTACTAGCAAAATAACTGGGAAAAGTAATGTGAAGACGACGGACTCTCGTTGGCGCACAAATTGGCGAATCTCTAAACCACCACGGCGCATACCTAGTGCCCAAGCAGTTGGAATTTTATTCATGAGTTTGCCCGATCATGGTTAGATAAATATCTTCAAGTGATGGCCGCGTGATTGTGAGCTCGGGAATCTCACCGTTAAATTGCGCAGTCAATCTGCTCACAACTGAGGTTGGATTATTTGATGCCTCTGACTTTATCTCAACCCCATCGCGCCAACTAACTAATGCCGCAGCGGTACTGCGCCCACCCAAATCACTCGGGGTCGAAATCTCGAGAATCTGACCTGCATTAATAACGCCAACTCGATCTGCAAGGGCTTCGGCCTCATCTAGATAATGTGTAGTCAAAAGAATCGTTGTTCCGTCACCACGCAGTTTTTCTATTAAAGACCAAAAACTGCGACGGGCCTCAGGGTCAAAGCCAGTGGTTGGCTCATCGAGAAATAAAAGTTCAGGATTGCCGATAATCCCAAGGGCAACGTCTAAACGTCTGCGCTGACCTCCCGAGAGTTTGCGAATGAGGGAGCTGGCTTTTTCATCCAGACCTACCGAGTTAATGACCTCATCAACCTTACGCGGATTAGAGTAGTAACCACTGAAATGCTCAATACTCTCTATGACCGTTAAATCGCCAGAGTCTGACGTTGCCTGCAAGACAATTCCGATTCGATTTCGCCATTGGCGAGCGGCTTGTCCGGCTCCATGCGGATCAAATCCCAAAACCTTTACATCGCCACTATCTCGACTACGAAAACCTTCAAGAATCTCAACGGTTGTTGTCTTGCCCGCACCATTAGGACCAAGCAGGGCAAAGATCTCGCCAGTGGCAATACTTAGATCTATCCCTTGAACTGCGTGAACGTCGCCATAGCTTTTTCTTAATCCGCTGACTTCTATCGCGTTCATATGGTGATACTACTACCTCAATTACTGTGAGAAAATAGGCGCATGAGTCCGCGCAGAAACTACCCCAAGAACAAGCGGCCAAAATCCGATGATAGGGATATCGCGACATCGAACCAAACATTTGAAGAGCACGCTGAGGGGCTCTATACCGTTCGCAAATTAACTGGCTCAGGATCGACTAAGCCCTATCGCTGCCCTGGATGCGACCAAATGATTCCACTGGCAACTCCGCATATTGTTGCTTGGTTAGAAGATGACCAAGAGAGTCGTCGCCATTGGCACAGCGCATGTTGGGCTAAGAAAGATAAGCGACGTCCTAATACCGAACGAACGCGTAACGCTCCTCGGTACTAACCTAGGCGACCCTTGAGTAGTTTTGTCAATCTAATGACTAGGACATCATCTTGCGGTCGTCGTTTAAAACTTAAAAACTTAAGCGGCAAGTAGAAGCGAGTGCGCACAACTGTGCGTGCAAATGTATATTCGAGTAGACCTTCAGGCCCATGAACGCGGCCAGATCCGCTATCTTTCACGCCCCCAAAAGGCACCGAAGCGACAGCTGCGAAAGCAAAGGTTGAGTTAATCGCAACCATTCCACACTGCAACTGTGTCGCTATCTTTTTGCCTTGACGTTTAGACCAAACATTTGCACCAAGTCCATATCGAGAGGCGTTAGAAAGCTCAACGGCTTCGCGCATCGATGAAACTCGGTTAATAATAATGATGGGACCGAAACTCTCTTCACGAATGGCAGTTGAACTCTCTGGAACATCGATGAGCACAACTGGCTGCACGAATGGAGCCGCTACCGATTTAGGGCCTCCATAGACACAGGTCCCGCCATCGGCGATCGCGGCCTTGATATGAGATTGGATTACTTTAATTTGTGAAGGCATAGTTGCTGGACCGTAGTTGCCATCCCCAGGCGCACCGGCATGAATAGTTGAGGCGAGTTCAATAGACCTTGCAACAAACTCATCGGCAACTTTTTCATCGACATAGACGCGCTCAGCACCGATACATGACTGCCCAGCGTTAGCCATGGCAGACCACATCGTTGCATCAACGGCCCGCTTAATGTCGGCATCTGCAGCGACGATAACTGGATCTTTACCGCCACATTCGAGGACCACCGGTGTCATTACGGATGCGCATTGGGCCGCAACTAGTTTTGCGGTGCGAGTGGAGCCTGTGAATGAGAGTTTATCGACGCCACTTACGCACAGTGCGCCTCCTGTTTCACCCAAACCAGTAATTGTTGTAAAGATATCTGCAAAGGGAGCAACTTCATTAAACGTCTCCTCAAGCCACACACCAACTCCAGGGGTGTACTCACTTGGTTTAAATACAACGCTGTTACCAGCAGCTAGAGCATAGGAAATTGAGCCAACGGGAGTAAAAATTGGATAGTTCCAAGGGCCGATTACACCGATGACACCTAACGCCGATCGCTCAACTGTGGCCGACATATTTGCCATTAATAAACCTGGGCGACGAAACGCTGTACGCATTATTGACTCTGCATGGCGCGATGCCCAGCCGATATGGCTGACGGCGATACTGACTTCAAGGCGCGCATCACTAAGTGGCTTCCCAGTCTCAAGAGAGATGAGTTCGGCAATTTGATCAATACGATTAATTATTAACGTGCTCCAAGCCAGGAGAACTTTTTTGCGTTTATTAAATCCCAAGCCCTGCCATTGCACACTAGCGATTCGTGCATGCGCGACTACTTCATTGACCTCCTTTATGCCCATAATCGGGTAGGTGCCAACTACCTCATCTGTGACTGGATTATGTGAATTAAATGAGGGCCTACGTCTAGTTGCCATGGTTAGAAGCGTAGTGGGCTCTGGATATAATTTGAAGTATGACCGAACTCATTAAACCTAGTTCAGTCTTGCCTGCGCTGCGCACGCCTTTTCACACTCTTACTAGTGATGGCGTCAATCTAATTGGAGAGATTTCTGCACCACTGAATCCAAGCCGGGGTGCCATTCTCTGTCTGCATCCACTTCCAACGGCTGGGGGGATGATGGATAGCCACCTCTTCAAAAAAGCGGCCAACAGATTGCCTGCCATGGCTGGGATCACAGTTGTGCGTTTTAACACAAGAGGTACGACGAGTGAGGCGGGCAGTAGTACGGGGGAGTTCGATAATGGTGGCGCCGAGGCGCTAGATGTTCAAGCGATGCTCGCCTATTGTTTTGATGTTTTACATTTGGAAAATCTCTGGGTTGTTGGTTGGTCTTTCGGAACTGATTTAGCCCTTCGGCACGCAAAAGATGTACGGCATAAGGGATTAATTTTATTGAGTCCGCCGCTTCGAACAACAAGTGATAGCGAACTTCTCTACTGGAATAGTGATCCCCGCCCGATTACAGCGTTAGTGCCCGAGCTCGATGATTATCTAAAACCCGATCAAGCACGTGAGCGCTTTGCGATTGTGCCTAAGTTGCAGGTTATTGCATGTGAGGGAGCCAAACATCTCTGGCTTGGTGAACCCTTTGTTAATCACGTGCTCTCATCAATTAATTCAATTGTAACTGGCGATACCCAAGCTTTACCGTTGGAGTTTTAGGAAGCTTGCGCTCGAGGAATAACCACCTCATCTAAAATTAATATGATGGCGGCAGCAACCGGTACGGCTAACAATCCACCTATCAGACCAAGCAATGATGAGCCGATCAGTGCAGAAATAATCGTTACCGCACCTGGTACAGACATAGTTTTCTTCATAATTCGTGGCGTCACCACATAGTTTTCAATCTGTACATAGACAACGTAGGCAACAAGTGCAATGAATCCGAGTAGTACCGATTGCGTTAGAGCAATTATCGTAACTATGGAACAGCCAATGAAGTGCCCCACAAGTGGAATTAATCCACAGACTAGAATTATCATTGCTATGGCTATTGGTGATGGCAATCCTAATACCACTGAAAGAATTAAAACAAAGATGGATGCCATAATTGAAATTATTATCTGACTTCCAACAAATGAGCCTACGCGTCCAATAATTGCATGAGTTAAACGCCCCACGCGATCGCGTCGGCTTGATGGTACAAGTGAAAGCCCAAGCTCAATGGCCTGCGGTAGTGAAGTGATGAAATACAGAGTCAAAACAAGGACGGTGAGGAAAGAGAAAAACCCAGAAAGAATTGTTTTTCCAACTCCCAGAACGCCGCCGAATGTGGAAATAAGGAGAGTTCCATTAGAAGTAATCGATTTCAATTTGCCCTGCAAAGTATCGATAATTCCATAATCAACATTGAGTTTGTTAATTGTGGCGTTATTGGTGAGATCGCTCAATAACTTGGGTGCCTTATTTATAAGTTGAGTGCCTTGTGACACCACGGGAGGCGCAACAACGAGGGCAAAGAAAATTACAAATAGTATTACTGAGGTGAAGATGATGGCGACTGCGTTAGCGCGAGAAAGATTTCTACGACGTAGTGCCTCAACTGCAGGGTTGAGGCCAGTTGCAAGAAATAGCGCAATCAAAATCAAAACAAAAATCTGGCTCACACTCGCCAAAGCTCGCATCAAGACGATCGCAGTCAATGCACCCAACGTTGCGATGAAACCAAAGTAAAATGGATGCGCTCTATTTATAGGTTCTCCCAGAGTGCCAAAATCCGTGGGAGGAACGACTACCTTGGCGCCTGGCTTTGTTACCCGCTTAATCCGTGCTGAAATCGCCATGTTTCTATTCTAAAGTGCCAAGCTCTCCAGCGGGGGTGATGAGTTCACCTAAATGACACATTCATAGGCAAGAATGCAGGCTATGGCGCTTCGAATAACTGGATTGGGCGAGGAGATCGCGGCAGTAACCAGCCTGCCATGGCAGTTAAGTTTAGAAGAGTGGCCAGAAGATCCGCTGTTGGCCGAAAAGCGGGGTATATCTCGCCACGTAGTTCGCCTGGTTCGGGCGACAAAAGATCCAGATGCACAGGTCTATGCAGTCAAAGAGACTGTAAGTGAGTTCGCTAATCGAGAGTATAAAGTTTTGCGCGAACTAAGCCATCTGAATGCTCCATGTGTAGAGCAGATTGCAGTTGTTGAAGGACGTACGGATAAAAATGGCGAAGAATTACCATGTGCAATCGTAACTCGCTTTTTGCCTTATTCACTTCCTTACCGTGTTCTATTGTCGGGATCGGTAACAGCACATGACATAACAACAATGGCAAGTGCATTGGCGCTTCTTATTGTGCGTTTGCACTTACTTGGATTTTGGTGGGGAGATTGTTCATTATCAAACACTCTGTTTAGACGCGATGCCGATGGCTTCGCTGCATATTTAGTCGATGCTGAAACTGGGGAGTTTCAAAAAAGCTTGAGTGACGGTCAACGCGAACATGATTTAGATATAGCAATGTTTAACGTCGCCGCCGAGTTGGAAGATCTATCGCTTTCAGGAGTTTTATATCCTGGAATGGATCCCGTTCGTGCTGCAGAGGCGGTCATTCGAAGATATCGCCGAATCTGGTCGGCACTCAAAGAACGTCAGCTATTAGATCCCAAGGATAGACATGCGGTGGAGCGGGCAATGCGCGCCCTGCATGATTTAGGATTTGCAGTTGAAGAGGTATCTATCACCATCGACGGTGATACTCAGATGCTTTCTTTCCAACCTAAGTTAGTCGCCGCCGGATATCACACAGCCCGTTTACGCGAACTCATGGGGCTAGAGACTGAGGAACTTCAAGCGAAAAGGTTGTTGGCATCTTTTGATCGATACCGCGCGCGAACGGAAAAATCTGGTGCATCACTTACCGAGATGGCCAAGACCTGGTTCTTAGAAATCTTTGAACCCACCATAAATCGTGTGCCTGAGTCGATGCGTGGGCGAGTTGAGCATGCCCAAATGTTCCACGAGATCCTTGAAAATCGCTGGTATTTAAGTGAAGAGAAAGGCATTGATGTTGGCCTTGAATTTGCAGCAGAGAACTACGTGGCGCAAATTCTTCCCTACCGTCGCGATTCAGGGGTGGATGTCCTAGGGCAGTAAGATTGCGGGTATGAGTAATCCACCCAACTTTGCACGTGCGGTGGATTTAAGTTCACTTGGAAAACCTAAATTGAGCACAACAGAGCCAATGCCTGGTTTGGAAGTTACGGCAGCGAATTTAACTTCAGAAATCTTGCCTCTCTCGGGTGTCAAGCCAGTCATCGTTATAGCTTGGTCGGCTCGCTCTTCGGAATCACTAGAGATGGTAAAAGTTCTTGGCGATCTTGAAATCGCTTATAAAGCAAGCTGGGCGCTTGGTCGGTTAGATATCGATGCCCAGCCACAAGTCGCTCAGGCTTTTCAAACTAAAAACGTGCCCTATGCAATCGCACTCATTGCCGAACAGATGGTTCCACTCTTTGAGCAAAGTTATCCAGAGCCACAGATTCGATTAGTGCTCGATAAAGTTTTAGCTCTTGCGGCAGAACAAGGCATTGGAGAGGCGCCAATTGAAGTCAATGAACCCGAAGAGGATGAAGCCATTGCAGCCCTTGAAGCGGGCAATTACGCAGCTGCAGAGAGTGCATATAAGAAACTTTTGTCTCGCAAACCAGCCGATAGTTTTGCACAATTAGGCTTAGCGCAGACGCAGTTGTTGTTACGAACCGATGGATTAGATCTAACTGTGGTTATAGAGCAGGCTACAAAAACACCAAGTGACATCGCACAACAGTTAAAGGCCGCTGACATGGAGATGGTTAACGGTGGAGTTGAGGCGGCATTTAATCGATTATTGCATTTAGTAAGAGAGAGTGCAGGCGATGAGCGGAGCAAGGCCAAAGAGCATCTTTTAACTCTATTCACTCTGGTCGACCCATCCGACCCGCGACTTAGCGCGGCACGAAAAGCCCTCGCGAACGCCCTGTTTTAATGCAAACATCTACTACAGATAGAGAACTAAACTATTTAAAACTCCTCTTCTTCTTATTTGGATTTTTAATTATGTCTTGGTTGCCCCGTTTTCCAGAGGTTAAGGCAAACTTAGGTTTAACTAACGGCGAATTCGGTTCACTCGTGAGTACATCAGGTATTGGTTCACTCATTGCCCTCTTTGCCGTCGGTCATCTTGTCCATAACTATGGAGCCAAACTTGTGATGCGCCTGGCCGCTATTTCGATGGCGCTGAGCCTAATTCTATTGACCAGCACGAGTTCATCATTAGTATTTCTTATCTGTAACATCATTAACGCAGCTGCAATTTCCGCTTTTCATGTCTCCATCAATGCCCAAGGTTTCAGTTTTCAAGATCGCACATCAAGACATGTAGTTACATTGCTTAGTGGCTTCTGGAGTAGCGGTGCATTGATAACTGCCATTGTCTCTGGCCTACTTGTTGATCGAATTGTTTTGAGCACGCATATTCGTGTCTTATCAATTGCTGTAATGCTCGCGATGCTCATCTCTATCTCTAAAATTAGTGAGCATTTAGTCAAGTCGAATCAAAATATAGACACCGCATATAAAGTCACCGATCTATTTAAGGGCTTTCGTATCGACACCTTAGTTTCGGGGGCTCTATTTTGCGCAATATTTCTTGAATTTAGCGTCGGAGATTGGGCGGCAATCTTCGTTAAGGAGGATATTGGGATTAAGGGTGGAGTTCATACCCTTCCCTATATCCTCTTCACCTTTGCCATGATCGCAGGGCGCCTGTTTGTGCACCACCTTTACTCTCGATTTACATTGGAGTTCTTAATTAAGGCCGCGTCGTTGCTTTCGGGTATCTCTTTCTTGGTCGGCATATTCGCCATACGAATCATCGGAGTTAGCAACAAAACTCTGGCTTTGGTTATCCTGAGTATTAGTTTCACTCTTGCTGGCCTGGGTTCTTCATTCCTTGGACCCAGCATCATGACGGCTGCTAACGCACGCTCGAACTCTCCATCGAGTGTTGTAATTGGTCAGATGGGCGTCATCAATAACATTGTTACATTTATTATGCGTTTAGTTATCGCCTGGACTGCCCAAGCATTTTCGCTCTCGCTTGCACTATTGATTCCGGCTTTCTTACTACTTTCTGTGCCTTACTTTGCAAAGATATTTAAGCGCGCTTAAACCAGATAGTTGCCAATGGAGGAATTGCAATTTGAGCGATTAGATGTCCACCATCATTTATGGATATAGGTGGATTTGTAACTCCGCTTCCTCCAAAGGCTAGATCATCGGTATTTAGAACTTGCGACCAGGTGCCAGTTGTTGGAAAAGGCAATAGATAGCGCTCGTGGGGCATTGGAGAGAAGTTAGTAACGCAAACTAATGGGTTTGCGGCCTCATCCCACCGCGCAAAAGCCAGAACATTTGCCGCCCCGTCGGAGTTAACCAGCCACGTGAAACCTTCGGCCGAACTATCTTTTTCCCATAAGGCGGGTGTATTTATGTACTCTGCATTTAACGCGGCAATAAGTTTTTGAACACCTTTATGCTCGTCAAACTCGGTTAAATACCATTGCAGACCTTCACCCTCGCTCCACTCATCATTTTGAGCAAACTCACCACCCATAAATAGAAGCTTCTTGCCGGGATGCGCCCACATGTAACCATAGAGGGCGCGTAATGTCGCTAATTTTTGCCAGCGATCACCAGGGAATTTATTGACTAACTGTCCCTTCCCATGTACGACTTCATCATGGGACAGTGGCAACATATAGTTTTCACTCCACGCGTAAAGAATTGAAAACGTGATCTCATTATGATGGTAAATACGATGTATAGGATCGTGTTGTAAATACGTAAGAGTGTCATGCATCCAACCCATGTTCCATTTGAAACCAAAGCCAAGTCCACCGGAAGTTGTTTCGCGTGTAACCCCCGACCACGCCGTTGACTCCTCTGCGATCATCATTATTCCTGGGTGCATTCGATAGGCAGTGGCAGTAGCTTCTTTAAGTAATTCAACGGCCTCTAGATTCTCACGTCCCCCATTTTTATTTGGAAGCCACTGACCATCCTCGCGCGAGTAATCTAAATAGAGCATGGAGGCAACGGCATCGACACGAAGGCCATCGATATGAAACTCGGTAAGCCAATAGAGTGCACTTGCCACCAAGAAGTTTCGCACTTCGTTTCGTCCGAAGTTGAAAATTAACGTACCCCAGTCTGGATGTTCACCTAAGCGGGGGTCGGCATGCTCGTAGAGTGCAGTTCCATCAAATTTGGCTAAGGCCCACTCATCCTTTGGAAAGTGCGCAGGTACCCAATCTAGAATTACACCAATATCTGCGCCATGAAGTGCATCTACTAAGAATCGGAACTCATCGGGTGAACCAAAGCGCGAAGTAGGCGCGAAGAAAGATGTGACTTGATATCCCCATGAAGGGCCATAGGGATGTTCGGTAACTGGCATAAACTCAACATGCGTAAATCCCTGATTCTTCACATACTCAACGAGTTGAACGGCTAATTCGAGGTAGGTCAGGCCTAACCTCCATGAACCCAAGTGGAGCTCATAGACGCTCACTGGAGCTCGCCATGATTGGAAAGTTTCGCGCTCAGCAATCCAGGCGCCGTCACTCCATTTATATGTTGATTCCTCGATTGCTGAGGCGGTTAATGGGGGAGTTTGTGTTGCACGAGCCATTGGATCAGCGTGATCAACCCAGTGACCATCGATTGTGCATATTGCGAACTTATATTTATTTCCAGCTCCTATATCGGGAATAAAAATCTCCCAAATTCCAAACGAGCCGATGCGCAGCATCTGGTGTGTATTTCTATCCCAGAAATTATGGTCTCCGATTAATGAGACTGCGCGCGCATTAGGTGCCCATACTGCAAATGTCGTACCTAGAAGTGTGCCACTTTCATCACGCCGAACATGTGCACCAAGGGCATTCCACAAATTTTCATGCCGACCTTGAGATATTAAATGCAGATCGAGTTCACCGAGAGTTGAGTGTGGATTGAGGAAACCTGCCACTTTTATATCTTTACCTGGCAGATATGGGCAACTTTCCCGACTGGGCGAGTTGGATCTAGAGATACATACGTATCGGGGGACCAGTTAAAACTAGATCCATCAAGGAGATCTTTGACTTCGAAAGTGGCACCGGCAAGACCGAGAGCCTGCATATCCCAATGCACAATCGTGCCTTGTGCATAATTTGGATCTAAGTTAACAACTACTAAAATTAAGTTATCACCCTCGCGCTTTGAATAGGCGAGAATCGCTTCAGAATCGGTGCTATGGAAAACTAGATTTCTAATCCGCAGCAGTGCAGGATTTTTTGAACGAATATCATTCAATTGCGTAATGAAAGGTGCCAGAGTCAAGCCCTTTTTATTCGCACCTTCCCAGTCGCGTATTTTAATTTCATACTTTTCAGAATCTAGATACTCTTCACCATCTAATTTAAATGGCAAATGTTCGTAGAGTTCATAACCGGCATACATTCCCCATGATGGCGATAATGTTGATGCAAGAACTGCACGAAGGGCAAAGATAGCTGGATTTCCGCTGTGCAAATGAAAGGGATTAATATCTGGAGTATTGACCCAGAGATTTGGGCGAAAGAATGAGCTCGTTTGAGTTGAGAGTTCCCGACCATATTCGATGAGCTCGGACTTGCTAGTGCGCCAAGTGAAGTATGTATATGACTGATGAAATCCAGCCTTACCAAGGGCATGCATCATGGCAGGTGAAGTAAATGCCTCGGCCAAGAAAACTACCTCTGGGTCCTGCATGTGAAGGATTTCAAGTAACTCCTGCCAGAAGTGGACGGGCTTAGTGTGAGGATTATCGACTCTGAAAATCTTGACACCCTTTGATACCCACAGTCGAATTATTCGCAGGACCTCATCGCGCAAACCTTCGTAATCATCATCAAAATTAAGCGGATAGATATCTTGATATTTTTTAGGTGGATTTTCTGCGTAAGCGATAGTTCCATCGGCGCGCTTATTAAACCACTCTGGATTTGATTTTACCCAAGGGTGATCAGGTGAAGTCTGCAAAGCCAGATCAAGTGCAATTTCTAGGCCGTTCTTAACTGCAACTGCAACAAACTCTTCAAAATCCTGCATAGTTCCAAGCTCTGGATTGACAGTGTCATGCCCGCCATCGGCGCTTCCAATTGCCCAAGGGACCCCTGGCTCATCCGGTAGTGGAGTTAAAGAGTTATTTGCACCTTTGCGATGGGAAACTCCAATTGGGTGAATTGGAGGTAGGTACAAAACATCAAAGCCCATCGCCGCAACTGCCGGAATCCGTTTAACTGCAGTTTTGAGCGTTCCAGATGTAATGAAGCCATCGGGTTTTTTAACTGCTCCCTCGCTACGTGGAAAGAATTCGTACCATGAGCCTATTAATGCGCGCTCTCGATCTGCGCGTAATGGATATTTCTCACTTGAGCCTAAGACTGTACGGTATTGCGAAGTACTATCGGCCTCGATAATAAAAAAATACTCACCTTGTTCTGGAACTGCTATGGCTGCCTCAAAACGATTTGAGCCGGGCCATTTCTCTGCCATGGCAGTTCGAGTTATAACATTTCCACGTGCATTATGGAGTACTACTTGGGCAGTTAGTTTTTCGTGACCCTCAATAACTATCGTTGCACTTATTGTGATGCTCTCACCTGGAACTGCCTTAACGGGAAGAAATTCTCCCCCAAAGAACACCGCGGGGGAGATGTCGCTAATTGCAATTCTTGAGATCAACCTGAGCCTTCCGTATTGCCAGCCTCGGCCGCCGATATGTCATGAATACGATACTTATCCATAGCCGCTTTCACAACGCTTGCCTTAACTTGTCCCAGTTTTTCTAACTCTTGCAAAGTTGCAACAGCTATTGATTCGGCATCGACCTTAAAGTGTCGGCGCAATGCCCCGCGAGTGTCGGAGAGTCCAAAGCCATCGGTTCCAAGTGAGATAAATGGAGCCTCAACCCATGGCGCTATTTGATCTTGAACTGCGCGCATGTAGTCGCTAACGGCAATTACTGGACCACTGTGAGCTTGGAGCTTGCTGGAAATATAGGCCCGTCGTATATCGCGCGGATTGAGCATATTGTGGCGATCACTTTCTAGGCCATCGCGGCGAAGTTCATTCCACGAGGTCACTGACCAGACCGAGGCCTCTACACCCCAGTCGTTGCGAAGTAGTTTCTGAGCCTTTAACGCCCAGTTAACGCCAACTCCGGAGGCTAAAATTTGAGCAGATTTTTTGCGCTGCTTCTTTGCCGGTGAGTATAGATAAATTCCCTTAAGCAAACCATCCACATCTAAGTTATCTGGCTGAGCCGGGTGCATGTATGGCTCGTTATAGACCGTGATGTAGTAATAAACATTCTCGCTGTTTTCGCCATACATACGACGCAGTCCATCTTTAACAATATGTCCAAGTTCGAAAGCAAATGCTGGATCATATGAAACAACTGCAGGGTTAGTCGATGCGAGTAAGTGCGAGTGGCCATCTTCATGTTGTAGGCCCTCACCATTGAGAGTTGTTCGACCTGCGGTAGCTCCAATTACAAAACCTCGCACTAATTGATCGGCAGCGGCCCAAAAAGCATCGCCCGTGCGTTGGAAACCGAACATTGAGTAGAAGATGTACATAGGAATCATCGGTTCATCATGTGTTGAATATGAAGAACCCACGGCGGTAAAGGATGCAACTGAGCCCGCCTCATTAATACCTTCATGCAAAATTACGCCCGATGTCGACTCCTTATAGGAGAGCATTAGTTCGCGGTCGACAGCTTTATATTGTTGACCGTTCGGCGAATAGATCTTCATCGTTGGGAACAGAGAGTCCATTCCAAAGGTACGTGCCTCATCAGGAATAATTGGAACAATACGTGAGCCAAGTCCTGGATCCTTAACGAGATCTTTCAACATTCGAACGAAGGCCATCGTTGTTGCAATCTCTTGCTGGCCCGAACCTCGTTTGACCGACTCATAGACTGAATCATCGGGCTGCGGCAGTGGACGTGAAATTGAACGGCGGCGTGGAATTGAACCTCCCAATGCGCTACGACGCTCGATTAGATACTTCGCCTCATCTGAATCATCTGCAGGTTTAAAATATGGAGGAAGATATTTATCTAACTTCTCATCCGGAATCTCTAAATGTAAAGTGTCACGGAACTGCTTAATATCTTCAAGACTCATCTTCTTCATCTGGTGCGTCGAGTTACGACCTTCAAAGGTTGAACCCAGAGTCCAGCCCTTAATAGTCTTAGCTAAAATCACGGTTGGACGGCCATTTTTCTGGACCGAGGCGGTGTAGGCGGCAAATAACTTCTTATAATCATGGCCTCCTCGCTTGAGGTTCCAAATCTTTTCATCGCTCCAGTCGGCGACCATGGCTGCCGTACGAGAATCGCGGCCAAAGAAATTCTCACGAACATATGCCCCGGACTCGGCCTTGAATGTTTGGTAATCCCCATCCAGAGTCTCGTTCATCAATTTAACGAGGGCGCCTTCTCGATCTTGAGCCAAAAGCGGATCCCAATCGCGACTCCATACAACTTTAATAACGTTCCAACCGGCTCCACCAAAAATCGATTCGAGCTCTTGAATTATCTTGCCATTGCCGCGCACTGGGCCATCAAGTCGTTGCAAGTTGCAGTTGATGACAAAAGTTAAGTTATCGAGTTTTTCACGTGTGGCAAGCCCGATCGCACCTAATGAATCAACTTCATCGACTTCACCATCGCCTAGAAAGGCCCAGACATGTTGGTCGGTCGTATCTTTTATGCCACGATTATTTAAGTAACGGTTATAGCGAGCTTGATAAATCGCATTTAGCGGTCCAATTCCCATCGAAACCGTTGGGAACTGCCAAAAATCCGGCATTAAGCGCGGATGAGGATAGGAAGACAAACTTCCAGATGGATGCGATAGCTCCTGTCTGAAGCCATCGAGTTGATCTTCACTTAATCGACCCTCTAAAAATGCGCGTGCATACATTCCAGGGCTAGCGTGACCTTGGAAAAATATTTGATCTCCGCCACCTGGGTGATCCTGGCCACGAAAGAAGTGGTTAAAGCCAACTTCATAGAGCGCCGCCGATGAGGCGTACGTTGAGATGTGTCCGCCAACACCTACACCCGGTCGTTGCGCACGGTGCACCAACATCGCCGCGTTCCATCGATTAATCGCACGAATTCGACGTTCAATATTTTCATCACCCGGGAATGTAGGTTCGTTCTCTGGTGAAATCGTATTGATGTAGTCGGTAGTGCGAAGTGCTGAGAGTCCAATATTCTTTTCATGGGCTCGCTTTAAGAGACTGAGCATTAAATATCGAGCGCGCACTGGACCTGCATGGGCTAAAGCTGCATCGAAGGAGGCCTGCCATTCTGCGGTTTCAGCTGGGTCGGTATCTACCAACTGGTCGATAATCTGATCGGGCGCTTCGAAGTTTTCGCTCATGAGCCTATTCTCCCTTGAACTGACCAGTAAGTCGAAATGAAAAGTTAAGGCCCGCAACCCCTTGCATATCCCCCCGAGATTGTGTGGACTTAGCCCGTGCCAGCCAGAATGGGGATCAAGAGAGGTGACCTGATTTTAGAGGTCGGCCGGGGTGAAGATTCTGATTCCACAGTGCGAGATGGATTAGCTGCAATAACTGGAACAGAGTTTTTAGATGCGCAATCCCAAGAGGTCGTTGACGCCGTCATTATCTGGTGGCGCGAAGGTGACGGTGATTTAGTCGATGAGTTAATGGACTCTCTTACCTATTTAAGTCAGAACGGAGCTATCTGGGTTCTAACCCCTAAAGTAAATCGTGATGGCCACGTTGAACCTAGTGATATTCAAGATGCTGCACCCACTGCAGGGTTAAGTCAAACCTCTACGATTTCAGTTGCACCAGATTGGACCGCGACACGTCTGGTCGCACGTAAAGCAGGCAAGCGGTAGATTTACCTCCATGACTCTAACAATTGGCCAAGCCGCCCCAGATTTTGAAGTTAATAACCAACATGGTGAGAAAGTTTCACTCGCATCCTTTAAAGGCGAAAAAAATGTAGTACTACTTTTTTATCCATTTGCATTCTCTGGAATCTGCACTGGTGAACTCTGTGCTCTACGCGATGATCTCTCGGCCTTTCAAAATGAGAACGTACAACTCTTAGCAATCTCATGCGATCCAATGTACGCTCAACGCGCCTTTGCCGATCAAGAAAAGTACACGTTTCCAGTTTTGACTGACTTCTGGCCACATGGCGCCGTCGCCAAGGCCTATGGAGTATTTGATGATGCACGTGGTTGTGCAACGCGTGGTACCTTCGTTATCGACAAAGCTGGAATTTTACGCTGGCAGGTCGTCAACGGTCTTGGGGATGCGCGCAATGTAGGCGATTACAAGGCGGCAATCGCAGCGCTTTAACGGCGATTTACCTTTTCTTACATACCTGAAGTAAGATTCCCCAGTGCTCGTTACGAGTGCGCGGGTGCTTAGCTCAGTGGTAGAGCGTCTCGTTTACACCGAGAATGTCGGGGGTTCGAAACCCTCAGCGCCCACAAGAAGTACGAAGGAGTTGATCATGAAAGCCAGTGCAAGTGATCAGCGCCAAATAATAGATATCGCAGGATTTGATCAAGCGAGCAACGCCTTAAATCATAAAGCCCAAACTCTCACCGAGCATGCTCTCCTTGCCAGTGCCACAACGAAATCCCACAACGCTCGCGATTTACGCATTGGCGCACAAACCGAGTTGAGCGATGTCAAACGCGAACTCTTACGTGCCGAAGCCGACGTCGAGCAGATCGTTATGCGCATTACGCGGGATGAGGCACGACTTAACGGCGGTTCGGCATCACCTAAAGAGTTAGAGCAGCTCCAGCACGAAGTAGGAACATTGAGTGCGCGGCGAGCAGAGCTTGAGGAAGTTGAGCTCGAAGTCATGATGCGAATCGATGAAATCAATACGCGAATTACCCAGTTAAGTGCTCAAGAAGCAACGTATGCATCTGAAATAGCAGACCTTGAGATTCGTAAAGAGAATGCGCTCGCGGCCTTTAATAACCAGCTCGAAAGTATTGCGAAAGAGCGAAGCCAAACGATTGCTGCAATTTCACCGGAGCTAACCGCACTGTATGAAAAAATCCGTGCATCAAATAACGGTACTGGCGCTGCTGCACTAGTTGCAGGATCTTGCAATGGCTGCCATCTATCGATCAATGCCGTTGAATTGAAGCGAATTAGTGATTTAGCAGATGATGAAGTTGTTCGCTGCGAAGAGTGCCGCTGCATTTTGGTGCGCGGAGTTTAGAAAGATGGCGCGCCATTTCTTATTAACTGCCGATGGCGGTTCACGTGGAAATCCAGGTCCTGCCGGTTATGGTTCAGTGATTACCGAGAATGGATCGATAATTGCAGAGCTCTACGATTTCATCGGAATTGCAACTAATAATGTTGCCGAATACAGCGGCCTTATTGCAGGATTAACCGCCATCAACGCAATAGATCCTGCCGCAACTATTGATGTAAAGATGGATAGCAAGTTAGTAGTCGAACAGATGTCAGGGCGTTGGCAGATTAAACATGCCGACATGCGCTCACTTGCTCAAGATGCACGTGCTGCGCATTCACCAGGACTTGTTTCCTATACATGGATACCGCGCGATCAAAACTCACATGCCGATCGCCTGGCAAATAAGGCTTTAGACCAAGAGGCTGGCGGAGGCGAGATAATCTCGATTCGCAAAAACTACTTAACTGAGCGGCTCATGTCTGCCGAGACTGCAACAACAATTTTTCTTATCCGCCACGGCGAAACTCCATTAACTCCATTTAAAAAGTTTTCAGGTGATGGTCCCCTCAACCCAGAGTTGACTCAAGAGGGTCTAGCTCAAGCCGAACTTGTGGCAAAGGCGGTTGCGAAATTTAATCCTGAAGTCATTATTTCATCGCCCTTAAAGCGAACAAAGCAGACCGCCGATGCGCTCTCTCGCGCAACAGGACTTCCAGTTAACTACGACGAGGCCTGGCGTGAATGTTCATTTGGAATTTGGGATGGCATGTCCATCGATGAAGTTAAAGAAAAGTATCCAGCCGATTATCACGCGTGGGTTAGTTCAACGGCCGTTGCACCACCAGAGGGCGAATCCTACGACAGTGTTGCAATTCGTATTGATGAGGCGCTAGAGCAGATTATTGCTATGTATCCGGGGCAGCGCGTTGCAGTGGTCAGTCACAATGGAACAATTAAGACTGCGGCAAAGTTAGCCATTGGCGCACCTGCCGATTCGATTTTTCATATCGATATTTCGCCGTGCTCAATTACTACGCTTTCAATCTGGCCAAGTGATGGCCTACGTGCGTTGCGCACCCTTAATGATTTAGCGCACCTACGCAGTTAATCCATAACCGAGCCATCTCTTGATGACCAAAAACTGTCGGGTGAATTCCATCTTCTGCTAGCTCAGTCTTCGGCATCGTCTTTGCTAAGGCATTTAAATGCGCATCAAATGGGATGAGGATTGCGCAAAACTCATCTGCCATCTCATGGACTATGGCAATTTTAGGATCTAAATCTTCACGCCATGTAATCATCTGATCGTTGATTGCAAGTAAGAAGGGCTCACATAGGACAAATTGTGGATTACACGCCAATTTAGTCTGGCTCAATAATCGGTGGAATCTGTCTCGAAAATCCTGAGCAGTTGTGATGTCATTGTCATCATAACGTCGCCATGTATCGTTGATTCCAATGGCTATGGAAACAAGTGTGGGTTTGCGGCCTATGACATCAACCTGCCAACGCTTTTCTAAATCGATTAAACGATGACCGCTCGTTCCAACATTAATAATCTGGCCACCGAGTGTGCCTGATTGTGCGATTTCACGAACATAGCCATCCCCATATGGAGGATCTATTTCGCGTCCGCAATCAGTGACACTGTCACCTATAAAGATATTTAGAGCTGACATTTAATGGCTCTCCAACTCGGCCATTAATTCATTGATTGGCCCCTCAATTTGATCGCCAAATAGATTTTTACGGTGGGCTTGGAGTCGCTCGGTTAAAGCCGCTAACTCATCGATTTCGGCGCGGGTTCCTGTAATGGCAGCTTTAGTTGAATCAAAACCGCAACGTTTCAAGAGGTGCCCGAGTGATGTGAGGACCTCGGCGCCAATCAGGTATTTTTCCAGCCACATTGCGATCTCTGTAACCATTTCAGGTCGCGAAAATGATGAACTTAGTAGGTATTTATGATTCTCAACCATCTCTTGTCCTGCTTGGATGAAAACATCTCCCGCAGCAATTAACTCACCTTTGCGCCAGGCAGTTACACCTTTTCGGAAAACTACTCGTAAATCCGGCGCAGGGTCGCCTCCGACTACCGTGCCCATCGAGGTGCGCATAAATGCGCGTAAGGCCATTCGGTCATCGGCATTTTCAATTAAATGAATAAGGGCACTTTCCCAGGATTTATCGGGATCATAGGAGGATGTACTCCAAAGGTATTCACCGATTGTAAAGAGTGGGAATTGAGACATCTCAAACTGCAACATTGGATTTGAAAGTAGGCCAGCAGAGTATTTCTCTAGACCTACTTCACGCCCACGAACCGGTCCGATGAATAGGCTCTTTTGCATGCTTCCATCATTGACGGGGAAGTTGTCCCAATAAAGTGGTGGACGCAGCGCAGTGCGCGAAAAGATAACGGCATCGCTAATATCTAAATACTCCGAACATATTGAACGTCCAGTCCACATGAGATTTATTTGTGGGTGAAGTTTGTGACCGAGCTCTGAGAGATAGGGCTCATTACCGCGACCTGAGTACTGCATTGGACAGATAGTAAGCAAGAGCGTTGGATCTAACTTTGTAAGTTCGGCCCACACTCGATTAGTAAAATCTGCATGTGCCGCAGCCGTACTTGTGAAAGCTGCAATATCCTGCGGGTGTGATAACTCCCATGCGATGTCATCCCAGAGCAGACCAAAATGGCGCGCACCTAAGTCAAAGAGTTGTTTGTAACGGACAACTACTGCCATAACATCGGCAAAGTCACTATATCTGACCGAGAGACCAGGGGAGACACAAAGGGCAATATCTATGGCGTTGATTCTGCCGGTATGTATTAACTCTCCAGTGAGTTTTAAAAACTCTTCACTAAATGGCGCGCGCCAATTGAAGCGTTGCCAAGGAACATCTTTAGGGGCCAAGAAATATGTATTCATGTTGTAATCGCCGAAGAGTTTCAATCCACGCAGGCGCTGCTCATGGCTCCAGGCTTTGCCATAAAAACCCTCAACTACGCCACGTACCGCAAAATCCGGTCCCTCGTTTAATGAGAGTGAATTGCTTTCACTGTGCATCCATTTAAATAAAGCGTTTAAGGCATATCGCAGCGAATGATCTTCGGTGACTCCTACTGTCGCAGTAATGCTTGAACCCGAACGGGAGGCGTTGAGAATGAAACCCTCTGCTTTGGAAGGAGCTTCTTGTACGCAGGTAATCTCAATGTTGAGATTAGATATCGTCTTATCACTCCAAAAGGCCGCATTAATCTCATTTTGAAGCGAAGATGTTGCCTTGAAAACAATTGCCATCAGAGTTCTACCTTTCGTGCTGCAGCTAGAAGATTTTCTAAGAATTCAGGAGCAAGTGCTCCGAAGAATTTATGGGCTGCATGGATTACTGCCCCAAATGCAGGAGCAATATCCAACACATGTACATGAGCATTTCCCAATAAACGTTTGACCTCGGACTCGAAAGTGGCATCAAAAACCGCGCAACCTGCCGTATGGAGCCCACCAGCACGTATCACAGTGATTGGTTTGTGATGAAAATTCAATTGAGTAGCGATCCCATGGATATCTATTGCATGTTGATGCGCAACGCGATTTACAACATCTAGGGCTGCCGTATCTCCGCTGACTGCAAGTTCGAAAATTAGTGGTGAAAGCCTTTCATCTAAGCGCACTCGGCCGCGCGCGATTGAAATAAAGAAATCTTCAGGGCTACTAAAACCTACCGCCTTTGGAATACGAAGATACATTTGAGTGCTCTTTGCACTTCCATGGTGCATGCGCGCAATCGAATCAAGGGCTAGATTAATAAGCTGACCTGCTCCGCCACCTTCGCCAAGCTCCATTCCCATCGTTTGCAATGTCGTATCGCCATCGCTGCCAGCAGTCTTACCACCAGTGCCAGCAATGGAGACACAACCGATTCCATCAGGAATTCCCGCAAAAAGTGCTGCAATCGAGTCATTTACTAAATTGCTTCGACCCTGCAAATCTAGAGTTTTAACTATTGGGGCAAATAGTTCTTCATCTTCATGCCAATCGATTCCTGCAAGTGCAAAAGTCGATGCAGCAATATCCTCACGTGCAGTATTTGCCTTTACTAGTACGGTATTAATTAACTCATCTAAACTTTTTTCAACTGCCGCCAGACCAATTCGCTCCCAATTAGCACCACCGTTAGCGGCCGTACCTAAGATATTTCCATGTAGATCGACTAGCACGGCGTGAGTCTTAGTCCCGCCGCCATCGATACCAAGGATTGCTTTAGGCATCAAGGACCCCGAGCATTCCAGCATTCTCCTTCTTTAAATCCGCCCACAGTTCGCGTGCATCAGAAATGTCAGGACCAATAGGGTTGGTGATTAATGCACGAAGGGCGCTTTCTTCATCGCCATGGACGGCAGCGGTAATTGTTAAGAGTTCGAAATCTTTAACACTTCGCACGAGTGAATCAATGTCACTACGCATCGCACCGGTCTTAATTGAGGCGGCACCTTGTGATGAAATAACAGCTGGAATCTCCATTACGGCGTTATCGGGAAAGCCCGGAACCGCACCGTTGTTTAGGGTATTTACGATGTGAGTAGTTCCGACATCATTGAAAATATCGCACATTAGCTCCGCAGCCGAGTCAGAGTAGTAAGCACCGCCCCGCTGCATGAGCTCCTCTGGTTTAGTTACGAGAGATTCATCTTTAAATTTATCTATCAAGATCGCTTCAATTTTCATAACTTCACTAGCCCGCGTCGGATTATTGGCCTGATACTCAATCCAAGCCTTCTCCGAGTAATAGTATGAGAGATAGTAGTTTGGTATCGCTTGGAGTAAATCAATCGAGCTTTGGGTCCATGCTGGAGAGTCGCCGGGTTTGCCCTTCTCGATAGTTAATCCTCGAAAGGCTTTTATTGCCGCCTGGCTGACGTCAACTCCATCGACTTGTACTCCACGTATCCACGACAAGTGATTGAGACCGACATAGTCAAATCTAACTGATGCAGGCGAAACGTTTAGCGCTTCCGCAATTTCAATTCGCGTATTCCAAGGAACGTTACAGAGACCAATCGTTTTCACTTGTGGAACCTCTTGGATGAGGGCTTGCGTAATGAGTCCGGCCGGATTTGTGAAGTTAAGGAGAGTGGCATGTGGTGCCTCTTCGGCGATTACTCGTGCAACGTTGAGAGCCACTGGAATAGTGCGAAGCGCCTTTGCGAAGCCTCCGACACCAACCGTCTCCTGTCCAACGAGGTTATATTTGCGACCCAACATTTCATCACGGTGGCGTGCAGCTTGCGTGCCCACACGAAACTGACTTACAACAAAATCTGCTCCACGTAGGCCAGTACGAAGGTCAGTGCCGAACTCGATTGCGATATCAACGTTTGCGGCCTTGATCATTCGTTGAGCAAAACGTGCGATAACCTCTAATCTAATCGGCTCGATATCTACTAAATGAATATGAGTAATAGGAAGACGGGTGTGGCGAGATATAACACCGTCGATAAGCTCGGGCGTGTAGGTGGAGCCTGCGCCGATTACAGTGAGCTTCATCTACATAGACCCAGCTAGTGAACGGCTTGCCAGTTTGGTTGAAAAGACAAGATCGCACGCTGCTTTGGTGGCGATATTGAGTCCACCGATGAGAATCCCGGTATCGCCAAGAGTTGAAATCTCGATACGGGGAGGAAATGGAATGATCTTTGCTACAAGCTTTTCAATTGGGTCAAGAAAAAATTCGGATTGGCGACCAATTCCACCAGCTAATACAACGAGCTCAACATCTGTAACTGCAGAAATTGTGGCGATATATAGCGCAATGCGTTCGGCCTCAATTAGTACGACCGCGTTAGCTAACTCATCGCCGGCCTTAGCCGCGCTTAGAATATCAATCGTTGAATAAGGTTCGGCTAGAACACTCTTTCTATATTTCTTAGCAAGAGTTCGGGCAATCTCTGCGACGGAATCACCTGATGGATTGCTAACTGATCGATGGGTGTCGAGTGGATCTCCAAATGGAACATAGAAGACTTCACCTGCGGCTCCACGATGCCCGCGTAGAAGCTTGCCATTGACGACAATACCTGAACCCAGGCCTGAGCCAACAGATAGCACTGCAAAGTTTTCACTCTTACGCCCGAGGCCTGCAAACTGTTCAGCGACAGTCACCAGGTTAATATCATTTTCTAACTCTGGGCCAATGCCAAACTCACGGGTAATTAAGGATGCTAAATCGACGCCATCGAGGGAGCCGATAGTTCCAGCGATTGAAATAATACCCGTTGCATGGTTGATGACCCCTGGTGTACCAACAACGATAGTTGCAACATCTCTAATCTTATAGCCCGCACTTTTTAAACTCTGGTCAACTGCTGAATGCATAGCTGCGACTAGATCCTTTAAAGCTAAGGATTTTACTGCAACCGAACTATGGGCACGCATGGTTAGATTCAAATCTCCAACTGCGGCACGAATAAACTTTGATCCGATATCGATAGCAAGTGCTACTTTAATATCGCTGATCGCCTCATAAACCGAACGTGCCCGCTTTGAATCATCTTGGCCCGGAGTGAGCTCTTGAATCAAGCCAACATCGATTAAGCCCCGCAAAATTTCAGCCGTTGTAGGTCGGGAAAGTCCAATTAAACGGGCTATCTCGGCTGCATGCAGCGCACCCTCTTCGCGCAAAAGATCGAGAATGCTGCGCGCATTAATCTCGCGCATGAGAGAAGGAACTGCGGGGGAAGGGCCTCTACCCATTTAACCTTTAACTCCCGTCAAAGTCACACCTTCGATGAAGACCTTTTGAGAGAAGAAGAAGATTATAATTACGGGGGCCATAAATAGGGCAGATGCCGTCATCATCATGTTCGTATCCACGTGGTGTATGCCCTGGAATGCATTTAGACCGATACCAAGCGTCCATAGGTTCTCATTTTCAACGATATAGAGCAAAGGTCCAAAGAAATCATTCCAAGATCCCAAAAATGCAAAGAGTGCAATTGCAGAAATCGCTGGTTTTGCAAGAGGTACGATTATTCGCATCATCAACTTAAACTCGTTGCAACCATCGATTCTAGCCGCATCTGAGATTTCATCCGGTATAGATGTAAAAAATTGGCGAAGCAAGAAGATTGAAAATGCACTTGCAAAAAACGATGGAACAATCAGAGGTAAAAACGATGGAATCCAATGTAGCCGAGAGAAAATAATATAGACAGGAATCATAGTTACTTGGCCGGGCAACATCATGGTCGATAAGATAATAAGAAAAGTAGTTTGGCGCCCTTTCCATTGAAGTCGGGACAGGACATATGCAGGCGGAACACTTGAAACGACGGTACCTATTGTGCCCATGACTGAGACGAATAAAGTGTTGAGAGTCCATTTAAGAAATGGCACCGCGGTAAAGATTTCGATGTAGTTGTGCCAAACAAATGGATGTGGCCACAGGGAACGGGTTTCTGCCTGACCTTTACTCATCAAGGAGATTACGACCACGAGGTAGAGTGGCAAGATAAAGATCGCAGATAATGCAATCAGCAGTGAGTGGTTGCCGACCATGTGGAGAAAACTGTTCCATTTCTTAGCTCGACGGGCTTTTCGCGATTGAGCGTTAATTTCGGCGAGTTTTTCAGGAGTATAAGTACTCATTTGAAGAGTGATCCATTCGGATAATGAACCCAACGCTTCTGGGTCTTTAAGATAACAAGAGTGCACAGCAAAGTAATAACCAGCAGCACCCAAGCCAGGGCCGATGCGTAGCCCATTTCATATGCTTTAAAGGCGCTGAAATAGATATGCGTTGCGTAGAAGTACATAGAGTGCGAGTAGTCGTTGACTTGACCCGATGCTACGTAGGCTTGCGTAAAGTATTGGAAGCTTCCAATTACGCCCGTCACAGTTGAGAAGAAGATAACTGGAGTCATCAGGGGCAGGGTGATGTAGCGGAAGGATTGCCATCCAGATGCGCCCTCAAGTTCGGCCGCCTCATATAGAGATGTCGGCACGTCGAGTAAACCTGCTAAGAAGATAATCATTGTGTCGCCGATACCCCAGAGACCGAGAAGAATCAATCCCCATTTCGACCACTTGGGATCCATAAACCAAAACGGGGGATCTTTAATTCCGATCGCTTCGAGCATCTTATTGATTGGCCCATAAGCGGGATTGAATATGTAGGTAAAGGCCATTGTTCCTGCAACGGCCGGAACCATAGATGGCAAAAAGAATATTGTTCGGTAGATACTGCTACCGCGCTTTGGCTTTGTTAAGACCCATGCGGTAAATATCGCAAAGCAGATTCGCAGCGGAATACTTATCGCTGAGATCCAAATAGTATTTTTCAACGCTTTCCAGAAATCATCATCTTCGAAGAACATCCGATGGAAGTTATCTAGACCCACCCATTGTGGCGACTCGATCAGATTGAACTTCGTAAATGATTGGTAAAAACTTGAAACCATTGGGTAGGCAGTGAAAAAGATTATTCCGAAGAGCCAAGGGGAGAGGCAGAGGAAGATAAATAATCGAGGGACCTTTAATTTTTTACGTGGAGGCGCAATCGCCCCTTTCTTTTTGAAAGGAGCGATTGCGCTTACCCTCGATAGTGTCATGGAGTTAGCGTTTAGCCATTTCTCGCAACGATCTGGTTAACCTTTTGAGCTAAATCAGCCAGTGCGCTCTTGATATTGGATGTATCTCCAGCTTGCCACGAAGCCATTAAGTTCTGAAGCATCGACTCTTCCAAGTGCTCTCCAGTGTTCTTAACGGTGTGGTAGGCAGACTTTGGATTAGATGCAACATCGTAAATTGGCTGGTACCAATCTGGATAGCTTGTAGGACGTGCGGCCTTGGCTAGAAGTGATGAGGGAGCTCCATTTGCTGAGTCCCACGCAGCGGCCAATTTAGTATCGGTTGCAAGTGCCTTCATGACAATCCATGCATCCTTTACATTCTTTGATCCCTTTGAAATACCCATCTGACCTTGACCTACGACACCTGAGCCATATGCTGCGGCATTTTCAGGTGAGGTTGGGAAGCCGGTAATTCCAAAGTTGACCTTGGCTGTGCATGTATCTTTCATTGCCCAGTCATCGCCTGTACAGAACATTGGCGCCATCCAGTTTGCATCCCACTTCATAGCAACGCGACCGGTCATAAAGTCATGGTCTGTGCCCCACTCGCCACCCTTACCGGCGACAAACTTTGTGAGCAACTTCGAGCCCTTATCAAAATTACCTCCACCATAAACCTTTGCGATGAAGTCGTGCTGCCAAGTAAATGCCTTAGCCCACTTTGGATCTGATGCGAATGCCGATGTGCGATTTCCTGCATACCACTTGGCACCAAACATCTGGCCAAGCCACATAGAGTCCATATCGAATCCGTAATAACCTGCCCAAGGCAAGAAGCCAGCGGTTTTGATGCTGCCATCTGCATTAAAAGTAGTTAGCTTCTGTGAATATGCTTGAAGTTCAGTAGTTGTCTTAGGTGGGTTAGCAAAGCCAGCCTTAGCTAATAGATCTTTGTTGTAGTAAAAAGCGAAGATCTCTGAGTACAGAGGAAGTGCGCATCGTGAGTTATTAGATATCGATGAGGCAACGGATGCGGCATTAAAAGTCGTCTTCATGTCGATTCCATTTGGTCCAGCAATCAATGTGTTGAGCTTTTGCCAAGCGCCAGTTCCGCAGAACCAACCAAGGTTTCCATTTCCATTTGAGACTGAGATATCTGGACCTGTACCTGCATTGATGGCGGCAAGTGATTTAGCCATGTCGATGTTTCCGACAGATTTAACTGTTAAACCTGGATTAGCGGCCTCAATACGTTTAATTGCCGCGTCCCACATCTCAAGGTTTCCACCTTGATATGGCGACCAGACGGTAACTGTTCGTGCTGCAGCATGTGCCGAGGTCGTCGCAGCAACTAGGCTGGCGGCAACTAGGGCGGTAACTGCAAATGAAGCGAACAAGCGTTTCTTCATCATGTATTTCTCCCCATCACTATTCGAGTTGGTAAGTCCACAAAAAGCCCACGCCGTTGTGTTAGGTAACCTACCGCTTTGTGTTAGGTTACCTTACAGATATTTCCGCTAGGGTCAAGGGCTCAGAGGGGAGAGTTATGAGTAGGCGTGTCGCAGCTGGAGTTGGAGTTCTTGCACTGGCCATTACAGCCACCCTCATTGCACACTCGCACAATCCAACCCCCCGCCTTGAGGGCACGCTGATCTATCACCGCTATAGCAACTACCAATCCTGGGATGCCACGTTATGGATGCTCGATCTGCCTACAGGGCAGTTGCGCCAGATTGGCCGGGATTGGAGGGCCGTTATTTCGCCAATCAACGCTCACTTCTCAGCCGATGGCCGGGCAATTACATTCATGGCCTCGGCCGCGGGAGCGGCAGAGCCCGAGTGGGATGTCTTTACCTCCACCTGGAACGGCTCAAAATGGCAAGAGCCAGTGAATCTAACGGGGCCAAATGGCGCTCGCGATGAAGATCCCAAGTTCTCACCCGATGGGGGCACAATCATCTATAAGCAAGATGGCTTGCTTGTTACGATTAAAGCCGATGGCAGTAATAAAAACTACTTAACAAAAGGTGAGCCTGAATCTTCGATGCCCTACTTTGCACACAATGGCAGAGATATCCTCTTTGAACGCAGCGGTGATATTTTTCTACTTCGCAATGGCAATGAGGTAAAGATGTACGCCGGAGCTGGCCAATCTTCGTACTACCCGATAGGCCTTGATAATCAATCGTTTTTATACACTCGAGTTCAGAGCTCAAATCACGATGCGATTATGCGTGGCTTCTACGATGGTTCACCATCAACGTCTTACTTTTTTAACTCCACCGATTGGGATACTTCGGATTCTTATCCATATGAAGATGGATCTGGCTACATCTTTTATGTAACGGGGGACTTTCTCATTCCCCATGGCGGCTACAACCTAGCTGTAGCCGATTTAAAAAATGGTAAGCGATATGACATCGACTCGATCTATGCCAGCAGAAAGAGCGATATTAATTCGGAGTACCAAGAGCTGGGCCCTGCATGGAGCCCAGTGCGCTTTAAGTAGTTAAGCGAGTTTGCCCGTAACCTCTACGAAGTTAACTCCCGCATTTGAAAGAACTACCGTGAAATCATCGCCAGCTTTTCCTGGGCACGATAATCCCCAACCAAAAGAACTGCTCGCACCAACGGCTAAAGGATCAGTTGGGGCACCGGCCATGGAGTTGTCGCCATCGAAGATATCTACGCAGATTCCAGCGGCAGTGCTTCCCTTAACGATCAAGGTTGCAAGATCTAAGGCCGCGGCCGAGTTGTTATTGATGGCAACGGTAAATTTCTCATTGATCTGACCAGGAAGTTGGCCTGCGGCGAACTTTCCAGTCACGAAGTGCGATGGTGATGAAAGGGTGTAACTGACCTTGTCTGGGGTAACAACTGGTGCATCGAAGCCGCCAGTTGCTTGAGGTGCGGCCTCAACGGTTTCAGTCAGCGCCTTGCCCTCTTCAGTAGTTGTCGATGAAGATGCACTTTTACCACCGCAAGCCGTTAGTAAAAGAAGAAGGGATACGCCGACGGCAAGAGCTTTGGACGTTGTCAGGCTAGTTTTCATAGAATCAAACCCCTTAAAATATTTTGCACCCCAGAAGTGGTGCAAGAATCAATATGCCAAGTATAGAGTAGGCGCCGTGAGTTCTAAATCAGAGGTTATCGAATCCCCAGTTGGTGTCGGCGCGATCCAAGGTCGCAGCCCCCGTCAAATTGCTTGGATGCGTTTTAAGCGTAACAAGGTCGGTGTAGGCGCAGGAATTATGAGTATTTCACTCCTGCTACTTTCACTATTTGCTCCGATTGTTGCAAGAATTATCAGAGTTGACCCAAATACCCTGCACCTAGATGTATTAGATTCCAGCGGGATTCCTAAAGTGGGTATTAGTTGGTCGCATCCTTTGGGCTTGATCCCAGGAACGGGCCGTGATTTTCTGGCCCAACTTCTCTATGGCTCTCGAATCTCATTCTTAATTGCGATTCTGACCACTATTACAAGTTTAACAATCGGTCTATTCGTAGGAATTATCGGTGGATATTTCAGAGGCCGTATCGATAACTACTTAGGTCGCACGACAGATTTCTTACTGGCATTCCCGGCTTTTTTCATGATCGTCGCGCTCAATCAACCAATGGTCGCTCGCATCGAAGATTCGGGAATTGCTCAGGGAAATGGCGCTCGCATTATCTTTCTAATCTTCTTTCTCTCATTCTTCGGTTGGCCAGGTTTTTCACGTCTGATTCGTTCACAAGTTCTCAGTATTCGTGAGCGCGAGTTTGTCACTGCGGCGCAGGCGATGGGTGCCGGACGTTGGAGAATTATCACTAAAGAGTTGATTCCAAATCTTTGGGCACCTGTAATCGTTGTCGTCTCACTCTCACTGCCGGGCTATCTTGCCGCCGAAGCGGTTTACTCCTTCTTAGGCCTTGGTGTGCAACCCCCTGCATCGACCTGGGGAATCCTGCTCTCAAATGCCACGCGATATGTGACGGTCATGCCGAGCTTCTTCCTCATCGCTGCCGGATCACTTGTTATTGTGGTTTTGGCCTTTAACCTTGTCGGTGACGCCCTTCGCGATGCGCTAGATCCACGGGCCGACCGCTAAAAAAGCATTTATCTGGCGGTTTTGTTACCTGGCTGTTATCTGAGCGTATTCACAAATCGTGCATTACCTGATTAGAATCCACCCTACTGGCGTCATTCTTTGCGCCCCCAATGAAAGGAAATACGTCAATGAGCAATGTCTCTGCTCTTCGTCGTGCCGTTGTAATGACAGCTGCAAGTGCACTTGCTGTAAGCGCCGTAATGGTCGCTGGTGCAACAAGCGCTTCTGCTGCAGTTACTCCTAAGACAGGTGGAATTCTCACTTTTCTTGAGCACACACCACGACTAGATCACTACGACCCATCACGTATCTACACAGGTCGCGATTTAGCGTTTATGAACTCATTCATGACTCGCACACTTGTTGCATACAACCCAGTTCCAGGAGCAGCAGGTGCATCACTTGTACCTGACCTTGCAACTAACACAGGTGTACCAAGCAATGCAGCTAAGACTTGGAAGTTCACACTACGTCCAGGTACATCTTTTGAAGATGGCAAAGCAATCACTTGTGAAGATGTTCAATACGGAGTTTCACGCGTATTCGCAACCGACATCATCACAGATGGTCCTGGCTACCTACAGGCATGGCTTGCAATTCCAAAAGATGCCGACGGCAACTCAGTGTTCAAGGGCCCATACAAGAAGGATGCAGCAGGACTTGCAGCTTTCAAGAAGGCAGTCTCTTGTTCAGCTGACCACCGCACAATTACTTTTAATCTCAACAAATCTGTTGCCGACTTCAACTACCTAGCAACATACGGAGTTATCTCTCCAGTTCAGGCTAAGTTGGATAAGGGCGATAAGTACGATCTATGGCCACAATCAACAGGCCCATACAAGATTGCTGAAAACAGCAAGACTCAGCTAAAGCTTGTACGTAACGCAAAGTGGAAGAAGTCTTCAGACCCAGTTCGTACTCCATATCCTGATGAGGTTGTCTTGATGTTTGGTTACGACGAAGAGGTAATCGACCAGATTATCTTGGGAGATACAATTCCAACTGCAGTTAACTTCGGTGAGCCACTGTCAACAAACAATGACAAGTTCTTCCAAGATGCAACATTTAAGAACCGTCGTATGAATAATCCAGATCCATATGCTCGCTACTTTGCATTCAACGTAAAGGCGATGCCTTGTATCGAAATCCGTCAAGCTATGTACTACGCACGTGATGCCAAGGCATTGCTTGATTATGCAGGCGGATCAACGTATGCAGGCTCATATGCAACTGGCGTTATCAGCCCATTGCTAGCAACTGACTACGCACCAACTAAGGTCGTAGGTCCAGGATCTGCAGACTTCATGCCATCAGGAAATATTCCTAAGGCTCTAGCTCTCATGGAGACAGCAAAGACCAAGTGTCCTGCTGACTACAAGAAGGCAACTGAGACTGGCATTAAGTTTGACGTTCGCCAATCAGTAACGCTAAATGACACAATTCCAATCGACACTGCAGCTTATGCACGTGCCGGAATCAAGGTTACTTTCAACCCAATCAGCTCGGGTTACTACCCAACTGTCATGAACCCTGCTAAGCAGAGCGACATAACAGCTTCAGGGTGGGGCGCTGACTGGGCAAACGCATCAACAGTTATTCCAGAGCTCTTCGCTTCATTCGGTGGATTTAACATCTCACAGAACACAAGCGATTCTGCCTACGCTTCATTCGAGAAGGCTGTCAACATTGCGATGTTGACTACTGATCGCGCTAAGCAGGCAGTTATGTGGAAGGCTCTAGATGTACAAGCCATGAAGAACTTCTGGGTACTACCAACAATCTTTGGTAAGGCTCAGTTTGTTTGGGGATCACAAGTAGCTGGTGTGTTCTTCTGGGTACCTCAGGGCAACCCTGCATTCGGCAAGATGTGGATTAATAACTAATCTCACGTCCAGAATGGCAGAAAAGTTAAGAAGTAAGAAGTAAGGTACTCCTGGCGCTGATTTCGATCAGTGCCAGGAGTATTTACTTGATAGAGCAAATACCGAGAAAATGGAATGGGAGCGACGGTGCTTAACTTTGTAAGTCGACGTGTCCTATTTGCAATTATTACTCTCCTTGTTGTCTCAGCGGTCGTTTTTGCGATTTTCTCATTACTGCCATTTGATCCAGCGGCTCTAACATGTGGGCAGCACTGCACCGATCAGATCATTGCTGGAAATCGAATTAAACTTGGCTTTGATAAGCCGCTCTATATTCAATATGCACTCTTCCTTGGCGGAATCTTCTTTGGCCGCTCCTATGGCACGGGCTCTGCGGCCTTTACCTGCCCAGCTCCATCTTTTGGATATTCATATAATGAAAATGCCTGCGTGACAGATTTAATGCGCGAGGCACTACCAGTAACAGTCAATCTTGCACTGGGCGCACTCATAATCTGGCTTATTGTTGGTGTCGGCCTTGGAATTGTGGCAGCTAGATTTAAGAATAAGTGGCCCGATCGAGTTAGCTCTATTTTCGTTCTCTTGGGGACCTCGCTCCCAACCTTCGTAACTGGCTTAGCGCTCTTGATTTGGGTAACAATTAAGTGGAAGTTGGTTCCTTTATCACTGGTCGGTTATACGCCGATCACTGAAAATCCATACAAGTACTTCCAATTCTTTATTCTCCCGTGGATTACATTGGCGATTGCATATGCGGCTTTGTACACCCGATTTACACGTGCTGCAGTTCTAGAAACTCTCGGCGAAGATTACATTCGTACCGCCCGCGCTAAAGGCGTCAAAGAGCGTATGGTTTTGTTCAAGCACACAATGCGCGCAGTCTTTGCCCCAATTATTACTCTGGCAGGTCTGGACTTTGCTGGCCTAATTGGTGGTGCGATTATTACTGAAACTATCTTTAACCTTCCAGGTTTAGGTCGCTTAACCCTGCGCTCTACATACGAGTTTGATTTACCCGTTGTACTTGCCACAACTATTCTTGCCGCCGCTGTAGTTATTATTATGAACCTCATAGTTGACATGCTCTACGCCGTCCTTGATCCGCGAGTGAGGATCTAATGGCCGAGCTCCTAAAAATTAATGATCTGCACGTTGCCTTTCCAACAGATGATGGTTTGGTTCGTGCAGTCGATGGCGTATCGGTGACACTCAATGAAGGCGAAACTGTCGCTATCGTTGGTGAGTCCGGATCGGGAAAGACTGTTACAGGATTATCGGTAATGGGTCTGCATAAAAAAGGTGCTGCGCAGTTATCAGGCTCCATTCTATTAAAAGATGGCGACCACGATTTAGATATCGTGACAGCTAGCGATGAAGAGATTCGCATGGTTCGCGGACGTGCAGTTGCGATGATATTTCAAGATCCAATGTCATCTCTGCACCCTTACTACCGAATAGGTAATCAACTCGCTGAGGGCTATTTAGTACATAACCCTGGTAAGAAGAAGGAAGCGATTAAACGCGCAGTAGAGATGTTAGATCTTGTCGGAATCGCCGAGCCCAACCAGCGCGCAAATGAATACCCGCATCAATTTTCAGGGGGAATGCGCCAGCGTGTAATGATCGCAATGGCCCTCATGAACTCACCACGTGTTCTAATCGCCGACGAGCCAACAACCGCACTTGATGTAACGGTACAAGCACAGATACTTATCTTGCTAGCCTCTCTTCAAAAAGAGTTCAACATGGGAATTCTTCTCATTACCCATGACCTTGGTGTGGTTGCACAAGTTGCCGACAAAGTCTCTGTTATGTATGGCGGACGCATTGTTGAGCAGGGCACGGCCGATGATGTCTTTTATAAGCCTTCGGCTCCTTACACATTAGGTCTCCTTAAATCGGTTCCACGAATTTCTCTGCATGGATCAGAGCGCCTAAAAGCGATTCCAGGTCAACCTCCTTCACTAATTAATTTGCCTATAGGTTGTGCATTTGCACCGCGATGTGAATTTAAGTCCCATGCAACTGGTGATATCTGTGCAACTGATCGCCCAGATTTACTTGGTAACTCTCGAGAGCATCTTTCACGTTGCCATGTACCAGAGGCAACAAGAGACAAACTCTTTATTGATGAACTCAAAGAGGTGCGCTAATGAGCGACGATGTAATTTTAAGAGTTGAAAATCTAACAAAACATTTCCCAGTTGGCGGCAAGAGGAAAAAAGATGTTGTTAAGGCTGTCGATGGCATCTCATTTGACCTTAGAGCTGGAGAGACAATTGGTTTAGTTGGCGAATCTGGCTGCGGCAAAACCACCGCTGGGCGGACAATTTTGAAGTTGAATGAGCCGACCTCGGGTAAGTTAATTTTTGAGGGCCAAGATATTACTGATTTTAAGCCAAGCAAAATGCGCTCACTTCGCGCACAGATGCAGATTATTTTTCAAGATCCATATACTGCACTCAATCCTCGCCAAACAATCGGAAAAATAATTTCAGCACCCTTTGAGATTCAAGATATTGAGCCTGAAGGTGGATTAAAGAGCGCAGTTCAATCACTGATGGAGCGCGTGGGATTAAACCCAGAGCACTACAACCGTTACCCGCATGAGTTCTCGGGCGGTCAGCGCCAACGTATCGGTATTGCACGCGCAATCGCACTCAAGCCTCGCTTTATTATCGCCGATGAACCAGTGAGCGCACTTGATGTTTCCATTCAAGCTCAGGTAATTAACTTGCTGGAAGATTTGCAAGAGCAAGACGGAATCAGCATGGTCTTCATCGCCCACAATTTGTCGGTCGTACAACATATTTCAGATCGTGTTGCGGTTATGTATTTGGGCAAGATCATGGAGATCGGTGAAACTAACGCACTTTATTCTGCGCCACACCACCCATATACCAAGGCTTTGTTATCGGCCGTTCCTCAGCCAGATCCTCGTACGGAGAAAACGCGCGAGAGAATTATTCTCTCGGGTGATTTACCTAGCCCAGTTAATCCACCACCTGGCTGCGTTTTCAATACTCGCTGCTGGAAGGCGACGGAAAAGTGTCGCACTGAAGTACCTGAACTTCTTCAAGTTGGTAGTTCGCAGGTTGCCTGCCACTTTCCAGAACAGTAATAGCTAGTTTTGCCACTTACATCTTAGTAAGTAGCCCGATAACCTTGCCCGCATGACTACATCACCTCGCATTCTGCATGCCGCAACTGGCTCGAACTTAACGGCCAAAGGTTGGGCACAAGAGGCAGCGATTCGTATGCTCCACAACAATTTGGATCCAGCAGTTGCCGAGCATCCAGAGAACTTAGTTGTTTACGGCGGCACGGGTAAAGCTGCCCGAAACTGGCCGTCATTTGATGCAATTGTAAAATCGCTGACCAATTTGAAGGATGACGAAACCCTCCTTGTTCAGTCGGGAAAGCCCGTTGGCGTGTTCCAAACACATGAGTGGGCGCCACGCGTATTGATCGCAAACTCAAACCTCGTTGGTGATTGGGCTAACTGGCCCGAGTTTCGTCGCTTAGAGCATTTAGGTTTAACAATGTACGGCCAGATGACTGCCGGCTCATGGATCTACATTGGCACGCAAGGGATTCTGCAAGGAACCTATGAAACCTTTGCCGCCGTCGCGCAAAAACGTTTCAATGGAACTTTGCAGGGCACACTGACGTTAACTGGCGGCTGTGGCGGTATGGGTGGGGCTCAACCGCTTGCAGTCACTATGAACGGCGGCGTCTGTTTAATTATCGATATCGATAAATCACGACTTGAGAAGCGAATTGAAACAAGATATTTAGATGAGATTGCCGATGGCGTTGATGATGCAATCGAACGTGTATTAAAAGCTAAATCTCTAGGCCTTCCATTATCCGTTGGATTAGTTGGTAACGCCGCAGAGCTCTTCCCGCTTCTACTTTCGATGGATGTACCAATCGATATTGTTACCGATCAGACATCGGCCCACGATCCATTCTCATATATTCCAATTGGCGTTGATGTTCATGCAGCAGCACAAATGGCAAAAGATGATCCAGCCGATTTCACTAAACGCTCTCAAGCCTCGATGGCCAAACACGTTGAAGCAATGGTCGGCTTTATGGATAAGGGCGCCGAAACCTTTGATTATGGCAATTCAATTCGTGACGAGGCCCGACAAGGTGGTTTCTCACGCGCCTTTGCCTTTCCAGGCTTTGTTCCGGCCTATATTCGCCCGCTGTTTTGCGAAGGCAAAGGCCCATTTCGGTGGGTGGCCTTATCGGGAGATCCTAAAGATATTTACCGCACAGACAAGGCGGTACTGGACCTGTTCCCAGAGAATGAAGGTTTGCATCGCTGGATAACAATGGCCCAAGAAAAAGTTGCATTCCAAGGCCTGCCTGCACGAATCTGTTGGCTCGGATATGGAGAGCGCGATAAGGCAGGTCTTGCATTTAATGATTTAGTTGCACGTGGTGAAGTATCGGCTCCAATCGTTATCGGTCGCGATCACTTAGATTGCGGCTCGGTAGCATCTCCATATCGCGAAACCGAGGCGATGATGGATGGGTCGGACGCGATTGCAGATTGGCCACTATTAAATGCGATGGTAAATATCTCTTCAGGAGCATCCTGGGTATCGATTCATCATGGCGGTGGCGTGGGCATGGGCCGCTCGATTCACGCAGGACAGGTTTCGATTGCAGATGGAACAAAGCTGGCGGCACAAAAACTTGCGCGCGTACTAACAAATGATCCAGGCATGGGAGTTATCCGTCATGCAGATGCGGGATATGAGGGTGCAATCACAACGGCTAAAGAGCGCCATGTACATGTACCGATGTTAGATATTGAGTAGTTCATGACCAGTACATTAATTACAAATATCGGTCAATTGGTTACTAACGACCCTACCCATGATGGAACTAAGCTCGGTTTAATAAAAGATGCCGCGCTCTTGATTGAAGATGGCGTCATCGCATGGGCCGGAGCAACTTCGGATGCGCCAACAAAACAGATTAAGAAAACTATCGATGCCGAAGGAATGTGTGTTCTGCCAGGTTATGTCGATAGCCACACTCACATGATCTTTGCGGGAGATCGAAGCAACGAGTTTCGCGCCCGGATGTTGGGTGAGAGCTATACGGCTGGTGGGATTTCATCGACTGTTGAAAAAACCCGCAATGCCAGCGATGCGCTTTTGCTCTCGCATGCCCAGTTTTTATTAGCCGAAGCTAATGCCGGTGGAACAACCACCGTTGAGATTAAATCAGGTTACGGTTTAAACGTAAAAGATGAGCGCAGATCTCTTGAAATAGCCAGCACAATCACCGATGAAACAACCTTTCTTGGCGCGCACGTTGTACCCGTTGAGTACAAGGATTCACCTAAGGATTATGTCGATTTAGTATGCGGGCCCATGTTGGATGCCGCACAACCCTATGCAAAGTGGATCGACGTTTTCTGCGACAAGGGTGCATTCGCAGTAGATGATGCACGAAAGATTCTAAAAGCTGGAATCGCTAAGGGTTTATTGCCACGCATTCATGCCAATCAATTACAAGAGGGCCAAGGTATTTCCTTAGGTGTTGAATTGGATGCAGCTTCAGTCGATCACGTTTCACATGTCAGCGAAAAAGATATTGAGTTACTATCGACTTCCAAGACCGTAGCGACCTTATTACCCGGCGCCGAGTTTTCTACAAGGTCGGCATATCCTGATGTACGTCCACTGCTAGAGGCCAGCATCATTGTTGCGCTAGCTTCGGACTGTAATCCAGGATCTTCCTACACAACGAGCATGGCATTTATCATCGCCGTTGCCGTACGCGAGATGCATTTTTCTCCCGAGCAAGCGATCTGGTCGGCCACGATGGGTGGGGCAAAAGCACTGCGCCGAAGTGATATCGGTCATTTAGTTGAAGGTGCTCGCGCAGATTTTCAGATTCTTAATGCACCATCGTATACTCACTTGGCATATCGCCCTGGTGTTAACTTAGTAGAACAGGTTTGGCGCAATGGCCTCCAGCTCATCTAAAACAATTACTCTCTCTACATCGGGCGTTACCTTCGATGATGTGATTGCCGTTGCAAGATTTGGCGCACAAGTACAGCTGTCTCAGTCAGCAATCGATGCCATGAATGAAACGAGAGTTTTCATAGAAGGTTATGCTGCAGGGGGAGTTCCTGTCTACGGAGTTTCAACCGGCTTTGGAGCACTCGCCAACCGACATATCGATGTCGAAGATCGTGTGCAGTTACAAAAATCTCTCATCAGGTCGCATGCAGCAGGTGTTGGCCCAGCAATAGAGCGCGAAGTAGTTCGAGCATTGATGTTCCTACGTCTTCGCACGATGGCATCGGGACGCACGGGCGTGCGAGTTGCTCTTGCGCAGACTTATGTTGAGTTCCTCAATAAGGGAGTTACTCCAGTTGTTCCAGAGTTTGGATCCCTTGGCTGCAGTGGTGATTTAGCTCCGCTTTCACACTGCGCCCTGGCTCTGATGGGTGAGGGTCGTGTACACGATGTTAACGGCGTTGAAATGGAAACGATGCAGGCTTTGGATGCGGCCGGAATTAAACCAATCGAACTAGAGGCTAAAGAGGGCCTTGCTTTAATTAATGGCACCGATGGAATGCTAGGGATGTTGATTATGGCCTGCGCCGATCTTGAACATTTATGCGCAGTCGCCGACATAACAACGGCGATGAGTATCGAAGGTCTACTTGGCACCGATCGTGTCTTTGCACCTGATCTGCATGCACCACTTCGCCCACAAGTTGGTCAAGCGGTAAGTGCAGCCAATATCTACGCGATGTTAAAGGGATCAGGAATCGTTGCATCCCACTTTGAAAATGATTCTCGTGTGCAAGATGCGTACTCACTTCGCTGTGCGCCGCAAGTAAATGGCGCAGTCCGCGACACAATCTCGTACGCCTCAACCATTGCCGCGCGTGAGCTTGCTAGCTCAATTGATAATCCAGTTGTTATGCCCGATGGTCGCGTTGAATCAAATGGAAACTTTCATGGCGCGCCCGTTGGTTATGTTCTAGATTTCCTAGCAATCGCTGCAACAGATTTAGGCTCAATGTCAGAGCGCCGTACCGATCGCGCCTTAGATCAACACCGATCTGCCGGTCTGCCACCCTTTCTAGCCCATGATCCAGGCGTTGATTCAGGGTTAATGATCGCTCAATACACGCAAGCTGGATTAGTCAGCGAAAACAAACGTCTATCAACTCCGGCAAGCGTTGATTCGATTCCTTCCTCTGCAATGCAAGAAGATCACGTATCGATGGGTTGGTCGGCTGCGCGAAAACTGCGTAAAGTCGCAGAAAACTTAAGTCGCATTTTAGCTATCGAGTTAGTTACATCGGCCCGTGCTATTGAATTTCGTGAGGGCTTAATACCCTCTCCTGCAACGGCTCGTGTTATAAAAGAGCTTCGTAAAACCGTGCCTGGAGTCGGGCCAGATCGCTTCTTGTCTCCCGAACTTGAAGCGGCAACAACTCTTGTTAACTCAGGCGCCGTATTGAGTGCAGCAAAAGAAGTTCTTCCAACGATTATCTAGAGGCAAAACCGCTCGCTGCCTCTAAAACCAATAACGCGGCAAGGCGGACAGTACGTTGATCTGGTGTATCAAGGGCGGCATCGATTTCAGTAATATCGATTGCTCGTACCCGCTTATCGGAAGCTACCAAAAATGCTCCCTGTCGCAATTCATCGGCGGATATTCCACCCGGCATTGCAGCCGGACATGCGGGCACAACTGCGCGATCGCATACGTCTACATCTAAATCAACATAAATCTCGTGCCCATCGCGACCTGCAATATCTAAAGCCCGTTTAACAACATCTGCGATTGAGTGCGTACGCAAATCTGCGCGAGAGATTACAGTGATGCCATTTTCTTTAGCCCGTGCTGAGTATTCGACGCTATTTGCAAAGTCGGCTATTCCAATTTGGACAATATTTTTCCCAGGTAAACCCGCTTGAATTAACTGCCATACGGGGGAGCCATTTGAATTACCATCTCGTAAATCATGGTGAGCATCAAAGGTAATAAGACCTACGTTAGATAAATCTGGCCACAAGTTCGATGCCACTGAATATGTAATTGAATTATCCCCACCCAGCGCCACAACTAATTTGTGCACCGCCAATAAACTATTGACTGCCGCTTTTACCCGCGCATGACCGTCTATGCCATCTGGAGATTGCACATCGCCTAGATCCGTAAAAGTATTTCCAGCTAAATCGACTCCATTTGATGTAGAAAAAGTTGAGTAACGCGAAAGCGCAGCTCTAATTGCCGCTGGTGTTAAATGCGCACTTGTGGCCGAGATAGAGCTCGCATGAGCGGGCACCCCAATGAGTGCGATATCGGCATTGCTACCGCTAGGTGAAAACAAGGTATTGGCGCGCACCCACTTAGGGTCCTGAGGCAAAGCTTCTGCAGACATGGCTTTATCGTACGGGGATATCTTTCGATAGTATTGCCCTCAAGAAGAGTCGCCCGGATCACCGCGTTGCAGCAATGCACCGAGGAAAGTCCGGACTCCATAGAGCAAAGTGGTGGGTAACGCCCACCCGGAGCAATCCGCGGGATTAGTGCAACAGAAAGCAAACCGCCTCTGTTAGAAATAACAGCGGTAAGGGTGAAACGGCGGTGTAAGAGACCACCAGTAAT
>CAFAAS010000008.1_pt1 | contig 51510 bp, 50 predicted proteins | sample 7267651 | NCBI WGS metagenome assembly CAFAAS01 (sample SAMEA6813992, study PRJEB35770) | freshwater metagenome | biome: Freshwater; feature: Freshwater reservoir; material: water | place: Czech Republic | collected 2017-08-18 | depth 30m m | reverse complement strand
TCACCTTTCCTGGTACTTAGCGACATCAGGAGAATAAAAAAATCCGTAACGCATAAGCGCGCACGGATTAATGTGAACACCTACGCGGGTTGAGATTTCCTCATTTAATGAAACAACCTTGCGGCTGATTCAGACCTGCGGTCTTTGGTTATGGGTTAAGGGTAGGCCGGCTGGCCTACCCTCGTCAAATTCTTAGTTGGCTGCAGGCTCTCGGATGAGGTTTGGATCAACTGCGATTCCAGGTCCCATCGTTGTTGAGATAACTGCCTTTTGAATGTAGCGACCCTTTGAAGAGTTTGGCTTTGCACGCATTACCTCTTCCATAGCTGCTGCGTAGTTCTCTGCAAGCTGCTCGGCGGTAAATGATGCCTTACCGATTAGGAAGTGAAGGTTTGAATTCTTATCAACGCGGAACTCAATCTTTCCACCCTTGATATCTGTAACGGCCTTTGCAACATCGGTTGTAACCGTTCCGGTCTTTGGGTTTGGCATCAAGCCACGTGGTCCAAGAACTTTTCCAAGGCGGCCGACCTTACCCATGAGATCTGGGGTTGAAACAACTGCGTCGTAATCAAGGCGACCCTTTGCAACCTCTTCGATTAGTTCATCTCCACCAACAATGTCGGCACCTGCAGCACGTGCTGCATCGGCCTTGTCACCGTTAGCAAAAACTAAAACGCGTGCAGTCTTTCCTGTGCCGTGAGGCAAGTTAACTGTTGAGCGAATCGCTTGATCGGCTTTCTTAGGGTCAACGCCAAGTACCAATGCAACCTCAATAGATGCGTTGTACTTAACTGTTGATGTTTCCTTAGCAAGTGTTACTGCTTCGAGTGGGGTGTAAAGGTGATCTTTAGTTACCTTAGCCGCGGCCTCGTTATATTTCTTTGAGCGCTTCATTTCAGTCCTCTTCTTATAAGGGTTGTGGTTAGCGGAGCAGCGAGCTCCTCCCACATCTCTTTCTCACGGTGAGAAAGAAAAATTAGATTATCCGTTAGTTGTGATTCCCATTGAGCGTGCAGTACCAGCGATGATGCGTGATGCGGCATCGAGGTCGTTTGCGTTCAGGTCATCCATCTTTACCTTTGCAATTTCAGCAACTTGAGCCATGGTGATATTTGCAACCTTGGTCTTGTGTGGAACTGCAGAGCCTTTTTCTACGCCAGCTGCCTTCAAGATTAGGCGCGATGCTGGAGGAGTCTTAGTGATGAATGTGAAAGAGCGATCTTCGTAGACAGTGATTTCTACTGGAATGATCTGACCCTTTTGAGATTCAGTCGCAGCGTTGTAGGCCTTAACGAACTCCATGATGTTGACACCATGCTGGCCAAGGGCAGGACCTACTGGTGGCGCAGGTGTTGCTGCGCCAGCCTGGATCTGCAACTTGATAAAGCCGGTTGCCTTCTTCTTTGGTGCCATTTCTTGTCCTCTTTTTTCTTATCGTTATCTAGGGTAATTAAATCTTTTGTACTTGCGCAAATGAAAGCTCAACTGGTGTTTCACGTCCGAAGATCGAAACGAGAACCTTAAGTTTTGCCTGCTCTGGCATGATCTCTGAGATCGATGCTGGCAAAGTCGCAAAGGGACCATCCATAACCGTTACTGACTCGCCGATTTCAAAGTCAATAAGACGGATATCAATCTTGTCTGATTTCTTAACTGGACGTGGAGCCAAAATCTTTTCAACTTCATCCATGCTCAATGGGCTTGGGTGGTGTGCGTTGCCAACAAATCCAGTAACTCCTGGAGTATTGCGAACGGCCGACCATGATTCATCGGTTAAATCCATTCGAACTAAAACATAGCCAGGGTAGATGTTGCGCTTAACCATTTTGAAAGCGCCGTTCTTGAGTTCTTTAACCTCTTCTTCAGGAACTTCAATCTGAAAGATGTAATCCTCCATATTGAGAGATTGAATACGAGTCTGAAGATTGCCCTTAACTTTCTTCTCATAACCAGCGTATGAGTGAACTACATACCAATCGCCAAGAGCTGTGCGGAGTGTGCGACGAAACTCTGCGTTGGGATCGTTCTCATCGGACTCGATGTCGCCATCCTCATCTGATGCGAGCGCAAGCTCGGGTTCAGTTGATGTAACTGCTTCAACAACAACCTCGACCTCTTCAACTTCTGGAGTTGCGATCTCAGTTGCAGATGCGGCAAGAGCTGCCTCAAAAGCATCTGGCTTCTGTGTATCTGTGGTGTTCTCTTGAGTCATCGTCTCTTCCTTATCCAAATACCCAGAAGACGATCTTTGTAAGTACAAGATCGAGGAGTGAGACAACTGCGATGATGAACGTTACGAACACCAAAACAACGGCCGTATAGGTCGTTAACTGATTACGAGTTGGCCAAACAACCTTTGTAAGCTCATTTGTAACTTGGCGATAGAAAAGGCCGACGCGCGCAAATAGACCGAGCTTCTCGGCTACTTGTCCTGTTGACTCTGTCATCGTCATTTCCTTCTCTCTGTATTACTTAACTCGTACAACTTGCAGGGCAGGAGGGACTCGAACCCCCAACCGGCCGCTTTGGAGACGGCAACTCTAGCCAATTGAGCTACTGCCCTTCGCACGAAGGCATGGCAAAACCATAGGGAAAAGCAAACCCTCGTGAGCGTTGAAGTGTAGAGGCAAGGAGGGGTTCAGGTCTAACTCGCATCTGAAATACGGCAGACTTAGGGCCATGAGCTCACGTATTTCAACCCGAATCGCTGCAATCGCTGAATCTGCCACGCTAGCCGTTGATGCCAAGGCCAAGGCGCTTAAGGCGCAGGGGCGTCCCGTCATTGGCTTCGGTGCTGGCGAGCCTGATTTTCCAACACCGGACTACATCGTTGCCGCTGCAGCTGCAGCAACTAGCGTTGTATCCAATCATCGTTACACGCCAACACCGGGATTACCCGAACTTCGTGAAGCGATAGTTGCAAAAACAAAACGTGATTCAAACTTTGACATTACAACTGATCAAGTCCTTATTACAAATGGTGGCAAGCAAGCTGTTTACCAAGCTTTTGCAACAATTATCGATGAGGGCGATGAAGTTCTTTTGCCTTCGCCATTTTGGACAACATACCCAGAGTGCATCAAATTAGCTGGTGGAGTTTCAGTTGAAGTGTTTGCCGATGAAACACAAAATTATTTAGTAAGTGTTGAACAGCTAGAGGCTGCACGTACTCCAAAAACAAAGGCGTTGCTATTTTGTTCCCCATCTAATCCAACGGGCTCGGTTTATTCTCCAGAACAAGTTAAGGCAATCGGCGAGTGGGCACTCAAAAATAATATTTGGGTGATCTCAGATGAGATTTATGAACACTTGTTATATGACGGTGCAACTGCACCGAGCATGCCCGTGGTTGTCCCTGGCCTTGCCGATACATGCATTATTTTAAATGGTGTTGCTAAGACCTATGCAATGACTGGATGGCGAGTGGGCTGGATGATTGGGCCTAAAGATGTAATTAAAGCGGCTACTAATCTGCAATCTCATTTAACTTCAAATGTTTCCAATGTCTCACAACGTGCAGCGATCGCAGCTGTGAGCGGGGATTTAAAAGCTGTACATACAATGGGTGAGGCATTTAACCGCCGCCGCTCACTCATAGTTGGACTACTCAACGAGATTCCTGGCTTTGACTGCCCAACACCAACGGGCGCCTTCTATGTCTATCCGTCAGTTAAAGGCGTACTTGGTAAGAGTATTCGTGGGAAAGTTCCAACCACTTCGGCAGAGCTTGCAACGATATTGCTTGAAGAGGTTGAAGTTGCCGCGGTGCCAGGCGAGGCTTTCGGCCCCTCTGGATATCTGCGTTTTTCCTATGCAACAAGTGATGCCGACATTGTTGAAGGTATTGGGCGAATCAAAAAACTTCTGACCGAAGGTTAAATCTCAATACCAACGAGATTTACTTCTGCAACTAAAGTTATGCCAAAGCTTTCAAGAACGTGATCGCGTGCACGTTTGGCTAATGCTGCAATATCAGATGCCGTTGCAGAACCTGAGTTAGTTAGTGCAAGTACATGCTTAGTCGAGATGCGTGCCCCACCTAATTCATCGCCTTTATGTATCCCTGAGTTTTCAATTAACCAAGCGGCAGATACTTTTACACGGCCATCGGTCAATGGCCATTTGGGTGCAGAATTCGGAAGCGCGTCTGCGGCTTGCTGAGAGATGATTGGATTTGTAAAGAATGATCCCGCAGACCACGAGTCGTGATCGTCATTAGAGAGCAACATTCCTTTGTTTGCACGAAGTTCAAGGACTGCCGAACGGCATGCAACTACCGATGTCTTATCGCCGATCTCAATTTCAAGTTTCTTCGCTAACTCTAAGTAAGTGATGGGGGTTGTTGACTCACCAATTCGAAGTTGAAAGGCAACGTCTAAGACAACATAGCGACCGGGATGGGATTTAAAGTGTGAGTTGCGATATGAAAACTCGCATTCGGCATTTGTGAAGGTTTTAATTGCTTTATTCGCACGATCATACGTACGTACTCGGGTTATAAACTCACTCACCTCGTGGCCATAGGCACCAATGTTTTGAATCGGCGCAGCTCCTACGGTTCCAGGAATTCCACTTAATGTTTCTAAGCCAGCAAAGCCACGGCCAATGGAGGTTGCAACTAAGTTATCCCAATTTTCTCCCGCACCGATAGTTAACGTTGCCCCGCTGCACGCATCGACCTCGGAAGCAACTGAGTTATTCTCAATATGAATAACCGTGCCATCAAAACCAGAATCTGCAATCAATACATTTGTTCCACCGCCCATAATGAGAATGGGTGAATCACCTGCAGCTTCTATAGCGGCAATAATCTCGGACTCGCTAGAGACGTGAAGAATTTTCGTTGCCGGACCACCCACGCGTAGGCTGGTGTACTTAGATAACTCGGTCATGGCTACAGATTAGCGACGTGGTGACAAAATTGCGCTTTTACCTCTAAAGCGCTCCAGAATCCGATCGTAATTCTTCTTAGACTGTACTTCGCGATATTCAGAGTCCACGTCGTAGTAGCCATGGTGGCGTCCCTGCTCTAATGGCAGATCCATCTGCAGTAACCGTCCGCCGGCTTGGCGGACTTTGAGCGAAAATTCGATATCGGCGTTCCGATAATAATTTGCTCGTAAATTAAAACCGCCAGCCTCTAAGGCCGCTTCACGATTGAGCGCTAAAAAGTATGAGAAAAGAACATCGACTTCGCCGTCGCCTTTGTCGTCAACACTTCGCCAATCATCTTCGACATTGATTAATCCCCCTCGCCAGCCAACGGCAACGTACTCACTTTTTTCTAGCTCGGCTACTGCAGGGGCGATTGCATCCCCAGTAAAACGGGTAGATGGATCCATGATCACTACATACTTACTGTTAATCTTTCCAAGCAACGTATTTGCACAATCGCCCCACCCCGCACCGGCTGCAACTGCAAATAAGTACGTGCGCGAATCCATAGCTTGCACTAGGACACCGGGGTCACCGATTGAGAGAATTACAACGCCGCAATCGCTCTTGGCTTTGATGGCATTGACCGATTCGAGAGCATCCTCGTTAAAACCTTCGACGATTACAGCAACGGTTGTCTCTTTTTCTAAATCGATCGTGCGTATATCGCGGGCAAAGGCCAAGGTAATAAAGGCTGCCTTTTCACGAAGTTCGAAGCCATCGACAACATCTATAACCTCATAGCCAGCTTGTGCAATCTTATTTCGCAGAGAATCGGCAAGGGCAAAATCTTTATCTGTGCGGGCGGCAATGCGGGCATTGGCGAGCTCTATTACAAAATCGGGAGTACTCATATGGCGATGACTGCTCTAGCCATTCCTAGAACTTTGACACCGGCCGAAGTCACTGTGCACTCTAATTTAACGCGCTCACCATCGACCTCAACGACCGTTGCCGTGACAGTTAAATCAACTTTTTCACCGGCAGGAACGATGACGGGTTTAATAAAGCGCGCTGAGAACTCTTTTACTTTGGCACTTCCGCCGGCCCACTCACTGACGTAAGTACCAACAAGGCCCATAGTTAACATGCCATGGGCAATCACATTTGGAAGTCCAACCGAACGCGCAAACTCTTCATTGCGATGAATGGGGTTTTGATCTCCGCTGGCATCGGCGTAGGCCGTTAATAGGTCGCGATCAATTGCGAATACTTTCGTTGGAAGTTCTGTTCCGACTTCAATCATCCGCGCACCACCAATGTCGACCATGATGAAACTACAAGTTCTGCTCCATTATGTAAATCAGATCGAACGGAGATAATTTCATTTCCCGCGGCTACTCGCAGTGTTTCTATCGTTGCCGAGCATGTGAAGGAATCTCCGGCTACAACTGGGCGCAAGATTTCAAACTTTTGATCTCCATGGACCAAGCGCGTCCAATCAACTCCTATTTCGGGCTGCGTCAAAATCGATTCGAATTGAGAAAGTGAGATTCGAATTGAGAAAGTTGGCGATGCAACACTGGTATCGGTTTCGCCAATGACTGCAGAAAATGCATCAATCTGTGACTGCGTAACGGCTACTAACTCTGCACCAAGAAAAGTGCGCCCGACCGAATCGGGATTGATCATTAGCGGGTTTCGCGGTGAAGCGTTGAAAGCTTGCAACGTGGACAGAACTTCTTGAGCTCCATGCGGTCTGGATCGTTGCGGCGATTCTTCTTAGTGATGTAGTTGCGCTCTTTGCAGTCGACGCAGGCCATGGTGATCTTTGGACGTACGTCCGCGCTCTTACTTGCCATGGTCTTACTCCTTCATCGGTTATCGAAGGCCCTAGGTTACCCGAGGCCTCTCAATGCGCGAAATTCGCGCGGGTCGAACTTGTAGCGGGAGCGGGATTTGAACCCACGACACAGCGATTATGAGCCGCTTGCTCTACCAAGCTGAGCTACCCCGCCAGGGGTGTGCTTTGAAAAGAGCCTTCATCTAGTGAAAGGGCTCTCATCGAGCCCCCCACCGGAATCGGACCGGTGACCTTTTCCTTACCATGGAAACGCTCTACCAACTGAGCTAGGGGGGCGCAGATCGAATGCTGAGCGTACAGGCAGTGAAGGGCTTTCGAAAAATCCTTTCTCTACTCTGCTGGATTTAACGTGATTTTGCCAGTGGTTTCTCGCGCCAGCATGGCTTTATGCGCATTGGCTGCCTCAGACATAGCAAAGCTTGCACCGATTACTGGCTTGAGTGTGCCCTTCTTTACTAAGTCAAAAAGTTCGGCGATGACATCGTTCATTAACTCTTTCTTGCCAAAGCAGTGCGAGAGCCAAAAACCTGTAATTGTTTTCGTGCCTGCCATTAATGAACCAGGATGAATCGGCGTTGGCGCCGTGCGTGAAGCCATTCCATAAACTATTAATCGACCAAATGGCGCTAGCGCTTCAAGACTTGCATCAAAGGTTTTGCCGCCAACCATCTCGAGTACTAAGTCAACAGGCTTGCCGTTATTTGCTCCAAGAATTGCTGCGAGCAGTTTCTCTTGATCGGCATCTATGACTTCATCGGCTCCTAGTGATTTAGCTAAATCGCGTTTTGCTTGAGTTGAAGCAACGGCAATAACTTTAGCTCCCCACAATTTCGCTAACTGAATTGCAATTGTTCCGACACCGCCAGCTGCAGCGTGTATTACTACACTCTCTCCAGCCTTTAAGTGTCCGACGGTTTTTAAAATATGCCAGGCCGTTGATCCCTGTACCAACATGCACAGAGCTTGTTCATTACTGACGCCATCTGGAACATCAATCATGGCCGCTGAGTACGCAAGAGTTTTTTGAGCATACCCTCCAGCTGCAACTGGTGTTAATACGCGTCGCCCATCTGCAGTCTTACCAATGACTTCAATTCCGGGGATTAATGGAAGTTCTTGCGGGGAGAGATATGAGTTTTCAGTCTGGTGTGTGTCGGCGTAATTCACTCCGATAGCGAGCACGTCGATTAACTCAAGGCCCGTTGTTGGAATCGGCTCGGGTAGTTCTACAAGGTGCATGGAATCTGGACCACCGAAAGCGGTGATCTGAATGGCTTTCATTTTTACCCCTTTGTCGATCCGAGAGTAAGACCAGAGACAAACTGCTTACGTAAAACAAAGAAAACGATAAGGGTAGGAAGTGCTGCGATGACAGCTCCGGCTGCAAGGAGATTGTAATCTGTTACAAATTCGCCCTGCAGGCGACCTAAGGCCGAAGTTATAGGCCGTTTTGAATCCGTTGACATCAACACCAACGCCCAGAAGAAATCGTTATAAATCCATGTAGTCATCAATACGCCGAGGGATGCTAGGGCTGGGCGAAGCAATGGCAACATAACTTTCGTATAGTGAGTAAATACCGTTGCCCCATCGACCATGGCTGATTCGCTAATCTCTTTTGGAACAGTCTTCATGTAGCTCGATAACACAAATGTCGCAAAGCCCATTTGGAAAGCTACGTGAATTAAGACAACGCCCCACGGTGAGTCATAGAGAAGTCTAGGAATGCCTACGGCCTTGCCCAACGTGATGTACATCTTGAAGACTGGAATAAAGACAAGTTGTGCTGGAAGCAAGTTACCAGCAGTAAATAGTAGAAGTAGAGAAACATTCCATCTAAATGAATATCGGCTAACTACGAATGCTATGAGCGAGCCGAAAAATAGCGTTAAAAATACCGCCGGAACCGTAATCGCAAATGTATTCCAAAAATATAACGGTAGATCCATACGTGAGATTGCATCTGCGTAGTTCTGTAGATTGAGCGTCTTTGGCATTGAAAAGACACCGTGTGCTCGAACATCTTTATATGGACGAAGTGAAGTCCAAACCGTCCACACTATTGGAAAAATCCAGGCAATCGCAAAGATACCGATGAAGGCTGAGATAAAGCGATCTTTCACTTTTTGCTTATTTTTATACTTGATAGCTGCGGCTTGTAGCTCTACGTCAATGCTCATTGGACATCACTCTTAAAAGTCGTTCGCAGGTAGGCGATAATTGGTCCGATGGAGAGTACAAAGAGAATCACGGCGTAGGCCGCACCCTTCATTGAAGCGCCCTCGCCGGCGATATTTTGGAAAACTAAAGTGCCCAAAATCGGGAAGCCCGCCGATGAGCCATAAATAATGTAGACAATGTCGAAAGCGCGTAAAGATTCGATAATCGTGATGACAATAACGATTACATTGACCGGCTTCATCGCTGGAAAAATTACCTTCTTAAAGGTCTGCCACTCGGTTGCGCCATCAAGTGATGCGGCCTCGCGCAGCGCCATATCAACCGACTTTAGACCAGCTAAATAGAGCAGCATGATGTAACCGATATGTCGCCACGAGGCGATGGTTAGAATTACATAGATATTAATGTGGTAATTGCCAAAGAAAGATATTGCGTTATCTATGTCGCGTCCCAAAAGGCCGTTAACAAAGCCATCTGGGCGAAGTAAGAAGTTCCAGATAATTCCAGTTACCGCTAGTGAGAGTACAACTGGCAGGTAATAGGCGGTTTCATAAAACTTGTGTCCGCGGATCTGGCGATCGATTTGATAGGCCAAGAGGATTCCCAGTGGAGTAGCGATGCCAGCAAACCATGCCAACCAGATGATGTTGTTTTGAATTGCTTCCCAAAATGCTGGGGTATCAAAAAAGATATTTTTATAGTTAGCAAGTCCGGCAAATTTAATGCGGGAGATTGAAATACCCGACCAATATGTAAATGATAAAACAATTGTCAGAAAGGCTGGGACCCATACAAGTAACAGGTGGAAGAAGAGTGGAACTCCTACGAAGGCACTGAGTGTCGTGCGATCGGCCCTAGAAAAAGCTCGACGGCGATGGGCTTTTTTACTGCCCGTCGCCGTCGAGTTCATCCGTTAAACCTATCTCCTAGTTAGTTATTTTTGCGAATTGAAATTGCAATTAATAACTATGCAAGAGGAGGTAGAGCATCCCATTGTGCTTGGAGGCTATCAACAATCTTGTTAACATCCTTAGGGTTCTTAAACCATGACTGGATTGCTGGTCCAACTACTGGGCCGGCAAAGTCAGGGCGAGTATCGCGGTCAAGGAACTGAGTGATGTATTTAGCCTCATCCATAACTGCCATCTGCTCTTTCTGGAAGGCATCGTAAGTCGATGTGTCCTGCCCATTGTTTGCAGATGTCATTGGGATTAAGGCTCCATTTGCATCCTTGGCAGCAAGAGTGGCATTTACGCCCTCCATGTCGCCAGCAAATTTTAGGAAGTCTGATCCGCCAGAGTTATTTGTTCCATTTGCAGCAACGCACCAACCATCGATAGGTGCATCGACAGTATCGCGACCGTGCTCTGGATTGATTTCTGGGAATGGAATGATTGAAAGATCATCGTAGTCAGCCTGTGACTGCTCTTTAAAGTTTCCGCCGAACCATGAACCCATAAGCATTGATCCAGCCTTCTTCTGTAGAAGGAGCTGCATAGCGCCATCCCACTCGAGATCTAGAACGTTTGGATTCATGTAAGGAATTAGCTGTGCCCAGTGTGTAAATACATCGAGCACCTTTGCATCGGTCCACTTTTCGCGGCCGGCTAATAGATCTACGTGGAACTGGTATCCATTGATGCGTGCATTGAGAATATCGAATGTTCCCATTGCTTCCCAGCCGCCTTTATCGCCAGCTGCAAATCCAACAAGACCTTTCTTCTTCATGCCATCTAACATCTTGAGGAACTCGTCCCAATTAGTCACTGTGTCAGCGCTGAGGCCGAGATCTTTAAACATTGACTTACGGAAGTGCATACCCCATGGGTACCAAGACTTTGGTACAAAGTACTGCTTACCATCTAGACCAGTCGATGCAATCTTGTAGCTATCTGCATACTGATCACCAATTGCGCCCCACACGTCTGTGAGATCTGCAAGCAAACCCTGCTCTGCGAAGAACTGCATGCGATATCCAGCCATCCACTCAAAAGTATCGTCGGGAGTTCCCTGTAAATACTGTGAGAGGTTGTTCTGGAATGCATTTGACTCAGTTGCATTGTATTTAACTTCGTTCTTTGTCTTTGCTGTGTACGCAGCAATGAGCGCTTTGTTCTGAGCTGTTGGGCCCGCATCAACGCTACGAGCACCGTATGCAAGTGGACCTGTTGCCTTAGATCCGCAACCTGCAAGGAGAGATCCTCCAGCTGCTAATCCAAGTCCGCCGACGGCAGCACCTTTAAGTACTGAGCGACGGGAAATGCCATTTGTAACTTCTGACATGAAAGTTCCTATTCTCTAGAGGTGAGACTTTCGAAAGGTCAACAGGTCATGAAGGGGACACAACCTGGTAACTCGCTTAAATCTAGGGGTGCGGCGTACTGGGCGGTAGGGATTTGGGGTAACGAATTGGTTACTTTTACGCAGGGTTTTTGCAGATAAGTGGCAGCCCTTGTTATCACGCCGTGGCAAGAGCAGTATTGGTGGGGCTTCCCCAATAGAGCCAAGGAGGATTATATGAAGATCGCCTCTCTCATCACTGGCAAGCGGGTGGCAACTATTTCATCGAGTGCCACACTCCATGATCTAGTCAATGCCCTTAGAGATCATCATGTGGGCGCACTTGTTGTCTCACCCGATGGTAAAAAAATTGATGGCATTGTTTCAGAGCGCGATGTCGTACGCGCTATGCCAAGTAAGTTAGATGGCCTTGCAAATATGCGAGTGGGTGATTTAATGACGCGCGAAGTAATAACATGTTCGCCGAACTCCACAGTGGCAGAGTTAATGACCATGATGACGGAGCGACGTATTCGCCACGTGCCCGTCATCGATGAAACAGGCAACTTAGTTTCGATAGTTTCAATCGGTGATGTAGTAAAAGCGCACATCAGTGATTTAGATACCGAACGAAAAGCACTAAGCGATTACGTTAACTCCTAAAGAATCTACGCCGCACTCTCTTCGCGGGCCGCTACTTCAATCGCAGTTGGGCGTCCAGCTCTGCGCTTGCGTGAGATAACACGACCATCCTCAAAGAGTTCGCCTCCCCAAACTCCGGCAGGCTCTTTCCGAGATATGGCTCCCTCTAAACATTGCGTGCGCACAGGACAACCACCACAGAGTGATTTAGCTTCGGCAACAGTGAACTCATCCTCAGCAAAATACATCTCGGGATCTGCACTGTGACATGGCAGATTAAATGAGGAGCCATCGCTATATGTTCCTGTTACGGAATTCAAACCGATCTTCTCATCTGCCCAGCCTGGTACTAATAGTTCGCTGAAGAGAACGCTCATCGTTCTCACCTCATCTCTTGTTAGGTAGTGCTCCGGTTGTTCCTAGTTTTTTTGGGTAATGAAAAAGGGCCCGAATCCTTTGTGGATTCGAGGCCCTTGGCTTCTTGTTCTAGTTCGATTTTCTATCGAGTAGAACCCCAAGTGGCCTCGTATCCGGCGTAAAAAGCTGCGTAAAAGGCAGGCTTAGTCGCATGGAGTGAGGCGCGCTTATTGGTATGGGTAGAGGAGATCGCGGCAGAGCGCAGTGCGCCTGTCGTTACGAATGATGCGCTAGACATATTCGAGCCCTCCTCTTCCTCCCCATCTGACCAAGAGATGGTGGAGCGCTAAGGGTAAAGCATCACTTGAGGCCCGTGCAACCTAATTAACCACGCCCGAAGCCGCCTCATCCCCTGCGCTTGTTAGGTCATTGACTGGTCAACCCCTACTATTACGGGCTTCGAGTTGAGGGCTAGCACTCATTGGACCCTCAACCACTCTCGATATGGGGTAGTTCGTGAGATTGAAATTTCTCGCCTTTGCGATCGCGGTGGCCGCGTTAATCGCCTATCCCCTCAGCCCTTCGCAGGCGGCAACGGCTCAAGAGCAGTGCCCACGATTTAACTTCGCCGACCTCTTTGTTGCCGACTACACAACTGGCAGCCATTGGGATAACGGTGGCGGAAATCTGCAGATCACATGGTCGGCCAAGGAGAGCAGAATCTATGATGAAGAGGCGGTGCGCCCCTTCACTGATACAGAGTTAGGGTGGATTAGAACAGCTTTCCAAAGTTGGGATCTGGCATTAAACACAGTCTCATTTGTAGAGGTTGAAGCCAACGCCTATCCCGAAATTGTTATCGGATATGTTCCATTAAAGCATTCAGCAATACAGCCCAATGCAATTGGTTTCTGGAATGCATGGATTGCTAATAATTTTCGATATCACGCATCTATTAAACTCAAAGCCTCAGAGCTCTCATGGTTTGGTAAAGGAGATCAATTCACTCATACCGTCCAACATGAGTTAGGAAATGTCCTTGGTCTTGGCGATTTAAATCCAACGCCGACCCTAGAGAGTGTTTTTGAAGATCCTTGGCAGCCACCGTATGGAAGAAGCCAGTTAGGCAACGTTGATATCGCAATGATGCGTCAGTTGTACAACGAATCAACATGTACATCGACTTTTACATCGCCGACCTCTTTGTCAAACTCCTTAACCCGTCACAAGTCCAGCTTCAACAAGAAAACGTGATGGTTTGCCACGATAGCTTAAATGTAAATCTACTTTTGCCCGCGTAATTCCAACATAGAACAGGCGTCGCTCTTCATCAATTGATGCTTGATCATTACTAGTCGCTGAGTTCTCCAACGGAAGTAATCCCTCGCTAACTCCCATCAAAAACACACGCTCCCACTCAAGGCCTTTGGCTGCGTGAAGTGTTGCAAGCGTAGTTACAGGCATAGTTGGTGGATTGTTTTGTTGAACCCGATCCTCGAGTTCGCGTAAATAGGTACGCAGGTTCTTTGGCGTAAAACCACTGTCACTATCTAATTCGCGGGCCAAGTGCATTAGGGCAGCGATTCCATCAATGTGGGCACCCGTTAAGAAGGGTTGAGCTAAATTTCGGAGCTCATCGAGCCATGAGACGCCTTCTGTTGGGATTACCGATGCGTTGCGAACCAGTTTTAAAAACTCACGAACATCGGGACGATCGAAGAAACGATCACTATTGCGCATTTGATATGGAAGTTTTGCGGCATTCATTGCGCGCTCAAGGGCGTTTAGTTGGCTATTAGTACGTGCAAGCACCGCAATCTCTTGGGCCTGTGTGCCTTGGCTCAATAACTCTTTAATCCAATCGACTATCCCCGCTATTTCCGATGCCTCATCTTTAAAGGCATCTACTGAGGGTTTTTCGCCATGATCGTTGAGAGCGACAAGCTCTTGGCCCATCTGCGCTTTACGTAAAATGCTATTGGCCGTGAAGATGATCTCTGGTGTAGAGCGATATCCCGTCGTTAAACGTACAACTTCAGCTTCAGGAAAACGTTGGGTAAATGAGTTGAGGAAAATAGGAGTCGCACCAGCAAATGAGTAAATAGTTTGAGCAGGATCTCCCACTACACAAATCTCTTGGCGTGATCCTAGCCAGGCATTGATTAAACGTTGTTGAAGCGGTGAGATATCTTGGTACTCGTCAACGGTAAAGAATCGATATTGATCCTGTACGCGTTCGCGAACTTCACGCTCTTGCTCAATCATCGCTGTAGTTAAAAGTAGTACATCTTCAAAATCCATCGCTCGTTCTTGATGTTTGACAGATTCGTAGGCGGTATAAACTTTGGCAATCTGCTCGGCGTTAATACGAGGCTTAACGGGGCGTTTGCCGAGTTCAGAGAGGTAATCAGTAGGTGCAACTTGCGAGACTTTTGCCCACTCGATCTCCGATGCAATATCGCGGATGAGGTCTCTGGATGTAATCGAGAGTTCACTAGTTAACTCGGCACGCTTAATCGCCTCGGTAATAAAGCTCGTCTTGGTTGTAATCAGATCAGGTGTGCGCCCACCAAATACCTGTGGCCAGAAAAAATTAAGCTGTTTGAGGGCTGCTGCGTGAATCGTGCGCGCGGCAACGGCGGGTACACCCAATGAGCGAAGTCGCATACGCATTTCACCCGCAGCTCGCGCGGTGAAGGTCAGTGCTAATACTTTGTGCGGATCCATAACGCCGATCGCTGCGCCATAGGCGATGCGATGGGTTAAAGCGCGGGTTTTTCCCGTGCCAGCTCCGGCGATAACGCAGACTGGACCACGGCTAGCTAAGGCAACTGCGCGCTGTTCGTTATCTAAAGCTTCAAGGATCTCCTCAGCGCGAAGCTCGTTGTTCACGGTCTCCACGACTCACCGCCAATTAAATCTGCCGGAACATATCCTGGCTGCTCTGTGTACCAACCCGAAATCATCGCGCGCGCAACTGAAATTGCTGGAGGAAGAAGTAGTTCACTAGATGCAACTGCCGCTTTCATCTCATCACGGGTAAACCATTGGATCTGGGTTATTTCTACGCCATCGGCCTTGGCGCTCTCTGGATGATCGGTGATCGCCGAAAATGCAATCATGATCGATGCTGGAAAGGGCCAGGCCTGCGATTTCAGATAATTAATATCGTTACAGTAAACGCCCGCCTCTTCAAAGACTTCACGCGATACGCACTCTTCGAATGATTCACCCGGCTCAACAAATCCAGCAAAGGTAGAAAAACGTTTCTCGGGCCATATCGGTTGATGACCGAGCAGAATTCGATCCGCGGCATCTTTTACTAAAACTATAACCGCTGGATCTGTACGTGGATGATGTTGTGATGAATCGGCAACACAGACCCGGACGCTTCCACCTAAATCACTAATTGTTTCTGCGCCACATCGTGAACATCGCGGATGTGTTGTGTGCCAGTTGCTCAGACCAACTGCATGCATCGCCAGTGTTAAATCCACTTCGCTCAACTCAGAACCTACTGCTCTTAGCGTTCTAAAACCATCAAACTTAACCGCCTCATCAGCCGGTTCATTAATCCATGATGTGTGCCAGGCAAAATATGCCTGACCGCCATCACGTGCTAAACCTAAAAAATATCGCTCACCGAGTTCAAAGGATGCGGCGAGAAACTCAACGCTTTCTGCATTTAAAAAACGTAGCTCTCCATCATTGGCGCCTATGTGGCCATCTATTACCGGCAGAATCTGGGCAGATTGCCAGAGCAGGGCCAACGTAGCCGCATCGGTTCGTGTGTCACTTGCTCGATCGATGGGTGATAGTGATTGGTTTCGGGCGCTCATGGAGGTGTCAGACTACTAGCATCGCCTCATGCGCATAACATCATGGAATCTCCTGCACGGTGAAGTAATGCCTCCTGATAAAGAGGCCGATAAAACCGCAGTATTAGCAGCTGAAATTGCGCATTTGCGAAGCGATGTTATTGGCCTCCAAGAAGTTGATTATTTTCTTGCGCGATCTGGAAACCATAACCAAGTCGGAAATATTGCTACGACCATGGGCGCCAAAGATTGGGCCTTCGCACCTTCCCTGATGGGCTCACCCGATGAGGATTGGCGCAATCCGGGAGATAGTGATGAGTTAATTGTTAATGATGCTAGCCAGATATCACTTCCAGGATATGGGATTGGAATTGTTTCAAAAATTCCAGTCACATCGTGGCACCGTCTAAATCTAAAGGGCTCGCCTATCGGCGTATTTATGGCCTTTCCAGTTGATGGAAAGTTAAAGCGCTTTTATGTTCGCGATCACCCGCGAAGTGCACTTGCTGCTAAATTGGACAACGGCTGGTTAATTATAAATACACATCTCTCTTTTGTCCCCTTCTTTAATTTCATGCAGCTATACAAGATTAAGAAATGGGCAAATACTCTAGGTGTAGAAGATCAGGCCAAGATAATTCTCATGGGAGATCTCAACATTCCATTTCTCGCATTCGTACGTGGATTTAAATGGAACTCACTAGCCACTCAACGTACATTCCCAAGTTGGTACCCAAAAGTGCAGATAGATTTCATGCTCTCTCAGAAGTTAAGAGCTAGCGATGTGCAACATATTCAATATCCCCACTCGGGAATGAGCGACCACTTGCCTTTGCAGATTGAGGTTGATTAAGCCTGTTCTTGAATACTTTGAATGAGGGCGATCAGCCCCGCTCCATCGAGCAAATCGGCTGGGCGATCGGTAATCGACGTTGGAACATAGTGAAAAGCCGCACTCACTCTCGAAATATCTACTCCCGATAGCTTGGCCCAGGCCAATCGATACATTGCCAACTGAACCGCCGCCGAGGCACCTAACGCTTTAGATCCGGTCTTCCAGTCAACGACTTCAAATCCATTCTCGGTTGCATAGACGGCATCGATGCGACCCCTAATTAATACGCCTGCGATAGTAGTTTCGAAGGGGACTTCAACTCTTACTGGGCTCCGTGCAGCAAAGCTACTTGAGAGCCAAGCCCTCTTTAGCTCCTCTAATGTGGAGTCGTCATCGAGCGGATCTAAGTAATCTAGATACTCATCTCCAAATAGTGTTCCTGCATCAGTGAACTCTCGCTCAACCCATAAGTGAAATGCCGTACCGCGGCGAGAGTATTGATCCTGCCCCCGTGGCATAGGACGACGAATATTTAAGGCCAACTCTTGTGGGTCACTGTGGAGTGCAACAAGTGCCGATGTCGATAACCTCGGAGGTAGTGGTACCTGTATCGATCCATGTGCACGGTTGTGCACTTCGTTTATGAGTGCTTGAGCATCATCGATCCATGATTGCATCTGGATATCGCTAACATCTTCCAAAGTATGAATCTGGCTCTGATTTACTAATTCAACCCCTGCATCAAATGCGCTGCGACGTTGGCCTAAAGGATCAAATGGCCATGTGGCAGTAACAGGGTTTTCTAATGTTGGGTTCTTAGCACCGTCCTCGGGTGCAGGATGATCGGAGATCAGTTGACCACCTAGTGCGCTTGCCACCTCTGCAATCAGAAAGAAGATCTCACTCGGCTTGACAGCTTTACTTCCGTCGCGCCAATGCGAAGTTGTGCAGATCAAATGCGACTTTGCGCGAGTAACTGCGACATATGCAAGACGCATCTCCTCGCGCATTTTTATATTTAAAACACACTCCTTGGCAAAATCCTCAATGACCTTTGACGCTTCACTATTTTTAGTTACACCTGCTAATGAAAATACTGGCAACTCATCGCAATCTCCCCGCAAGGAGAATGGAATATGTTTTTCATTCTTAATCCAGTTATCGGGATCAGAGGTGTTGTTCCCTGGAAAAGTTCCTTCGGCCAAGCCGGGAACTGAAACTACGTCCCACTCGGCGCCTTTGGCCATGTGAACCGTCAAAATCTGCACTACATCACTGCGAATCTCTGGGGCACCGGCTTTAAGACCACCCTCGGCATCGGCGGCAACATCGAGCCAATCTAAGAAGGCAGTTACCGTTCCACCGCTGCGTTCAAACTTTGATGCCTCATCCAAAAAGCGATCTAAGTGACGACGACCAGTCTGCGATGCATCACGCAGAGTTATCTCGCTCTCAAGATTTAGATAGCTTTCAATCTCACTAATGAGATCGCTAATCTGTCCACCAGCACGAGATCGTAGGCGTCGCAAATCACCCGCAAAGTGCACAAGTCGTTGATAACCAATATCGGTAAAACCGCTCTTCTTTGCGCTGTGAATCTCATCCAAGGCATCGATAATCGATCCGGTAAATTGATCATCGGCCTCAAGTTGATCGGGATTGCCTGCAGCAATCTTCTTTATGAAACTCTTAGAGTCTGAGTGCAATGCCTTTGCGCGCGCACGACTAAAGGCGCCCAGGGCGGCAATATCTCTTGCACCTAAATTAATCCGTGGTCCAGTTAAGTGGCGCATTAGTGCTGCCCCGGCATCAGGGTTGGTGATAACTTTTAATATTGAGACTACATCGGCGACCTCGGGCACATGGATCAACCCACCAATTCCGATAACCTCAACTGGCAGAGCCATTTCACGCAGTGCATTTTCGATTGCAGTAATCTGTGAACGCTTTCGCACTAATACGGCCGCGGTCTTACCTGAAGTTGGACTCCAGTTCTTGTTTATATACTCAGCGATCGCTTGCGCCTCTGCACCTACACTCTCAAAGACTCCATATGCGATTTCGCCTTTGCCGGCATTTGGACGTGCCTCCAACTCGACGACCTGCTGGCCGCCGGCCAATTTAATCTCATCACTGATGCGGTTGGCCGCGGCCAAAATCATTACATCGTTTCTAAATGTGGTCGGCAGCGTAAATTCTGCTGCTCCACTTTGATTACTGAGTTTTGGAAAGTACGCTCCAAAAGATCCCATAGTGCCGGCCGAGGCGCCGCGCCAGGTGTAGATAGCTTGTGATGGATCACCCACGGCCATTACCGGATGGCCACCACCAAAGAGAGAGGACAACATGCGCACTTGGGACTGCGATGTATCTTGGTACTCATCGAGTAAGACAACTCTATATTTTCCGCGCTCTAGCGTTGCAACATCCTCAAAGTTTTCTGCAATATCGGCCGCCAATGACATTTGATCATCGAAAGAAAACTCCCCGGCAGCCTTTCGTCGCTGCATAAAGGAATCAACCATTGGCAAAAGTGAGTTGCGCTGCAGCATTGCACGCTCTACTGCGCGAACTTCGGCATTACGAGCACCTGCAAGCGGCGCTAGAGCTTGAACGATCTCAAGGCCGATCTCTTCAATATCTGATGCCTTGACTTGATGTTCGAGCATTAACTTTGATAGACCAAGAACATCCTTGATGACAGTACTGACTGCGCTCTCATTGCGATATGAGTCATCGGACCAGTTACGAACAACATCCGATGCAATTTGCCAGATAGCCGCCTCGCCGAGAGGCTCTGCATCGGCATCGATTCCATAACGGATTGCATGTTCGCTCAAAAGCTTTCCTGCATATGAGTGATACGTAGTTACCGAAGTGGTTGCCGACGTGATGTGCTTAAAATCCGGGAGCGCAGCGAGTTGACGCAGGCGCTTGCGCACTCGAACCGAGAGCTCTCCGGCGGCTTTGCGCGTGAAGGTCAGACCTAGAATTTGATCAGGGGTAAGAAAACCATTTGCTACTAAATAGAGAACGCGATTGCTCATCGTCTCGGTCTTGCCAGAGCCGGCGCCGGCAATAACAACGGCAGGTTCAAGGGCGCTACTGATAATTGCCGACTGATGTTTTGTGATTGGCTTTATCGATGCACCGAATACGGGGTGTGCCTGGAGCTTGGCGATGATCTCTTCGGGTGAGAATTGAGCGTGGATACTCATGAAATCACCGTCCTGCCATCGCTTTGAACGGGGCAGGATTTACGGACTGGGCAGCCTTTACAGCGGGCATTAATAGTGGCCAAGAAGGTTGCCGATCCCATGCCTTCACCGATTTCATTAAGTGTTGCCTTAACTTCCTCTACATCGATTGCATACTGTGGGCGAAGTGATGGCTTCACCGCATCGGTACCTAAATAGACGAGTTCGGCACCAGCGCTGTGTCTTCCATGAGTGAAGCCGCCCTCTACGATTCCAACTTGATAGCTGGCTAACTGTAAATTCTCTTTAGCATCCTTGACGCTTATGGCCGTAGCTCCTGTTTTGAAATCTACGATAAAGAGTGAACCATCGGCCTCGATCTCTAAACGATCAACGCTTCCCTTAATACGCGCACGTCCCAGAGTTACATCAAAACGAATCTCAGCATCGATGACGGTACGCGTTGAGTTGTTGTGATAGGCAACGAATTTTTCAAGCATGGTTACGGCGCTCTCCAAATTCGATGCACTGACCCAACCCGACTCGGGATCTATTAACTTCCACGAGCTGCGAAGATTCGAGATGAGATCCTCCTTTGTGGTCCCAGGCTCTTGCACCATCTTGGCCGCGAAAGCGTGAATGGCTGAACCTAAAACCTGCGCAGTGCTATCTCCGTTTGTTCCACCATTGTTTTGTAGGAACCACTTGACTCCACACTCTTGAAATGTTTCAGCCCCACTCGGTGAGACGACAACTTCTTTATCGGCATCGATTACTGGTGCATCGCAGCTTATGGGAAGTGAGCCCACCCAACTCTCGGGGTTGGCCAAATAGACTCCCTCATTGCTTAAAACCTTTAAAAGTGAGGCGGCCTGCGCGGCTTTTTCACCATGCAGTTGACTGCGCAGTTCGGCTACTAAGGCCGGTGCAGTAATCGGACGAGGTACCTCGGTGATGCGCCCTTCATCACTTTGATCTTTAGTGAGCATTTGCTCAATAGCTTCAAAGAACTGTGAAGGCTCTTCATCTTCACGCTGAACTGCAGTGATGAAAAGTGAGTGTTGCGCACGGGTTAGCGCCACGTGAAAGAGGCGTTGCTCATCTTGTAAGAGTCCGCTCGCCGCAATTACATCGAGTTGATCGCGGGCAATGTCGGGATTACGTTGACGTTCAACAAGGCGTTCAGCACCGAGTAACGATGAGCGCTGTTTTAAGTTAGGCCAGGTTCCCTCTTGCAAACCTGCAATCGCAACGAGCTGCCACTGGCGCCCCTTAGCGCTGTGCACGGTAAGAATCTCAACGAGCTCTGGGCGAACACCCTTTGCAGTAATGACATCTCCGACAATATCTTCGGTTGCAATTTCGGCGATAAAGGCCGCTGGGCCCGATGATGGAAAGCGCTCGGAAAATCTTGCCGCGCTTTCAAATAACTGCATCATCGCATCTAAGTCACGATCTGCTGCAGCGCCTCGAACGCCGGTACGAAGTGATTGAGTGCGCCAAGCAGCCGCTAACTTTTGACCATCACTAGCCACTGCGTTATCCCAAATGGCCCACAATAAATCATCGGCCAGGGCAGATTTATTGCGCACAACTGCTCGAGCTTTTTCTAGTAATAGATGCAGGCGTTTTACAGGCTCTGCTCCCTCGATAGGGATTTCACCATCATTGATGGCATCGAGCAGCATCTGTGTACCTGAGCGAAGATCACCATCGCCACGAACTGCGATCATGGCTCGGCGAATTCGACGAAGTGAGATTGAATCTGCGCCACCGAACTCACTCATCAATAATCTTTCAGCTGTATCTAAATTCAGTGGTTGAATTTTCAACGCAACGCGGGCAAGTAATAAAAATGGTGCAACTGCGGGGCTGCCCGCTAAGGCTTGGAGCTCGCTAGCAACTGGTATCCCAACGTAGGAAAATGCTCGTCGTAGCGCCGATGCGCTCAGACCTGGATTGCGAAGTACGACGGCCATGTCGCTATAGGAAATGCCCTCACGAAGATGTGCACTACGGAATTGATGGGCGATAAAGGCCGCCTCTTCAGCCCCTGATCTAAAGCGATGGACGGCGACCTGCCCGCTATTTTCATTGCCACAGCTGCGTTTTCTAGTCGTTGGCGCACCTCTAAGGCCCTGCACATAGGCGTTACCAACTTCAACAATGGCACTACCACTTCGATAAACGGTAGATAGAACAATCTCATTAGCTCGGTAGGGATCGAGTGCAGCCGATAAGCCATCGGGATCGGCGCCGCGAAAACGACCCACTGCGCTATCGGCATCGGCGCAGATGACTACATCGCTACCAGCTAATACTGCAAGCAGAGCGCGTTGTGCAGGATCACTCTCCTGAAACTCATCGACCATGATTGTTGTAAATCGTGCGCGCAGTTTCACTAAGAGATCGGGATTATTGTGCAGATGCAATGTCGCCCGTGAGACGAGCTCGGATGGATCGATACGCATCTTGGCATCGCGGGCACCGATCTCACGCATCACCATCGAGTTTAAATATCGTTGCCAGAACTTAGCGGCTGGAAACCAGTACTTTTCACCCTCGATGAGACTGAGCTTCTCTAACATCGATGGAGTAATTCCGCGTTCAGATGCACGCAAAATCAAATCGCGCAGCTCTCGCGCAAAACCATTGGTAGTTAGTGCCGCATGTAAATCCGCGGGCCACTCCTTATAGCCATCTTCGATATCGCCTTTAAGAAGCTCCTTGATATAACTCTCCTGCTCGGGACCGCTCAATAAAATCGGTTCAGGATCCTCTTTGGCAGCTTTCATCTTTAAAATTGAAAAAGCTAGCGAGTGAAATGTTCGGGCCAAGGGTTCAAACATTGTTGTAGTTGTTCGTAGTGCAATTGCATCGCGAAGCTCGGATGCTCGCTCTCGTCCAAAGGTCAGCAGCAAAATCGAGTCGGGATTTGCCCCATCGTTAATGCGCTCGAGCGCGGCCTCAACAAGAATCGCGGTCTTGCCGGTTCCTGGTCCGCCTTGAATTACTAATGGCGATCCACGATGTGCGATTGCCGCGCTTTGATCGGCTGAAAATTTAAGATCAGTATTCTTTCTGGCACCGCGCACAAGGGTAAATTTCGCTGTACTCACAGCGCTAATTCAACCCTAAAGGGGTGACAAAACAGCCTTAAACGTTGAGGTTGGCCTTCTTGGCGCGTGCAGTTGTGCGGGCGCGCTCGTCACCATCAAGGACAACCTTGCGGATACGAACAACGGCCGGTGTAACTTCAACGCACTCATCTTCGCGGCAGAACTCGAGAGCACCCTCCATGTTGAGCTTCTTAGGCGGAATCAAACGCTCTGATTCATCGGTACCTGAAGCACGCATGTTGGTAAGCTTCTTTTCGCGAACACAGTTAACATCCATGTCATCGCTACGTGAGTTCTCGCCAATAACCATACCTTCGTAGACTTCATCTCCAGGCTCGACGAAGATGCTTCCTCGATCTTGCGTTCCATAGAGTGCATACGATGTAACAGTTCCCATGCGATCTGAAACTAGCGATCCTGTTCCACGCGTGCGTATATCGCCGTGCCAGGCTTCATAACCATCAAAGACGTGGTGCAATAAACCAGTTCCGCGAGTTTCAGTTAAGAACTCAGTTCTAAAACCAATAAGTCCACGAGATGGAACACGGTAATCAAGGCGAATCCAACCAGTGCCGTGGTTAACCATCTGCTCCATGCGACCCTTACGTAGGGCCATCAACTGAGTTAGAACACCGAGATACTCCTCAGGTGCATCGATTGTTAAACGCTCCATCGGTTCATGAACCTTGCCATCGATCTTCTTAATAACAACCTGTGGCTTACCAACGGTTAATTCAAAGCCTTCGCGCTTCATAATTTCAACGAGCACGGCAAGCTGAAGCTCTCCGCGTCCCTGAACCTCCCATGTATCTGGACGCTCGGTATTTAATACGCGCAATGAGACGTTACCAACGAGCTCAGCATCTAAACGGCCCTTGACTTGACGCGCAGTGAGGAGTTTTCCACTCTTTCCAGCCAGCGGAGATGTATTAATACCGATAGTCATCGAAATCGATGGCTCGTCAACGATGATCAACGGCAAGGCATGAGGATCTTCATTGTCGGCCAGAGTTTCACCAAGAGTAATTGTTTCGATACCAGCAACGGCGATGATGTCACCTGGGTGGGCCTCAAGGGTAGGTACGCGCTCTAGAGCTTCAGTAATGAGTAGCTCTGAAATCTTTACGCGTTCCATCGTTCCATCGGTCTTAATCCATGTGACGCTCTGACCTTTTTTAATAACGCCTTCGCGAACACGGCATAGAGCTAAACGGCCAAGGAATGGTGAAGAGTCAAGGTTAGTAACGTGCGCTTGCAACGGTGCACCCTCGTGATACTCGGGAGCTGGAATCGCAGAGAAGATGGTGTCGAATAAAACATCGAGGTTTTCTTCCTCTGGCATTCCGCCATCGGCTGGACGTGTTAACGATGCACGACCTGCTTTTGCAGATGCATAAACGACTGGGAACTCAATCTGTGATTCATTAGCATCTAAATCTAAAAACAGTTCGTAGGTCTCATCGACAACTTCGGCGATACGTGAATCTGAACGATCTACCTTATTGATGAGCAAGATAACTGGAAGGTTCTTCTCCAAAGCTTTACGCAAAACGAAACGAGTCTGGGGCAATGGGCCTTCAGATGCATCCACTAGCAAGATAACGCCATCGACCATTTCAAGGCCGCGCTCTACTTCGCCACCAAAATCAGCGTGGCCCGGAGTATCAATAATGTTGACGATCGTGTCTCCGCGCTTAACCGCAGTGTTTTTTGCAAGGATCGTAATTCCCTTTTCGCGCTCAAGATCCATTGAATCCATCATGCGCTCTTGGCCTTCGCCCTGCTTCTTATAGGCGGCAAATGCACCCGACTGCCACAACATCGCATCGACGAGAGTTGTTTTACCGTGGTCAACGTGAGCGATGATGGCGACGTTACGAAGGTTCTCGCGCTTTTTAACGGGCAGGTTCTTGAGATGCTCTTGGGTCTTGGCCACGAAAACTACTTTCCTTAGGAAGCCAGCCGCTATAAGGCCTTGCCTCTATCCAACGATTTGGGTATTGCTGAGGTCAATGAATCGACCGCACATGGGTAATCGTACCTTTAGCCGTGGATATGGCGAAATCAGAGCGCTATATCGCCTCTAAATTATGAGTTTAACGCCAACCTCGCCGTTTGGATCGCGTTCTTGAGCACCTGCTCAGCCATTTGAGTTGAATTCGTCAACGTAAGTCGGGCAAGGTTTGTGTCGTTGACATATTTTGTAAGTGCCGTCTGCGCTGAATTTGTAAACGCCAGATTCGCTAAACGCACTGCCACCTTATTGGCATCTTTGGCGCTCTTCTTTTGCACATTAGTTGAGGCGGCATTAACCAATACGGCGTTCATGGTGTTCTTAGCATTTGTAAGAGCTAAGTTGAGGGCTGTTCGCAATGGCGCAAGGGAAGTCTCGCACTGAGAATTGGCAACGATCATAAAGTTGTTATATGTCGTCGTAGCCGTTGTGATGTTCGTGTTATAGGTATTTAGCGCAGTTGTAAGAATGGCTAAGGCGTTTTGTGCAGGTACACCGCTCTTAGAGCGAAGGGATTTCTGAACTCGCTGGGCATCGCGCACGACAGTTGCAAACTTTGGTGCAGAAGAGTCGCTATCTTCAGATTTCTTCTTGGCCATTGGGTTGGACACACCCTCTTGCCCGTTTTTTATTACACCTTTGGCGCATGAACTCATTGCACCCTCAATTTGGTTCTCATTCATGCTCGAGTTTTCACTATCTGCATGCGCACTTATAGAGACCGGAATTGTTGAGATTAATACACTCAATACAACCGTTGCTAACTTACCTGTAGTGCGCATGTACTGCTCCTTTATAGTGAACTGCCTGGGGCAATTCTACGAGCCCATAGCGGTGCACTCCTGCCAAAAACCTTGCGAATAGCTTGTGAATACGCCATTGGGGTTAATGCCAGCCTAAAGAGCATTCTGGCAGCGGGTCAAAATGCACGAATTCCAACGGTGCTTACGCCGTAAACGCTGTTTTTATTTCTATAACTCTGATCGCCGTAATAGAGAGACTGAATACCTGCGATATGTAGCATAGGTTGAAGTAACTTGTATTGGACAAAAAATCAACAGCACTTTCTAATTGCTCTTCTAGTAAATCTCTATTGAGTTCTTAAAGTAATGCCTAGCCCAACAAGAACTGTTCGATTTTGAGAATTACCCAGCCTATGACCCAAAAAATTCCTGTGACCACACCAAAAAGGAGCAACCGTGCAGGTAAACCTTTTACATATTCCCGAAAAGACTTGGGGTCACTGAAAAGTACAAAATAAGAGGCTGCCAACCAGAAGAAACCAACAAAAAGAAGGAAGGAGCCTCCGCCACCTGCGCACCCAGTTCGTCCGCAATCATCCCACATGACAAATATCCAATGACTAGGTTAGTTTTTTAATTAATTCAGAAAATTTTGGCCGTTCATCGTTCGATATTGTTACTAAGCCTTTGCCGGTAATCAAATGAAGTGATTCATCCTTTAATTCTTTAAGCACGCTAGTAATAACTAAATCTGATCCGTCGTGAAAGTCACTCCACACAGGCACAACAGTCCACTCTCCTGAAATATCTTGGAGGTCAAAAGCCGCGAGTCTCTCAAAAGTCGGAATCTCGGACTTCCACTCATCCACACCAACTTCAATGCGTCCAATCGCCCAAAGGTCAGGATCGCCGCGAAAGAGTGTCAGTTCCTCTGTGCGCTCTTTTAAATTCATGAATTCTTCTCCGAAAGACATAACTTGGCCTGTGTATTTGGATGACAGTTTTTCTGTTTCTGACCACAGGTTAAAGGCTCGCTGAATTAAAATCCCTGGAAGTATTCCGCGGCATACGCTTCTACCCACAAAATATAGGAATCTCAGCGAATCCTGAGTCAGTCCCCAAATTCTGTATGAATCCAAACGAGATTCTTCCGTTCCCCATCCTTGATTGGCTTTCATGTAGTTCTCTTCAGAGACAGGAAGTTTAATTCCGGCCCTCATCCATTCGTCGTGTAAAACTAAGGATTCTTTTGTAAAACCATCATTGAATTTACTATCAAAATACATTTGTAAGAATTTTTCATGGTCTTCTGGCTTATTGAAAGAAATCTCTGCTTTGTGCCAGTAACAAAATGGGAACTCTGAAGGTTGCGTATATTTACTCACTCTAGGAATGGCAATTTGTAGTTCAGAGCCTTTACCCCAAATATCTGGTTTACGGCTGAGTATTCCTGACCAAGGTAATGCCAGTGCAACGCGTCCTTCGTGAATGAAGAAAATTCCGTCACTGCCTACTGCTGCCATAAATGGCTTTATCGAAAATCCGAGTGGATCGCATTTGAAGACTCCGCCTGCAACAAAATCGAACTCCACATCGAAACCTAATTCGTTTCGTAATACCTGACTTGTTCTTGCGTCAACTGCCTTGCCAAATAGCCCCATTTACTTTGCCCTCAAGTCGCATCGGGACGGAATGTCCCAACAATAAAGGTAACCAACCACGCGGCGACTCCTACACCTAATATGAACATTGAATACCCGAATCCATTACGAAATATTGCGATTAGGAACGCCACAGGTGTAGCAATAAACATCGGTGTGAACATCATTCCAACCGTGCGAGGAAATAGAAAAATACCTACAACGGCGAAGATGGCAAGCGCCAGAAGGATTGGAACAATTCCAGATCCAAAAAATGAGGACCCAGATTCATCCTTTGTCCATGCAGCACCTAAATATGAGAAAAGAAATCCAATTCCTCCAATGAACCCGATCACCGTTGCCTCCTTGCTAAAAGTCCAAAATCTCGGTTTTCTTTTTATCAAATTCTTCTTGGGTCAAAATCCCTTGCTCGAGTAATCGCGCCAACTTGTCGAGTCTATCTAGAGGATCAATAGGTGTCTGAGAAGGGGCTGGTGCTGTTCCAGAGGCTTGAGGAATGATCGGTTTCTGATGCAACTCAATTAATGCTTTGACTGGTTTAAAGTTACTGTTGGCCGATGGCTCTACTTTAAATAGTCCATGATTGCCATTCTTTGTAATTGTTAAAAAGTATTCCACTTTTGTCGATTTCTTTCTAAAGAAAACTGCAAACGGACCCACCAATGCCATTCTCGAGAGTGTGAGTCGCTCCTTTAATTCCTCTTCCGTACCAACAGATGCGTCAATTTCATCCCATAAATAGGTAGCAAAATCTGTTTTCTTGAATGTGCCCGTCTGAAAGATTAATCCTTCGTTCTTGGCCACCAAAGTGTAAATACCGTTTTCTTTAAGTTCTGGAAGACCACCAAGATGAGTTACTACTAGAAATTGAGCCATAGCCTTAGCGTATGCCTAACATTTGCCTAACACCAGTAAGAAGTCTTCAAGAATGACCAGGAACATCTTGACACGATTCACGCTCATTTCAGGTTTTATAGGGATCTGCAGAGACGCACAGATACAGAGTGGGTCTCACTCTTAATCACCGGGTCGGGCTAAGAAAATTTGTTCTCCGTCAATTAACTGCTGATCAGGTAGCCCTTTAAGCACGTGCACTTTCGCATCTCCGACTACGACCCAGTAGTCGACACCAGAGCGCTTGACGATTGCCGTCATCTCATCGACTCCGATAAGAATTGCATCACTCGGCACGTGGAGTAAAACCTTCGCTGCACTATCTGGTATCCATTTGAAGAATTTATTAAAATGTGGAATCACACGAATCGTTGGCAACAGATTCAGACCTTGAGTGGGTGGGCTCTTGGTAAAACGAAAGTTTGGGATTTGAGAGCTGAGGACCATCGCCCCAGCGCTACACCCAGCAAGAGATGCACCACTTTGCCAATTATTTATAATTGCTGACCATACAGGTGTATCGATCAGAGTTGCAGCAAGATGGTGTGGATCTCCACCCGACATGTACATAAGCGCGCTGTTTTGAATCGCATCGACATGCTCTTGTTTAAATGCATCATCGCGAGTGTAAATAGGTAAATGAACCGAATTCACGCCGATGCGTTGGGCTTGGGCTTGACCTAGCTCTCGCCAGTAATCGAGTCGATCAGAGCTCTCACGTCCGGCGGCAGTTGGTATCTGAATATAAGTTGGCACTTTGCCGTGCACAACCGCATCATCGATTAACGATTTTTCAAAGGCGGCCATCCCGGCCAAGTATTCGCCCGAACCTACTAATGCCAGTGAACCGGTCATTTCGCAAGTCTAGGTTCAAAACCACTCATCCTCCCTCTTTAAGGTTGAGCAGATACGCTTTCCTTGTGAAAAAACCAATTACGGCGCAAAGCCTTCGAAAGACGAATCTATTAGCTGGAATTCTGCACCTCGGACAGATGATTGCGGTACTGGCTCTGAGCAATGATTTCTCATTGCCGATTACTGCAACCTATATGTCAGGTCCGCCGGGATCTACATTTGCAGCACCTGTCGTCTTATTTAATACGCCCATCGGTTTAACAGTAGCGATTTTCTTAGGGCTATCAGCCTTGGCTCATTTCGTTGTAGCAAGCCCACAGTTCTTTGGCCGCTATAGCCAAGGCATTGCTGAGCAGCGAAATTATTTCCGCTGGGTTGAATACGCTATTAGCTCCTCGGTGATGATTGTCTTAATTGCGCAAGTCACTGGTGTTGCCGAGATATCAGCGATTATCGCAATCTTTGGTGTTAATTCTTCGATGATTTTATTCGGCTGGCTACAAGAAAAATATGAGACCCCCGGAAGTGGCGGGTGGCTTCCATTTATCTTCGGTTGTATCGCAGGAATTGTGCCGTGGGTAGTCCTTTTGTTTTATGTACTTTCCATTGGTGGGGTGGGCGAAACATCAGCACCGACATTTGTCTACGGAATAGTCTTCACAATCTTTGTATTCTTTAACTCATTTGCTCTCGTGCAATGGTTGCAGTACAAAAAAGTTGGAAAGTGGAGTGATTACATCCGTGGAGAGCGCACTTACATCACGCTCTCATTGATTGCTAAATCCGCTCTTGCCTGGCAGATCTTTGCCAATACTCTTATCTCTTAAACACCTGGAAATGAAACGAACTCAATCGTTTTGAGGAAACCCTAAGTTGATTCCACCATGGCTTGGATCAAGCCATCGACTAGTTACAACTTTACCGCGGGTGAAGAAGTGAACGCCCTCGGTTCCATGGGCATGAGAGTCACCGAACAGTGAGTTTTTCCACCCACCGAATGAGTAGTAGGCCATTGGTACTGGGATTGGAACGTTAATGCCGACCATGCCGACTTCAACCTCGTTTTGATAGCGGCGGGCAGCGCCTCCATCATTAGTAAATATTGCCGTGCCGTTGCCATATTCGTGGTCGTTAACAAGAGCTAAAGCCTCATCGTATGAATTAACACGAATAACACTTAAGACTGGACCGAAAATCTCTTCCTTATAAATAGACATCTCTGGCGTGACATTATCGAAGAGGGTAGGTCCAAGCCAGAAACCATCACCGGAAATCTCGAGTGCGCGACCATCAACAACGAGTGTTGCACCGGCCTTTGCACCGGCTTCGATATATGAGGCGACTTTGTCACGATGAACCGCTGTTACAAGTGGGCCCATGTCGGCGCCTTGAGTGCCATCGCCAGTTTTAATATTTGCCATGCGAGATTTAATACGCGCAACAAGGGCGTTTGCAATCGGTTCGACGGCAACGATGGCAGAGATTGCCATGCAACGCTCTCCTGCAGAACCAAAGCCAGCGTTAATTGCGGCATCTGCGGCGAGTTCGAGATCGGCATCGGGCAAAACGACCATGTGATTTTTTGCGCCACCTAGAGCTTGAACGCGCTTGCCGGACTTTGTGCCGGTTTCATAGACATAACGAGCAATTGGTGTGGAGCCGACAAATGAAATCGACTTAATTCCTTTATGTGTAAGAAGTGCATCAACAACTTCTTTATCGCCGTGGACAACGTTGAAGACGCCATCGGGAAGGCCCGCCTCTTTCCATAACTGCGCCATAAACATTGCAGCACTTGGATCTTTTTCTGATGGCTTGACGATGACGGTATTTCCGCAGGCGATCGCAACAGGGAAGAACCACATCGGAACCATCGCTGGAAAGTTAAAGGGAGAGATAATCGCAGCCGGTCCTAAGGCTTGGCGGATTGAGTAGACATCAACGCCAGTTGAAACCTCTTCCGAGAAACCGCCCTTTAAAAGATGTGGGATTCCGCAGGCAAACTCAACGACCTCAAGACCGCGTGTTACTTCACCGGCGGCATCACTTAAAACTTTTCCATGTTCATCTGTAATCAGAGCTGCGATTTTCTCTTTGTTCTGCTGAATTAATTCGCGGAAGGCAAAAAGAACTTGAGTGCGTTTAGTCAGTGAACTATGTCGCCACGTCGAAAATGCGGCAGTTGCGGCTTCGACTGCACGGTCAACGGTGACCGCATTTCCAAAGGCGACGGTCTTGGTGACCGCGCCTGTTGCCGGGTTGTAAATATCCCCGCTGCGTTCTGGTTTTTGCGTATCTAGGGCGCCGTTGATCCAATGCGTAATCTGAGTCATAGGCTTAATCTACTTGAGAGGTTTATGATGGCGCTACTTACTTCTGAAGGTATGAGGCGAAAAGATGACTGCACCTATTAATGATCCGGCAAAACAAGCTGCAGTAAGCGCGGCAGACCATAAATATGTTTTTCACTCATGGTCGGCTCAAGGCGCTATTTCGCCGATGCCCATCGCAAGTGGCTCGGGCTCATATTTTTGGGATCATGAAGGTAAGACATATCTGGATTTCTCCTCGCAGTTAGTCTTCACAAATATCGGGCATCAACACCCAACAGTAATTAAGGCGATTCAAGCCCAGGCTGAGGTTTTAACAACGATCGCACCGCAGCATGCAAATGATGCTCGCAATGAAGCCGCACAACGCATCGTTGAGCTAGCTGGCGATGATTTTGCCAAAGTATTTTTCACAAATGGTGGCGCCGATGCGATTGAAAATGCAATCCGCATGGCACGTATGCATACTCATAAACACAAGGTCTTATCGACCTATCGCTCGTATCATGGCAACACAGGTGCTGCGATAAATGCAACTGGTGATCCGCGCAGATTCCCAAATGAGTTTGCATTTGGACACGTGCACTTCTTTGGTCCTTATCTCTATCGCACATCTTTTTGGGCACAGAGTGAAGAAGAGGAGTGCAAGCGCGCACTGGAGCATCTTGAGCAGGCGATTATCTTTGAAGGTCCAAATACAATCGCGGCAGTATTAATTGAAACCGTTCCGGGAACTGCCGGAGTATTAATGCCGCCTAAGGGATATTTGGAGGGCGTTCGCGCACTATGCGATAAGTACAAGATTCTCTGGATCGCCGATGAGGTTATGTCAGGCTTTGGTCGAACTGGAAAATGGTTTGCCTTCCAGCATGGCGCGGCCGTTCCAGATTTAATTACATTTGCTAAAGGCGTTACCTCTGGCTACATCCAACTCGGTGGCGTTGTCATTAGCGAAAACGTCTCTAAAACATTTGATGAAAAGGTATTTGCCGGTGGACTTACATATATGGGTCACCCTCTGGCATGTGCAACTGCCGTGGCAACGATCGATGTTATGAAGGATGAGAAGATGCTTGAGAACGCCACAATGATTGGTGAAAGCATCTTGGGGCCTGGATTAATTGAGTTAGCTAAGCGACACAAGGTCATCGGGGATATTCGTGGCGCAGGTGTTTTCTGGGGCGTTGACTTAGTCAGCGATCGCGCAACGCACGAACCGTTGGCACCTTATGGCGCATCAAGTCCTGCAATGAATGAGTTAGTGGCCGCATGTAAGAAGCTAGGCCTGATGCCGTTTAATAACTTCAATCGCATCCACTTGTGTCCACCATGCAATATCGCTGTTGAGGATGCCAAGCTAGGTCTTGAGTTATTGGATAAGGCGTTGGGTGAAATCGGAAAGTACTACACAGGGGCTTAAGTTTTAAACGTTGAACCTAAACTCAACGACATCGCCATCGTGCATGACGTAATCCTTGCCCTCCATGCGCACTTTTCCCTTGGCCTTTGCTTCGGCCATTGAACCCGCCGCGATTAGATCATCAAAGCTCACGATTTCAGCTTTAATAAAACCCTTTTGGAAATCGGTATGAATAACACCGGCGGCCATTGGCGCAGTGTCGCCTTTGTGAATCGTCCACGCACGAACCTCTTTTGGCCCGGCAGTTAGATACGTCTGAAGACCTAAGGTGCGAAAGCCAACGTGGGCAAGTGTTGCAAGGCCGGGCTCTTCTAATCCAATCGATTGCAAAAGTTCGAGCGCATCTTCATCGCTGAGTTCAGCGAGTTCGGCCTCGGTCTTTGCATCGAGGAAGATCGCCTCTGCCGGTGCAACAAGGGCCGCTAATTTCATGCGTAAATCATTATCGTTTAACTCGGCGGCATCGACGTTAAAGACATAGAGAAAGGGTTTAGCGGTTAATAAATGTAGCTCGGCGACAAGTGATAGATCGACCTTACTGCTAGATAGAGGTTTGCCCGAGTTAAGAACGGCCTCGGCCTCTTTGGCTGCATCGACTACATGTTGACGCTCTTTATTAACACGCGCCTCTTTTTCAAGACGTGGAATCGCTTTTTCAATTGTTTGTAAATCAGCCAGGGCTAATTCAGTGTTGATGATCTCCATGTCGCTTGCAGGATCTACACGACCTTCGACGTGAATGACATCGCCATCGTTAAAGACTCGGATAACTTGGCAGATCGCATCGGTTTCACGGATATTGGCCAAGAACTTATTTCCAAGTCCGGCTCCCTCTGATGCACCTTTAACGATTCCGGCGATATCGACGAAGGAGACAACGGCAGGCAGAAGTGTTTGAGATCCGACGATGCCAGCCAACGCTGCCAAGCGAGTATCTGGAACTCCAACTACGCCGACGTTAGGTTCGATCGTGGCAAATGGGTAGTTCGCGGCCAGAACGTTGTTCTTAGTCAGAGCGTTAAAGAGGGTGGATTTACCCACGTTTGGCATGCCGACGATTCCGATTGAGAGACTCATAAGGGGTAGAGCCTACGCGGGATTGTCGGTAGTCACTGCCACGATAGCCCCATGCCCACATACGTTGTGACCCTTCTCATCGGTCTACTGGCCGGTGGCGCCATTGGATATCTGGTGCGCGCCAATAAATCTGGCAGCGCCGTGGCCGATCGCGCACTGCTCGATGATTACAAAGCTCAATTAACTGCCGAACGCAGCAAGACTGAATCGGCGGTGAAATTAAGCGCCGAACTCAATGCCGTCAAAGATTCGGTGCACAAACTTTCGACGCAATCTAATGAGGCCAACCGTATTCGTACTGAGGCCGAGGCAAAGCTTGAGACCACTATCAATGAGATGCGCCGCGCATCTGAGTCCATCTTTGATGAAACGAAAAAGATCGCTGGAGCCTTATCTAACTCGCAAACGCGCGGAAAGTTTGGCGAGGCACAACTTGAACTCTTGTTACAGGGCGCGGGTCTGCGCGAAAATCACGAGTACTCCAGGCAACGATCAACGACCGATGCCGACTCATCGGGTATTCCAGATATCACCGTAAAGATGCCGGGTGGCAGTTCAATATTTATCGATTCGAAGTTTCCATTTGATCGCTTTATTGAGGCCTTTGGTACTGAAGTTCAATCCGAGCGCGATGAGTTTCTTGCGCAGCACACTAAGAACCTACTCAAGCATATCGATGCACTTGCCAAGCGCGGCTATCACAAATCGGCCGGCTCACCCGACTTTGTTGTGCTCTTCGTACCATTTGAAACCCTTCTCTCTGAGGCGCTGCGTATCGATCCAAATCTGCTGGAAAAAGCATTTAAAGTCGGGGTCACCGTGGCAACTCCAACCTCGATGATGGCGCTGCTGCGCACTATCGGCTACATCTTTACACGCAATAAGTTGGCAGAGAATGCCGATGAGATTCAAAAGGTTGCAAGTACATTCTTAAAGAACATCACGCTCTTGCACACTAAAATCGTTGCCGTCGGTAAGGCGATCACTTCAACGGCTAAGGCCTATGAGGATCTAGTTCCAACGGCGGAAAAGACGGTCTTGAGCCCTGCGCGCCGAATCCATAACTTGGGTGTGAGCGGTGACAAAGATAAACTTGCAATCGATTACCCAGAGGCACCTGCCTCGGTCCGCGAGTTAAAGAACGATGAGCTTGGTGGCGATGATGATTTCATCGATGCCGAAGAGATCAGCGATGAGGATAAATAGATGAGTACGACTAATAAGATTGCGATACAAGGACCTGGTCTTAAGAAGGAGGGCGTTGTAATTCTGCAGAGCCTACTCATCGCACTATCTACAGCCGTTGAGCTCTGGCTGCGTAGCGGTGTTGGGATTCTTACCGGTGTAGTAATTCTTATCTGTTTTTATGGTGGCATTCGCTATGGCCGGCCAGGTACGACATATGTTGCAGCTGTTACTCCACCCTTGGCATTTGCAGGTAGCGCCATCATTGTGACGCTTCTGCAAGATGGCTTTAGGCCATCACGTGTAGGCATCGATGTCATTGCCGCCCTTGCCAGCGCGGCACCTTTTTTAATTATCGGAGCACTCTACGGCTGGTTTGTTTTTCTCAACGCTAAAGCTAAAAAGAGGCCCTCAAAGCCCCGCGGCCTTTAAATCTTTACGCAGCTCTGCAGGCAGTGAAAATAGCAGCGACTCTTTCATTGCAGTAACTGTCTCGACATCGCCAAAGCCCCGCTCGGCCAACAAAGTTAAAACATCATCGACCAATATCTCAGGAACAGATGCGCCGCTTGTTAAGCCAATCGTCTCAACTCCGACTAACCAGTGCTCTTGAATCTCTTCGGCATAGTCGATCAAGTGTGAAACCTTTGCTCCATATTCAAGGGCGACCTCGGCAAGTCGCACCGAGTTCGATGAGTTTTGTGAGCCAACAACGATTACTAAATCGGCCTGAGCTGAAATCGCTTTTATCGCTTCTTGGCGATTTTGTGTGGCGTAACAGATGTCATCACTGGGAGGATCTTGAATATCGGGAAAGCGCTCTTTGAGAATCGCAACTGCCGCTAAGGTTTCATCAACACTCAAAGTAGTTTGCGAGAGCCAGACTAACTTTTTTCCGGGCGTTGGAACAACACTTCGCGCACCATCTAAACCATCGATCACTCGAACTTGTCCAAGGGCCTCACCTGCAGTGCCCTCAACCTCTTCATGGCCGGCGTGACCAATTAATAAAATCTCAGCATCTTCATCGGCAAAGCGCCGGACTTCGTGATGAACTTTTGTCACGAGCGGACAAGTTGCATCGATAGTCTTTAAACTGCGCGTGGCAGCCTCTGCATGCACACTGGGTGCAACACCGTGAGCTGAAAATACGACGGTTTTGCCCTCAGGCACCTCGTCGGTCTCATCGACAAAGATTGCACCTTTAGCTTCAAGGCTTGCGACTACGTGAACGTTATGAACAATCTGTTTGCGAACATAGACCGGTGCACCATATAACTCGAGGGCCTTTTCAACGGTTACAACGGCACGGTCAACGCCTGCGCAATATCCGCGGGGCGCAGCAAGGAGAACTCTCTTAGCCATGGGCTCAGTCTATTAGGCTCATCCCATGTTCGAAACTTCAAGTCAGGCACCGGCAACGGTCAAGGTAGTCACTGAAGCGATCAAAGAGTATGTAGATCGCTTAGGTCCTATCTGGGTTGAAGGCGAGATAAGCGAACTCAATGAACGCAGCGGAATGATGGCCTTTATCCGTTTGCGTGATCCAAGTGTCGATATGTCATTGTCGGTGATGTGCCATAAATCAGTCATCGCCGCCGCCCAACCTCTTCCAGCAAATGCGCGCGTCGTAATCTATGCAAAGCCAACGTGGTACACCAAGAATGGAAGCTTAACTTTATCGGCCCGTGAAATACGACAGGTCGGTGTCGGTGAACTATTGGCAAGGCTTGAGGCTTTGAAGAACCTACTTGCGCAAGAGGGGCTCTTCGATTCCGACCGAAAGATTGCACTTCCCTTACTACCAAAAAAAGTCGGACTCATCTGCGGCCGTAATACCGATGCGGAAAAAGACGTTGTCGAAAACGCTAAACGACGTTGGCCAAATGTTGTATTTGAAATCCGTGAGGTCACAGTTCAGGGCGCGGCCGCAGTTACTGAGGTCTCAGCCGCCCTTCGCGAATTAGAGGCCGATAGCGATGTGGAGGTCATTGTCATTACGCGCGGTGGTGGATCATTTGAAGATCTGCTGCCCTTTAGCGATGAGGGCTTGGTGCGACTTGCCGCATCATGTCTTACGCCAATCGTCTCGGCAATTGGCCATGAGAAGGATTCACCGCTTCTGGATTTGGTTGCAGATTTTCGTGCATCAACTCCTACCGATGCCGCCAAGCACGTCGTCCCAGATATCGTTGAAGAGTATGAACTCATCGCATCCTTACGCGATCGCGCAAAACGTACACTCTTAAATCGCATCGATGGAGAGAGCGCCCAGATTCTCAACCTACGAGATCGGCCAGTGATGCGAGATCCACATGTAATAGTTACATCTCGTGCCGAGATTGTTCTGGCACTGCGCGAACGTTCACTGCGAAGCTTTGGAAGTCGACTGACATTGGCCAAAGAGGAGCTGGCGCAGATCAAGGCCCGAGTCCGAGCGCTCTCACCACAGGCGACATTAGATCGTGGTTATTCAGTTGTGCAGTTAAGCTCGGGCGAGATTGCACGAGATGCCTCCCAATTAAAGGCCGGCGATACTCTGCGTCTGCGATTGGCAAAGGGCGAGAGCAATGCCACAGTGACTGCCAATACTGTGAAGGAGTAGATTTAGCCCATGGTTGATAAACAGATCTCATATGAGGCCGCCCGCGATGAGCTCGCAGAAGTGGTGAGTGCCCTTGAAACTGGAAGTGCAACTCTTGAAGACTCTCTGAAGTTATGGGAGCGCGGTGAAGAGTTAGCAAAGATTTGCCAGGAGTGGCTCGATGGGGCAAAGAAAAAGTTAGATGCGGTTAAACCGTAACTGCGATGCCAAATTTTTCATACTCTGAACTTCTGCCATTAGGAAAAGATGAGACTAAATACCGCCTCGTAAGTACCGAGGGCGTGAGTGTTGTTCAACTCGGAGATAAAGAGTTTCTGCAGGTCGAGCCCGAGGCCCTTGAAATGCTAACGGCCGAAGCGATTCATGATATTTCGCACTTCCTACGACCTGCACATTTACAACAGCTCTCAAATATTATTAGCGATCCAGAGGCCTCACCTAATGATCGATTCGTTGCAACCGACCTCTTAAAAAATGCCAATATCTCGGCCGGTGGAATCCTTCCGATGTGCCAAGACACTGGAACCGCCCTCGTAATGGCGAAAAAGGGCCAGTATGTTTTAACTACAAGCAAAGATGAGGTTGCGATTTCGCAGGGAATCTACGCCGCATATACAGAGTTAAACCTTCGCTATTCACAGATGGCTCCGATTACAACGTGGGAAGAGAAAAACACCGGCAACAATCTCCCAGCTCAAATAGAGATCTTTGCCGATAGTGATCACCCCGATGAGTACAACTTTCTCTTCATCGCCAAAGGTGGTGGAAGCGCCAATAAATCATTTTTATATCAGGAAACGAAAGCAGTTCTAAATCCCACCTCATTTATGAACTGGTTGGATGAGAAGCTGCGCGCAATCGGTACGGCCGCTTGCCCGCCGTATCACTTGGCGATTGTTATCGGTGGAACTAGCGCTGAGCACACGGTCAAGACTGCCAAGTTGGCCAGTACGAAGTATTTAGATTCACTACCAACTAGCGGTGATGCAGCAACTGGACATGGCTTTCGTGACCTTGCCCTTGAACAAGAGGTTTTAGAGTTAACTCGAAAGCTAGGAATCGGCGCACAATTTGGTGGAAAGTATTTCTGTCACGATGTTCGCGTTGTGCGTCTGCCACGACATGGAGCATCCCTTCCCATTGCAATCGCAGTCTCATGTTCGGCCGATCGACAGGCCAAAGCCAAGATCACTAAGGATGGAATCTTTCTCGAAGAGCTCGAGCGCGAACCGGCACATTTTCTTCCCGAGACTACCGATGAGCATCTCAATGATGAAGTTGTAGCTATCGATTTGAATCAGCCAATGGATAAAATCCGCGCCGAGCTCTCCAAATACCCAGTTAAGGTTCGCCTCTCTCTTACCGGCACATTAGTTGTCGCACGCGACTTAGCTCATGCAAAAATTAAAGCGGCGATGGATGCTGGTGCACCAATGCCTGAGTACTTAAAGAAGTACGCCGTGTATTACGCAGGTCCGGCCAAGACTCCAACCGGATATGCCTCGGGCTCATTTGGCCCAACGACTGCAGGTCGCATGGACTCATACGTTGAGTATTTTCAATCCAAGGGTGGATCCTTTGTTATGTTGGCAAAGGGCAATCGCTCCAAAGCGGTAACCGATGCCTGTAAAAGATATGGTGGCTTTTACCTGGGCTCAATCGGTGGACCAGCGGCCCGACTGGCGCTGGAGTGCATCAAAAAAGTAGAGGTCTTGGACTTTGAAGAGTTAGGGATGGAGGCGGTCTGGAAGATCGATGTCGTAGATTTTCCAGCCTTTATAGTTGTCGACGATAAGGGCGATGACTTCTATGCCTCTACGAGTACGCCCTTAACGATTGGGCAAAAACCGTAACTTCGCTTTAGTAGTAGTGGCTGCGATTGTGCTTAGTTAGAGCCTTACATGGTGTGTCGTAGCGCATAGTGATGTAGCGGATTCCCCAGCGAATCTGTGTCACAGGATTAGTGCGCCAATCCGATGCAATGACCGACATCTTCTCGGCCGGTAGGGCTTGTGCAATTCCATGGGCGCCCGAGCGATAGTTGTGCGCCTTGTAGTTCCAGTGACTTTCCTTAGTCCAGAGCGTATTAAGGCATGAGAACTGATGATCATTCATTCCATACTCGTCGATCAAAATCTGCTTGGCCACTTTCTTGGCACCGACCGTCGTGCGAGCCATCTCTACCTGGCGACTAATCGATGAGACCAGGGCGATATCGCTGGAGAAGATTGCACCGACCGGAGTCGATGCAAGATCGATGGAGCCGTAGAGAGCGGCCGCGCTTAGCACCGGCAACTCTTGGGCCGAGAGCGCCTTGGCATCTGGCTCGATATCGATGTGGGTCGTCATTGGAAACTCAAGACCATAGGCACTTGGCAAGGCCGAGCTTAAAAAGAGCATGGATGCGATGACGCCCCAGATCGCTACGTACTTACGTTGAAACTTCATCTCACCTCCCGCACTCATCTCTAAACCACAATCCCGTGAGCTATCGGCCTCAGATGAGGCTTCATAACTAACGGGGAATGGCTTTAGAGTGTCGGGTTCAGAGGGCATGGGCAAATCAAAGCCCGCCTAAGTCGCAGATTCTCAGGAAACTATCTACCTGTGGATGGGTAAAAGCGCAGGTCAGCCAGTGTAATGTCCGAATTGCACCAAATGTGACTGTGAGATTGATTCTAGGGTTTTTTGCGCCCTATCCGGCGATCGGGCCCTCGAGCATCTCGGTGACAAGGGCTGCGATCGGCGAGCGCTCTGAGCGAGTCAGAGTGACGTGGGCAAAGAGCGGGTGGCCCTTGAGTGTTTCAACGACTGCGACGACGCCATCGTGGCGACCGACGCGAAGGTTGTCGCGCTGGGCAACGTCGTGGGTCAAGATAACTCGAGAGCCCTGCCCGATTCGAGAGAGAACGGTTAAGAGAACTCCACGCTCTAATGATTGGGCCTCATCGACGATGACAAAGGAGTCGTGGAGTGAGCGGCCACGGATATGAGTCAGCGGCAGAACCTCGATTAATCCGCGATCAACTATCTCATCGATGACGGCCTGACTAACGAGCGCGCCTAACGTGTCAAAAACAGCCTGTGCCCAGGGCGACATCTTCTCGCCCTCGCTACCTGGAAGGTAGCCAAGCTCCTGTCCGCCAACTGGATAGAGCGGACGAAAGATAACGACCTTCTTATGGATACGTTTTTCCATAACCGCTTCAAGTCCAGCGCACAGTGCCAGCGCCGACTTTCCAGTTCCGGCACGTCCGCCGAGAGAGACGATGCCGATTGAATCATCAAGGAGAAGATCAAGTGCCACTCGCTGCTCAGCGCTGCGACCATGCAGACCAAAGGCGCTGCGATCACCGCGAACTAACTGCAACTGCTTATCGATGCTGACGCGGGCCAGTGCGCTGCCGCGATCGGAGTGCAGGACCACACCGGTATGAACTGGGAGCTCATGGGCGATTTCATGGTCGGCGCGATCGGAGGCGTATAGATCATCGATGACTTGGGATGCAACGCTTAACTCAACGATGCCCGTCCATCCGCTATTAGAAACGAGTTCGGCTAGATACTCCTGGGCCTCAACACCAACCGATGAGGCCTTGACTCGCAGCGGAAGATCCTTAGTGACGAGGACGACATCTTTGCCATCGCCCATTAAATTCTTAGCGATCGCCAGGATGCGCGAATCATTTGTTCCATCACGTAAAAAACCTTGAGGCAGGGTCGAAAGATCGGTGTGGTTGAGCTCGACAGAGAGTGTTCCGCCCTCAGGTGTAACGGTGAGCGCCTTATCGAGTCGGCCATGAGTAAGACGAAGATCATCGAGTGCGCGAAGTGCGGCGCGGGCAAAGTATCCGAGTTCGGGGTGATCGCGTTTGCTCTCTAGCTCACCAATTACCGCGATAGGAATAATGACTTCATGCTCTGCAAACTTATAGAGCGCGCCAGGATCTGCCAGTAAAACACTGGTGTCTAAAACAAAGGTCTTCTTACCGCTTTGACTCTTAGAAGCCAATGGCTGAGCTCCTCGATTTAAGTTGTTCTAGTTGGGGATTGCTTAGGATATGAAAAAGGTAGAACTAGTTGGGCTCTGCAGGCGTGCGACACGCAAGGCGGAACTGTTAATTCTTAATGAAGTTATTACGAGCCGAAGCGGCGTTGTCGCAGTGAATATGCGCGCAAAGCTCGAAGAAAATCCACTCGACGAAAATCTGGCCAATAGGCTTCACAGAAATAGAACTCAGATGCAGCGCTCTGCCACAACATAAAGCCACCCAGGCGCTGCTCCCCCGACGTGCGAATCAATAGTTCGGGATCGGGCTGGCCGGCGGTATATAAATACTTTGAGATCTCCTCACTCGAAAGTTTTTCCTGGGCTTGATGCAGAGAATGGCCGGCAACCTCCTCTTCACTTAAAAAACTCTTAACGGCATCGACGATCTCGCGGCGTCCACCGTAGCTAATAGCCACGTTAACTTCGACGCCATCGTTTCGGATCGGTTTTAAGCTGGCGAGTTTTTGGCCAAGCCATCCAGGTAGTAAATCCAGAGCGCCTACGGCCTTGATATTCCAACGCCCCGTCGCAGCTAACTCATTGACGGTGTCGCCAATGATCTGCAATAGCTCTTCGATTTCGGCGGCGCTTCTTTTGAAGTTATCGGTCGATAAGAGCCAGAGAGTTACAACGCGAACATCGGCCTCATCGCACCATCCGAGAAACTCGATGATCTTGCTAGCGCCGGCCTTGTGGCCATTCGGGTCGCTCGCGTTGGGATTGGCCTTTGCCCAGCGTCGATTTCCATCCAAGATGACACCAACGTGGTGCGGGGTTTTAGAGAAATCTAAAGATCGAACTAAGCGCCATTCATATAGCGGATAGAGAAGTGACTTTATTAATTTACGAATAGCGGCGTACAACTCGGCGCTCAGCTAACAAAGATGCGATTGGGAGTGTGCCCGCCAAAATAAGGCCAAGCATCTTCATAATCGGCCATCGGGCCTTGGTTGCAAATTGAATCGCAGTCAATATATAAATTGGGTAGAGATAACCATGGACCATCGGGATCCAAATGATTTTGCTGTGCAGCTCTGGAGCATCAAAGATGTATTTAACTGGCATATATACAAACCACAACAGCAAAGACATAACTCCAGAGATGATGGCCATTACTCGAAAACGTAGAATCGCAGATTTCATAGGTCTACCTTACGACGATAGAAGGGGAGATACAGCACGACCCCAGCCATGAGCCACCAGATTAGGACATAAGAGAGGTGTTGCCAGTAAAAGCCGGGGATTTGAGATGTAAGTTTCTCAGGAGTTACTCGGGTGCGCACAAGTTCGCTCCCATTATGAGTTTCGCTCTTAGCCAGGATGTAGCCATCAAATAAATCTAGCGTGCTCTGGCTTACAATCACGGCGCTATCTAGACGTGAAATTACACCCGGTGAGTTCTCGGCGCGATCGCCATCTTGGTGTGCATGGAGCTGGCCGAGAATATCGATGAGCATCGACTGTTGGATATCCGGGTTCAGTAAACGCTCTGACCAGAGACCGCGAACAACTAAAACCCCTTTGCTCGTACCAACCTGTAAAAGCCCAACCTCCCAATCCTCTATCTTCCCAACCCCATCGGCCTGGCCGGGAGCTTTAAAGTTTGCAACATAATGTCCTGAAACATTGATCGTGCGATTGAGTGCATCGGGAGCAAGTGATGAGTTTGCCGTTGCAATAGATTCAAGGGCGACAGGTTTTTCATCGACCGTTGTGGCCGTCACAAGACTGGCCTTGAGTGCTGCGGCGCGATCGAGCTGCCAGATTCCGAGAGAGAAGAAAATAGCGGCAAGGAGTACAACAGCGAGCCCCGTTGCCACACGCCAAGCCAGAGGATTACTTTTCGCTTGTGTCATCGCTTCGATCTAGGCCCATAAAACGCTTATAGAAACTGCGCATAAGCAAGACTACGGCGATAATTAAAATTGCGATGGTGATTGAACCAGCTGGCCCCATTTCGATATTTTTTTGCATGACATAATCATCCCATGCCCGCCGAGTTCTCTTACAACGACCGATATGGGATACGTCCTGGAAATCGATGGTTGGCGCCGGCGATTTTTTTCGCGATAACTGGAATCACCTGGCTTGTATGGGCCGGTCTGCACCACTCAAACCCACAGATCCGATACTCATTAATCTCCTATTCGATCACTTCAGAGCGCGAGATATCGGTGCGCTACTCAGTTCAACGCCACGATAAAAATCTTGCCGTTATCTGCACACTCATTGCCCGAGATATCGATAAGAATGTTGTAGGTCAGTTTGATGATGTGATTGAGCCAGGTATAGCCTCGCTCGAGCGCACAACTAGCGTGCAATCACGCGGTCCCAGCGTCAATGCCGATGTAATAGGTTGTCGGCTCAAGTAATCACCTAGTACCTTTGCTCCTTATGAGCTCACAAACGTGGTTAACGCAGGAAGCTGCAGATCGTTTGCGCGCCGAATTAGAAAACTTTGAGGGACCCGGGCGTAAAGAGATTACTGCCAAAATTGAGGCCGCACGTGCCGAGGGTGATTTAAAGGAGAATGGCGGCTACCACGCCGCACGTGATGAACAGGGCAAGATGGAGGCACGTATCCGTCAGCTCAAGCAGATGTTAGAAAATGCGCACATAGGAACACCTCCGCCGAGTGCCGATGGAAAAGTTGGTGCAGGAATGGTTGTCACCGCCACCATCGCAGGCGATGAGACAAAGTTTTTATTAGGTTCTCGCGAAATCTCATCGGGTGATTTAGATGTCTACAGCGAGAAATCTCCGCTTGGAGCCGCAGTTATGGGCGCTGAGATCGGAGCCAGCGTTAGTTACACCGCACCGAATGGTCGTGAGATAAGCGTTGTAATTATTGCTGCAGAGTTTTACGTTTAATTGGAAGAGTTTTTATACTTTCTTACGCTTAGTGGAACAAAGATCACCATAATTAATAACATGTAGAAAATAGAAGTTGCCAATGGGTGCTGACTTGGGAATGAGTTAGCGGTAGCACCAAACTGATTCTTCAATCCAAATAATTGGCGACAGGCTGCGACCATCGTTGAGACGGGATTCCATTCGGCAACATATTGCAACGCCTTAGGCATTCCAGTTGTGGGTGCGAAGGCATTGGATAAAAACGTCATTGGAAAGGTAATCAAGAAGGAAACATTTTGAACGGTGCGTGCATCTTTGACTGCAAGGCCGGCAAAGATCCCAGTCCATGAAAGCGCATAACCAAACATCAATAGGAATAGAAATGCCGCCAGAATATTTAAGATGCTAGATGTTGGTCGCCATCCGACGGCCAAACCAGCTGCCGCCATAACGACAAGTACTAAAATATTGAGCAATGAATCACCCAAAGTGCGACCGACTACCAAGGCCGAACGGGCGATTGGTAGTGATCTAAAGCGGTCGATTAAGCCTTTTTTCATATCTTCGGCTAGCCCAGATGCTGTGGCCGCAAGCGTGAAAGCCACGGTCTGAACAAAGATTCCAGGCATCAGCAACTGGATATATCCCCCTGGCTGACCAGTTGAGATTGAACCGCCGAAGACAAAGCGAAATAGCAGAACGAACATAACGGGTTGAATTGTTGAAAAAATAAGGACCTCAGGAACACGTGCCAACTGCATTAATTGGCGCTTAGTAATGATGAGCGAATCCATAATCGCATTTTTCATGGCTTTGGCTCCTCCTCGGCAACGTGGCCGGTAAGGGCCATAAAGACATCATCGAGTGATGGACGTTTGAGGCCGACATCGAGTGCGTGGATACCAGCGGCATCTAGAGCGCGCAAAACATCCATGAGTGCTTGGGCACCAGTTGATACAGGGGCGCTGATCTTTCGAATCGCCGAATCGACATGTGCGCTATGGCCACTTATCTTTTCTACGATCTGGGTTGTTGCTGCAATGTGATTGGCATCTACAGTAATTTCTAAACGCTCACCGCCCACCTGACTTTTGAGCGCATCGGATGTTCCCCGAGCAATAACTTTACCGTGATCGATTACCGCAATCTCATCGGCTAATTGATCGGCCTCTTCCAAATATTGAGTTGTAAGCAAGAGAGTTACTCCACCCTTTACTAACTCTTCTATAACACCCCACATCTCCATGCGACCACGTGGATCGAGTCCTGTTGTTGGCTCATCGAGAAATAAAACCTTGGGTTGCACAATCAATGATGCGGCTAAATCTAATCGACGACGCATTCCACCTGAGTATGTTTTGATGGGACGGCGGGCACTCTCGGTCAGAGAGAAGCGCTCCAGAAGTTCATTTGCACGATTAATCGATTGCTGACGGCCCAAGTGATAAAGGCGACCAAACATCACTAAATTATCCCAACCAGTTAACGTTTCATCGACGGCGGCATACTGACCAGATAAACCAATAACTTCGCGCACCTTGTCGGGGTGTTTAATTACATCGATTCCCGCAACTTGAGCATTTCCTGAGTCGGGTTTAAGCAGAGTTGCCAGAATTCGCACTGTCGTAGTCTTACCTGCACCATTTGGTCCTAAAACACTCAATACCGTGCCCTCGGCTACATCGAGAGATAGATCATCTAGCGCCATCACGCTACCTTTGTCGTAGCTCTTGGTTAGATGTTCTGCAATGACTGACTTCACGCGGTAACCTTACCCTCATGTCTAATAAAGCACCCCTTAACGCATCGGCCAAAGCCCACACCCACCGCGAGATTATGGTCATCCTTGGTGGCCTCATGACCGGAATGCTCTTGGCCGCCCTTGACCAGACGATCGTTTCGACGGCGTTAAAAAATATCGTTGAAGATTTTCACGGTCTCAACCATTACACCTGGGTTGTAACCGCATATCTCTTAACGTCGACGGCATCTACTCCGCTGTATGGAAAGATTTCAGATATTTACGGACGGCGTCCCGTATTTCAATTCGCCATCGTTACATTCCTGCTCGGTTCATTCTTAGCGGGTGCTTCACAGAATATGACTCAGCTGATTGCAACACGTGCACTCCAAGGTCTAGGCGCTGGTGGTTTGATGGCGCTTACATTCGTGATCATTGGTGACATCGTCCCGCCACGTGAGCGCGGTCGTTATCAAGGTTACTTTGGCGCAGTCTGGGGTCTCTCCTCTGTCGCCGGTCCACTTCTTGGTGGATTCTTCTCAGACCATAGTCAGATCCTGGGCATTACTGGATGGCGCTGGATTTTCTACATCAACCTTCCGTTTGGAATTGCATCCCTTTTAATTACATCAGCCGTTCTACATATTCCTAAAATCAAGCGCGACCACAGTATTGATTACTTGGGTGCAATCTTGATGGTTACCTCAGTCTGCTTGGTTCTTCTCTCTGTTTCAATCTATGGGCCTCAATATGGCTGGACCGATCCTAGAACTACCATCTTCTTAGTTGTCGGATTAATCTTGACCGTTGTCTTTCTTTACTGGGAGAGCAAAGCCAAAGAGCCAATCCTTCCGCTCTATCTATTTAAGAACCACACATTCTCTTTAACTTCAGCTCTCGGTGCAGTCATCGGTGCTGGAATGTTTGGTGCAATCGTTATGTTGCCTCTCTACTTCCAGGTTGTGAAGGGCTACTCAGCTACTTCGGCTGGACTTAAATTGATTCCATTAATGCTTGGAATCGTTACAACTTCAATCTTCTCTGGAAAAATGATTTCAAAGCATGGTCACTACAAGCGCTACCCAATCATGGGTACTGCGATTATGACTGTAGGAATTTTGCTCATGACTAGATTGCAGATCGATACGCCTTATTGGCAGATCTCTATCTACGCCATCATGGTCGGCGCAGGTCTTGGCTTGTCGATGCAGACCATCGTTATCGCCTTGCAAAATGCCGTTGATTTCAAGGATATGGGTGTGGCTACAAGCAGTAATACATTCTTCCGCTCCCTCGGTTCAGTTTTCGGAACAGCAATCTTTGGAAGTATTTTGACCAACCGTGTTGGGCATTACTTGGCATCTAACTTCGCCGACCTTGCTAAAACCGATCCGAAGGCCCTTGACGGTTTTGATATGAGTCAACTTGGTGGAATCACTAGTAGCACTGCTGTTTTAAAAACGCTTCCACCAGTAATTCAACATACAGCGCTCGAAGCCTTTGTGAGTTCGTTTCACGTTGTCTTCTACGCTGCCGCTCCAATTACTGCGTTGGGATTACTTCTAGCGCTAATGCTTCGTGAAACCCCACTTCGTACAACGCAGGATTATGCAGCTGCGCGTGAAGAGGCAGCTGGCGAATCGCTTGGTTAATGCAATCACCATTTAAGGAGCTGCCGCGCGAGATTTCAGTTCTCGTCGCGGCATCTTTCTTTGTGGCCGTTGGTTTTGGAATCGTGCTACCTGCAATCCCCGTCTTTGCCCGCACCTTCGGGGTTAGTAACGCGGCGATCGGATTAATCGTTTCGATGTTTGCCATCACACGTTTTGCTTCTGGATTAATCTCAGGAAAACTGGTGGATCTATTCGGTGAGCGTGCAGTTTTCTCAAGCGGGGTATTTATGGTCGCCCTCTTTGTCTTTCTTGCGGGAATGGCCAACTCCTATCACCAACTCCTCTTCTTTCGTGCCGCTGGTGGGCTTGGCTCGTCAATGTTTTCAGTTGCCGCAGGCTCGGTCATCATGAGATCGGTTGATGATGCCCATAGAGGTCGCGCGCAATCTGTCTACAACGGGGCCTTCTTAGTTGGTGGAGTATCAGGGCCAGCAATCGGTGGCTTACTTTCTCTGATATCACTTCGTGCACCGTTTTTTGCTTACTCTGCAACGCTTTTGATTTCAGGAATCGTCGCTTACTTTTTTCTTAAAGGTGACAAGATCGGCAAGAGAGAAAAGAATTTAGATACCAGTAACCACACAACAGTTCGCGAAGCCCTTGCTATGAAGCCATACCGAATCGCCCTTACGCTCTCTTTTATCGTTAACTGGGTCGTCTTTGGAATGCGCGCTTCGATCATGCCTGTCTTCGTTACCGAAGAGTTGCACTCAACCACGGCCGTTGTTGGCTACGGTTTTGCGCTAAGCGCGATTTTTCAAGGTTTACTCCTGATGCGTGGTGGTCGCATCTCCGATAGCAAAGGGCGGCGATTTGCATCGGTAATTGGCTCATCCGTAGCCCTGATAGGTGTACTTGTCTTAACTTTCGCAGTTCATCCATGGATGTATCTACTCGCCATGACAATTATCGGAATCGGTGGGGCATATCTTTCAACGACACCTGCCAGCATCGTTGGCGACATTATCCGTGGCCGTGGTGGACAAGTTATTGCAATTTTCCAAATGGCCGGTGACGCCGGAATGATTGTTGGACCTCTCATTATTGGCGCACTATCGGATGCTTACTCCTACCGCACCGCATTTGCAGTCTCGGCCGTTGTCTTCGCTATTGGTACGTTTTTAACTACACGCATTCCTGAAACTCGTGAAGAGTTCTTACCTGGAGAAAGCGAAAAGCCCCAGGATATTAACCTGAGGCCTCTCGAGTAATCTCTCTTAGTCGTTGCGTAGAATCGACAAGAAGCGCAGAACCTCCATATAAAGCCACACAATTGTGACCATTAAACCAAAGGCAGCTCGCCAAGACTCTTGCTCTGGTAGGCCCGCATCGATTCCCTTTTGAATCTGATCAAAATCTAGAATCAAGAAGAAACTGGCCAGAACCATTCCACCAGTTGCGATGATTAACCCAAAGCCGCCGACGCTATAAATACTTGCTCCAAATAGTGAGCCGATCATTGATACAAGACCAAGTACCACGTAACCAATAAGCGCTGTCATCAAGACCTTTGTAAACTTCGGTGTTACTCGAATCCGTCCACTATTATAGGCAAATAGCATTCCAGTAAATGCACAAATTGTGACGATGATTGCTTGGCTAACGATGCCTTGATACATATCGTTATAGAGGTGACTGATAGTTCCTAGCGCTAAACCTTCAAAGGCGGCATAGGCAACAATCAATCCTGGCTTTACAGTTTTACTAAAGCTGTTAACCATTGCCAATGCAAAGCCGCCAAAGACGCCGAGCATCATCGCTGCGCCACCCAGATTAAGCGTCCATGCAGCTGCGCCAACGGTGACTAAAACTGCAAACAAAATTCCAGTACGAGTGACTACGTCATCAATCGTCATACGACCAGTGCGAATCGAGGATGCTGCCGGTGAGTTATATAGATTCTCTAGCGCCACGTCGGTCTCAGTAGTTGCTTTGGGATCAAATGCAGCGTATCCACGCTGATTAAACGCCCGTCCTAAAACAGGGTTTGAACTGCGCATAACTTTCTCTCCTTATTGTCTACAGCCAGGAACTCTGGCAGTTGCCTTGTATAACAAGTTTAGGGCAAGAATGATTCCCTAGCCTACCAGGCCAATCAGTGCGCGATAAGCAAATTACCAGTACTTAGTGTGAACCTAGTATTGATTTTTAGGCTCCAACTCTCTCAATCACAACGCATCTATTCATCTTGCTCGCGCAGGCCGGGTTATAGGTGGTTCCACCTGCTTTTGCTTTAATATTGAGATGAGGGTTCAATTTGAGAAGTAACTTCTTGACTGATTGAGCTCTTCGAAGTGAAAGTGCATAGTCACCCTTTGGATCAGTTGGTTGGGCATAGCCCGTTACAACGATCTGTATTGAGTTGTTGTAACTGCGCAATAACTGTAGAGCATTGGCGGGAATAGTTGTTGATCCAACGGTAAAGCCAATAACACCAATCGTAGTCGCCTTAGGTTTAACAGTTGGTGTTGGTGTTGGCGTAGCAGTAGGTGTTGGTGTTGGTGTAGCACTAGGTGTTGGTGTTGGTGTAGCACTAGGTGTTGGTGTTGGTGTTGGTGTTGATCCACCACCGCCCTCAATAACTGGTGGTGTACTTACTTCGTAGGTAAATACCTGCTCAGGAAGGGCCGGAGATTGGCCGTTATAAACCATGATGCCAACATTTCCTGCCTGGTGCGCCTGTAGTACTAACGTGATTTTCTGGGCACTTTGTGTAAATGATCCAGCCGGATAGGTAACTCCACCGACAGTAATGGCTGCAATGGCAACGGGGAAAGTTCCATTGATGGTTAATTGATAGCCTCCCGCTATATCTCCTCGAACTGGAGAGATGGATGTAATAGTTGCACTCTGGACTGGGACGAGGGTCAAGGGCACTGGATTTGCACTCCATAGCGCAGTTAAGACAACATCTGCAGCTCCCATTGTGTAGGAGTTGTTAGCGCCATACTCAGCGCTTCCATCACTCCACGTAGAAAAGGTGTAGCCGGGCTTAGTAAAGCTATTGGCAGCGGTCGTGAAAGTTAATCCTTGAACAACTGGTGCTTGCGTTGGTGCAGTTCCACTAGATCCGGCTCCACCAAGGTAGGTGATTGAGTGAGTTGCAACTGCACTCCATAGCGCAGTTAAGACAACATCTGCAGCTCCCATTGTGTAGGAGTTGTTAGCGCCATACTCAGCGCTTCCATCACTCCACGTAGAAAAGGTGTAGCCGGGCTTAGTAAAGCTATTGGCAGC
>CAFAAS010000007.1_pt1 | contig 60316 bp, 62 predicted proteins | sample 7267651 | NCBI WGS metagenome assembly CAFAAS01 (sample SAMEA6813992, study PRJEB35770) | freshwater metagenome | biome: Freshwater; feature: Freshwater reservoir; material: water | place: Czech Republic | collected 2017-08-18 | depth 30m m | reverse complement strand
GAATCGTTTTTGCCGGTGACAGCATTGTCCATGGTGGTCCTTGGCAATACTGGCTACCTGAGCACTATGTAACCAATTTTGCTTTTCCAGGACACACGACATCTGACATGGACGTTCTTGTGGATGACATAGTTGAATCACAACCAGAGTTGCTCATAGTAATGATTGGTACAAATGATTTTGGAAAACATCGCTTACCTGAAGATGAGGTGATTCGAAATATTTTAAATGTTGCTAAAAAATTAAAGGCAAATTTGGCCCACGTCCCAGTCATTTGGCACTCTCTGACACCCAGAAGTGATGAATTCTCACAAAGCATGATCACAGTCAATGCAAAGATTCGTCCAGAATTAGAAAGATTGGGATTCATTTATCACGACGTGTTTTCACTTTTAAAGAGTAAAGAAGAAGATAAACTCGAATTAAAGTATTGCGAGGATCCCGATACCTTCGGTCTTCATCTCAATAGTCGTGGATATGAAAAGTGGTACGAAACTCTCGGACCACTAATTAAGCAAGAACTTACAAATCTACAAATTGCCTGAATCAATCACTGGGAGTAACGCATGAAAAAGTTCGTTCTAGCAATTGCAGGAGTGCTCCTAATCGGAGCAAACGGCGCTGTCTTCATATCTGCCAATGCCGCGAGTACCCAGAAGAGCGTTGCCACCACAGCAGCGATCAAGGGGGCAACGTGGAATCCGACAGTGAAGCTCACCTATTTAAAGAGCTCTGTCATCATGCAACCAACAGGTATTCCAAACCATGTCCGCGACAAGTACTACGCGGTCCCGCTCTCGCAAGAAATCGTCGTTCCGGATTCGACCACAGCCAAAGTTGTAAAAGATCCAACCAAAGCGCAAACCTATAAATTCACTATTCCTACAATTCCTAAATACTCAAAAACGGTGACAGATACCTCCTTAGGATCAATCGGTGTGATGATTTCTGGCGCCGTTATCTATAACCCATTCGAAGGTGACAATAAGACAGTCGCAATGGCAAATAACTTCACCATTACAGATTCAAATGGAATCACTGCTTCATTCGTCGATAAATGTGCAGGGCATCCAATTCCCGATATGGGCGCTTATCACTATCACGGCCTTTCAAGCTGCGTCACAGCCAAGGTGGACAAAATTGGGAAGCCCTCACATGTAATTGGATTCGCCCTTGATGGCTTTCCGATTTACGGAGATCGCGATATCAAAGGCAAGTTAATTACTGCAAAGAATCTTGATCAATGCAACGGCATCTATAGCGCAACCCCTGAATTTCCAAAGGGTATCTACCACTATGTTTTGCTACCTACCGCTGATGTGCGCTCATCTATTGCCTGTTTCCACGGTGAAGTAGATGCAAGCCAGATTCAGGCTATGCCGAATATGGGAGGCGCGATGCCAGCGCCCGATTTAGCAGCCGCAGCGAAGAAGCTGGGCATAACTGAAGATGCACTTAAGGCAGCCTTCGGGAACAAGATGCCACCGGATTTCGCACTTGCAGCAAAGAACCTGGGGATTACTGAAGCCAAACTCAAAGAGTCTTTAGGTGTTAAGTGATGAAATTTCCCTTCTCACGCCTTAATTTCAAGAAAATACTGCTTGTAACGACTGCATGCATCACTTCACTCGTCGTTATCTTGGTCGGTACCGTCTTTGCTCTAAACGATTCACGCACTGTTGACGCGCCGGTTTCGACAAGCACCGCAGCGGGCATCGATACTTATCCGGTTGTTGGAACTGGGCAGACAATATATTGGGACCTGAATGGTAGGACGATAGATCAGCCGGCAGTTGGAGACTCTCTCAACGAACAAAATGCCTCTCATCAGGGGAACGCTCCCAAGTACAGAGACAACAAGGATGGCACCGTCACGGATCTAGTGACGGGTTTAATCTGGACGCAGACTTTGGACCTCAATAAAGATGGTGAGATCAATAGCCTTGATCAAATGACAGTGGGCGATGCGCTAGCTAGTGCTCAGAGTGTAAATGTCGGTGGTTACTCAGATTGGCGAATCCCAACGCTTAAAGAGGCTTACTCGCTGATCAATTTCGATGGCGTAGATGTTGGAATATCATCGAAGTTGCCGACAACGCCCAAGCCATTTATTGATACAAACTTCTTTGATTTTGGTTATGGCGATACCTCTGTAGGAGATCGTTATATTGATGCTCACATTGTTACAACAACTTTTTACGCGGGCAAAGTTTATAAATACCTGCAGGCTATGTTTGGCGTTAATTTCGCTGATGGTCGTATTAAGGGATACCCACCCGCAATTGGCGTAAATGGGCTCTCGGTGCCGAAGTTTTATATCTATTACGTCCGGGGTGCAAAGAACTACGGCGTCAATAATTTCGTTGACAATCAGAATGGCACAATCACGGATAAGGCAACTTCCCTTATGTGGAGCCAAGCTGACAGCCTAAAGGGCATGGATTGGGCTACGGCGCTCAAGTGGGTGCAGAAGAAGAATAAAGAGAAATACTTGGGGTACTCGGATTGGAAACTACCCGATGCCAAAGAACTCCAAAGCATTGTGGACTACACAAGATCTCCAAGTACAACAGGTAGGGCCGCAATAGATCCAATGTTCTCGAGTACATCCATAGTCAACGAGGCCGGAGAGAAAGATTGGCCTTGGTACTGGTCTTCAACAACTCACGCGTCTGTGGATCCAAGAACGAGTGAGTCCCGAGGCAATGAAGCAGCTTATGTGTGTTTTGGACGAGCCATAGGAAAGCAGTTTGGCATGTGGCTCGATGTCCATGGGGCAGGGGCTCAAAGGTCAGATTCAAAAATTGTTGATGAAAGAGTGACTGACAATTCAAATGGCCCACAGGGCGATGCATTGCGAATCACTAACTTCGTCAGGCTTGTTCGCAACGCCTAATTGTCGAGATTCACTGGAAGCCAATTCAGCCGCCCCTCAAATTCGTATTTATTTGGGGGCAATAATGAGGGCATTTCATTTTCTTGAGCATGGCCTCATGCATGTCATTTGGTCTCCGGCTTATAGGGCGGCTCTTCTTTACATTTAGTTACTGCGAGTAACTTCATTAATGTGCCATAATTCCACTACGACGGTTTGGTAGTAATTGGGGCTTGGTTAAATACCAAGCCCCTTTTGCTTTCTATTTTGTGTTTTATCCACAAGTTGTCTCAAAACAAATTTTGCAAGTTGGTGATTGCGTAACTTCGTTCCCGTGTTGGGGGCGTGTTGTAATTGGCAGCCTGTTGGTTTACCAAATCGTCGGAGCGGGTTCAAATCCCGTCGCCTCCACCACAGTCTTAACTGTTGTAGCTCGATCTATTGGTAATGGTCAAAAGAGTTGTAGCAGCTTTGCATGGGAGGGCCTCGAGAGATCGGGGCCTTTTCCAATTCCTCCGGCTTATAGGGCGACTCTTCTTTACATTTAGTTACTGCGAGTAACTTCATTAATGTGCCATAATTAATTTGCACTACGGGTTTGGTAGTAATTGGGACTTGGTTAATAGCCAAGTCCTTTTTGCTTGTTACCTTTTACATTTTATCCACATCACTTTGTAGTTTCGCAAACTGGTCAATTCTCAAGCCATATCTTCGCTCTCGTGTTGGGGGCGTGATGTAAATGGCAGCATTCGTGTTTACCAAACCCGAGGTGCGGGTTCAAATCCCGTCGCCTCCACCACAGTCTTAACTGTCGAAGCTCGATCTATTGGTAATGGTCAAAAGAGCTGCTTCAGATATGCATGGGAGGGCCTCGAGAGATCGAGGCCCTTTCCAATTCCCTGGTCTTATAGGGCGACTCTTCTTCCTATTAGGTGGGCGCAGTTATGCCTTGCGTCGCTTTCGAGCATCTTTTTCATTGAGCAATTTTGAGACAGAAACATCGAAATCTCCGGAGAGGATGTCGGCTATTGAAATGTTCTCAAGCACATTTCTAAGGGAGGCGCGTGTTGCGATCCAAACGTCTGCAACATGCTTTACTGGCCCTGCATATTCAATTTCTTCGGGTGCGAAACCGCGTACAGCAGCAAGTGGGCCATCGATTATTCGAATAATGTCAGCAACGGCTATATCCTGAGGCTTCTTGGCTAACTCGTAACCACCTGATGGGCCTCTATAACTATTTATGACCCCAGATTTTCTAAGAAGAGTCAGGATCCCTTCCAAAAATTTCTCAGGTATATCCCGTCTCGAAGCAATCTCTTCGGTAGAGATCAGTGAATCCTTTTTCGTTGCAACCGCGATTTCTACAACAGCCTGCAGGGCGTAATCGACTTTGGCTGAGATTTTCACAGGCTCATTCTTTCGCGTAGTTCGAACAATTCAAGGCCGTATGGACGTGTCGGTTGAGTAATCTTAATTCCTAGTAGTATAGTAGGAAAATAGGAAAAGAGAGGTTCACATGAAAATTCGCCCAATTCTGTCTGTTCTGCTCGTATCTGGCCTAATGGCCACCAATGTGGCTGCAGGTTCTGCCGCTTCGCCCAAAGCTAACGCTGGCGTTGCCGATGTGATCAGAATCGGCTATTTTGCAAATGTCACACACGCTCCTGCGTTGTATGCAAAAGAGATGAAACTCTTTGAAGCAGCATTAAAGGGAACAAAGACAAAAATTGAGTGGATTACTTTCAATGCCGGTCCAAGTGCAATTGAAGCGTTTAAAGGCAAGGCTCTTGATCTAGCTTACATCGGGCCAAATCCAACAATTGCAGGGTATGCCAGTACAAAAGGATCTCTTATTAGGGTCATTGCAGGCTCAACTGCAAATGGCGCACAGTTAATCGTAAATCCATCAATCTCAACGATTGCAGATTTTGTAGGTAAGAAGATTGCAACACCGCAATTAGGAAATACTCAAGATGTTGCTTTGCGATCATGGCTTGCAAGCAAGAATTATAAGACTTCAGTTACCGGTGGCGGAGATGTGACTGTTATTCCTACAGAAAATGCTCAAAGCCTCACGCTATTCCAAAATGGCGATATTGACGGTGCATGGGTTCCAGAACCTTGGGCTTCACGATTAGTAATTGAAGCAGGAGGGAAGGTATTCCTCGACGAAAAAGATTTGTGGGCAAAGAAACAATTCCTCACAACACAGATTGTTGCCGAGACTCAGTTTCTTAACAAGTATCCAAAGACGGTAGAGGCGATTCTCAAAGGTCACATGCAAGCAATTGCTGCAATAAAGAAGTCACCTGCTCTAGCACAAGAAGCCGTCCAAACTCAGATTGCTGCAGCCACAGGAAAACGCTTATCAGATGCGGTTATTGCCCGTGCCTGGAGTAATCTGACATTTACTTACGATCCATTGCCAGCAACTTTGATAAAGAGCGCTGAAAATGCAGTAGATGCAGGTTTGCTTACAAATCTTGGATCTCGTGGCCTGGTGGGAATTTACGACCTTCGTATTCTTAACAAACTGCTAATTGCTTTGAAGCAAAAAAAGATTTCTGCTCAGGGTTTAGGAAAAGAGTAGCTTGAGTATTAGCTATGCCCTTGAAGTTGAAAACTTAAGCAAGCGCTTTGGTGAAGAACCATTTGTCATTGAAGGACTGGACTTTCAAGTTAAGAAGGGAGAATTCATCTGCCTTTTGGGTGCATCGGGGTGTGGTAAATCCACATTACTAAACATTCTTGCTGATTTAGATTCTCCTTCTGTTGGCACAGTTCGGGTTGCAGATCGACCAACATTGATGTTTCAGGATGCATCACTCATGCCTTGGTTAACTGCTGGGCAGAATGTGGAACTTGCACTGCGCATTAAGGGAATAGGAAAAGAGCAACGCAGGAACAGAGCCCAAGAGTTACTGGAACTGGTCCATCTTGGTTCTGCTTTTGATAAACGTCCACATGAGCTATCAGGAGGAATGCGTCAACGTGTTTCCATTGCCCGAGCATTAGCCCAAGAAAAATCAATTTTGTTGATGGATGAACCTTTTGCAGCACTCGATGCAATTACTCGTGACTTTCTTCATGAGGAACTAATCGGAATCTGGAAACGTACTGGCCTAACTGTTGTTTTTGTTACTCACAACGTTCGAGAAGCGGTTCGACTGGGTCAGCGAGTGATTTTGATGTCTTCTAAGCCTGGTCGCTTTATAAAGGAATGGGATATCAATCTAACCGAACCACGTCGGATCGATGCACCTGAGGTAGCAACACTTGCCAGCGAGATAACCGACCACCTACGCAATGAGATTAAACGCCATGGCTGAAATAGATAAGGATCAAAGTGAACTACAGAGATTATCTGCTGGTCTTGATGCCCTAGAGAGCAAATCAACCCAGTCAGATTCTTTTGCGCGGAAAGTGTTTAACTTTTCAGGCCCGCTGATTGCATTGGCGCTATTTATTGGTATTTGGCAAATATTTTTTTACTTGAAACTTGTTAAAGAATACATCCTGCCCTCACCGCATCAGGTCTACCAAGCGTTAGTAAATCAATATCAAGAAGGCATTTTACTAACGGCTGCATGGAACTCTTTAAGTCGTGGAGTTCAAGGATTCTTCTTTTCAATCATCATCGCGATTCCAATTGGATTAGCACTTGGATTGAGCAAAACAGTCCGGGTAGTTCTTAAGCCAATTACAACAGGACTTCAACAACTACCATCAGTTGCGTGGGTCCCTGCAGCAATCATTTGGTTTGGACTATCAAATGCAACAATTTATGCTGTGATACTTCTTGGGGCAGTACCATCTATTGCCAATGGATTGTCTTCAGGAATAGAGCAGATACCTTCTCAATATTTAAAGGTAGGACGTGTTCTTGGAACTACAAGAATCCAACAGATTCGCCACATAGTTCTACCTGCTTCCTTTCCAGGATTTTTAGCCGGATTAGAACAAGGATGGGCTTTTGCGTGGCGTTCACTTATGGCTGCTGAACTTATTGCCGTTTCCCCAGCTTTGGGAGTTGGGTTGGGCCAGCTCCTTGATGTTGGAAGACAGTTAGGAGATATGTCTCTAGTCTTAGGAGCAATTCTTTCAATTATGTTTGTTGGAATCCTTGTTGAAAAACTTGCATTTGCCCCTATTCGTGAACGCACCTTACGGATTCGGGGCCTAAGAAATTAAGTTCAAACATATTTGATTTCCCTCTTTTAGGGCGACTCTTCTATTTCTTTTTAACAGGTTGGCGAAGAATAGTCTTTAATTTTTCAGGCGAGGTCTTTCGAGGGTCGCCAAGATATATTTCGTGGTGAATCCCATTAAATACATAATTGTTCTCAGGCATAAACTCTTTGTGCATTCGAGCAAGTACTTGACCCTCTGCGTCGTATGGACCAACATGGAGAATTTGCACAGAAAGTCCCTCGGTTAAGGAATCGAAGCGAATCTTGGAAATGTTTGCTTCAGGTTTTTTCTCCTTGAACGTCTTTATTGCCTTCGTCGCAAAAGCCTTAGTTATTCCATTTGGAACCATAATGATCATTGTCCAACTCCATTTAGACTTTTCTCTCTTCTCGAAGCTATTCAAATCCTTTGCCCACCAAAGTCCTTCTAACGGTGGAACGACATAATCTCGGCCCAACTCATCCTTGCTCATGAATTTAAGAGTGTAAGAAATCCCGTAAAGAAGTTCGATAGCTTCTAGGTACGAATGCGAAGTGTTTGGGTCGCCTTTACCGTCAACCATTAAATAATTGAATTTTGGCAATTTTACGACAGAGAATTTGGAAGGGGAAGCTTTGAAATAATCAGGCAATGTCTTTTTCAAGTCAAATTTCTCCATAGCCCATAATAAGCCTTCGGCTGAAGGGTCCGGCTTATAGGGCGGTTTCTTTTCAATTATTGCTTGCGGTTAGAAGGTATTATTACGAAATGACTTTGGCTCCTCTTTACTCAGTAGAACGTGAATTTAACGTATATATCGACAAACTGTGGCACGCGTGGACAGATGCTCACGCTCTTGAAGTATGGCATCATCCTGTTGGAATGAGTTGTGTTTCTGGATCGACTCAATCTGAAATGAAGATAGGGGGATTGTGGGCCTATGCTGTCCAAGTTCCCGGTCGCGAATCAATTTCATATTTCTTCGGAAAATATTCTCTAATTCAAGACAATCTTAGATTCGAGCACTCAATGCACTACACAGAATCTAAGGATGCATTTGAACATAAAGATTTCAGCACTCCAGCTCATCAAATATCGGTTGAATTTGAGGCTCGGGGAGAGAAATCGTGGTCCAGATTTAGCCAATATGGTAAAGCGCCAGAGGCGCAAATAGCTCTAATGACACAAGGAATCGAAAGCTACTTTGATTCACTAGGAGAGTTCCTAAAATCTTAGGCAAGCCTAGATTTGCCTTATAGGGCACCTTTTCTTTTATACTTTATACATGGCTGAAAACAAAGTTCGCGCCGAGATTCTCGAAACTGGCAATCCCAAGATTAAGTCTGCTCGAATTATTATTCATGCAAAACCATCATCAGTTTTCTCTATTCTCAGTAATCCTAAGAGACATGAAGAGATTGATGGGAGCGAATCAATCAAAGCAAGTGTAAGCGGCCCCGATGAATTAATCTTGAGTTCCAAATTCGGCATGAAGATGCACCTTGTCATTGATTATCGAATACTAAACATGGTTGTTGAGTATAAAAAGGATGAGCTGATTGCCTGGCGACATCTAGGTCGATGGAGATGGCGTTACGAGTTAGTAGATCTTGGAAACGGTTCAACCCAGGTGACTGAAACCTTCGATGGCACTTTTGCTCCGGGGATCGCACAGATCTGGCTCAACCTACGTAAATCTTACCCATGGGCTCAGATTGCCGTCGTGAAAACTTTAGTTCGTCTCAAGGTAGTTGCTGAATCAAAATAGTTTCCCATCAGCTTCGAACTTCTCGAAGGTTTGTATTTAGAATCCGCTGTAGCGCGGTACGGTTTCGATCCGGCTTACAGGCTCGTCCCTTTTACCCTCCATTTATCGCTTGAGCTCTAAGGCGGTCGTGATGCATGCGATGATGAAGATTCCAAGTGCAGCCCCGAAATCTGCAACTTTATGCTTGCGTGAGAAGTGTGTGAATAGCGCACCTGCGAAGTAGAGAGCCAGGCATGCAGAAGCTAATACTCCGAGAGGTTTGTTCCATATACCAGCGATAATTCCAAGCCCACCTGCGATTTCCAAGAATGCAAGAACGGGAATCTGATGTGGTTTAACGCCAACTTTAGCCATCGCTGCCATGACATCTGGGACCTTCTTAAGCTTTGACACGGCTGATCCAATAGCGGCAAATGCGAGCAAAGCTGCGAATATGTCGAGTGCGATTGTCATTTATTTATCTACTTTCTTATTTAGGGGGTGATTTTCTTTCATATGAGTTGAGATTGCTTCAGATATTTCTATTAAAGACCTCATCTGAGCCTGCGTTAGCACCTGGCTAAAGCAATGGTTGATTTCCTTGGACTGCAAAGGAATGGCCGCTTCGGCTATTTTCCTTCCCTTTGCCGTTATCGAGACATCGAAGCAGCGAGAATCTTCAAGGTTCTTTGTTTTCTTTACTAAGCCGGCCTCATCCATTCGGGAAAGCTGATGGGACATGCGACTAATCTCCCATCCAAGACCTTGAGCTAGTCGATTCAGGTTCACGCTTGGAAGTGTTAATTCAGAGAGAGCTATAAGCACTATGTACTCAGTCGCAGATATTCCAGAGTGATTGGTTATTTGTCGACCAAGGTGGGGAAGGAGGCTGGTGCCGATTTTGTGGAATGCTCTCCAGGCCTTGGAATCGAGATCCTTCATACCCTTTTGTGCCACAGGAGTATTAAATCAGATATAGTTGATATGTCAAGTAATAACGTCTCACAGGATTTGGGTATCAAATGAATAGCTATATTGTCGTTGCCACATTCAAAGAGGGTGTAACTCCCGAAGATATACGTGCGCTAATTCCAGCAGAGCAGGTACAGGCCAAAGTATTAGCCGAGCGTGGTCAGCTTGGATTTATCAAAGTAGCGATGTCAAAGCGCACGGTATTTCTTGAGGCTTTTGGTGAAGATGAATCTAGTCTTCTGTCGACTATTAAATCTCTACCATTCTTTGCTATTTGGGATCTCGAGGTGTTTCTAACGACTCCACCAGCTGGTGTGAATTTCTAAGAGATCCCCATTCCAAGTAAGTAATCTTTGGGGCACTTTAGGAATCGAACCTGTCCTCACGCGTAACAATGTACTCTCCGGCTCGTAGGCAGGTTCTTCTCAACTGACTTCGTGGATATTCTTAGGTGCAAATATGAAGATTGTAATTGCGGTTGCGATAGCAACCCACATGATCATTTGCATACTAAGCGAAGTTCCATGTTTGAATGACTCAAAGGCTTTTTGTCTAAGATCCGCAAATTGGGTTTCCATTCCTGCGGGCGTTTTCATGCTGGTGAAAGCAATTGAGTGCGATACTTTTTCAGCAAGTGCGGTTGGTAATTGTTTTACCGACTCAGCCATCCCACTTCGGTAGGAAGTATTTAAAATTGCCCCGACGATTGCGATTCCAAGTGCACTTCCCACCTCGCGTGAGACATCATTTACAGCCGAGGCGACTCCCTGTTTTTCGGCTGGTAAAGAATTAGTGATTGCTGTCGTAGCTGGAGTGGAGGCCAGGGCCATGCCAAAAGCGAAGAGGGCTAAGCCACTCCAAAAATGTACGTAAGAGAAGGTAAATGACATTGTGCTAAATACATACATTCCGAATGCTAAGAAAGTGAGACCGAACGATCCGAGATATTTTTGTGGAATTTTCTTACTAAGGACACCAGCTACTCGAGACATTGGCAACACTATTAGAGGCACCACCATCAGCCGCAGTACTGCCTGCCATGGGGTAAATCCGTAGACGAATTGTAGAAATTGTAAACCTACAAAAATAAAACCAAATTGGCCGAAAAATTGGAGAAGGATAGACAGAGCCCCCATTGAAAACCCTCGATTAGCAAATAATCTCGGGTCTAGGAGAGGTGCTTCTTTTCGAAGCTCCACGATTATAAATGTTGGCAGAGTTATTCCAGTGAGCAAGAAGCCAAGTAGCGCCTGCGTGGAACTCCAGCCAAGCTCTGCGCCTTCAATAATTCCATAAACCAATCCACCGACTAGTGCTATTGAAATCAAACCACCGCTTACATCTAGTTTCTTACCCGTTGTATCGGCGGAGTTTGGAACAACAGTGAGTGCTCCAATGAGCCCTAAGAGAGCAAGTACCATGTTCATTGCAAATAAAGAGTGCCAAGAGTAATAGCGCATCAAGAATGCACTGCCGAATAGGCCAATGAAGGCTCCACCACCTGCCACACCTACCCATACGCCAACGGCGCGAGAGCGATCCTCTCGTGGAAATGATGCTGTGATAACTGAAAGAGTCGAAGGCATGATAAAGGCTGCACCAACACCCATTACCGCCCTCAAAATGATTAGGTTGCCGATGCTATTTACAACTAAGCCGTATGCTGCAACTGATAGGTAAATAACTAATCCGAAGACAAGACCATTTCGACGTCCGAAACGATCTGAAAGTGCACCGGAGAGTAAGAGCAACCCAGCGAAAATAACGGTATAGGCATCCACAATCCACGTTAGTTGAGTTTGTGTTGCACCTAAATCTCTGGCAATAGACGGTAGCGCAACGTTGAGGCCAGCGACAGCTGAAATCACTGTCATCAAACTCAAGGCAATTGCAGGCAACGTTAGCGGGTGAATCTTCTTGCTCATGGCTAAACCCTACCCCTGCTTATGGGAGTAGGGTTGAAAAACTACTAATAATCTATTGCCGCGATTGATGCCTTGATGATCGCAAGTGCCTCATCAAGGTTTTGCAAGAAGGATGCGCCGACCTGTATCCACACTCCGCGAATTAGCAGATTTATCCGCCATACGTGCATTTCATCGGCTGAAGTCCCATCTTGCAAAATATAAGCAGCAGTTTCTTCGATTCCTGGGAGATTAATTGGAGTTTCACCCGCATCAATCCATGAATGCTTGCGTTCATCCCATACATTTTTGGAATTTGATGCCCAAAGAATAGTGCCACCAATTTCTGCTACCTGAATTCCATATGTACAGGCAATCCCTTGATTATTGAGAGCTGCTTCCAAATCGGTTTTGGGTGAAGGTTGCCAATGAGTTGGAACAAATTTAGATCCAGGAACTTGCGTTGCAAATGCACTTACTACTGCAGGTATTTCACAAGTTGCGGGTACTTTGCCGGCGACTGCTTCCACTCTATCGGTAGAAACACCGTTCACAACAGTGCTACAACTTGTTAACAAGAGAGCGGCTAATGCAAGTGCAATGCGTAACTTCATACTTCATCATAACAGTCGAATTGGAGATACGCCGAAGGAGATTGAGCAAAAACCTACTAATTAAAGAAAGCGATAATTGCTCCAGCAATGGTTAAATTAATCGCATCGTTAGCGGTTTCAATTACCCAGACTTTCAAGCTCTCACCACCAAATAATCTGTGGGAGAGAGATGAAAACATCGAAACTCCAACACCGAGGGCAAATCCAACTCCGGCCCCATCAAGAATTCCAATGTCAACATGTTTTCCGAGTGAGTTAATGATCAATGCCACTGTAAAGGTTTGAATGAGAACGCCAAGAATTGTCCCTCCAAAGAGCAGAACGGGCTTATTTTGACTGGTACTCAATTGACCTGATGCGATGCCCTTAGCCTTCATCCAGACTGGATAAAAAGTCTTAGGGCCAAACCAGATGCCACCGCTGGCAAATGAGAATATGAATGCAATTAATACGCCAATTAAGTTCAAACCAGAAAATGTCATGCGGGTATTTTACATAAATTTACAATAGAACTGAAGATTTAGGCGGGAATTTCGTATAATTTACAAATGTCTACGGCACAGGTTTCGGCACATTTGCGAAAATTCTCACCTGCCCAAAGGGGGCTATTGACGGCCTTACGCGATCTCATTGCATCTGAATTGCCAGCTGCTGAGCAGGTAATCAAATATGGGATACCAACCTTTGTAATTGAAGGTGTACCAGTGATTGGATTCGATGGTTATAAAAACCATAATAGTCTTTTCCCTTACAGCGGATCGATTAATGCACAATTTGAAAACGAGTTAAGAGATTACGTGCAAACCAAAGGTTCAATTCACTTTGATTTAGGAAAAGCTTTTCCAAAGCAGCTTCTTAAGAAAATTCTTAAAGAAAAGATTACTCAGATTAATTCACAGTACCCAAAAACCAACGGTGAGTACCTAGTTTTCTATCCAAATGGGGTCTTAAAGGCCAGAGGTAAATACAAAGCGGGCAAACTCCATGGAGAGTGGGAATGGTTTCGAAAGACTGGAGTAATCATGCGATCTGGTAGTTTCAAAAACGGTACGCAGACGGGAACGTGGGTCACATACGACGTAAAGGGTAAGCTCTACAAGAAAACGCAGTTTTCCCAATGAGTAAATTTAAAGGGATGGAACCTATAATTACTATATGAGATTCTTAATTTCCGTGATTGATAGCCAAACTCGTTCTCCTCATACATCTGATGAGATAAAGGCCATTGATGAGTTCAATGGAAGGATTCAAACCGAAGGCGCGCGCCTGTTTGCATGCGGGATGGATTCACCAAGTAGTGCAGTAGTTATCGATAACCGCAACGGGTCGGGCATTGCTACAGAGGGTGCTTTTATTGAATCCAAAGAGTTCTTTAGTGGCTTCTGGATCATCGAGGCGGCAAACCTTGAGATTGCTCGTCAAATCGCAGCTGATGGATCTAAAGCCTGCAACAGGAGAGTCGAACTTCGCCCACTCTTGGGGGGTTGAGGCTTGGACTATGAAGACATTTTCTATGTTTTGGCCGCTAGCGCACTCTCAGGAATGTGGTTTAGTAATATGCAGTCATGCCAATTAGCACTCACGAATTGATTTCAGAATGCGATTCAACTGAGTCTAACTGTGGATCCAAGAAATGACCCTCATCCTGCGCCCTTATAGACCAGATGAGTTTGAGCGAGCTTGCGAAATTCGTGAGATCGATAGTGCAGATCGAAGAGAGCGCTTTCGACAAAGATTTGAAAATTCCAGCACTTGGCATGACCATTATCTTCATTTAGCGATCGAAAACGATGGAGAGTTAATCGGCGATTTTCAACTTCGTAAATGTGACAAGACACGTCCTGAAGGTGCCTGGGAGATGGGAATTGAAATAGCTGCCGACTCCCGCGGAAAGGGAGTCGGTACACAGGCGTTGCGAATTGGAGCCGTACATGCCTTTGGAATGGGCTGCCATCGACTTGAGGGTTCTACCGAGGAGGGAAATCTCGCAATGCGCAAAGCATTCGATAAGGCTGGCTGGAAGTTTGAAGGCATCCAACGGGCTCTGTTTCTAGAAAATGATATTCCACGTGACTATTACTCATATGCTATTACGAAGTTTGATTAAGTGCGTATTACCTCTTTTCTGCAAGTAATTGAGCTTTAAAACCGATCAATTCCAGCCACCGCCTTTGACTAGACTTGCGCAATGGCCTCCAAATTCGCGCCCTTTAAAGAGTTCACATCGATACTCAATCCGCACTCGCGGCGAATAATCACGGGCATATCCCTGAATGCAATCGGGGGTGGGATGACGCTCTCGTTATTGATGGTCTATCTGCATGACATACGTGGCTTTACTACAACTTTTGGTGGACTGCTCATGGCCTGGGGTGCTTTTACTGGGATTGTCGGCACCGGTCCGCTGGGAGCACTCGTCGATCGGATCGGCCCGAAGAAAGTAATTATTCCTGGATTGATTATCGCGTCTTTGTCTGCCTTCTCATTTTCACTAGTTACAACCCACGCGCAAGCATTTTTTTCAATGACGCTATTCTCATTGGGCGGTCAATGTATCTGGCCAGCACAGATGGTGATTTTGACGCGTGTGACTCCTGAGGAAGATCGGTCAAAGATTTTTGGATTCAACTTCATGCTGCTTAATTTAGGTCTTGGAATTGGTGGATTGCTCTCATCGTTAATCATTCGCGAACACTCGGTACTCTCATTTCAAATCATGTACTGGGTAGATGGTCTGACATATCTGCTATTTCTCTTTATAGTTCTTGGGCTTCAAACTCCTCATGCCGGTAAGTACATCGCAAAGGCACATGAACCTAAATCTGGAAGTTATCGTGAGCTTTTTTCGCGTAAAGATTTAACGGTTCTTACCTTCGCAGGTGTCATCCTTTTAACATTTGGATACGGTCCGCTCCAGTCGGGAATTCCTGTATATGCCACACAGTTTCTTGGCTTATCACCGAAATGGTTAGGCGTTATTTTTGGAGTTAATACAATTTCGATAGTTATATTTCAGCCGCTTGTATTGAAAGCGCTCGAGCGATATTCAAAATACACAGCCCTCATCTCGGTCGGAGTAATTTGGGCGATCTCATGGTTGGCCGTAGGAATTTCACCCTACCTGCCGATTTTCGTCAGCGGAGTGGCACTATGTGTTAGTCAGTTTATTTTCGCATTCGGCGAGATGGTTCATGCGCCTACAAGTCCCGCGCTACTTCAAGAGTTAACTCCCGAACATATCCGTGGCCGAGCTAGCGCCTTAATCAGTTTGCAGTGGGGCTTTTCCGGAATCGTAGGGCCAGCAATGGCTGGAGTTCTGATCGGTGCACATCTTGAGCAGCTGTGGGTGGTTTTAATGGCAGCTGGGGTATTAATACCGATTCCCTTTTTCCACTTTGTGAAAAAACTCAACTCTCTATAGTTCTCACAATAGTTTGGGTAAACTAACCATTATGAATCGCAAGGTTGATATCTACTTAAAGAATGTTACGAAATGGCGAGCCGAGTTTGAAGCTTTACGAGCCATCGCTCTTGACTCAGGGCTAACCGAAGATTTGAAGTGGGGCCATCCTTGTTATACCTTAAATAATGCAAATGTTATTTTGCTTCACGGCTTTAAGAATTACTGCGCAATAGCTTTCTTCAAAGGTGCGCTGTTGAAAGATCCCAAGGGCTTACTCATTCAACAGACAGAGAATGTCCAATCGGGGCGCCAGCTGCGATTTACGAATGTTCAAGAGATTGTTGCAAAGGAAAGGCTCATCAAGGGCTACATTGCGCAGGCGATTGAAGTTGAAGAGTCCGGTTCAAAGGTAGAGTTCAAGAAGGCTGCAGAGTTTGAAACCCCGAAAGAGGTTCTGGTGGCATTAAAGAGGATTCCTGGCCTATCTGTTGCCTTTAATAGGCTCACTCCGGGTAGGCGGCACGGTTATGTCCTCCACTTTGTAGCTGCAAAACAGGCGAAGACTTTAGAGGCACGAGTTCAACGCTGCGCCCCAAAGATTCTAAAAGGGGAGGGTCTTAACGATTTCTAAGAGTGCTATTTATTGAGCCATGATTGCATTGTGGACATACTGCGCTAAACCTCGTGCGCGATCGTCGTAATACCTCTTGAAACGCTCATCGGTGACATACATGATCGCTAAGTTTTTCTGCATCTGAACTGAGCAGTCATAGAACCATTTAGAAATAGCTGCGCGGTGGGCCGCCACTGCGGCTTGGGCTTCGAGTGAGTCAACCTCCAAAGAGTTGCCAAAGGCATATACAAATAACTCGGTCGCAGCCTCTTGGTCGATTTTAGCTAAAGCGAAATCTGCATGAGAGTATTTGGATGTTTTCGCTGTAGATTCGCGGTAGGCATCACTCTGGCCCCAACGCTCCTGAACTTCCTTCTCATATCCATCCACGTGCCAAGTATATAGCGGGGAATATTTGAATTTCTCTTCACATGATTTCGTTTCCATAGGGCAGAATCTATCTATGAGTTCGAATATCAGTGTTGAGCTGCTGACAGGTGAGCAGTGGCAGCGGTTACGAAAGATTCGTCTTGACTCCTTAAGGGAGAGTCCTAATGCATTCGGTGGCCAACTCGAGGTTGAGAGTGCGTTCGATGAAGAACAATGGCGAAACAAATGTACAACTTTGGATTATCTACTCGCATCGATTGATGGAGTCGATATCGCTCTGATGTCGGTACAGGTTTTAGATGGCGATCATGGCGCAACATGTTGGATTGGCGGATGTTGGAGTAATCCGCAATACCGCGGCAGGGGTTCATTTCGTTCTCTATTTAAATACGTGGATGAGCATGCAGTAGGGAAAGGATGGCAGCGTCAGGGCCTTGGCGTCTGGGCCGATAATTACAGTGCAATCGCTGCATACAATGCACTTGGCTTTATCGATGCTGGTCATAAGCAGGAAAGCCAACGTCATTCCGGCCGTTTTTATATTCACATGGTTCGAGATAGTGTTGCTAAATGATTATTGATGTCTGGTCTGATGTTGTCTGTCCATGGTGTTTCATTGGAAAGCGTCGGCTAGAAAAGGCGCTGTCACAGTTTGATCATAAAGAAGAGGTCGTAGTTCGCCACCGAGCTTTTGAACTACAGCCCGATGCTAAAGAAACCATGCCCACGAAAGAGCTATTGGCAGATAAATATCGGGTTTCACCTCAAGATGTGAAGGCGATGCAGGCCAATGTTTGCGCTGTGGCAGATGGTGAGGGCCTTTGCTATGACCTGGATGAAACCCTGTCGGGCAACACATTTGATGCTCATCGATTGCTTTTATGGGCGGCAACGATTGGCAAACAAGATCAACTTTTAGAGGCTATGTACTCTGGTTATTTCGAAAACTCAATACCCGTATTTTCTCACCAAGATCTCTGCACTATAGCTACATCAATAGGCCTTGCAGAGGTCGAAGTCATGAAAATTCTGGAATCAGATCGATTTAAGGATGAAGTTATCGCAGATAGGCAGTTGGCTTCGCAGTTAGGAGCAACGGGAGTTCCCTTCTTTATTGTAGATATGAAGTACGCCATATCAGGGGCCCAACCACTCGAGTATTTCATTGAAACTCTCAACACCGCATGGAGTCAGAAAGTTTAATTCCTTGTTAGCAATGGTTATATGGCATTTGCTCAAGCCAGAGTTAGGAAGTTAATTGTTAACAAAGTTACTTAAAGATTTCTTACAGCCATACCGCTATCAAGTGGGCGCTATCTCAATCCTGCTTCTCGTTCAATCAATCGCAAATCTTTATCTCCCGAATCTCAACGCCGACTTGATTAACAACGGAGTAGCCAAGGGCGATATTTCATATATCTGGAAAATCGGCCTTGTTATGCTGGCATCGTCAGCACTGGTTATGGGTGCCTCAATTCTCTTAGCCTATTTAAGTGCCAAAGTTTCTATGGCTTTCGGCGCAGATCTTCGCAGTGCGGTATTTGCATCGGTTGAGAGGTTTTCTACTCGCGAGCTCAATAAGTTTGGTGCCCCGTCGTTAATTACACGAAATACAAATGATGTACAGCAAGTTCAGATGGTCTTGTTTATGGGATTGACGATGATGCTAAGCGCCCCGATAACCGGAGTCGGCGCTTCAATTATGGCCGTTAAGACCGATGCGCACCTGTCTTTACTTCTATTAGTTGTTATCCCATTGATGTCACTTCTTATTTGGGTGCTATTGAGAAGAATCGTTCCGTTATTTAGGATCATGCAGGTCAAAATCGATCGAATTAACTTAGTTCTACGCGAGCAGATAAGCGGAATTCGTGTAATTCGCGCCTTCGTTAAAACCAGATTTGAAGAGAAACGTTTCGCAGAAGCCAGTGAAGATTTAATGAATACTACGCTTAGCGTGACGAGAACCTTTGCAGTGATGTTTCCTGTCTTAATGTTAATTCTCAACCTAACAAGCGTTGCCGTAATTTGGTTCGGTGGAAAGCTTGTCGATACGGGCGAAATGCAGATCGGCAATCTGACCGCCTTTCTTGCCTATATTATGCAGATTCTTTCAAGTGTCATGATGGCCGTGATGATGTCACTCATGATTCCAAGAGCGGCAGCAAGTGCCGAACGTATTCAAGAGGTTTTACTAACCCAATCTTCGGTAATGGAAACAGCCACGCCGCAGAGACCACTTACGAACACTGGCCGGATTGAATTCAAGGACGTTGAATTTAGATATCCCGGTGCCGAGCATCCGGTTCTCGACGGAATCACTTTTACTGCAAATCCAGGTCAGTTCACTGCGATTGTAGGAAGCACGGGAAGTGGTAAATCAACTCTGGTTAATTTAATTCCACGTTTTATTGATCCGACCGCTGGAGAGATTCTCATCGATGGAGTTAATCTGCGAGATCAAGGTTTGGAATCTGTCTGGAAAAATATTGGATTGGTGCCTCAGCGAGCATTTCTTTTTGGCGGCACTATTGCTTCAAACTTGCGGTACGGGGATGAAAATGCAAGTGATGAGGATATGTGGAAGGCACTTGCAACCGCCCAAGCCAGGGAATTTGTAGAGGATCTCAGCGATAAATTAGAGGCACCCGTTGCACAAGGCGGTACTAATTTTTCTGGTGGTCAACGTCAGCGCTTAGCAATTGCGCGAGCAATAACCAAGAAGCCCTCTATATATATTTTGGATGATAGTTTTTCAGCGCTAGATTTCACTACGGATGCAAATTTGCGCGCGGCTTTAGAGGAATCAGCTAAAGATTCTACGCTCATCGTTGTTGCTCAACGCGTCACCACAATTTTAAACGCAGATCAGATTATCGTTTTGGATCAAGGCTCGATTGTAGGAATTGGCAGACATCAAGATCTTATGCAGAGCTGTGAAACATACAAGGAGATAGTTCTTTCCCAGTTAAGTCCAGAGGAGGCGGCATGAGTGCTGCACGTCCAGGAGCCGCCGGTCCACGAGGTGGGCCAATGGCGGGGATGTTTGGGGCACCTCCTGCAAAAACTAAGAACTTCAAAGCATCACTTAAGCGCTTACTGGGCGAACTTGGACCGGAGCGAAAAACTCTTTCACTAGTTCTAACTCTTATAACGATAAGCGTTGTGATTGGCTCTTTTGGTCCAAGGATTCTGGGCCGCGCCACTAACTATATTTTCTACGGTTTTCTTGGAAGGCGCTTGCCTGCTGGAATTTCAAAGGAGAGGGCCGTCGCAGGTTTACGTGCGCAGGGACAGGACCGTTTAGCCGATATGTTGAACAAGAGTTCGGTTGTTCCGGGAGTAGGAATTGATTTTGGCCAAGTTGCACGAATCTTGATGTTAGCGATAGCTATCTATTTGGTTGCTTCGCTTCTTATGTGGATTCAAGCCTACCTAATGGCTGGAGTGACTCAACGATCAGTGTTTAGGCTTCGCAGAATGGCCGAGGAAAAGATTGGACGTCTACCACTAAGCTATTTTGATACCCAATCACGAGGCGATTTATTGAGCCGTGTAACAAATGACATCGACAACATTGCTAACTCTTTGCAACAGGGATTATCACAAATCCTTAACTCGCTTTTAACGATTATCTCCGTTCTTGTTATGATGATATGGATTAGCTGGGAGCTTGCTCTTATCTCTCTGATTGCAATACCAGTAAGTATCTTTCTCTCAGTTCGGATTGCTAAACGCTCACAACGAGAGTTCGTTGCACAGTGGGATTGGACAGGCAAGCTCAATGGTCATGTAGAAGAGATGCACACAGGTCATTCATTAGTTAAAGTCTTTGGTCGACGTGAAAGCGCGATCGAAGAGTTTGGTGATCTCAACTCCAAATTACGCGATTCGAGTTTCAAAGCACAATTCATGTCCAGCATTATTCAACCTACGACGCAGTTAGTTTCGAACCTAATTTACGTAGGTATTGCAGTTCTTGGCGGATATCGCGTCGCAACAGGCTCAATGTCACTTGGAGATGTTCAAGCATTTATTCAATATTCGCGACAGTTTGCCATGCCTCTGGCGCAAATTGCTGGCTTAATGAACAGCGTTCAATCAGGAGTTGCATCGGCCGAACGTCTCTTCGAATTTCTAGATGCAACCGAAGAAGAGTCTGAAACGGTTGATGCAATTGAAATTGCGCGAGCAGTTGGAGAGGTCAGATTCGAAAATGTCTACTTTAGCTACGAGGTCGATAAGCCACTGATTGAAGGATTAAATCTGACTGTTAAACCGGGCCAGACGATAGCCATAGTTGGACCAACTGGTGCCGGCAAGACGACTTTGGTCAATTTGATTATGCGCTTCTATGAAGTGAACTCGGGGCGAATCACTTTGGATGGAATCGATATTCGATCATTGACGCGCGATGATCTGCGCCGTCAGTTTGGTATGGTGCTGCAAGATACATGGCTCTTCGACGGAACGATGCGGGAAAATATCGCCTTTGGCAGTCAAGATCCAAGTAATGGAAAAGTTCTCGAGGCAGCTAAAGCGGCAAATATCGACCACTTTATGCGCTCTCTCGCCGATGGATATGAGTCAATGGTTTCAGATGACAATTCATCGGTTTCTAATGGTGAGCGTCAATTGATAACTATTGCCCGTGCATTTATAGCCGATCCTGCAATTCTAATTTTGGATGAGGCAACATCTTCAGTTGATACGCGAACAGAAGTCATGGTTCAACATGCGATGGCCAAGTTGCGTGATGGACGTACTAGTTTTGTTATCGCCCACCGTCTATCAACAATCCGCGATGCCGATACGATTTTGGTGATGGACAAAGGCACAATCATTGAGCAAGGTCGCCATGAAGATTTAATGGCGAGCAAGGGGTTCTACTTTGATCTCTATGCAAGCCAATTCTCAAGTGCTTTGGATGTCTAGAATCCCCTTGACACAGTCAGATTAGTTAGATTGAAAGAAAATGCCCACAATAATCAAGTAGGATTTATCCATGAGCCATGAAAAACTAGCCGAGTACGGCACGAACTTAGAAGCCTTCTTAGTCCAAGCAAGAAAGTTCAATGCCTCCAACATCCAAGCTCCAGGTGCTGATAATGAGTGGTCGGCAGCCTATGTTCTGCACCATGTTGCCGATGCAGAGATGCATTTTGCAATTCGTTATTTCAACGCCTTAACCATCGAGGCGCCTTCAATCATCCCATTTGAAGAGGATGCATATCCATCGGTTCTCAACTATGCAGGGCGAGATTGGTCGACTTCGCTCTCTCTCATCGAGTCAGTTGGTAAGTTGGTGCTCGTTGCGCTGACTCCAATTACATCTGAGCAATGGGAGAGAGTTTCTATTCACCCCGAGGCTGGCAATGTAAGCGTTTCATTCTTAATCGGTAAAGCGTGCAGCCACATGGCAGCACATACTGAGCAACTTAAAGCTTTACTGTAATTACTTCTGCAGTAAGCCTGGATTTACGCCCAAGCCCATAGATGCATCTAGAACAGCGCCATGCAAAATCTTTCCCGCCTCTGACGATAAGAAAAAGCCAAGCTCGGCAATCTCTTGCGGCGCAATTAACCGTGATTTTGGAAGTGCTTTAACCAGGAGCTCTTTCTCAGAATCGTTGAGATGATTTAACGTACTTGCGGCAAACATTGGGGTATTGGTAGCACCGGGGCAGATTGTAAATACTTCAACTCCTGTATGTACTAAGTCGGCAGCAAGAGTTCGGCCCAGGAAGGCAATTGCCGCTTTCGACATTCCATCTGCATAGTTAAAGCCTGCAAACTGTGTGATGCCTCCACCGACAGATGAGATGAGAATAATCTTGCCTGTACCCCGTTCGATCATCGCAGGCATTAGGAGGTCATTGAGCCACAACGTTCCGATTGCATTTACTTGTATTAGAAGTTGTGAGCGCTCATGAGGCAGATCGGAGATGTATTCAACGGTTTTAGAGCCAAGGCCAGCGTTGTGAATGAGGACATCGGGAGTACCAGGAAGCTGGCTTACTAGAGCTTCGACCGAGGCATAATCGCTTAAATCCAATTGAAAGGCTCGTGCGGCACCAGGTGCGTAGAGGTTCATAATCTTGTCGGGGTTCTCAGAACTCTTTAGATATGTGAACCAAACCGTGTCACCATTTTGAATGAAGCGATCGACAAATGCTTGGCCAATTCCGCCGGAGCCACCTGTAACAAGGATGTTTCTACTCATGCAGGCATAATAACCAAGGGAGTGGCTCCTGCGTAATTTGACTCACTTTATAAGAGATTTTCGGGAGATTGATCTAAAACTCGAACATAGGCTCCCTTCATTACTAGGTAGTCTTGGCCAGTGCCAGATGCGATGTTAAGTAATAGGGATGCAATCCGGAAAGCTCTACCAATTTTCATTGCGGCAATTAACATGCGCGCTGGGTTGACGATTATGAGTCCATTGATCCCAATTCTTAAAGAGGAGTATCACTTAAGCTCTTTTCTCCTTTCATTCTTAACTTCATTGACCGTGCTTTGTTTTGCAGGAAGTGCATTCTTAATGCCGTTGGTGGGAAAAATTGGTGGAACCAATCGAGTGATTTCCATTGCGCTAATTGTCTTGACTGCGGCGATATTCTTGCGCGCTATTGGGAATGTTCCAATGCTTTTCCTCTCCTCCCTTACGGTGGGAATCGCAATTGCGGTTTTGAATTTCTCGTTACCGGTTTGGGTTAAAGAAAATACATCCGATCATTCAGGTTTAGTCACTGGCATTTACATAACGATTATGGGTGTATTTGCCGCAGCTTCAGTTGCAGTGGCAGTGCCCCTTGCGCGCGCAACTTCATGGGGTTGGCGGCTATCGATGGTGCCCTGGATTGCACTGGGATTCATTTCATCGATTTGGTGGCTGGTACGAAACTCTAAGAGCGCATCCGGTGAGCATATGCAGATATCGGCAAAGTTTCATCGAGAACTCTTACACAAATCCGGTGCATGGAGTATCGCCATTTTCTTTGGTTTGCAGTCGATGCTTTTCTATGGCACTGCTACATGGCTACCAACGATATTAGTTTCTAAAGGTTTATCACTTAGCAATGCCGGTTTCATGGTTTCAATAACTGGATTATTGGGATCGGTGATTGGAATTGTTGCCCCTCACTACTCCTCAAAACTAAGTAACCTTCGTGCACTCTTAGCCCTTGTTGGAATCATGATTTCATTAGCGTTTATAGCCGTCATCTTCGATAATGGTTGGCGGCTTGTCATCTGGCTGCTTATCGCCAATATTGGTCTCTCAATTAGCTTCCCACTTTCTCTTCTATTGACGGTGACTCGAAGCGTTGAAGCGGGGGAGACTCGATCACTATCAATCATGGCGCAGTCTGTTGGCTATTTAATGGCCGCTTTTGCACCTGGAATAGTCGGTGCAATTTATGATGCCACCTTGAATTGGAATATCGCACTCACTTTCCCCGTACTCCTTGGAATTGCATTAGGCGCGGTGGGTTATTTTGCCGGAAAGCCCGAGAAAATCCTTATCCTTAACCCAAGTGACTAGAGCAGATAGAAGCAGGTGGAGCAATTGTTTGAGACGATTTTCCTGGGTATTTTGCAGGGCCTGACAGAGTTTCTGCCGATCTCATCTAGTGCCCACCAGAGAATTGCAGGCGAGTTTTTTGCCAATGCCCAAGATCCTGGTGCGCGTTTTACTGCAATCACTCAGATTGGAACCGAACTCGCCGTCTTAATCTTCTTTAGAGGTGATATCAAAAGAATTATTGCGGCGTGGTTTCGACAAACTTTGTTGCGAACTACATTGCCAGCCGATGAAAAACTTCAGGCTCGAATGGGTTGGTTAATAATTGTCGGCTCACTGCCTATTATTGTTCTTGGTTATTTAGGTCAAGATATTATCGCCAATGATCTTCGCTCGCTGTGGTTGATTGCCACAGTAATGATTGTCTTCGGCATCATTTTGGGACTGGCCGATCATTTCGGTAAAAAAGAGCGTGATTTGAAGCAGTTGAACACAACGCACGGTATTTACTATGGCCTAGCTCAGTCACTGGCATTAATGCCCGGAGTCTCTCGCTCCGGTGCCACAATTGCGATGGGGCGTCTGCTTGGTTATAGCCGCGAAGCGGCACTGCGATACTCATTTCTCTTGGCTCTTCCTGCTGTATTTGGTAGTGGCCTCTATGAACTCAAAGGTGCACTTGGTGATGGTGCAGCAGTCCAGATTTTCACTCTCAGCCAAACTCTCATCGCGACCTGCATCGCATTCGTAGTAGGTTATGCAGTTATTGCTTGGTTGCTTAAATTCGTCACTACTAAAAGTTTTATGCCGTTCATTATCTATCGAATCCTGCTTGGTTCGACGCTCTTAATTTTGCTCGCAACTGGAACGATAAACCCATGAGTGAACTTCCAGGTTGTCCCAAATGTGGATCTATGTATACCTATGAGATGGGCGCCCTATTAGTATGCCCTGAGTGTGCGCATGAGTGGGCTCCTACTGAAAACGAAGTTAGCCAGACTGGCCCGCGTGTTGTTAAAGACTCTGCTGGAAATATCTTGGCCGATGGCGACAGCGTGACTATCATCAAAGATATGAAGGTCAAAGGTAGTTCGGCAACGCTTAAAGTAGGTACGAAAGTTAAAAATATCCGTTTAATCGATGGACCTGGCGATCACGATATCGATGCAAAGGTAGATGGTTTCGGACCAATGAATTTGAAATCGAGCATCGTTAAAAAAGCTTAACTTCCTGGACTCACCGTCGACATATTGAAATCCTTAATGACAAGTGGTGGAACTGCCATATTGGACATATCGCCAGCCCATTCACGGGGCTGCGTCCATTCGGTAGCCCCCGCAAAGGCGATGCGACTGAGCGCTGAAACTGGTGAATCATTCCAACGGAAGTTGTTAGTAGCACCTACGACTTCGCCGCCTTTAACGTGATAGACGCCATCACGCGTTAGGCCTGTCAACAATAAGGAGTTGGGATCTACCATGCGGATGTACCAGAGTGTTGTCACAAGCAGACCATTGTCTACCTTCGTCACTAAATCTTCGAGATTTCCAGCCCCACCATCGACACTCATAATTGCATTTTCGCCAATCGGAGTGAACTCTAACTTTGTTAATTCGGCAGTTGCACGTGTTTGGATTAAAGATTGTAGGACCCCATCTTTAAACCAGTCCACGCGCTTGATTGGTTGGCCATTATCAAAGACCGAGGAGAAGGGCGAGCTCACTGCCGTACTTACAAAGTTGGCTGCTGGAAGTTGCTTGTAATCGGGATCGCTAAAGAATTGGAACCCAACATTTGAGAGTTTTTCTCCGACGCGCGTGCCGCCACCCTTTTTAGAAAATACTGATTGGCCTTCAAAGGCATCGCGCGCAGCCGATACCCACATCATGTATGTATACAAGTCGGCTACTGGACCCGATGGCATAACCGTGTCATAACGTCCTGCAGGTAGTTCAACTTTTCTACCCTGCCACGTTAAACGCTGACGTATCTGCGAATCGATGTCGGCTATGGAAATATCCTTAAAATCGTGGGTCTCTACGCCGCTCCATGTAGAGCGAGTTCGATTATGAGATTTTCCAGTCATCTCAACGCGACCAACAGGTGAATCCTTGCGAAGTCGCAGCCCTCCCTTTGAACCTATCCATGTAGTTTCATGGGTATGTTCGGAGTAACCAAAGAGTTCTATCTCATCGGCAACTGAGCGTGAAAACATATCGCCAAGCGCGGGTGCAAAAGTTGAGAAAACCTCTGGGCCTGTTGGAGTATGAGGAGCGCTCCAATCACCAATACTGATTTTAGTTGCAAGCGGAGCAAAGTCTTCGGCCTTACCGGCGGCCTTTGCCGCGGCGATCGCTTCAGCGAGTAAGCCAGGAATATCTGCGAGCAAAACATCTGTTCGCGATACTCCACCAGTTGCCATGCCGCCATCGGTTGCTACAAAGGCGATGACCGTTACATTTCGCTCTTGAATAACACCATTAGTCGTTAACGTGCTGGCCGCCCAGCGCAAGTTGGCTTGGGTCTTATCCTTTACGATAACTATGCAGTCATCGCACTGAGCCAACGAAGTGATTTTCTCAATTAGATCCTGTGCAGAGATCATTTGCCTGCCTCCGCAACGGTATTGAGAATATTTACTTTTTCAAAGATTGCAGATGGGCAGCCATGACTAACTGCCGCGACTTGACCAGGCTGTGCTTTGCCGCAGTTAAAGGCGCCCCCCAATACGTATGTTGATGGCCCACCAACAACTTTCATCGAGCCCCAAAAATCCGTTGTTGTGGCTTGATAGGCAACATCTTTGAGCTGGCCAATCACTTTTCCATTCTTTACTCGATGAAACTGCTGGCCAGTAAATTGGAAGTTATAACGCTGCATATCAATAGACCACGACTTATCGCCCTTGATAATAATTCCATCCTCAATCGATGCCACCATCTCTTCATAGGTAGGACCAGATGGATTGGCCGCCAAGGAAACATTTGGCATCCGCTGAATGGGTACATGAGCGGGGGAGTCGGCGAAGGCACAACCATTACTTCGATCGCGATTAACACGGGCTGCAATACGACGATCTAGTTGATAACCGACTAAAACGCCATCTTTCACTATCTCCCACTGTTGTGCTGCAACGCCCTCATCATCAAAGCCAACAGTGCTCAATCCATGAGCAGTATTACGGTCGCCGGTCACGTTCATCAATTGTGATCCGTACTTTAAAGTATTCAACTTCTCTGGAGTGGCAAAAGATGTTCCTGCGTAGTTTGCTTCATAACCAATTGCTCGATCTAACTCAGTTGCATGCCCAATCGATTCGTGAATTGTTAACCACAAGTTCGATGGATGTACGAGTAGATCATAACGTCCAGGTATTACTGAGGGTGCGGCTACTTTCTCAGCCAATAGTGTGGGCAGCTCGGCTATCTCATCATCCCAATTCCAATGTGTATTACCCATCCACTCCCACCCAAAGCCTGCCGGTTGCGCCAAAGTTCGCATAGATTCAAAACCATGGTCGCCTGTGGAGATCGCTTCAATCTGCGTCTGCATACGCACACGTTGTTGAGTTGTGCTTGTTCCATAAGAATCGGCATAGTGCTTCTGCTCTTTTACGTACATCGCATGGGCCGATGTGTGATTTACGATTGTCGATTTCAATAGTTCATTGCTTAAATATGCCAATCGATCTTTCTTGTCAGAATCAGATACCGAAAATGGATCTACTTCATAGTCAGAGACCCACACTTGATTGGCATATACCGGTTCACTAACTAGTGAGACTAGCTCAGTAGAAAGAGGTTTAGAAGTTTTCGCCATCGCAACTGCGGTGTGTGCCATTCTAATTGCGGCATCAACTGTGATTTCAGGAGTTGATGCAAAGCCCCATGCACCATCAACAATTACTCGAACCCCAATACCGGCGTTAGTTTCATCGCTTTGCGTTTCAGGTTTGGCATCACGCAGTGAAAGTAGACCGGTTCGAGTACGTTCGATACGAACATCAACATGCGAAGCGCCTGCATCTTTCGCAGAATTAATTGCAGCTTGAGTTATGGCCGATAAAGGAAGTGCTAGAAAGTCGGCATCTACATTTTTCATCACTGCAGAACCTTAAGGCACCACTGGGCTTGCAGCCAATGTTTGCGCAAGACACACCAAAAACCCCTTGCAAACACGGGTATTTGTGAAGCAAATGTGATGCAGGGAATATGTGATTTTATCAAAGTGATTCACTTAATAGTCATGATAGGGGTACCCCTCAGGAAAATATGTTTTCTAAAATCGCTGAGTGGAATGATTCACCTGTAAGTAAATAGATTTACTTCAGGGAGAGATGAGGATTACAAATGAAACTACTACAAAAAACCACTGTAGCAAAAGTCTTGGTTACCTTAACGGCGTTATCGGTATTAGTCGCTGTAACACCAAGTGCAAACGCTGCTACTAAGACGATCACTTGCTACAAAGGAACGGTAGTTAAAAAAGTCACTGCCGCCAAACCAAAGTGCCCTGCTGGATACACAACTACTAAACCAGTCGTTAAGCCAGCAGTTCCTGCTAAAGGAGGGGTGGTCGCATTCTCCGGGACATATAGTGGAAAGATTGCTCTGCTTTGGGGCGACAGTTACGTACAAGCTACGTCTGTCGAAGGCACTGGAACTGGAAATGTTCTAGGACTTACCGACCTGTCAGGAATTGGATCTGCGGCACCAGCAAATCAGTGCGATACGTTCAATGGTTCTGGCACTCTCGGCGGAGGCGGAAATACTTTAAAAGTCACATTTGATTCATCGGCTCAAGCATGTGCTGCAGATTCAGATGCGCCAACTTCAATTACATTCACAGGAAACGCAGTCATTAATGGCGGAACTGGAAAATATGTCGGGGCTTCCGGAACGCTCAAAGTAACTGCAGGTGCGTTCAATATTCAATCAAGTAGTGCAGGTAAGAAAGAAAGCGATGCTTTCAAGTTCACAATTTCTGGAAATATTATTACAAAATAGCTTTTCAAACCCATGAAGTATTAAGTTATAGAAGGAGCGAAAATGAATAAGAAAATCTCTACCGCAGTCATTGGTGCAGTTGCACTTTTTGGCAGCGCAATCGTTGGAGGCTCACCTGCATATGCAGCACCTGCAGCTTCTACACTTATCCTCTCAGGTGGTAGTGGTGTCTTTGGATTAGCTCCAATTACAATCACAGCTACTGCAAACAACGCAGGTACAGTTAAATTTCTGGCAGGCGGAGTAGCAATTCTTGGCTGCGAAGCAGCTGCAACCACAACCGTTGCACCATTTGCCGCAAAGTGCGCATGGCTTCCAGCAGCAGCCGGATCAGTTGCTTTGACCGGTGTATTAACACCTACAGATGCAGCTAGTTTTGAAGGCGTCACCTCAACTGCGCTCAATGTAAAGGTCGGCGTTCCAGTACAGGGGGTTGTCTCACCTATTCACATCTATGTAGACACAATCCTGGCTACTGGCTCAACAGGTGTTCTAGCTCCACGCTTTGGCGTTGGCTGCACAATTGCAAGTGAGTTCATTATTGGGCAGACAATCGTCTTTCGAATCTATGCCAATAACGCTGATCAAGGTGGCGCAGTAATGGATTCAAGTAATACGGCCTCAGCATTTGTTGAAGTTGCCGGTGTTAAAGATCCACTACCAATGAACTATGGAAACCACAGCGGAGTCGCATTCTGGACTGCAGTCCTAAAGACAGGTGCAGCTCCTTTGTACAGCACACTTGGAATCATTAGCTACAAAGTAACAATGGTTGCAAAAGACACATCAAGCATGAAGGTTCTTTCAACCAAGCTTGTTGCTAAGAAAGTTGATGGCAAGCGTGTGATTGGTGACGATGGTCGCACGGTTTATGAGCGTGTGAGCTATTACCGCACAGTTCAAGTTAGCCCAGCACTTAAAGGTGCAACAGCTACATGGGCATCTAACTTTACCGATGCCTCAAAGCTAACACTCTACGCAGTCCCTAAAGCCTAAATAATTAAATACGGAGAGAAAAATGAAACTACATATACAGGCAAGAAACTCGGTTGCATTTAGCGCTGCAGTTGCGCTCACTATGGCAATAGCCATGGTGAGCCCAGCTAGCGGTGCGGATGCACCAGTTGGAACTTCACTGATAGCACCTGCAGGAATTCCAAATATTCCAGCGGTGCCATTTACCGGTACCAAGATGGCAAACTTCACTACACCTCAAACAATGGTCAACTTAAGTGTTGTTCCAGCACAGGGAATTGTGGGAGATCCAATCGTTGTTTCAGGTAAGGCGATGGCGCCAAATGCGACTTTCACTCTTACTTGGTCAACATCTGATGCCAGTTGGGTTGCGGGAATTGAACCAAATACCGCCAACTACATGGGCACCAGTTATTCAAACTACAACGTAAACATGGCAACGGTTACAACCGATGCAACTGGATCCTTTAGCTTTGCAACGAAGATTCCATCTGACTGGGGCGGAGTACACGATATCTACGCCGTAGCCGATGGAGTTGGTGCTGGACATGGTGGATTACAAGTCGCACGTGGATTCACAATGAAGCCAACGAGTGGACCGGTCGGTACTCCGATTACTGTCACATATACAGGCCTTGGACCAAAGCTCTATGCAGCAGGTTCTGCCCTCATCTATGACAACCACTTTGCCGGCGAAATGATGGCGCGTTGGACACGAGGAACAGCAACCGCAGTCATCTTGGCATCTGGCGCAGTAGGAAAGCACTTTATTCAAGCTAATGAGGCGATCTCATTCTCTTATCTGAATGTGATGCAGTCACCAGTTCCTTATGCAAATAGTGGTTCGGGAACTTTTACGATTACTAAAGATAATGGAGCCTTTAAGCCATATATTCAATGGCCATCAAAGGTCACGCCAACGGTTTCAAATCGCACAACGTTATCGAGTATTGGTCTAGATCCAGCGACGAAGGCCGTTGCATCGCTCTCGGTCGATAGCGGTCCAGTTGGAAGTAAAACTACAGTCAATATCAATGGGTTAACTACAACAGGTTCACATCAAATAGTGTGGGCAACAGTTGTTGGAAACCGAGTCAACTGTACGACTGGAACTTGCTGGGTTTATAACTCACTGCCACTGGCAACCGTTGATGTAACAGGTCCATCTGTAAGCAAAGAAGTAACTATCCCAGACCACTTAGGTGGATGGCACGTTATTCAAATCAAACAGGGTGACATGATCGAAGCTCAGACAGCCTTCTATGTCAAAGAGAGCATCATGCCCTTCCTCGATAAGAGTGGAAAGACAATTGGAATGGGTCTGGCAACAGCCGATGTATCAGGTTCAGTTGAGGCCTTTGCAAAGGGTGGAGCAGGAACACCAACCAACACGTTTAAAGAGGGTGAAGAGTTCACCATCAGTATTAAGGGTGTTGGCTGGACTCAGTTCGATAACACATTGGCCGTCACATATGACAATAGTTATATTGGTTATGGCTGCGGATTCAATTCAAATGGTTATCTAGTTGTTCACCTACGGGCACTTGGTGGAGTTGGTACTCACATTATCGATCTTCGCCCGTTGCTCTATACACAGCAACCTTCATTTGCGAACACTCCATATGGAATGGCGCCAGTGTTGACATTTGATCGTGACTTTGCAGGTCTTGCACTGGGTTATCAAATCCCAGCATTCCACTTCGCAATTAACATCAAGAAGTAAGAGAAGTTAGGGGCTAAAGCCTCATCGTTGGTTAATCCAGCGGTGAGGCTTTAGTTTTTAATAAATGCGCGATTGGTGCCGGCAACCACCAGTTCCATCGACCCATCAAAACCATAGTGCTTGGCAACAATAGTCCTCGAATAATCGTTGCATCGATAAGGACCCCAATACCTAGTCCAATCCCTAACTGTTGTAGCCCGGCAAAGTGGCCTGTAACAAAGCCACTGATGGCGCAGATAAAGATGATCGCGGCGGCACTCACAACGCCTCCAGTGTGCGCCAGGCCTTCGATGATTGCATCGCTATTGGAGAGGCCTCGGTCACGCGCTTCACGCATTCTTGAGACTAAAAATAGCTCATAGTCCATGGAGAGTCCGAAGAGAAGAGCCAAGAGAAAGATAATCGCCCAGGCCTCTATTTGATCGAGCCGGTAGGTATGTAGAAATGAAGATCCAAAACCAAAGCGAAAAACAGAGACTAAAGATGCCAAAGCTACGGCGGTAGAGATTAAATCTAGAGCGATAGCTTTTATAGGCAAGATTAAAGAGCGGAAAGCTCGCGTTAATAAGATGTACGTTAAAAGCAGGGCTAGCAGAATTATCCAAGGAGTTGAGTTAAGGATGCTTCTTATTAAATCTACGCCTTGTGCTGGCGCGCCACCAAGATAGAGAACGGCAGTTTCACTAAATCCAGATTGCGTTAAATCTAATGTGCGCAAATTGCTGACGAGCCGCTCGCTCTCGGGCATACCTAATGTATGCCTACCAATAACAAAGAACCGCAAATACCGACCGTTGGGATCGATGAAGGGCACCTTGTCTTCGGTAGCAACTATAAAGATCTCAGGGTTTTTCAATAGTTGTTTAGCTAACTTTTTGCGCGCGGTATCTACTTGAGGAGTTGTTGCTAAATGATTGGCACCGAGATCGATGAGAACTTCATGAGGCGTAATGACACCTGGACCGACACGGTTAACTACCATTGATATTCCTTGGGCAGATTCCAGATTGGTGGGGATGGCGGTTAATGAACTCGGAGTTAGAGCCAACCAAAAAATGGGGGCGGCCATAATTGCAAGCGTTGCAAGTGAAGCGATAAAAACCGATTTAGGTCTGGCTATAACTAAACGTGCGATCCGTGCCCAGGCGCCTTGTAGTGCATCGCTTCGGCCGATAATGCCTTTAAAACCAATAGTTGAGAGCGCTCTGTGACCTAGAATCGAAAGTAGCACGGGTGCCAGAGTTACCGCTGCAAACATTGATGCCAATGGAACTATCAAACCCGCAGCGCCAAGAGATCGCACAAATGGCACGGGTACAAGCAACAGAGTAGCTAAAGCTACTGAAACTATAAGAGCAGAGACCATTACCGTATGGCCCGCCGTTGCCATTGTCGCTTCAATAGCCTCATCTACATCTTGCTTTTCACGCAATTGGCGGCGAAATCTATGGAGTATTAGTAGTGAGTAATCAATTGCAAGTCCAAGTCCGAAGAGTTCAACGATATTTGGAATATACAAGACCATTAGCATCATATGAGAGAGCAGGTAGACCATACCTAAGGCCAATGAGATAGATGCTGCAGCGAATATAAGTGGAATAACTACGGCAAAGGATAGGCCGAGCATAAGAATCAATAAAAGCAGCGCCATCACAATTGCTACGACTTGGCCTCTGTGTAGGTCGCTAGCTAATATGGGGGATACGTCATGATTGATGGCCGGCGGTCCCGTTATGAGCGCACCGGTTAATCCCTGTGCCGCAACTGCCTTGCGCAGAGCTTGGGTATAGGAGGCCGCATCCAAAAGCCGAAGGGGTGTTGTGATACTTGCAAGAAGGACTCCGCCCATCGCCCTCTGTTGAGCCACATCCGAATCTGGAATGACTTGGGCTGCTTTTTCAATCGCAGATTTAAACTCTTGAATCTGCGCAGGTGTCGATGTTGCGTACTTATAGAGAACCGTAAAACTACCTTGGGTATTTTCACCAAAGTGTGAAGCCAAGATTGCATCGGCCGTGGCCGACTCACTGCCGGGAACCTCAAGTGATGTCGTTAAACGCCCACCAATGTGGGCGCTGGCAAAGGCACCTGCCACTACAACCAAGATCCAGATACCGGTTATGGCCAGGCGATTACGGATTACTATCCGAACCCACCGCATACTCATTTAAACAGTTTAGCTAGTGGCTGCAAAAATCCCTCCTTAGATGAAAATAGCCAAGAATTTACCCAGAATTACCTCAAATAGCGGGAAATTATCCGCGAACTAGCGTGGTTTAGCCTGATTCAGGGGGCTTTGCTGGCAGGATTCACCCTATTAACGTCAACCCAGTACTGGAGAGATTACAATGAATAAAAAAGAGATCGTTGCAAAGTTAGCCGCAGATTCAAAGCAGAGCGAAAGCGCTGTCTCAGCCATGCTCGATGCTCTAGAAGCACTGGCTATCTCAATGCTCCAGAGCAAGGAGAAGCTCGTACTTCCTGGCTTTATCTCAATCGAAGCAGTTGCCCGTGCTGCACGTTCAGGGCGTAACCCACAAACTGGTGCAGTTCTGCAGATTCCTGCACGCACAGGTGTGAAGGTAAGCGCTGGAACTAAGCTCAAGAAGGCAGTTGCTTAATCACAAATTAATAAAAAAGTCGGGCGTGAGATTCTCACGCCCGACTTTTTTATTGTAGAAAGTTTATGGATATAGGCCACGTAGCTTATGTGCCTCGGCGACTCGGGCAACTCCCAGCATATGTGCAGCTTCGCGCCAGGTGACCTTACGTCCTGTGGCCATCTCTTCGACCTCACTAAATGCCTTCATTAAAATGCGATTCAAGTTCGTCTTGACCTCATCGCCATCCCAAGCGTAGTTCTGCTTATCTTGAACCCACTCAAAGTAAGAGACGATCACACCTCCTGAGTTAGCCAAGATATCGGGAACAACGAGAACTCCTTTTTCGTTGAGAATTGCATCGCCCTCGGGGGAGGTCGGTGCATTTGCACCCTCCACCACAATCTTGGCCTTAATCCCGCCGGCAGTGTGAGCGGTGATTGAATCAGAGAGCGCGGCGGGAATTAATACATCGACATCTAAGTGAAGGAGCTCTTCGTTACTCAATCGATCTGTTCCTGGAGCATCTAAGTTTTTATGTGCTAAGAAATGAGCCCACAGATAGGAAATATTTTTAAAGCCAATCACTGCGCCATTAACATCACTTACTGCGACAACTTTAAGTCCCATATTTTCAAGAGCAATCGCGGCCCAGTAACCTACTTTTCCAAAGCCTTGAATCGCCACCGTTGCACCAACTGGATTAATACCGCGCATGCGTAGCGCTTCGCGAGTTGAAATTGCAACGCCATCTCCAGTTGCAGAGTTGCGGCCCAATGAACCACCTAGAACGATCGGCTTACCGGTAACAACTCCAGGTACAGAAAATCCTGCATTAACTGAGTAGGTGTCCATCATCCATGCCATGTTACGTTCATCGGTTCCAACATCAGGGGCTGGTATATCGCGCTCTGGTCCAATGATTGGCAAGATCTCTGATGTATATCGACGCGTCAAACGTTCGTTTTCACGATCAGATAAAGTTGCAACATCAACTGCGATGCCACCTTTTGCTCCACCGAATGGCAGGTTTGTTAATGCGCATTTCCACGTCATTAGCATGGCTAGGGCGATCGTCTCCTCGAGATCGATCTGAGGGTGAAATCGAACTCCACCCTTAGATGGCCCGCGTGTTGTTGAGTATTGGACTCGATATCCCTTGTACATCTCGACCTTGTCGTTATCTCGTCGCAAGGGAACGGCTACTTCTAAAATTCGCCGTGGTGTTGAAAGAGTTTGCCAATCATTTTCTGAAAGGCCTAATTGATCTACCGCAGTGCGCAATTGCGCGCGCGCAGTTTGGAAAGCTGACTCCGTTGTCATGTGATGAATCTATTAGAAATAGGTTGAAATTGCTAGTAATTTCCCACGTGAGGGCTAGCACAAGCAAAAACCTCCGCCTATTTTCGTTATAGGTCTACTGTGAAGATAGAAAGTTTTCTAAGGAGTTCAATATGCCCGACATCTCCAATAAATTCATCGTCGTAACCGTTACACACGATGAAACAAGAATTTGGGCAACGGGAATCGGGAAAGGCCAAAGGCCTGAAAGAATATTCGCACCCGATAAAACTAATCATCACCATTTTCGTACCGATGCAAAGCACAGTAATGCCGCTGCAGATTCACAAACCGCTTCATACTATGAAGAGATAGCCGCTTCGATTGCAGGGGCCGCTGAGATTTTATTGATCGGCCATGGACATGGAAAAGCAAGTTCGATGTTGCACCTAATTCAATACTTAGAGCGCAAACATCCCCAGACCGCCCATAAGATAATCGATGCCCTAGATGAGAATTTAGTGGCTCTTACCGAACCGCAGATTTTAAGCATAGCCCGTTCCTGGGTCGAAGCACATCCTCGAAGCGACTAAAACGCCGAATTTTCAAGCTCTCCACCGCTTGCACCTGCGCCACCGTATGAAGTCGGCAGATTGCCCTAGTTACTAGCGCTCAAATTCACGTGAAAGTCATCTCATCGTCACAAAGAATAGGCATGATTTGGAGGAATTCATGGTAATTTACCAAGGCGTAAGCGGTTGCATTCAACCCAGAACGGACCTAAATCGGGGTACTCCATCCCGATTTAGTTTGAATAGAAAGAGGGAACTCGTGTCAACGAAAATTAAATTTGTTGCCAGTGTTGCAGGAACTGTTTTAGCAGTTTCTTTAATCGCAACTTTGCCAACGAGCGCATCGGCAGCGGTAAATGCATCAACTGCCACATCTGCAGCCGACTTCGGCGGCCTTGATGGCTTAGTTGCTGCCGCTCAAAAAGAGGGAACACTTAATTTAATCGCAACTCCACGCGATTGGGCCGATTACGGCGATGCAATCGACATTTTCTCAAAGGCTTTCGGAATTAAAATTGTCAGCGACAATCCAGATGGCTCTTCAGCACAGGAAATCGCCGCAATTCAAACAACAAAAAATATGGCCAAGATGCCAGACGTTGTCGATATCGGAGCTTCATATGTATCTTCAGCAGCTGGACTCTTTGCAAACTACAAAGTCACAACCTGGGATTCAATTCCATCTGATTGGAAGGATCCAAACGGTAACTGGTTTGGTGGATATGCTGGAAAGCTAGCTATGTCATATGACGCTAGCGTCACACCTGCTCCAACTTCAATCGCATCACTTAACAATCCTGCCTACAAGGGCATGTTTGCAATCGCCGGAGATCCAACATCTGCCCAGCAGGCACTTATCAGCGTATTTGCAGTTAACGCCGCTAAGGGTGGAACTCTTACTAACGTTAAAGCAGGCGTCGATTTCTTCCACGTTCTTAAGAGCGCAGGAATCTTCGTTCCAGTTAAGGCAGATGCCACAAACTATGCAGCTGGTGCTTACAAGATCAGCTTGCAGTGGGATTACAACGCACACGGCGGAATCGCTGGAGCTGCAGCCATTGGTAAGCCACAGAAGTGGGTCTATCCAACGGATGTAAATATCCAAGGAACTCCATACATCTTGGCTATTAACGCAACCGCTCCACACCCAGCAGCAGCACGTCTGTGGGAAGAGTACATGTTGTCAGGTGTCCGCGGAAAACTTGCTAAGGACATTACAACATCACTTACAAAGCGCGGTGGCGCATACATTATGCGTCAAATCATGGGTGGACAGAATGTTTACATCATGGGCGGTGCTCACCCAATTACTGAGAAGGCGATGAAAGTTAAGCGTACAAATGTCGTCCCTCCAACTGATGTAACAATTCCATCTTCATGGGCAAAGGTTGTTGCACCATCGGTTGCTAACCAAGAGGCAGCACTTACTGTCTTGAAAAACTCTTGGCCAAACATCTAAGAGGATCAATTTGTCACATGTAGTGGCAGAGCGGACCAACGCCCTGAATAAGGGTGCTGGTCCGCTCTCTTACATCCGCCGAGGCGGCGCTCTGGTTTCACTTTTGCCATTGATTCCCTTCCTGGCCTTCATCGGATACTTCTTAGCTTTTCCCCTTGCCTTTATTGTTCGCGACTCATTTTTAGATAATGACAAACACTTCACTCTGCATAACTTTGCCCTCTGTTTCCAGGGCGTATATGGACACTCCTTCCTTGTCTCGGTTCGACTCTCAGTCATCTCTGCATTCATTGGTGCCGTTGCCGGAGCTTTCATTGCGCATTCAATTATGCGCACTGGTCAGCGCACACGTCGCGCCGTGGCAGCAACATCTTCAGTCCTGGCAAACACGGGCGGCGTACCACTGGCATTTATGTTTATAGCCAGTTTTGGCGCACAAGGTCTTGTAACAAAGCTACTTAAATTCCTCGGCTGGGATCTCTATGGAGGCTCCTTTACTCTCTTTTCAGCTGCCGGCGTCACTTTTGTCTACTGCTTCTTTCAAATCCCACTCATGGTTCTTATTTTTTCACCTGCTCTTGAGAATATGAAGCCCGAGTGGCGCGAAGCTAGCGATTCATTAGGCGGAACTCCATTTACTTATTTCCGACGAATTGCAATACCAGTTCTTTTTCCCGCATTTTTATCTACAAGCTTGTTGCTCTTCGCCAATGCATTTTCGGCCTATGCAACTGCACGAGCAATGACATCGGGCACGCTACCTCTAATGCCTCTGTTGATCGGCAACTTAGTCGATGGAAATGTAATTGCAAATGAGAAGCACTTAGGCCATGCCCTCGCAGTTTGCATGATCGGTGTATCGGTAATTGTTATGACGATCTACGCTTTAGTTTTAAGGTATTCGAAGGTGAAGAAGTGAAGCGCCGTCTCTCTGCCGGAAATTACTTAGTTTTACTATGTGCATTTGCCTTCTTTGTCGTGCCAATGATCGCAGCTATTGAGTTCTCGCTGCGAGGTGACCAAGGAACTACACACGGGCTCTCTAACTACCGATGGATTTTGGCGCAAGAAGGCTTTGGCGCAAATCTATTTACTTCGGCACGTCTGGCCGCAATTACTGCAATTCTTGTTTTGCTGCTCATGGTTCCAACAATTGTTTATCTGCATCTTGGCGGTGCCAGGTGGAAGAGGATAATTGAATTTATCTGTCTAGTACCACTTGTGGTTCCAGTTATTTCCTATGCCATGGGAGTAGCCACGGCGATGCCAATTTTCCTACAGTCAACTGTCTATGAGCTCTCATTTCTCTATGTGATAGTGACTATGCCATATACATATCGAGCACTTGATGTGGGGCTCTCATCGATTCCTTTGTTAACCCTCGTTGAAGCCTCTAAATCTGCCGGAGCGACAATGCGTCAGACCTTAGTTCTCGTAGTTATGCCCTCGATTCGAAGTGCGATTAATGGTGCGATATTTCTCTCGGTAGCCCTTGCTCTCGGTGAGTTCACGCTTGCAGTTCTTTTGCATTGGGATACTTTCCCAACATGGATCAACAACGTTGCTCAGTCGAACGTCCTTGGCGCTGTATCTCTCTCAGTCTTCTCTCTCGTTGGTGCATGGCTCGTAGTTCTCGTTGTAGCAGTTGGACCAAAAAGTAAACATTCAGACCAAAACCAGGAGGCATAGTCGTGAGCAATCAACATGGAATATCCGTGAACCTGCAGGGTGTAACTAAAACCTACGGCACAGTGGTTGCTTTAAATAATTTTAATCTCGATATAGCACCAGGTGAACTCGTCGCCCTGCTTGGACCTTCCGGCTGCGGGAAAACCACTGCGCTTCGAATCCTTGCCGGCTTAGATACACAACACTCTGGCCAGATTCTCGTTGATGGAAAGGACATTGTGGGAGTCCCCGCCAATAAGCGGAATATGGGTATGGTTTTTCAGGCCTACTCACTCTTTCCAACGATGACCGTTCTTGAAAATATCGCATATGGAATGCGGGTGCGACATATCTCCAAGGAGAAGCAGGTGGCGCGCGCAAATGAACTCTTAGAGCTTGTAGGACTTCAAGAGACGGGAAAGCGACTATCCCACCAATTATCCGGTGGTCAACAGCAGCGAGTTGCATTAGCTCGAGCTTTAGCAATTGAACCAAGTGTTCTGCTATTGGATGAGCCGCTATCTGCTCTAGATGCCCAGGTCCGTACTCAACTTCGAGATGAGATTAAGAGAATTCAAACTGAGGTTGGAACAACCACTCTCTTTGTAACCCATGATCAAGAAGAGGCCATGGCAATTGCCGATCGAGTCGGAGTCATGCGTCATGGAGTCCTTGAACAATGCGCATCTCCTCAAGCCGTCTATTTAAATCCAATTAATGTGAGCGTTGCAAAGTTTGTTGGTGCTATGAATTTATTGCCAGCTGTAGTTACGACAAATAATGAACTTGAGATTTATGGTCAGTCAGTGGGCTGGCGAAATCCTGATGGTTTAACCGCTCGCAGTGGACGCGCTCTAGTACGTCCTGAGCAGTTACTCCTAGGGAGCCCAACTACCGATAGACCGGCCAATGCCATCGTGACGAATCAGACCTTCTTAGGTCCACTGACTCGAATCTCTGCCAAAGTTATGAGCGATGGAAATACTTTGCACGTAGAGATGCCAAGTATCGAGGCTAGTGACTACCCAATTGGTAAAAATGTCGTCGTAACAATTCAGGCGACATCGGTACTACTCGACGCTTAAGCTAAGGCTTAACAACTCTGTAGGAAGCCAGGTTCGGATCGGTTGCGTAGGCAATTCGCACACCAGCGGCCTTTGTCGCCGATAAACCTTCGAGTATGGTCTTTGTTAATACTTCTCCTGGTGCCACAACGGCCACGCCTGGGGGATAGGGCGCTATTAAATCGGCAGAGATATGCCCAACGGCATTTTCGGCGAGGAGCATCTGGGTTTCTGCAAAATAGGCATCACGCATTGAGATTGCAACCGTTGGAACAACCGACCAGCTAAGCGATGTTGCAGTTGGGCGAGGAGTCTTTTCTTGTGCTTTTAAAGTCGGAATCAACATTCGTGCGAGCTCATCGAAATCCTCTTTCGAATCTGCCAACGTTGCCAAGAAAACCACTGTGTCACTATCGGCCATTTCCACGCGAATGAATTGAGTCTGTAGCACTTTTTCAATCTCAATGCCCGATGCGCCTAATTGATTTGCGCGAAGAACAATCTTTGTAGGGTCAAAACGTCCGGCGGGGAAATCACTTGTATTTAAGAAGATAGGTAGGTCAAAGTGTGACTGAACTGCACTTTTGAATGCATCAATATTTCTAACAAGTTCGGAAATTAGCTCTTCGCCTCGAGTTTGCAAGAGTGCACGGCAGCCATCGATAGATGCCAAAGGGGCACCGGCAGGAGATGTTGTATGAGTAGTTTCAAAGCTCTGTTCGATGCGATCAAAGTTTAAGTATCTTCCTTGAGCAATTAGCAATGCCGAGGCGCTGTATCCAGGCAGGGCTTTATGCGTGCTTGTTATGAGGGCATCTGCGCCATAAGCTAAACAGTGCGCAGGAACGTGCCTTGAAAAACCAAAGTGTGCGCCCCATGCGGCATCAACTATCACAGGAATTGAATGGGCATGGGCTGCCTCAATTAATGCAGGAAGATCTGACATAGTTCCTAGGTAGCCAGGTTCGGTTAAGAGCAGCGCAATAGGCCCTTGATCGAGAATCTTTTCGAACTCACCAACCGCGATCCCAATCGGAACGCCAGTAGCGGCATCAATCTCAGGTGTTAACCAGATTGGTTCAAGGCCGGCTAAGACAAGGGCGCTCAACACCGAACGATGTGCCGTGCGAGATAGGGCGACTTTGTCACCTGGTTTTCCAAGTGCCAAGATGATGGCTTGGTTTGCATGCGTTGACCCACCAGTTGAAAAGCGCGCATAGTCGGCGCCCCATAACGTGGCAGCTAGGAGCTGCGCCCTCTTTAATACCTGGTTAGTTAATTTAATTTCATCCAGGCCGCCATATAAAGGTGTATCGCTATCAACGACTAAGCCAAGGCCGGCATCTAAGCGAGATGCTCTCTGCTTATGTCCAGGTATCGTGAATGGGTGGCGCTTTACTTCGAAGTAGGAGAGATAGGCGTCGAGCAACGGTGCCGAATCTCTCAGTGAACTCATGGCGTAAGCCTAACTTCTAGGAGCGCTCAAGAGAAATAAGGCCTTAGACTTTAACCATGAATACACTCGCAACCCTTGCCCAAGAACGTCGTCTGGTCACTGCAATTCCGGGACCAAAATCAATTGAGGCGCTTAAGCGTCGAAGTGAGGCGACATCTGGGGGATTGGGCATGGCGATTCCAGTCATCATCGAGCGCGCAAGTGATGCGATTTTGCTCGACATCGATGGCAATCAGATTATCGATCTCGGTTCTGGCATCGGGGTAGTCAGTGTCGGTAACTCGGCCTCTCGCGTAGTTGATCGAGTGATTGAACAGGTGCAGGCATTTACACACACCTGTTTCACAGTAGCTCCTTATATGAACTACATCGAAGTCTGTGAAAAACTAAATTCAATGACGCCTGGAACGCACAAGAAGAAGTCACTGCTCGTTAACTCAGGTGCTGAGGCCGTTGAGAACGCGGTAAAGATTGCCCGCCACTACACCAAGCGTCCAGCCATTGTTGTCTTCGAACACAGCTATCACGGTCGTACTAATTTAACGATGGCCCTAACTGCCAAGAACATGCCATACAAAGAGGGCTTTGGTCCATTTGCTCCAGAGATTTATCGTGTACCGATGCCTTATTCATTCCATTGGGTGGGAAATCAAGCAACGATTTCTGAAGATGCAATTGAGATGGTTACGCACAAGATTGAAAAAGAGATCGGTGCACATAACGTTGCTGCGATATTAATTGAACCTATTCAAGGTGAGGGCGGATTCATTGTTCCGCCGAAGGGCTTTATGCCGGCGCTGGCCAAGTATTCAGCTGACAATGGCATCGTATTTATCGCCGACGAAGTTCAGACCGGCTTTGCACGTACGGGTCACATGTTCGCCGTTGAAGAGGAAAATATAGTTCCAGATATTGTTGTTACAGCTAAGGGAATTGCGGGCGGATTACCACTTGCAGGCATAACAGGGCGTGCAGAGATCATGGACTCGGTTCATGCCGCAGGACTCGGTGGAACATTTGGTGGAAACCCAATCGCATGTGCGGCCGCCCTTGGCGCACTTGAGACGATGGAGGCCGAGAACCTCGTTGCACGCGCCCAACATATCGGGGAGATATTGGGAGACTCACTTCGCGCATTGGCGAAGAAGTATCCAATCATTGGCGAAGTTCGTGGTCGTGGTGCGATGCAGGCGATTGAGTTAGTTGAGGCCGGCACTAAGATTGCAAATACTGCAGCGATGAACGCAGTTGTTAAATTCTGTCAGAGCAAGGGCGTCTTGGTCCTGACTGCTGGCACTTATTCAAATGTCATTCGCTTCTTACCTCCATTGGTAATAACCGATGAATTACTCAAAGATGCGCTCACTGTGCTTGAAGAGGGCTTTGCCTCACTTTAATCGCCAGTTCTGTGCTTGATATCTCTTGATCCACCACTAGCGCTTTCAAAGGTTAAGAGGAGGATTTAACTGTGCAGAAAGAGTGCACATGTTATAGGGAGTTCGAAATGACTAGAAAATATATCGTGACAGGTGCCGCTTCAGGTATTGGGGCATCAACGGTTGCTTTGCTAAAAGAGCGAAATGAGATCGTCTTTGGCGTAGATATTCACGGCGCCGATGTGAATGCAGATTTAAGCACCAATGAGGGCCGTTTAGATGCTGCCGCTAAGTCGATAGAACTCTGTGGCGGAACTGTCGATGCGGTAATCGCCTGTGCTGGCTTGGCTCATCCAATTGCAAAGACTGTATCGGTTAATTTCTTTGGAGTAACGCAGTTCTTGACGCAGTTACTTCCAGCTTTAAGTAAGAGTTCTGCACCGCGAGTTTCAATTACATCCTCGATGGCATCGCTAATGCCTAACTCCCCAGAGCTAGTTGATGCGATGTTGGCCTTGGATGAGAGTAAGGCAGTTGCCATTGCACAGGGCTTAGTTGATCAGGGTGATGCGCAAGCATCCCTAATCTACGGATCAACAAAGCGGGCAGTGAGCCGCTGGATTCGTCGCGAATGTATAAAGCCAGAGTGGGCGGGAGCTGGAATTGCACTCAATGCCGTTGGCCCTGGAATCGTCGAGACTCCAATGGTTGCCGACATGATCGCAACTCAGGATGCGCGTACAGCCATAGATGCAATGGTGCCGATGCCGTTGAATTACTACTTAAAGCCGCGACAGGTTGCCTATCTCTTAATCTGGCTTACTAGCTTAGAGAACACTCACACAACGGGGCAGACTATCTATATTGATGGTGGCTCAGATGCCGCTCTTCGAGGCGAGAATATCTGGAGTTAATCTAGGCGTGAGTGATAGCGAGTTAAATCTGCATCACTTACCTCTGGCCACTCACGAGCAGCCGCTCGCACACCATGTGATTTGAAGGCGTTAATTCTGATTTTCATATCAGGGTTAACGCCTTTGAGCCAGACTGCAGTTTTGATTAACTCCTCATCGGAGTCATTGTGTCCTGGTACTAGTAATAGTCGAACTTCATATAACTTATCAATTGAATTCAGATACTTAATCGACTCTAAAACGACCTCATTGGAACTTCCCGTTAAAGCTATGTGACTCTCATTGTTTAGGGCTTTTAAATCAAGCATCACGCCATCGGTATGGGGTGCGAGCAACTCCCATACTGCTTGAGGGGCATTGCCATTGCTATCGATAAAAGTAGTTAAAGTTGAGAACTCTGCTCGCTTCTTGATCTCTTTAAAGAGTTCGATGACGAACTCACTTTGCACCGTTGCCTCACCACCGGAAACGGTAACACCTGAGATGTATGGCATTGCGGCTCGGATCTGCTCCAAAACTTCATGCACACCCATTTGACTAGCGCGGGGAGTGTGCATGGGAATTGTCTGCGGGTTGTGGCAGGCCAAACAGTTAAAGTTACATCCCTGCAAAAAGAGAACAAATCGATTTCCCGGGCCATCGACCCAGGAGAAAGGGATGAGGCTAGCTACTTGCGCTTGGTGAGCTTTCAGCACTCGTTACCCTTTTCACGATGCGTTGGTCGACGTGCGAATCGGCAACTGAACCTGCACCTAGATATGTGCTCCCATGTCGAGCACTGGGGAGTTTGGCTAGATCGGATTTGCGCACTAAATATCCTGTTATACGTATGAAGTCATTGCTATCTAAGTTGAAAGTAAAGTCGCGCATTCCACTTTTAAAGGCGCCTCGAATTACATCGACAACTGCCTGTGGATTTTTCACGGCCGTTTCATCGAAGGATAAGACATCACTTATGCCCGATTGAAAGAGATGATGGTGGCGTGCAACGGTCTTTAAATGTGAAATTAGCGCTGGCTCAGTTCCGATTGGGATGCGAGTTCCGGCAGTCACACCAATGTCTAAATCAATTCCCGATTGTGAGTGCAAAAATGCATGGTCATCATTGCCTTTGCAGTAAGGCATTGTGCGCTCTGATACCCACTGCGAGATAAAAGAAGTAATACGGTAGCCAAGGTCATCGGCCTCAATGCTGTGCCCGTAGGTTCCCTCTAACCCCTCACGAACCATCAAAATATTGACCGCTTCGGCCAAGCCAAAGATGCCAAACATTGCCGCAAACTTATCAATCTCCAGTAAACCCTCGGCAACTAGCCAGTTGGAGTCAAAGAAGTGGGACTCTTCTACGAGATAGAGAATTCGCGACTCCATCAATTCGGCCGTCAAATCTAAGTAGTAGGGAAGAGTTGTTTCGAAGAATTGATCGAGCCCTCCACTGCCTGCCTCTACAGTCGCCTTCAAATTAATCCGCACAAGGGTATGCGAGCCACCGCCAATCTTGAGGGAGTTATAACAACTTACTGCGGCATACTCTGGTCCTAAATCCGATTGCATCATTGGATCATTGATGAAGTGAGGCTTTCCACAGGCAAAGACCGTCTTAACTGCATCCAAAATGTACTCATCACTAGTTAGCACAGGATCGACTTTGAGTGAAATATTTGGCACGACTTGCAATAGTTCGCGCTCTATCTTCAAGATCATCTTTGAAACACGGTTGTAAACCGGAGATAGATTTGTATGGGCGAAAGCGTCGGGGAACATTCGATCAAGACTGATCCAAAAACGCTTCAATTTTGCATATAGATCTTCGTCGACTACGCCTTCGACATAGGGCAATAACAAAGTATCTAAGTCGCCAAAGTAGACGGGATATCCAGTAATGGATGGTGTTGCCGAGTACATTATCAAAAGGAAAGCCAGCGCATCATCTAAATCTTTAGCTGGGGGGAGCTCTAAGAATGCCGAGCCATGGACTAAAACTTTTTTATAGTCAGGTAATAAATATCGAGGGCGATAAGGTGCGCTGCCTTCATACATATCGCAGATAATTCGATTTGTAAGTGCATCGGTACATTGTTTGCGAACAGCTGGCGGGTCTAATAAATTCTCTGCCAAATTTGCTAGAGCAGCAATGCGTTGGCGATATGTATATTTTGGATCGATCACTATTGTGCGGATATCTTCTAGTGAAGTCATGGTTTTATCTTAAGATTAAAAGGCAACAGAGGTACTTTGAAAAGCCTTCATATAAGCTCTAGAGAGTGCTGGCGCTCAGGATTAACTCTCTAACTTATAACCGAGGCCACGAATTGTTTGAATTAAAACAGGGTTTGCAGGATCGGCCTCTAACTTAGAGCGCAAGCGTTTAATATGCACATCCAGGGTTTTAGTATCACCAAAGTAGTCTCCACCCCAAACGCGATCAATGAGTTGAGAGCGTGTTAGGACCCGCCCAGAGTTTCGCATCAGAAACTCAAGAAGTTCAAACTCCTTTAACGGAAGTGCTATCGGACTACCATTGTTAAAAGCTTGATGGCGCGCTGTATCTAATTTAATACCCCCAACGCTGATAACTTCAAGATCGCCGTTTAAATCGGCATCTGAAATACCGCGTCGAAGAACGGCTTTGATACGGGCTATTAACTCTCGAGATGAGTATGGCTTGGTTACATAATCATCGGCACCAAGCTCTAGGCCTACAACCTTATCGATTTCAGCATCTTTTGCGGTGAGCATAATTATTGGCACCTGAGAAGTTGTACGAATCGTACGACATACATCTACACCCGATATTTCAGGAATCATAAGATCGAGCAGAATCAAGTCTGCCCCCTCTTTCGCGAAAGTATTTAACGCTGCACGTCCATCTTCGGCAACACTTACTTCAAAGCCCTCTTTGCCTAAAAGGTAAGCCAGAGCCTCTGAAAATGAACTTTCATCTTCAACGATAAGTATTTTAGTCATTGTGCGCTCTCAATCTGAGTTTCAAATACAGGTAGTCGCAGAGAGAAAGTACTCCCGACGTTTTCAACACTCCAAAGCGTTACTTCGCCGCCATGCTTTGAAGCAACATGTTTTACAATTGAAAGACCCAAACCGGTTCCCCCAGTTTGCCGTGAACGAGCTGGGTCAACACGATAGAACCGCTCAAAGATCCGTTCCTTTTCAGTATCAGGGATTCCTATTCCTTGATCAGTAACTGAAATATCTATAATTCCATTCGTGGTTTGTGTGGTAATTGAAACTTTCGTGCCTTCGGGTGAGTAGTTAATCGCATTCTCGATCAAATTATGAACTGCCATAATCAACTGATCACGATCTCCAAGCACGGATGCGGAGGTGGTTTCGGCATAAGTAATTGAAATATTTCTATTATCTGCCAGTATTTGGCATTGGTCCATTGCCTCACGAACTAAGTATTCAACGCCTACTTCCTGCGCAAGCTGAAGTGGATCCGAGTCTTGAACTCGAGATAGATTGATGATTTCCTGAACTAAATCAGTTAGCCGCTTTGCTTCAGACTGCATGCGTGTTGCAAATTTAGTCACTGACTCAGGATCATCTTTGGCACCTAAAACAGCTTCACTTAGGAGTGACAATGCACCAATTGGAGTCTTTAGCTCATGAGAAATATTGGCAACAAAATCACGTCTAACATCATGAACTCGCTGAGCTTCACTTTCGTCACTTACTAAAACTAAAACTAATTCATCTTTTGTTAGCGGTAGAACTTTAATTGTGAACTCATGCTTACCCTCGCCAATTGGCCCACGGGGAATATCGATTTTTCCAACTTGTTGAGCGTGAGTACGGCGTACTACACGAATGGTTGCCAATAGCTCTGGGCTTTGAATCTTGCCATCTCGCAAGACACCCAAGGCCTCAATGCCAGGGGTCAGGAAAAGTGGAATCTCCCCTGGGGCCAAAATCATCGAATCCCCGTCAAGCATCTTTAGGGTTTCAAGGAGCATTTCGGGTAGGGCGCGAGAATCTAGCTCCTCTGAGTCCCTACGCAAGAACTTCATGCCGCCACTCTATAGGCTTAAAACACCAGTTTACCTTCCGTTCACCAAACCATGGCCCTCTATTCATTACCTCCACATAGGTTTTGCGCCATGGCCCTTATTAGATCAGTTTTCCAAGACGAGCTCGATAGCGTCTCACAGTCCTTAGTTGACCTAACCGAAATGGTCTCTATCTCCATGTCAAAGGCTACACGCGCGATGTTGACGCGCGATCTCAAACTTGCAGAAGAGGTCATCGCAGAAGATGAAAAGATTGATGAGTATCAACATGAAATTGATAATCGAATCATCGACATCATCGCTCGCCAGCAGCCCGTTGCATCTGATTTACGTGCACTAGTAACCGCATTACGCATGGGATCAGATCTTGAACGTATGGGAGATTTAGCTGAGCATGTAGCGAAAATTACTCGGCTTCGACACCCAGATAGCGCAGTTCCTGTTGAGTTGATTCAGACAATTACAGCAATGGGTGAGGCCGCTGAGAAAATCACAATTAAGACCGGTGTTGTAATTGCCACGCGTGATACTGAGATGGCGATTCAACTTGAAAAAGATGACGATGTGATGGATAAGTTACATCGCGAACTCATCGGTGTTCTAATCGAACCGAATTGGCCACATGGAATTGAGAGTGCCATAGATTTAACTCTTCTTGGCCGCTATTACGAACGTTATGCAGATCATGCCGTCTCTATTTCTCGTAGAGTTTACTTTCTTGTTACTGGAAAGTATGCCTCCTTATAATGTCAGTTCAAGAAATCATAATTCCACCGGCGCGAGAGATAACGACAGAGCCTCGTCGCTCCGATAAGGTTTTTCGTGGCGTAGTAACTACTGGTGGGCTTTCATCTCTTGTTCTTCTGGGTTTAATTGCACTCTTTCTTGGTTACCGCGGTTTTGAAGTATTGCGCCAAGAAGGTATTGGTTTCATAACTCATTCCGATTGGTCGATTTCTACCGATGATGCGGGAAATGTTATGGATAGCCATTTTGGTTTAGCGGCGATGCTTGTTGGAACGATTCTCGCTTCCTTAATTGCCGTTGTGATAGCCCTTCCAGTTTCGGTATTTTGCGCGCTTTTTTTAAACTTTTATGCACCTGGGTGGCTTAAAAAAATCATGGTAACTATTATTGACATGATGGCTGCATTTCCATCAATCCTCTTTGGAATCTGGGGCTTTCTAGTACTAATGCCAAGTGTTGAGTACTGGGCAAAGCTCCTGCATAAGTACCTTGGGTTCATTCCAATCTTTAAAATGCAAGTGCCAGTATTTACGCGCTCACCATTTGTTGCCGGGGTTGTTTTAGCTATCATGATTATTCCAATTATTACCTCGGTCTCTCGTGAGATTTTCTCTCAAGCCCCGCTTGATCGGATCCAAGCTGCCTATGCTCTCGGTGCAACACGTTGGGCGATGATTAAGGCAGTTGTTATCCCGCATGGTCGAAGTGGTGTTATCGGTGGTGCGATGCTTGGTCTTGGCCGCGCAATGGGTGAAACCGTTGCTGTCTTTACCGTTCTCAATATTGTTTTCCAAATCAACTGGCAGATGCTTCTAGGAGCTGGTGGAAACGTTGCCTCTCTTATCATTTTGAAATTTGGAGATGCAAGTCCTTACGAAATTAAGGCCTTAATGGCGGCCGGATTAATTCTCTTTTTGTTGACATTAGTTGTTAATGGCCTTGCGAATTTTATCGTTAAAACTACTGGAAAGTCTGGTCGATGAGCGCCGCAGTTACAGTAACACCTACTAAACCTTGGAAGGCTTCTAAGCGTGAGCGTTTAACAGACGTTGCGATTTTTCTTGTTGCAATCTTCACTTCCTTTGTAATTGTCGCCCTTACTCCCATGCAAGGCAAGCTTGCATACTTTGCAATCTTCTTTATCGCTTACGCGCTTCTTACCTCCATATTCAAGGCGACACAACGTGGTAGCGCAGCGGCTAAAGATGCATTAGTCAACTCACTGGTTGCAATCGGAGCAATCGTCACCGTAGTTCCGGTTATAAGCATCTTGGCAACGGTACTCAAGAAAGGCCTACCTGGTATTAGCTTTGGCCTCTTTACCCATGATATGGCGCTTGCTACACCAACAGATCCGCTCAATAACGGTGGAATCTTACATGCCATTACTGGAACTCTCACTCTCGTCGTCATAGCCCTTATTTTGAGTGTTCCAATTGGAATCTTGACTGCGCTATATCTAACTGAGATCAAGGGTCGATTCACTGGACCTATTCGCTTCTTGGTACAAGCGATGAGCGGTGTCCCATCGATAGTGGCAGGTCTTTTTATTCTCTCTGCAGTTTTGTATCCCATTACTAAGGCGTACTCAGGATTAATGGGCTCTCTGGCTTTAACTATTTTGATGATTCCAACGATCGCCAGAACCTCTGAAGAGGTTTTGAATCTGATTCCAAATGAATTACGAGAAGCTGGAACGGCTCTGGGCGCGACCCAGTGGCGCACTGTTGCCATGATTGTTCTGCCTGCAGCCAAGAGTGGTTTAGTCACTGCAATTATTTTAGGTGTTGCACGTATTGCCGGTGAGACTGCTCCGATTCTCTTACTTACTGGCGGCGGCGACAAAGTAAATCCAAATGCATTCAATGGGCCAATGGGATCTTTACCGTATTACATCTGGAAATCATTTAACGCCGGTTCGCCCGAAGCGATCACTCGGGCATGGGCCGGATTACTTGTTCTTGTTGGGCTGGTTTTAATTCTCTTTACTATGGCGCGTTACTTAGGATCTAGGAAAGGTGCCAAATGATGACATCACACGAAAACGAGAAGGAAAAAATGGATACAACTGTTAAGCCAAGTTCATTAGCCGATGTTGCGCAATCTAAATCAATCAAGACACCTGGAACCCGCGCAATGGGCACTGGTCTTGAAACACGCGGCGTTCACGCATGGTTTGGCAAGCATCATGCACTCTCAAACATTTCACTAGATTTTGCAGCAGGCACAGTAACTGCCCTCATTGGTCCATCTGGATGTGGAAAATCAACGTTTATTCGCACAATCAACCGCATGCATGAGTTTATTCCTGGTGCTGCAATGGCCGGTGAAGTCTTGCTCGACGGCAAAGATGTCTATGCCCCGGGTACAGATGTTACAAAGATTCGCTTACAAATCGGTATGGTCTTTCAAAAGCCAAACCCATTTCCATCGATGACTATTGGTGAAAATGTTTTGTCAGGGCTCAAGCTTGCTCAGTTAAAAGTTGAGAATAAGGATGAATTACTCGAAGAGAGTTTAGAGCGTGCAGGTTTATGGAGTGAAGTAAAGGATCGTTTAAGCGCACATGGCGGATCTCTTTCAGGTGGTCAGCAGCAGCGCTTATGTATCGCGCGCGCCCTTGCGGTGCGTCCACAAGTTCTCTTGATGGATGAGCCATGTTCGGCCCTGGATCCAGGTTCTACGCTTCGCATCGAAGAGACTATTCGCCACCTATCAGACACGATGACAATTATTATTGTTACGCACAATATGCAGCAGGCAGCTCGAGTCTCTGACTACACCGCATTTTTTCTATCCGACGGTGGTCCGGGCCAGATGATCGAAGTGGCACCAACAAGTGAGATTTTTTCTCGCCCGCAAGACCAGCGCACAGAGAACTATGTGACGGGACGTTTCGGATAAGCCTTCACCTGCTGTTCATCTAACTGTTGAACTCCGTTTAGGTATAAATGCTCGACCGTTCACCTCACCGCCATACCTTTCTCATGTAGTCCACGTTGTCACCAATTAAAAGGGGAATAAATTGAGAATTTCAAAGATTGCGAAGATTGCAGTAATTGCACTCGCATTTGGTTTAGTTGCAGGCTCTCCTGCATATGCAGTTGATCTACAGGGCTCAGGTGCTTCCTTCCCGGCTCTACTTATCGAAGGTTGCAAAGCTGGCTTTGCCGCAAGCAACTCAGGTGCAAATACATATGTTTATGCCTCTTCTTCATCAGGCACAGGTCAGGCCAACTCAGATAAGTCAATCGGCGATTTCTGGATGTCAGATGGTGCATACACAGCTGCTACAAAGCGTTCAACACTCATTCACGTACCTCTAGTTGCCGCACCTATTGCCGTTCTTCACAACTTGCCTTCAAAGACAACCTTGCAGCTTTCAGCATCAACTATCGCTGGAATCTTCGCTGGAACAATTACGCGTTGGAATGATGCAGCAATTGTAGCCGATAACAACCGTTCAACTACAAAGACTGTTTACAAGCTTGATGCCAATGGAAACCCAAAGAAGGATGCAAAGGGCAATCCAATTGTTCTTCGTACACAGATCGTTCAAGGTCACTACACATTGCCAAACAAAGCAATCACAGTTATCTATCGCTCTGATTCATCAGGTACAACTCAGAACTTCACGAACTACATGTTCAAGTCTGCTCCAACAATCTGGTCTAAGGACAAGAATAAGGTATTCAAGGATGGCTTCCCAGGAGATATCAATGCGATTTCAAACCTCGGACGTATCGTCGGAGCCGCTTCATCAACTGGTGTAGCTCAGCTTGCCGGCAAGACTCCTTACTCGATCACTTACGATGAAGTTAACTACGCATCAGCTAACAAGCTCAAGATTGCCAACGTAATCAACCCAGCAGGTTCATCTGTTGCTCCAGATTCAACTGGTGTAGGTGCATTCCTTGCATCTGCAACTCAGGATTCAAACGGATACCTCACATTCGATTACGCAACTAAGGAAAAAGGCGCATACACACTTGGTATCGTCTCTTACCTTTTAGCAGATACTGCTTACCCATCTAAGGCAACTGCAGCTGCAGTTAAGGCCTATGCCAACTACATCTTGAGCACTAAGTGTGCAAAAGATGTTGGCGGAGCACTTGGTTTCTCAGTAATCGATGGCGCACTTCTTGCGAAGTCACTATCTCAGGTAGCAAAGATCGGCTAATAGCCTTCCAATTCGAGGGACAGAACGGCCCAACTGCAGCGATGCGGTTGGGCCGTTTCTCATTTGCTAGCTATATTTAGGCCATGCAGATTAATCTAGATAAGAAGTCCGGTCTCCTCTTAGGGATCATCGCTGCGTTATTAGTGGTTATTGTCGTGCTCTTAGTTGACAAGGTTGGCGATGAGGGTAATTTTATTGAAACCCATGCTCAGCAGATTCAAGTTGCACGATGAGTTTGAATATTCAGGAGATTGCACTGGCATACGAGAAGGCCACGCAAGAGTTTTTAGATATTGCGATGTCGGTTCCGACAGACAAACTCGATCTGCACGTGGGTGAGGACTGGAGCTCTCGACAGGTCATTCACCACTGCGCCGATAGCGAAGCTCAATCCTATGCTCGACTGCGTCGCTTAATCGCCGAACCTGGTTCTACTATCCAGGGTTATGATGAAGGCAAATGGGCCGAGGATTTAACTCTTGGTTATAGGCAGCTACCAGTTGCTGATTCGATTGACGTTGTTAGAGCCGTTCGTGCTGGCTCACTTGCGATAATCAAGAGATTACAACCTGCACAGCTGGAAAACTTTGGAGTCCATAGCCAGTCAGGCAGATTTACAGTTGAGCGCTGGCTAGAGATTTATACTCGTCACGCCGTTGAACATGCCGAGCAGATAACTAAAAACTTAAAGCTTTAAAATACTAACGCTGCAGTAGTCGACTCCAATTGATTTTAGTTAAGAGTAGAACGGCTCCAATCATCACAATTTGAAAAATTATGGACCAGATCGAGGTGAACTGCTCAGTTATTAACTCGCCGATGCCGCGCGCCTTGAGCTGGCCGGCCCCGGCTACGTAAAAGGAGTATGTAACCAAGCGCCCTGAGAAGAAAGCTAGAGTCAAGGGGAGAATTCGCGCTCCAATCAAACCGGCGGCTTCAAATAGTTGCGCTGATGGAAGTGGTGAGATTACAAAGAAGGCCAGGAGTGCGATCCTTCTTCCCGATTTTTCCTCTAATAGCTTTTGCGCACTCATTAAATTACTTAGCGCCTCGGGCTTAATTTTATTTCGAAACTTTGAGGTCAGGTTTGCCAAGGAGTACCTGCCAACACCTGCAGAGATCGCACCTACAATCACGATCAGCCATGGATGAAGGTTTGAGTTGAGTGTGAAGAAAACCAGGACAGTCCACGTAGGTGGCGCAAATGCTGGGGCTAGATTAAAGAAAAAGACAATAAATATCAGATAGACCAGTGAGTTCATGTTACCTCGCTCATAGATTTAAGCCTATCTCTCTTTAGTGCAAGTAACCTGTACGTATGAAGGCGCGAGGTATTAATGGAGGGCTGTTACTCGTTACCTCGTTGGCGCTTTTGCTGGGTTTTATAGATGAGTTTTTTTGGGGCGTTGGTGCACTCCTTGGATTAATTCCAGCGGCCGTTTGGTTAGGTAAAGATCTGCGCGAACGAAGGCTAGGTTCGGATCTTCTCGCCGTTTTATCTCTGCTTGCAACCTCCCTTACCCATGAGCTTTTTGCCGGCGCCGTTATAGCGCTTATGCTGGCTAGCGGTCGAGTTTTGGAGAGTTGGGCAGAGGGTCAGGCCGAACGGCAACTTAAATCGCTCTTAGCCAGGATTCCTCAACGCTCTCATCGATTTACCTCTACAGGTACTCTGATTGAAATTCATGTCAATGAGATCGAAATTGGTGACCGCTTACTAGTGCGGGCGGGGGAAATTACACCCGCAGATGGCAGATTATTACTGCCTGCCTTCCTTGATGAGTCGGCGTTAACAGGTGAACCACTTCCAGTTGCAAGAAATGCTGGTGAACAGATTCTTAGCGGAGTAATCAATGCAGCAGATGCATTTGAATATGTAGCAACAAATACCGCAGAAACGAGTACATATGCTGCAATCATTAAGCTAGTCCAATCGGCACAGGCACGCACATCACCCGGGGTGCGTATTGCTAGTCAATGGGCGTTGGCCTTTATTCCAATTGCCCTCGTTACCGCAGGGGCGGCATGGGCGCTAACTGGTCAAGTCAGCCGAGCAGTCGCCGTTCTCGTTGCTGCTACTCCCTGCCCATTGATCTTGGCAGTTCCAATTGCCGTGGTCTCTGGACTTTCAAAGGCCGCCAAACATGGCGCAGTGATTAAAGGCGGCGCAGTTCTTGAAGCACTTGCACGCACAGAAGTTGTCTTGCTCGATAAGACTGGAACTATTACTCACGGCGGTCCCATGATTGCTCAGATAGTAGTTTCAAGTGATTCAACCGTTGATGAAGTCCTGCAGTTGGCAGCATGCGTTGACCAGTACAGCCAGAACATTGTGGCGAAATCACTTGTGAACGCAGCTATGGATAAGGGCCTTGAACTCTTTGAAGTCAGTAATGTGAAAGAGGTTCAAGGTCATCACATCTCTGGCTTCATACACGGAGAGGAGATAACTGTCGGGCAGTTAACTCAGAGAGCTCCAGATTGGTTAGAGCTCTCACACCCACTAGTTGTGTCAGTAACTCGCAATGGATTTCTTATCGGTGCTATCGGTTTGAGCGATCCACTTCGTCCAGAGTCAAAGTCCGTAATCGCACATTTGCGAGAGCTTGGTATCAAGCGGATTGCCCTGGTGACCGGCGACCGAGATTCAACGGCGCAGCAAGTGGCAGTCAGCGTTGGAATTACTGAGGTGTACTCGCAGATTACTGCGCAAGGAAAACTAGATATAACTCAAGAGTTAATGAATACATCCCACGGTACGGTCGTCGTTGTTGGGGATGGAATCAATGATGCCCCAGCATTGGCTATGGCCCATGTAGGCGTTGCCATGGGCGCACGAGGTGCAACGGCAGCGAGTGAGGCCGCCGATGTTGTGATCGTAGAAGATTCGATCCAACATCTTTCACAGGCAATCCAGATCGCCAAGAGTTCCCGGCGCAAAGCCTTGCAGGCCGCTGGAATTGGCATGGGGCTATCTTTTTTAGTAATGCTCGCCGGCGCCGCCGGGTATGCCACTGCCAGTCAAGGCGCACTGGCGCAAGAGCTTATAGATGTTGTGGCAATCCTTTGGGCACTTACCGCCATTTAGCCAAGCTCTCTTAATTAATCACGTGCCTGTCCGCTTCGATGCTTGTATCGACCAAGAAAATCGGCCTTCATATCTTTGAAATTTCCATCAAGTAGCGCCGCTCGCATCTGATCAACTAAGCGGACGATAAAGCGTTCATTATGGATCGTTGCAAGGGTTGCTGCGATGATCTCTTTACCGCGGAAGACATGGTGCATGTACGCCCTTGAGTAGTGCGTACACGTGTAACAGTCACATTCATCATCTATTGCCGTGAAATCACGCTTAAAACGGCTGTTAGACAGGTTAAAACGGCCCTCCATCGTATATACCGCGCTGGTACGCGCAATTCGAGAGGCTAAAACGCAGTCAAAGGTATCGATTCCATTTTCAACTCCCACAAATAGATCTTCGGGGGCACCGATTCCAAGTAAATGTTTAGGTTTGTCTTCAGGTAAGACGTAATTGACCCAAGAGATGATAGTGCCCAGGGCCTGTTTATCTAGAGCCCCGCCAATCCCAAAGCCATCAAAGCTCTGACCCGAAGATCTCATCTGGCCTAAATCCCCGGCAGCCTTTTTTCGCAGATCTTCATACTGGGCACCTTGGATTACTCCAAAGAGTGCTTGGTAGGGCTTCGTGCTTCGCTCATCCGTTAGACGCTTATGCTCATCCAAACAGCGCATCGCCCATGCAAATGTCCGATCCATCGCTAACTCTTGATAGGGACGGGTGTTGTGCAGGGTCGTGCACTCATCGAATGCGAAGATAATGTCGGCGCCGATTTGATGTTGAACCTGCATTGAAATCTCTGGAGTAAATCGATGCATCGAGCCATCTAAGTGAGATTTAAATGTGACGCCTTCATCATCGACATGGGCTAGGCGCTCTTTATTATCCGCAATTACATCGTCTCGCCGAAAAGTTTTAGCATCCATCGCTAATACTTTTTTAAAACCAACACCAAGGGACAAGACTTGAAAGCCACCAGAATCGGTAATCGTTGGGCCTGGCCAGTTCATGAATTCGCCAAGCCCGCCAGCCTCATCGAGAATATCGGCACCGGGCTGGAGATACAGATGATAAGCATTGGCAAGCAAAGCCTGTGCGCCAAGATCTGCCATTGCCTCAGGCAGGACTGATTTAACTGTTGCCTTGGTTCCTACTGGAATAAATGCCGGAGTTTGAATCTGACCATGCGGTGTTGTAATTGTTCCAACGCGCGCTAAAGAGCCGCTCTCGGCGTGTTTTATATCAAAGGAGAAGTTCACCAGTTACCAAATCTGAACGCGTGATTTTTCATCCAGCCACATTCCGTCGGTTTCACTCACACCAAAAGCAGAGTAGAACTGGGGGATATTCTTAACGACTTGGTTACAGCGAAACTCATATGGCGAGTGAGGGTCCGTTGCGATTCGACGGCGTAGTTCTTCGGGGCGCACCTTACCTCTAGCGAAACTGGCCCAGGAGTAAAAGAAGCGCTGGTCGCCGGTTAAGCCATCGATGACCGGTGCGATTGTGCCAGCCAGCGAAATTTGGTAGGCCTTGTAAGCAATTGATAGACCGCCTAAGTCACCAATATTTTCGCCGACCGTCAGTGCGCCATTGACTCTAATGTCGGGAGTTTCCTCTGGGCGAAGTTGGTTGTATTGATCGATGAGTGCGTTAGAGCGAAGTTCAAAAGCGGCGCGGTCAGCATCACTCCACCAGTTATTAAGTGCGCCATCACCATCGTATTTTGAGCCTTGATCATCAAAGCCGTGCCCAATTTCATGGCCAATAACGGCGCCGATTCCACCATAGTTAACGGCGTCATCTGCGACGAGAGAGAAAAATGGTGGCTGCAAAATAGCTGCCGGAAAGACAATCTCATTCATGATGGGGTTATAGAAGGCGTTGACAGTTTGAGGTGTAATCATCCACTCATCTCGGTCAACGGGTTTTCCGATTTTGGATATCTCGTGATCGCGTTGAAACTTCGTGACATTAGCGATGTTAGTAAAGAGATCATCTGGGCTCGTAGATAGCTTTGAGTAGTCCCACCATTTATCTGGGTAACCGATTTTGGTATTGAACTTAGCTAATTTTTCAAGTGCCTTTGCTTTAGTCTCATCACTCATCCACTCCAATTCGCTGATACTGATGCGGTATGCCTCAAGCAAATTGCTGACTAAGTCGGCCATGCGTGCTTTGGCTGCCGGTGGAAAGTGGCGCTCAACATAGACTTTACCGATTGCCTCACCGAGGGAGCCCTCAACAATTGAAACTGCACGCTTCCAGCGCTCGCGAAGTTCGGGCGTTCCAGAGAGCGTCTTGCCGTAGAAGGAGAAGTTCTGATCGACTAAATCGCTAGATAGATAAGGGGCCGATCCGCTGATGATGTTCCACTTGAGCCAGTTAACCCAAGAGTCTCGATCAAAGGCGGCCAATAGTGTGGAGAGATCTGAGAAAAAAGATGGCTCTCGAACAATTACCGATTCCAAAACAACGCCAGGGATTTCACCCGCCGAAAGATATAAATCCCAATCAAAGGCGGGCATTAATGCGCTAATTTCGGCGCGGCTCATCCTGTTATAAGTCAGCGTCCTATCGCGATCCTTGACTGCATCCCAATGGCATCGTGCAATCGCGCTTTCAAGGGCCATAATCGAGGTTGCAATGGTTTTGCCATTATCGATTCCAACAAGGGAGAACATCGCCTCCATGTGCGCAAGAAATGCCTCTCGGATATCGGCGTATTGCTCCTCGCGGTAGTACGACTCATCTGGCAGGGAGAGGCCACCTTGGCCGAGATAGAAAATATGTGCGCTGGCATCCATGGGATCGGCATAGATAAAAGAGCCAAAGATTCCACCTAAACCTTGGGCCTCTAGATGTGACATCGTTGAAATAAAGTCGGTAAGGCTTTGAATCGAATCGCAGGCGGCTAGGTCTTTAATGATTGGCGTATAGCCCTTTGACTCAATGACATCAGCGGCCATAAACGAGCTATAAAGATCACGAATTTTTGTAGCCTCCTCGGATCCCGAAGCGCTTTCGATAATGTCATGGACGTGCCTTTCGGCCTCAATCCGTAGTTCGCCAAATGCCCCATCGGAGGATCTATCAGGTGGAATTTCGTGGGTAGCTAGCCACTTGCCATTAAAGTGTCGAAAGAGATCATCGCTCGCGGCAATAGTTGGCTCTATCTGAGTTAAATCTAAACCGCTAGTGCTGGTGCTCACGCGCAAAAACCCCTAACAAATAAGTAGTTGAAAGTTCAACCGTTAGCGTAGACTGCCCTCATGCCAAGTGAAAACGCTACCGCACCAGCATGGCTTAACCCAGCCGAGATGAAGGCCTGGCGCAGCTACATCATCGCTAGCAGGCGGCTACTTGAGGCCTTAGATATTGATTTAGAGGGCCATGATCTTTCAATGCCCGATTATGAGATTTTGGCCCAGTTAAGTGATGCTCCAGATCGCAAACTGCGCATGAGCGAACTAGCGGCAATAACCCTTCTATCGCGCTCGCGTTTATCCCACCGGATGAAGGTCATGGAAAAAGCCGGGTGGGTCAAACGCGAGGCCTGCCCATCGGATAAGCGGGGATATTTTGCAGTGATGACAGCTAAGGGTTGGAAGGCCATCGTGGCAGCAGCGCCCGATCATGTGGAGAGTGTTCGTTCCCGTTTCGTTGATCATTTATCAAAAGATGACCAAGTTGTTTTAGCAAAAATTTTCTCACGGATTGAACACTCGCTTCGAAGCGAGATTAAGAGCGAATAGAAAAATCGCATAAAAAAACCCGCCACATAGAGTGGCGGGTTTTTTTAATTGATAATTACTTCTTAGCTGCTGCCTTCTTGCGGCGGCGCTTCTTTGGAGCAGCTGCAGGTGCTGCTGCTGCCTTCTTGCGCTTCTTTGGAGCAGCTTTCTTAGCTGCTGCCTTCTTGCGCTTCTTTGGAGCAGCTTTCTTAGCTGCTGCCTTCTTGCGCTTCTTTGG
>CAFAAS010000005.1_pt1 | contig 98171 bp, 90 predicted proteins | sample 7267651 | NCBI WGS metagenome assembly CAFAAS01 (sample SAMEA6813992, study PRJEB35770) | freshwater metagenome | biome: Freshwater; feature: Freshwater reservoir; material: water | place: Czech Republic | collected 2017-08-18 | depth 30m m | reverse complement strand
TTGCGTTTGCCGTATAAATATTCCCAGCCGAATCAATCGTGATTGCGCTAGGTCCTGCTCCGGTAGTACCGAAAATTGCAGCTGTGTAACTACTTCCGCTCTTTGTAAATTTAGTTACATTGTTAGAGGTGAAATTCGCAGTAAAAATATTCCCAGCCGAATCTAGAGTGATATCGAAAGGATAACTTCCAGTTGTGCCTACTAGCTGTTTGGTTGCCGACGCATTAGCCGAAGGAGTCGAGATAATAACTCCATGAATAAGGAAAGCTTGCAAGAACATGACTGCTACTAGTGATTTTCTAATGAAATTTCTTTTCACTTGAACTCCTTGGTTCACTAATCTCTCGCTAATTCTGACTGGTGGCGAGTTTGCATCATCGCTCGGCTTGGCCACCTTCCTTTCTGCGGATATCCGAAGAACTAGCGCTTCCAACAGCAATCCGACCTAGACTCAGACTGTGGTCGTATCTCGTAGGCTCTTGCTCGTCGAAGATGAGCCGATGGTTGCTGCTCTGCTTCAAGAAACTTTGAAAGCAGCGGGTTTTGAGGTTCTCACCGCACACTCTGCCGTCGAAGCCAAGTCGAAGGCAATAGAATTTGATCCTGACATCGCAATTCTGGATATCAATCTTGGGGGCGGTCCGAGTGGCGTTGATCTATCTTTTCTACTCCACAAGACTTACCCCGGGATCGCAATCGCACTGCTGACTAAACATCCCGACCTAAGAACCGCCGGGTACACGAAAGAAGATGTACCTGCAGGCTGCGGCTTTATCCGAAAAGATATGGTTACCAATAGTCAGCACATAGTTGAAGCGATTGAGAAAATTGTGGCCAACACAAAGCACTTTCATGAGGATGGGGATCCCTCTAGACCTCTGGGAAAATTAACCACCGCACAGGTAGAGGCTCTTCGACTTGTTGCACAAGGATATACAAATGCTGAAATCGCAAAGCGGCGAAAAACATCTGTTCGAGCAGTTGAACAACTTCTAGCAGCAGTATTCACAACGCTGCACATTGAAGTGAATGGTCCAATTAACCCCAGAGTTGAAGCAGTTAGAAAATTTATCTCGGCTGCTGGAACTCCCGAAAGATAATCATGCGTATCTCCAATTTTAATGATCAATTTCTTCTTCCTGCTACAAACCGTGCTGTCTTATCTTGGCCAGTAATAGCGTCATCTATATTTACAAGTATTGTTATTCAAATATTTGGAAGTCCGGATTTAGAAAATACACTCATACTTTTTAGAATACTGACTGCGGCGGCGGCCGTAATTCCTATGTTTCTCATAATTGCACTTGTGCAGTTAATACCGTTGAAGAATAGAAATATTCGAGCTACCACAGTCCTTGTTAGCTACATTGTTGGCGGTGCGCTTCGAGGACTATCAGTCGTAACTTTTCTTGAGGGCTCTAAAATCCTTGAAGATGGGAATAAGTGGTTTCGCATACCCACTAGCGCGTTCTTGATGTCTGCTGAAGTAGCTCTAGCAACCTTTGCATCCGCTAATTTTCGGCGCCACCAAGAGAGTGCGCGAAATTTTCGTAATGAGAGTATGCAGCTTCAGCGTATTTTGGGGCAATTAGGAAGAGAAAGCAAGGCAAACACATTACGTAAGATTCAGCAGATTTCCACAGATATAGTCCAGCAATTACGTCGCATCAAATTGAGCACTAGCAGTTCTGAAGTCTTTGAAATTCAGAGAATACTTAACGATTACATCAAACCTCTCAGCAAATCATATGCCCCCGAAACATTGAAATTGACAATATCAGGGAGTGAATTTGGTAATGACTCGGTAAAAGCTGAGTGGAAAGACTTTAACCTAATCGCGAATCTTCCTTCAGTTTGGTGGAATATCGTCGCTGCATTGATGCCATTCCCAACTGCGTCACATTTCTTCGGTTTAAAAATTGCAGTCATGCATTCCTTCTTTATTTTTGTAACTTTAGTACCGTGCACCTGGCTTCTTCACAAAATATTACGTAAATATCTGAGTGAAATTTTGTCGCCTTGGCGCGAGTTCCTCATTACGGTTGGATATTTCTCAATAGCATTTGCTGCCGTCCTTGCATCTTATGCTGCCTTATATAATTCTAGTGATCCAAAATTTTATGCTGTCACTACTTTTCTTATTTATCCTCTTTTTTCCTGGGCTATCGCATTTGGCGTGGCCCTTCAAGGGCAAGTGGTAGGACAAGAAATTAGGATGAAGAAGTTGCGTGATGATCTAGTGTGGGCGGTGGCGCGCGTGAATCTTCTCGACTGGTTTAACCAAGGTCTTATCTCTCGAATCCTCCATGGTCCCGTTCAAAATTCTCTTCACGCAACCTCAATTCGATTACAAGAATCTTCAGATTCTGAAAACACTGAGAGAGTTATTGAAGAGCTAAGTCAAAGAATGAATGAAATTGCGCCATTGCTTCAGTCAGAATCATTCATGGCGCCTGATATATCTAAGTCGTTCGCAGACTTAATTGAACTGTGGGCTGATCTAGTAAAGATTGAAATTTTCATTGATCAATCTACACAAATACAGCTTGAGCAGGATGTCCCGGCCGCATATATCATTCGCGATATCTGCCAAGAAATTTGTTCAAATGCCATCAGACATGCAGGTGCAAGTGCAATTGAAATCAATATTTTTGCAAATGATAGAGAAGTAACCATCTCAATGGTTGATGGTGGTGATCCACAAGTTGGAAATTCAGAGTTTGGGATTGGAACAGAATTTCTCAGCACGTGCAGTATTGATTGGAGATATCTTCGAACGGCAGACTCTAGGAACCTGCTCGAGATAGTTATACCTACGGGGTGATTTAGAACGAGTGTCCCCGGCGGGAGTTGAACCTGCGACCTACCGCTTAGGAGGCGGTTGCTCTATCCACTGAGCTACGGGGGCCCACTGCACTTCACATGGCGAGTGTGTCTATTCCTATTTCTTCATACATCTCGAAAACCCTTGCTTTTAAAGACTTCTAAAAGTACTTTCACCTATGCGATTTCGAAATTTGATGAACTTATCTACCTTGGAAAAAGCATGCACTATAGCTTTCGCTGTGATGCTGTTGCTGACTCAAATGTCCTTCTCGCAAGCGGCAAATGTTCATAATGGAAGTTGCCCATCTCTCGGAAAAACAGCAACTATCGGCGGAGTTAAGTTCATTTGTATGAAGTCCGGCAAGAAGCAAATCTGGAGCAAGGCGCCGTCGACTCCATCGATGTCGGTTATAGATCAGAAACTTGAATCTATATCTGACACAATAAAAATAAAAATGAAATCCGCGACTTCTGCAGTAGATCTCTCTCTGAACGTAGATCCCAAACTTACTAATTCACAATGGAGTAAGGATTCGATTGCGAGCATACCTAGCGCCCTTAAGCTGCTTTCGGCTCTTGGCGTAAAGCCCGTCAATCAAATGAAGGTTTATATTTCGTGGGGTGGTGGCTTTAAAAATCAATTCACACCTACATACTGTCAATCTCCATCTGGTGGCGGTCTTTGTGGGCAAACCGGAATTATTTTTGCAGATTTAAAGTGGTTCGCAGATAACTGGGGTTATGGCGGTGTTGAGGCTCCCTATAAGTGGGAGATGGATGATTTTTCGATTAAAGCAAATTTGCCACACGAGATCGGGCACTACGGACAGGAAGAGTCTGCAGCCGGAGTTGGTAATACAGATTATTGGAAGTACGACCCAGGCTGGTTGCGCGAAGGTGTTGCAGAGTATTTCAAATTACTTTCAAGTGCATATGATAGAAATGTCTCTTACAAGAAACTGCATGATATGTATTTGAAAAATAGTGGCTCACAGAGATGTGCTAAGTACTCACTTCTGGATATGTCTTCAGATAATTTCAATTCCGACGGATGTGAATATTCAAAGGGATTGTATGCAGCTGAACTCCTAGTTTCTAAAACTGGACGTGTGGAATCAATTTTTGATATGGAGAGAACAATTGGAACAGATACCGCATCGATCTTTAAGAAAACATATGGATTCTCACTTGAAAGCTTTTGCAAGGAGGTAGACGCATATTTCGTTCAAATCACAGCCAACCAAAAGTAAGTGTCCTAGGCGGGAGTTGAACCTGCGACCTACCGCTTAGGAGGCGGTTGCTCTATCCACTGAGCTACTAGGACTTATAGATATCAGGGGCAATCTTGTCATGAATTATTGGGAGGGCTAGACTCAATATTCAATAGAAAAGGATGTTATTTCCTCATGAAGGGCCAACAATGAAGGCGCTAGTTATAGGCGCGGGCGGAGTTGGCAGCGCTATTGTCAATATCGCATCGCGAAAGAGTTTTATCACTTCCATGGTCGTTGCGGATCGCGTTTTGGCGCGAGCTGAAGCATCGGTAAATCGCATTAAGGATGCAAGGTTTTCAGCCGCCGAAGTTAACGCCGCCGAACTTGAAGATCTGCGTGCACTTATCCGAAAAGTGAAACCCGATGTAGTCGTCAACGCTGTAGACCCACGATTTGTGATGCCAATCTTCTTGGCCTGCGAGATTGAGAATACCAACTACATCGATATGGCGATGTCACTCTCTCGCCCACATGCGCACTATCCCAACTCAGAAACTGGAGTGAAGTTGGGTGACGAACAGTTTGCACGTGACTGGAACTGGAAGGAGCGCGATATCTACGCGCTTGTCGGAATGGGAATTGAACCGGGGATGAGCGATGTTTTCGCTCGCTATGCATCCGACTATCTCTTTAGTCGACTTGATTCAATAACAATTATGGATGGATCTAACTTGACCGTTGAGGGATATGAGTTCGCGCCATCATTTTCAATTTGGACAACTATTGAAGAGTGTCTCAATCCCCCAATCGTTTGGGAAGATGGCCGTGGGTGGTTTACTACTGAACCTTTTAGCGAGATTGAAACCTTTGATTTCCCCGAGGGAATTGGCCCTGTCGAGTGCGTGAACGTAGAGCATGAAGAGGTGATTTTAATTCCTCAGAAAGTTGATGCTAAAAAAGTTAACTTCAAATACGGCCTTGGAGCCCAATTCATTACAACGTTAAAAACTATTCATATGCTCGGTTTGGATCGAAAAGATCACGTTGATGTCCAAGGAATCTCGGTATCGCCGCGAGATTTACTTGCAGCATCTCTTCCAGATCCAGCGACTTTGGGCTCGCGCATGAAAGGTAAAACCTGTGCAGGCGCGCTCGTTAAGGGATTAAATAAAGAGGGCAAGCCATACGCTTGCTACATGTACAACGTCGTCGATAACGAATGGTCTATGGCCGAGTATGGGGATCAGGCAGTTGTTTGGCAGACAGCCGTTAATCCGGTGATCGCTATGGAGTTAATTCATAATGGTATTTGGAAGCCAGAAGGTGTGGCTGGTCCAGAGTGGTTTGATGCAAAGCCCTTCCTGGATTCACTCGAGTCATACGGCACAGAGTGGAAGATTCGCGATGAAGATACTGCAGGGATTCTTGCTTAAATGAAGAAGAGTTTCGATGTTGTCGTAATCGGATCTGGTTTTGGAGGTTCCGTTTCCGCGCTGCGCCTTCGTGAGAAGGGGTACAGCGTCGCGGTCTTAGAGGCTGGACGCCGCTTTAAGGATAAGGATTTTCCAAAGACTTCGTGGCGACTTCGAAAGTTTCTCTTTGCGCCTGCAATTGGATGTTATGGAATTCAACGGATTCACGTTCTACCCGATGTACTGATTTTGGCCGGAGCCGGTGTTGGCGGTGGATCACTTGTTTATGCTAATACTCTCTATCAACCAGGCGATGAGTACTTTAAGGATGCACAGTGGGCATCGATCACGGATTGGAAATCAGAGTTAACACCTTGGTATGACCAAGCTCGGCGCATGTTAGGTGTTATTGAGAATCCATATTTTTCACCAAGTGATCAAGCGATGAAAGATGTCGCAGAAGAGATGGGTGTCGGACATACATTCACGATGGCGCCAGTAGGAATCTACTTTGGTGAAGGCAAAGGGGTTAGCTCAGCCGATCCATTCTTTGGTGGAGTTGGGCCAGATCGAAGCGGTTGTCAGCAGTGTGGCGCCTGCATGACGGGCTGTAAGTTCAACGCTAAAAACACTCTGCCAAAGAACTACTTGGGGCTAGCTGAATCAGCTGGGGCTATGGTTTTTCCAATGACTACGGTTAAATCATTTGCACAAAACAGTGACGGCACTTGGGATATTTTTGCGGTTAGAACAGATGATCCCTTTGCAACGTCGATCAAGTTCAAGGCAGATCAAGTTATTCTCGCGGCGGGAACTTACAACACACAAAAACTTCTCCATAAGATGAAGTTAAAATCCCTGCCTAAACTCTCCAATCATCTCGGTCAGTTATCGCGAACCAATAGCGAAGCATTAACTGGAGCGATGATGCCTACTACTGAAATTGATTTCAGTACCGGAAGTGCCATTACATCCTCGTTTTACCCTGATGAACACACGCATATTGAGCCCGTTAGATACGGCAAAGGCAGCAACTTCATGGGTCTCATGCAGACCATCATGACCGATGGTTATGACTCAAAGGGGCGCAGGAGACATTGGCTCAAGCAGTTCTTAGCTAATCCATCTCTGCTTGGAAAGATTTTGAATGTACGTCAGTGGAGTCAACGCACAGTCATTGCGCTAACTATGCAAAATGTAGATTCGTCGGTAACGGTTAGTGGAAAACGTGGGTTGTTTGGCTGGCATTTAACATCAAAGAATGATCCTCTAAAACCAAATGCCACATATATTCCAGCAGCTAATGAGGTTGTACGGCGCATCGCAGATAAACACAACGGCATTGCGGGCGGACATGTCGGCGATCTCATCGATGCTCCATTTACCGCTCACTTTGTAGGCGGTTGCGTAATCGGTGAAAATGCCGATCACGGAGTGATTGATCCCTACCACCGTGTTTACAACTATCCGACACTACATGTCGTAGATGGTTCAACAATTACTGCAAACCTTGGAGTTAATCCATCGCTGACTATTACCGCCCAGGCTGAACGCGCATTATCTATGTGGCCAAATAAAGGGCAGGAAGATGTGCGACCAATCCAAGGTCAGGCCTACAAACGTGTATCACCTATCTCACCGAACGAACCATTTGTACCAAAAGGTGCAATTGGTGAGCTAAAACTTTCTTAGGAGATCAGATGAGATCGTGGGCATTAGTTACTGGCGCAACGGCTGGAATCGGTGAGAGCTTCACTCGCTTATTAGCTTCCAACAATTACAACATCGTTCTAGTTGCACGTGATTTGCCTCGTCTACACGAACGCGCCGCAGGGTTGCAGGCGACGTATGGCGTAGAAACCGTTGTTCTTCAAGCCGATCTCTCAACGCATATCGGATCAACTCTCGTTGAAAACTACCTATCCGAGCATGAAATTGATGTGTTGATTAATAATGCAGGTTTTGGGATCAATAAGGCTTTCACCGCAAGTGCACTTGATGCCGAACAAAACCTTCTAGACGTTCTAGTTCGCACCCCGATGAGGCTCATGCACGTTGTACTCCCTGGGATGAAAGCAAGGGATAAGGGAATAATCATCAACGTCTCATCGGTAGCAGGCTTTATAGCTGGCGGAACTTACAGCGCATCAAAGTCTTATCTCACGGTCCTATCTGAATCGCTCAATACCGAACTCAGCGGCACAAAGATTAAAGTGAGTGCTCTTTGCCCGGGCTTCACTCGCACCGAGTTTCATCAGAGGGGGCGGATGTCGATGAAGGGGCTCCCTGGCTTTATGTGGCTCAACGCCGATGCCCTTGTTGCCACAGCTTGGCAAGATGCCCTCAAAGGAAGGGCGATCTCAATCCCGGGATGGCAGTATCAGCTATTAACTTTTGTTATGCGATGGGCTCCTCGGCCAATGGTTCGCAGAATCGGAATGAATGTCCGCGTAAAGCAACGACGCTAATAGATCGTATTAAACTCACAGCGAATTCTTTGCTTATCTGCCGCACAATCAAGGGTTTTTAAAGGGGTATTGGCTAAGATTGCACCATATTCAATGGAGGTTCATCACATGCGTAAACTCGCTTCAGTAAGCGTTGCAATCGTCGTCGCCGCAGGCGTCATGATCGCAACACCGGCAACGGCTGCAACTAAGATTTCAAATGGAGTTACTTGCACGAAATCTGGCGCCTCGACAACTGTGAGTGGCAGTAAATATAAGTGTGCCAAGAATCCATTAACGACAAGTGCAAAGTTAACCTGGTTATCTATTGACTGTATCAACTCTGCCAACGCATATTTGAAAGCGCAGAAAGACTCCGCCGCAATTTCGGCCAATCTCACGGCACAAATTCCAGTGATTGATATTGGAATTGCCAATGAAAACGTCAACAAGACGGAGATCCAAACTAAACTTGATGAGGCAAATCTACGACTTGCTGCTGCGAAAACTAAGTTAGCTGCCGCGATTACCGATGCAGATAAGCGAATATTAACTACTGCTATCAGCTCTTGGACTTCGGCAGTACGTGCATATACAAGCAAGCTCAATAGCATCGCATTGAGTATTCGTAAGCTTGAGTCTGCTAAGGCGACTGCAACTACTCAGCCAGTTCAGTTAAAGGCAGATGTCGCAGATACAAAGGCAAATGCGCAATTAATCTGCACTAAAGGCTTATAAAACTCTTCACAATTAAGGCACGGCCCCGTTACTGAAATTAGTAGCGGGGCTTTCCCTATTCTTAAGTAAATAACCGATACCTACCGTGAGTTAATGCCTACGGCTCTACTTCGAAGATTAGCTCCACTCCTCCTTGCGATTCATATCATGCTTAACTTCTTTCCCTCCATCAAAGGGCAGTGGAGTGAGCTCTATCTATATAACGCTCTTCCTCTATGTGCGATTGCAGTAATACTCACTGCGCCGCGCGTTAATGATCGCGTTGCACGTCCACTCACCGCCGTTGCGATTGCGCTCTGGTGGGCCGGCTCTTTGATATCGAGCATCTCTTCCTACTACCAAGTGAATCTACCTACTCAACTTCTCTCCAATATCGCTTATCTGCTTTTCTATCCCTTTGCGATTCTGGGATTGCCGCGATTGATAGCAACTAGCCGAAAGTTCACACTTCTTGAGATTTTCGATGCATCGATTATCGGCTTGGGGTTGAGCACTCTAGGTACAACCCTGCTGTTGAAGCCTGTTTTGCCGCACTTTGGTGGCGAACTCACTCAAACATTCTTTGCGATCGTTTACCCCATTGCCGATTTGATATTGATTTCGCTCACATTAGCAACCGTTGCTGCACAGGGATCTTCCAAACGCGCCGTTGGCCTAGCGATCGGAATCTTAGTTTTCCTCTGTACAGATTTTCTATACCTTGGCATGCATTTGAAAGGTACCTACTCTTTTGGATCTCTCATTGACGATGGTTGGCTACTGGGTCTACTAATAATTGCATTGAGTACATGGCAAGAGAGCGTTGATGCATTAGAGGAACGACCGGTGAGCCCTGTCTTAATTACAATTTCAGTTTTTTTGAGTGCAACAATCCTGGCTTTGATTGCACTACGACCGGGATATTTTCCAACTTTTGTTCTATTGCCTGCCGTGGTTACTCTGATGTTGGCCTTTATACGGATGACCCTTGCGCTCAAAGCGGCAAGAAATATTGGATATGAACGTATTTTGGCTCGCACCGATGATTTAACAAGTCTTCCTAATCGCCGTACATTGATTTCTGAGATAGAGAGCTTTGTCAGCAAAGACGGCTCACTCCTTCTCTTAGATCTCGATGGCTTCAAACCGGTTAATGATGAACACGGACATGCCACTGGCGACAAGGTCCTACAACAGGTTGCGCTACGTTTTAACCGCGCACTTCCCCATGGTGCACTTCTGGCCCGCCTTGGTGGCGATGAGTTTGGAGTTCTTTATGAAGGCAGTTATGAATCTGCCATGGATTTAGCGCTAGCTTTACGTGCAACTCTTAGCTATCCATTTCTTATCGATAATGAGCAGATTCAAATCGGTGTCAGTATCGGCGTTGCTGCCAACAATGGAACACAGGATTTACTGCGCCGAGCCGATGAGGCGATGTATCGTGCTAAGCGCGAGGGTCTTGGGGTTTGTCGGCTTTAATCTCATGCAGTCGCGCCAAAGACTCAAGGCGTTCAGTCGCGTGGTCAACTATCGGCTGGCTATATCCATGGGTATAGCCATCTGGATGCAGCCAGGGTTCATGAATTGTACCGGCCGATAAGTGCGCTAACTCTGGAACATACTTTCGAGTATAGGCTCCGTCGGCGTCAAAGCGTTTGCCCTGTTCGATCGGGTTAAAGACTCGGTAATACGGTGATGCATCGGTGCCGCTTCCCGCAGTCCACTGCCAACCATGGGCATTGGATGCAACATCAAAATCAACAAGATGCTCCATAAAGAAATCGGCACCTAGCTGCCACTCAAGGTGTAAATCTTTAACCAGAAATGATGCAACGACCATACGAGTTCGATTATGCATCCACCCCTCTTGAACAATTTGGCGCATTGCAGCATCGACAAATGGATAGCCTGTTTTTCCAGACTTCCACGCCTCAAATTTTTCACCAGGTGCGTCATAACGCATCTGGGCAAAGCGCGGTGCGTAGTACTCCTTCTCGGTGTGCGGATTGTTAAAGAGCACATCGGCATAGAACTCGCGCCAAGCAATCTCTTTTCTAAAAGTGTCGTGGTCTTTATCCTCGCCAAGTTCGGCCAAGAGCGTGCGGGGGTGAATCTCGCCCCACTTTAAATGCGCACTAAGTTTGCTCGTGCCATCGATTCCAGCGAGATTTCGACCCTCGTTGTAGTTATTTAATCCATTTTTTTGAAAGATTTTCCAGCGAGCTAAGGCCGCTTTTTCACCGGCTGGTGTGATTGATAGGCCTTGCGGTAATTTCCAGTCGGGAAAATTTCGATCAGTGTCTTTGGGAGTAATTGCATTAATAGTTTTAGGCTTTGCCGCCGGCTTTCGCCAACCATGCACACGCCAAGCGCGGTAGAAGGGCGTGTAAACCTTGTACGGTGTGGCATCACTGGCTTTTACAACGCGCCCTGGCGCAACTGCATATGGACTTCCAGTACGAACTAAGGGAATTCCTGCAGCTTCAACCCGTTCATCGCGTCTGGCACCGTAAGGCTCATACTCGGTTGAGATATGAACCGATGTTGCGCCATAACGAAGCATTAACTCCTGTAGGACCTCGACCTGCTCGCCGACCATTACATGCAGTTTGTTATTCAGGGATTCATCTAAGGCCCGCAGCGAGGCAGCTAAATATGCCAAACGTTTACTTCCGCTGTGCTGTATTAGTTTTGAATCGAGTATGAAGAGGGCGATAATCTCATCACTTGTCTGAATCGCCTCCAGCAGTGCCGGGTGGTCGCTGATTCGAAGATCTCGACGAAACCAGATGATGTTTCGTTTAGGCAAAGGCATGGGTAGATTTAACCATTATGAAAGAGATTAAGCGCTTCCAAATCCGTGGCGTCCCAGGCGATGTCAAGCGCGTTGATTTCGGTGGCCGAATCGTTGATTATTGGCTACCTAAAGCCCCGGCTGAGCAACTATTAATCGCACATGACGGGCAAAATGTTTTCGATGGCCGCACTTCAACACACCACGGTCAGACGTGGAAGATGGCGCAGTCGGCGCTGCGAGTTAGCCAGTATTTGGCAATATCGCCCCCAGCGATCATCGCCGTATGGCATAGCCAAACAAAAGAGAATCCATGGGGTCGCGGAAAAGATTTACTCCCCGCACGTTACTTTCGCGAGGGTGTTCCAGTGCACAAGGATTTTGTAGATATCCTAGATCTCGACCAACTCAACGGTGATCAATATCTTTCAACTATCTTTAATCAGATCGTGCCGGCAATTTCACCTAATATTTCACCGAAAAATACCGCGATGATCGGTTCGAGTATGGGCGCACTAGCAACCCTCTACGCCTTAGCCGAACACTCAGAGCGATTTACAACTGCGCTGGCACTATCTCCACACTGGCCATTTGGTGGAGTTGAGTTAGTGGAGAAAACTATTAATTCACTGCCGGCTCCGGGAAGTTTTAAAGTTTGGATGAGCCATGGCACTAAAGGCTTAGATCGCCAGTATGCACCCTTCCAACAGATTGCCGATCGCTTGATGCGAGAGCGGGGCTATCAACACCATGATTTCATCAGCAAGCTCTATAACCGAAGCGGTCACAATGAACGCTCGTGGGCGAAATACTTAGATCAGCCGATGCGCTTTTGGTTAGATTCAACGACCCATACGCTCTGAGTTGCGCCTTTGCAGTTGATCGATATTTTTGAACCTTTGGCGCTCGCTCCATATAAGGTTTCCTTAACGCGATATCCGTATGCTGCAAGATCAATCCTCGTTTTTACTCCCTTTCGGCAGATAAAAACAAGCAGGGATTCTTTTTTAGATTCGCGCAGATAGACAATGTAATCGTCTTCAACTGCCACCCACCGTAAACCACCATGAATAAGCGAATCACGATTCCTGCGTAGGTTTACTAGTTTTTTAACCTCGCCGAGAAATTCATGATCCCACTCTGATCTATTCTCCCAATTGATCGTTCTCCGAGAATCTTCGCCCCACGCCCCTTCGAGGCCAATCTCATCACCTGCAAAAATCGAAGGAACACCGGGATAAGTAAGCATCATCGCCATTGCAGAAAGGTGAAGCGCTTTGTCTGCAAGGACGACCGTGCGCATACGTGCAGTGTCATGGGAATCAAGTAAGACCATGCTTGCAACTAATGATCGCCATGGAATTGCCGAGTTGAATTGCATCATGCTCTCCACTAACTGGCGCCCATTTATTTTTGGCATTTGGAAAGGTAGACCCTGAAAGCCTCCGCCAATTGTTGAGTTTTTGTTCACCCAGTTCCATACCGGGCGCATAAATCCTTGATAATTCATCGCGCCATGCCACCCTAAACCATTTAAATCACTGGCTACAAAATCACCATTCTCTGCAACGAGCCACGCATCGGGCTTTACCTCATCCATCGCTTTACGAATACCGTGCATAACCTCATCATGTAGATCATCGGCTCCAAGGCGACCAGTCATGTTCCCAACATCTATTCGCCAACCTGCCATGCCAAATTTAGGTGATAACCATTTCTTAACAATCGAATCTTTACCTGCATACATTGCATTACGAAGAGCCTGCGAATTAAAGTTCAGTTTGGGGAGCGAGGCTAAATCCCACCACCCGACATAACCATGCTTGACTGATTTATCCCAATAAAAGTAGCCGCGCTCCTTTGATTTCTTATCTGCGATTGCTGTAGCTAGCCATGAATGGCCTGCCCCACAGTGGTTCGATGTTAAATCACCAAGTAAGCGGATTTTACGTTTAGAGGCAGCTGCCACCAAACTGAACAGCGCTTTGTTGCCTCCAAGAATTGGATCAACTTCATCAAAACTGCTTGCGTCGTAGCGATGGTTGGAGCGTGCAGGGAAAAACGGAGTGAAATAGATTCCATTTACACCTAGCTCGCTCACATAATCTAAGTGTTGTTCGACGCCCATTAAATCTCCACCGTAAAGCTCGCGCCCTGTGTACTTGCTGCGTCCACTAGGCGGTTCATTCCAGTCTCGCGGATATGCCCAGTCGGGGGTTTCATGCTTCTGGCCAGATTTAGCGAATCGGTCAGGAAATATTTGGTAGAAAACCGAGGACTTTATCCATTCAGGATAGGACGGTAGCGCGACTATTTGAAAATCATTATTGGAGTGGACATCATAATCAAAGACTCCTGCGGCATTTAGCCACTCATATTTTCCATCATCAACAAAGACAAAGCGATAACTTGTAGAGAGATTCTTTATTGATACTTTTGCAGACCACCAGCTCTCTACTTCACCTTTGTGTGCTTGCTTCAAATCAAAGCTACGTGGTTCACCATCGTGATACAAGCGTACAAATGCCCTTGCGAATGTATATGTATTTGGAATGCGCACTTTGAGCGTTACATTCTCGCCGATTGAAGGCGCTTCATTGCTGACATAAAGCTCACTGCCATCATGATGTGGGAATAGTGAATTTTTCACTGTTGATTTCATAGACATCTCCCTTCGAATTCGTAGCTACTGCCTTAATCTCGATACTTGGCCCAGAATTCTCTTGTGGATTAAGGAAGAGCTTATAAGGTGCACTCGTATCGACACCCTGTGAGACCCACTGGGCGGTGCTTGGGGATTTCACAAAAAACTCAACTGATAGAAGATCTTGAGAAGTCAATTGTGATGTTGCCTGGAAGTAGCCTGTCATATCATCCACTGTCACCGAAATCTTTCCAGTTTTTACTTTCACTGTGTCGATGAGATTGTTTGCTTTGAACACCACGGTTGAGAGCGCTGGAACCGAGAATTTCAATGTAGTTCCAACGCTTCGATAGGCGCTCTCTCCCATAAGCATTCGCCAACCTCCAGTAGAAGTTGCGGTGTTGACTGCGATGCTTACGGGCTTGATTCCGTTATTAAATGCTACGACGTATTCTCGGTTTTCGGCCGGGTCTTTCTTGGAAACGACAAAGACCGATCCCTTTGCTAATCGAGTTTGCATGGTCGCATTCGCCAGAGCTGGATTTGTTTTTCGCAGAGCGCCCAGCATGGTTAGGTACTTCGTCAGCGGATTTGTTTTTGCAAGGGTAAAAGAGTTGCCTTTGCCTACAGGCTTTCCACCTACACGGAGCTCATTTTTCCAGAATGGAATCTGCGTTGCAAACATATCTTGACGTGCCATTTGGTCATTTCCGCCATTAGTTCCAGTCATTCCTACTTCATCACCGTAGTAAACAGTTGGAATTCCTCTTGAAAAGTACATTAGAGCGTGCGCAAGTTTATCGCGGGCCAATAACTCTGAAGGGGTTTGTATCTTCATCGTATTGAGGATGAAGCCGACGCGCCCCATATCGTGATTTCCTAAGAATGTAACGAGGTTACCCGCGCTCGATGTTGGGCTCGTGTAATAGTCATCGGTAAGAAAGAAATTACCCAGGCTAGCTGCATCGCTTATTCCCGAGGCGAAATCAGTGACATTCGTTTGAAAAGGAAAATCAAGGACGGATTGAATTTTGTTCTCGCGAACATAGGTCATGAGGCCAAAGGCAGTAGGGTTTGTAACCTCACCAAAGATTGTGAAGTTAGAGATTCCAGCTTTCTTTGCTTTTTGCAGGATCAATGGCTGCCAGTTCTTAAAGAACTCAGTATCAACATGTTTTGCAGTATCCACCCGAAAACCTGAGAAACCGTAGTTCTTTATCCACTGTCCATAAACATCTGCCCAACCGTTATACACCACTGGTTTTTCAGTAGCTAAGTCATCAAGCCCATAAAAATCGCCAAGCGTTGTGCAATCACCATCTCCCCAACATTTGCCCATGTCACCAACATTATGATAATTATTTACATCATTGAGCCAACTTGGATTTTTGAGTTTGGCCCAGTTGCTTGGAATATAGGCTTGAGTTCCGTTGTACTGAATGATATCGGCGGTATGGTTTGTAACGATATCTAAAATCAATTTCAATTTAAGCTTTTTAGCACAGGCCGAAAAGGCGACTAGATCTGCATTTGTCCCCAAATGTGGATCCACGTTGAGAAAATCAACTCCCCAATATCCGTGGTAGCCCGCCGACACAACAGTAGGGGTTGCCTGTCGAACTAATGGAGTCACCCAGACTGCAGTAAAGCCCATCGCCTTTATCCGAGCTAAACCCTCATCACCAGCTGCGCATGTACCCGTTAAGCCTTTGAGATCTCCACCGTGATAGAAGGCGGTATCAGTTGGATCAAAGCCAGCGATTTTATCGTTTGCTGTGTTGCCATCTTTATAGCGATCGGGCATTACAAAATAAATCAAATCATTAGTGAGTCCGACATGAGCACTCACTGAAGGAGTTGGTGCGGCAAATGAGAGAGTTGTCGCGCAGAGAAAGAGAGCGATTAGTAAAGCCAGCGCTGACTTTCTTTTTATCATCCCTTAACAGATCCAGCAGTTAGGCCATTTACGATGAAGCGCTGAAGCGATAGGAAGATAATGACGATCGGGATAGAGGCCAAGATCGATCCAGCGGCGAAAGGTCCCCAGTTAGAGGCATACTGCCCACCGATAAACTGTTGAAGTCCTACAGCAATAGTTCTTCCATTCATCTCAACAAGGAATAACCTGGCCAAAATAAACTCATTAAACGTTCCGATGAAACTTAAGAGGCAGACCACCGCTAAGACTGGCGTTGCTAGTGGAAGGAAGATTAGCCAGTAGGTCTGGACCGGGCTTGCACCATCGATCTTGGCCGCTTCATCTAGTTCAACTGGAATCGAGTCCACGAAGCCCTTCAATAGCCAGATGTTGACTCCCATTGAGCCGCCCAGATAGACAAGAATCAAACCGCCTTGACTGCCTAAACCGATGTTAGGCGCGAAGGTATAGACCCGCTCCATGATGACGTAAACCGCTGAGATTGCTAAGACTGCGGGAAACATTTGTACTAAAAGTAAGAGTCGAATTCCAAGTTTCTTGCCTTTGAACTTCAAGCGGCTGAATGCAAAAGCTGATGCTGCACCAATAAATACCGAACTAAGCGCGACCGTTGATGCGATGACAAGTGAGTTCTTAAACCAGAGTACATAAGGCGTTTTTGGTGAATGGAATAGAAAGCGAAAGTTATCCAAGGAAACCTCATGGGGAATGAAGGATCCAACTTGCAAACTTCCGCTTGTTTTAAGGGAGGAGAGAATGACCAAATAGAGTGGGAAAAGTGAAAAAAGGCAGGTAGCGATTGCAATGCTATGTCGCCAGAGATTCTCTCTCACCCATTTGTTCATCCGAAACTCTCCATTACCTTAGATCGGCGCAAGCCGTACATTGAAATCGAAGCGACAATTAGGAAAATAATTACGGAAATTGCGCTGGCCAAACCAAAGTCTTGGAAGTTAGTACCGAAGGCGATCTTGTATGTGTAGCTAATCAAAATATCGGTGGCACCTGCAATCTCTCCGTTAAGAGTCTGCGTTGGACCGCCGCCCGTTAGCAGATAGATTAAATTGAAGTTGTTAAAATTGAAAGCGAAAGAGGCGATAAGAAGCGGCGAAAGAATCTGTAAAAGGAGAGGGAGAGTGATTTTCCTAAATACCTGGCGAGGGTTGGCGCCATCAATAGCGGCAGCTTCCAATAGTTCGTTTGGAATTGCCTGCAAAGATCCAGAGCAGATGAGGTAGAAATATGGAAAGCCAAGCCAAAGGTTAACAAGTAAGACAATTGATCTGGCAAGGCTGGGATTCTGTAGCCAGTGAATATTGGTATGCAAGATGCTATTTACCGCTCCAAAGTCAGAGTCAAACATGCCTGCCCAAATCAAGATACTCATAACACTCGGCATCGCATAGGGAAGAATTAGAATGGAGCGATAGATTCTTCGCCCTCTTATTGGGCGATTAAGTGACATGGCTAGAATTAATCCAAGAGCAAAAGTGCTCAGTACCGAGAATAAAGCGAAGAAGAAGGTCCAGAGAAAGACTCTAATTAATGGGGTTCTAACTTTTTGATCGGTTACGAGCCTGCTGTAGTTTTCAAACCAGATTGGTGCACGCCAGCCAGGACTTAGCAAAACAGTTGGATCGCCAACTTTGGCAAAGTTTCCACGGTGGTTATCTACATAGGTCGCACCTGTAAATATATTGGTCAATACGCCGGTCTTAGCCGAGTACGTCAACTCCTGCCTAAAAACACCTCCGGCGTTCTGACTTTCAATGGCAATGTAATAGTCGCCCTCATATTTATATCTGATCTTTGAATAGGCATCGTTTGCTGCAAGTGCATCGGCAGACATCGCATTGAAATTTGGAGCCTTTATCGCCACGCCATATTCATTGAAAGTCGCAGAGGCTGCAGGCACATCGACTCTCTGCGTTGGAGTTGAAACAAAATACTTATTGTTAGCTATATCTGAAACTAGAATTGCAAATTCATTCGATGAGTTGCGTCCCACCGTAATATCAAAGGTGGTTCCTTGGGCATCAGGTTGCGCACCGAGACTAATCACCTGTTCAAGAGCTGTTGCTTTATCGATGTAATTTCCAGTCTGGTATTTAAATCCAGACATTTGCACCGTAAAGAATATTGGCGCAATTACAAAAGCTATAAAAAAGAGAATTCCTGGCAAGAAGAATTTAAATGGAACTGAAATGCTCGTCAGATAGACAATATTTAGCGCAAGGGCGGCGACCAAAATAAAGCCGCCAATTACATACTGCTTTTGCGCGAAGGCACTCTCCGTCAAAAGTGCCAAAATAGCGGTGGTGAAGCCAAGAAAGACTATCTTGGCAATTAGGGCAAATTTACCCCGCATCAATCCACTCACGTCTATATACCGTTCTCTCTCATATATAACACTGACTAATGAAATAGGTGACGTGGGTGAGAATTTGACTCACCCACGTCACCTACTATTCACAAACTACTGACGTTAAGCAATCCCTTTTATAGGAGTGATTGTGCGGCAGTTACATTTGCTCGCCAAATTGCGGCGAGCTTGCGTGCCTCAACAGTGGCATCTTTTCCATTGATCAAGGTCTGTGTCCAGTAATCACTACTTGAATCCCAGTAGTTTGATCCGCCAGCCTTGTTATCCAAGATGGCTCCAATCTGTGGAATTCCAGCCTGTGATGCTGCCACTCCGAAGCCCTTTTGAGCATCGCTGACAGTTGGATCTGCCTGAGCGCCCTTAGCTGCAGGTGGTCGTCCTTCGATCTTCTCGTAGGCAACCTGTCCGGCCGTTGATGCGAAGAAGTTAACTAGAAGTGACTTCGCTCCAACTGCTACGCCGTGCTTGTCGGCAAAAGAGGTAAGGAAAGCTCCGCTTACGCTACCAAACATGTGGCCATAGCCACCCTTGACGCTTGGAACTGGCTGCAAGTTCATTGCAAATCCCTTGTCAACATAGGTCTTCCACTCCCAGTTACCGATGATGGAGTAAGGAACTTTGCCTGAGTAGAAATCATCATTACATGTTGTATTTGATGAGGCCCAGAAACCATTGCTCTTGCCGGTAGCTGGATCGATTAAATACTTCTTCATGTTAGTTCCGAATGTAGTTGGGTTGAATCCACGAGCAGTATCAACCTTGCCACGGCCCGTCATTAAGTATGGATCGGCACCTAGGGCTGAGAAGACTGAAAGTGCTCCCCATGACATTCCGCCACCAGTTACGCAGAGACCATTCTTAAGGCTCAACTTAGTTTTGTTTGCCTTATAGAAATCAACCATGTCACCAAATGACTTTGGAGCAGTGGTTACAAGCTTGGTGTTATAAATCATTCCTACGTTGTTGATGTCAAGAGGAACTCCATAAAGCTTTCCTGCATATGTAAGATCATAAAGTTGGCTTGATGTAAACTGAGCCTTCTGTGATGCAGTCAATGTAACTGGAGCAAGCTTTCCGCTCTTTGCAGAAGCTACTACCCAGTCATTTCCACCAACGAAAATATCTGGACCGGTTGTACCGGTTGCCTTATCAAGTGCTGCACCCAAAGCTGAATAGCTTGAGAAAGTTACGATCTTGATGGTGTAACCGGGAACCCAGTCACCCTTTGCTGCGATTACCTTAGTTAAGTTTGGCCCACGAGTTTCATCTGCCCACACTACGATTTCTGTGGTTGCACTTGCTGTTGGTACAACAAGTGTTGAAACTGCGAGCGCGGCTGCTGCTATTACGCCAGCAAAACCAAAACGCTTTGAAATCATGAATATCCTCCATGGATGGATTACACGCACACGAGGGTATGCGTTAGTAAGGCCATTTCACACGCCCAGAGGGAGGGAAGCAAATCAAAAGGCTGCTTTTAGCACTCAAATCTGCCTGATTTACTAGATTGTTATAAAGGCCCGCCCTTGCATAAAGGGCTTGCAGTCCTTTACTTGTGGAGCTGTTCGACCGTTGAATCCCAGCCGGTGACCGACTCGGCGGCGCGAGGTGCCTTGCCAATGTATCTAGCCGAAGGGCGAATTAAGCGACCTGTGCGCTTTTGCTCAAGAATATGCGCAGACCAACCCGCGGTACGTGCAGCGGTAAACATCGACGTAAATAGATGCGACGGAACCTCTGCAAAATCCAAGATAATCGCTGCCCAGAACTCAACATTTGTTTCAAGAACGCGATCTGGTTGACGCTCGCGTAGCTCTTTCAATGCAGCTTGCTCTAGCGCTTCAGCAACTGCATAGCGCGGAGCATTTAATTCTTTTGCAGTACGGCGAAGTGTACGTGCGCGTGGATCTTCGGCACGATAAACACGGTGACCAAATCCCATCAAGCGCTCTTTGCGATCGAGCAAACCTTTTACATATGCAGTTGCATCTCCAGATTTTTCAACTTCGTCGATCATATGCAAGACACGTGATGGCGCACCTCCATGAAGTGGACCAGACATCGCACCAATTGCACCAGAAAGAGCTGCTGCAACATCGGCGCCCGTTGATGCAATCACGCGAGCGGTAAATGTTGAGGCGTTCATTCCATGTTCGGCGGCAGATACAAAATAGGCATCGATTGCACGCACGTGAAGTGGATCTGGCTCTCCGCGCCAACGGATCATCATGCGCTCTACAACGGTATGTGCCTTATCGATTTCCGACTCTGGAACTGGTGGTGCGGTTACTCCACGAGCAGCTTGTGACAAATATGAAAGAACCATTACTGATGCGCGTGCAAGATTGCTACGCGCTTCGGCATCATCAATATCTAGAAGCGGCTTAAATCCCCAAGCCGGTGCCAGCATTGAAATTGCTGCTTGAACATCGACGCGAACATCGCCTGAATGGACCGGCAATGGAAATTTCTCTGCATTTGGAAGTCCTGGATTGAACTCATCATCGACTAGTAAGCCCCATACATTTCCAAAAGAAACGCGACCGACCAACTCATCGATATCAACGCCACGATAGCGAAGCGCACTTCCCTCTTTATCGGGCTCGGCGATCTCAGATTCAAAAGCAATGACACCTTCAAGACCAGGCTTAAAATCTTCAGACACTGTGAGCTCCTTTTATGGGTTTAACACTGCCCTAATTCTGCACCTAGCCAAGGGGTGCTCGCGACCATTGCACTAAGGGGATGCACTCTTGGAGAAAGTGAGGTTCGATACACCTATGAGTAATCAGAGTTTTAATCGGGATGAAATCAGAGCGATGCGCCTTTCATATGGCCAGGCCGGGATTGGCGAGTTAGATGCCGACCCATTTGTAAGCTTTGCCGATTGGTTGCGCCAAGCTCATGAGAACCCAATTATCGTCGAGGCAAATGCAATGGTGCTCTCGACCGTTGACTCTGAATTGAACATGAGCACACGTTCGGTTTTGCTGAAAGATATTTCGCAAGGCGGCTTTACGTTTTTTACCAACTACTCATCTCGCAAAGCCCATTCGATTGATGTGAATCCACAGGTAAGTGTTTTGTTTCCTTGGTATGCAATGGAGCGGCAGGTTTCAATTAGTGGATTGGCGCATAAAGTCAGTAGGGAAGAGTCACAGAGTTACTTTGCAACACGTCCTTGGGCATCTCAAATTGGAGCATGGGCAAGTCATCAATCTGCTCCTTTGGCATCTCGCGCCGAGCTCGATCAGAGGTTTGATGGTGCAGCCGAGAAGTGGCCAGCGGGCAGTGTTGTTCCATGTCCTGCCCATTGGGGCGGATTTCGTATTACACCGCTCTCAATTGAATTCTGGCAGGGACGATACTCACGAATGCATGATCGAGTTCGCTATGAGCGCGATAACTCCACCTCTGATTGGGTGATAGGTCGCTACTACCCGTAAACTCCACTAATGAGCGCAGAGATAATAATTCCGGCAGAGATCAAACCCGTTGACGGTCGATTTGGTTGCGGCCCATCAAAGATTCGCCCAGAGGCTTTAGCGGCACTCTCGGCATCAAGTAATTTAATTCTTGGAACTTCTCATCGACAAAAGCCTGTGAAGAATGTTGTTAAGCGAGTACGCGATGGACTGCACTCTCTTTTTAATCTACCTGACGGCTATGAAGTAATCCTTGGTAACGGGGGATCTACTGCATTTTGGGATATTGCGACCCTTGGCTTAATCCAAGAGCGCTCACAGCACTTAGTTTTCGGAGAGTTCTCCTCCAAATTCGCCTCCGCGGCTAAAGAGGCTCCATTCTTAGGTGAGCCAACGGTCATTAAATCTGAGCCTGGAACACATCCTTTAGCGGTCACTGAGCCTGGAATAGATGTCTACGCATTAACACACAATGAAACTAGTACGGGTGTATCTATGCCAATTCTGCGACCTGCCGGCTCTGAAGGTGCACTCGTTGTTGTAGATGCAACAAGTGGCGCAGGAGGATTGCTCGTAGATCCGCGGGAGTTTGATACGTACTACTTTGCGCCTCAGAAATCCTTTGCCTCTGATGGAGGGCTCTGGATTGCAATCATGAGTCCTGCGGCGATTGCGCGAGTGGAGAGCATTAAAGCAAGTGGTCGTTGGATTCCAGCCTTCTTTGACTTAAGTATTGCAATTGAAAACTCTCGGCTTGATCAGACGTATAACACTCCAGCGGTTACAACATTGATGTTACTTGCCGAGCAAATTGAGTGGATGAACGCTGGCGGTGGACTTTCATTTGCTGCAGGCAGAAGTGCTCAATCATCAAACACTTTATACTCATGGGCCGAGAAAACAAGTTATACAACGCCATTTGTAATAGATCCTGCAATGCGTTCTAAAGTTGTTGGAACTATTAACTTCGATGATGCTATCGATGCCACAAAGATAGCTGCGGCACTGCGAGTAAATGGAATTGTAGATACCGAGCCTTATCGCAAACTTGGAAAGAATCAACTTCGAATTGGAATGTTCCCAGCAGTTAATCCAAGTGATGTTGAGGCACTCACACAATGCATTGAATTCGTTGTAGCGGCGCTTTAATTCATGCCAAAGAGTTTTCGTCGCAACCGAACGTTCTGGGTTGTTGCCATACAGACTGCGATAGTTAACTTCTATCTCGGTGGTTTTGGGTCGGCACAATCTCTCTTGCGTGCCGATCAAGGAACTTCGTTAACAGTTGCAGGACTCCACGGCACAGCAATGGGAGTGGCAGCAATCCTTGCTGGTTATGCCAACCCGCATATCGCCCATCGTTTCGGGCGCGTACGTGCGGGCTGGATTGGACTCACGATTTTTTCTGCCGGTCTAACTCTCTTTGTTGTCTCACCACCTGTGTTTTTGACTTTACCAGCTACATTTATTACCGGCGTAGGAACTTCAATTGTCATTAATACAATGTTGACTTCACTGTCCCATCACTATGGCAAAGCTGCAGAGGTCGCAATTCCGCAAGCCAATGCAATCTCTTCAGTTGGCTTTGTTTCAGGAACCGCGCTCATCGGCACTATCGCAATCTTCTTTCCCCACTTATGGCGTGTTGGACTGTTGCTAGCTTTGCCCGTTGCAATCGCCGTATTTGTTTTCGGTCGCAATAAAGATGTTGATGAACATGTCCCAGATATTGAAGGACCGCAGGGCGGAAAGCTCTCTGGAGTTTTCTGGATCTCCTGGATCGGTTTTGTTGCGTGCATTTCGAGTGAGTTTGCCGTTTCTTTCTGGGCTGCAGCTCTACTGAAAGAGCGCGTTGGTTCAACCGCAGCGATTTCAACGGTAGCTATCGTTGCCCTCGGAACTGGCATGGCAATTGGCCGTTGGTACACGGCAGTTGTTTTGAAGAGCTTTAAATTGGATACACAACTTCTGACAGTGATTGCAGTTCAATTCTTAGGCTTTGCCGCTTTTTGGCTTTCTCACTCAATGCTCATCAGCTTAATCTCGTTATTTATTATCGGTGTGGGTGTCTCGATTCAGTTTGCCCTTGCCTCAATTCGACTGATCGCCTTTAGTGACGGGCGTCCCGATCTTGCAATCGGGCGAACTTCATTGGGTGCTGGTATCGCTATCGCTGCCGCGCCATTCCTTCTAGGCGTGCTTGGTGATAGTTTTGGAATATCTCGTGCATATATTATGGTGCCGATTTTAATTCTAATTGCCTTTGCTATTGTAAAATTCGTTCCATCGCACGCTATGAAAAGTTGAGGCTATGAACTACAAAACGCGCAGAACTATCACGTTGATAGCACTTTTTGGATTAGTTATTCTGATTGCCCTGAGCGGGCTTTAGGACTGCATTCACACTTACATCGACAGGAACTTCAAGTCGATGGCGGTATTTAAGCCAAATAATTAACGTCGCGAACAACGTAATAGATCCACATCCGGCGATAGTTGCGCGGATGCCGATGATCTCCGAGAGTACCCCGATTAAAGGTGAGCCAACGGGAGTTCCTCCCATGAAGATAAATAGGTAGATCCCCATGACGCGTCCGCGAATAACTGGGTCGGTGTTTACCTGCACGATTGAGTTCGCCATAATCATCGTTGTTAAGGCGGAAACTCCGCAGATAGGTAGAAAGAGAGCGTAAGCCGTGTAATTAGGCATTCCTGAAAGGATTATGACGGCGGTCGAAAAAATCGCTCCAGCTAAAATAACAAAGCGGGTTTGCCGGAAGCGCTCTAACCGAGCCGAAGCGATAGCACCCGAGAATGATCCGATTGCAACGTAAGTGCCTAATAAACCAAACGAAGCAGGACCCTTACCGAACTCCTTTGTAGCCATCAGAGCGTTGAAGACTTGAAAATTTAAACCAAAGGTTCCAAGGAAGAAAACCATGAGCATGACCACATAAATATCTGGTCGTTTTAGCGTATAGCGCAGGCCCTCTCTAACACTGGTCTTACTCGGTGAACGCTCTTGATGGAAAAACTCTTGCTCTCTTAAATTGAGCATTGCAATGATTGCAAATATGTATGAAAAACCATTAACTAGAAACGATGGCCCAGTTCCAAAGGCTGCGACAAGCCCACCTGAGATAGCGGGCCCAATTAAGCGGCCAGCGTTAAAATTAGCTGAATTAAGGCTCACAGCATTTGGTAAATCATCATTGCCCACGATCTCAGCGGCAAATGCCTGCCGAACTGGAGCATCGATCGCAGTTGATATTCCGAGGACTCCTGCAAGTGCAAAGACGTGCCATAAAGCGATGTGATGCGACATCACTAACGTTCCCAAAGTGATTGCAGCAAACGCTCCGAGAATGTTGGTAGCGATGAGAAGTTTACGTTTATCGAAGCGATCGGCCAAAGCCCCACCATGAAGTGAAAAGAATAAGACAGGTGTGAATTGAATCGCCGTTACAAGTCCTAAGTAGGTGCCGCTGTGTGTAAGTTCCAGAACAAGCCAATCCTGTGCAACTCGTTGAGCCCAACTACCAACATTTGAAATTGTGGTCGCAGGAAAGAGAATTCGGTAATTTCGGTGACGAAATGAACGCCAATTACCATCGGCTTTTATGGAGATTCGCATTACTCTTCTCTCATGGAATCAAATATACGTTCAGTCGTAACACTAGTAGCAATTGGAACGATCTGCTGGTTAGTCGCTGGCGTAGTTGCACTTGCCATGAATGCCGACGCAAAGATTATTTGGACGTGCATCTTTGGAGCTATTTTTGGTGTGCTTGGAATTCGATACTCAATTCGTCGCGCACGACGTAGTGGTATTTAAGCCTCTAGTTGTGAGGCAATTCCGCGCAGAACTCGACCCAAACGCTCGGCCTCAGGTCCTGCTGGGTGACGTCCGTGACGTAGCCCATTTCCAACTCGATCTAAAATCTTAATTGTGTCCTCAATCATTGCAGCTAAATCATCTGGATTAACTCGAGAGTTTTCAGCTAGCGATGGAGGCGCATCGACGATATGAACTGACATCGCCTGAGGTCCTTTGCGACTATCGGCGACACTGAACTCCAGTTTGGTTCCAGGCTTCACGGTTGTGATGCCTTCAGGAAGAGATGAAGCAGCTAGATAAACATCTTCGCCCTCATCGTTTGCGATAAAGCCAAAACCTTTTTCTAATGAGAACCATTTAACGCGGCCTGTAGGCATGGGGATGACTCCTTAAGGTTTTTAAAGTTCATGTGTAGCCGCCGGTTGCGGTCAGGTGATTAGTTTAACAGAGGTGCTGCGAAGGTCGCTTCAGAGTGCGCACCGCAGCCATGATCGACCGAAACTACGCGTGCATCTTCTGGTGAAATCGCATTCGCACACACGCCGAAAGTTGAGCGTAGTGAGCCGGCAATTTGAATGAAGAAACCGCATGAATGACATGGCTTGGGAGCAGATTCGGCCATTGGGGATTTTGGACCACGATCTCCTTCATACCAACGCTTGGCAGCCTGATCGCGACCTTCGATAGACATCACGCGCGCACGACCGAAACCAAGCTCTATCGCCATCGCAGTATCTAAATCTTCATCGGCAGGTAGTGCTTCTGCACCTGTTACTAAACGTGTGTCATCTAGTGAACTTGGAACGATGTCACCAACGCCGACGTCGCCAGGCTGAATACGATCGCGATATGGAATCCAGTCTGGAGCGATAAGAGCATCTGGGCCTGGAAGAACTACTACATCGCAAATTGTTGGCTGCGCATCGGCATCAACTTTTGCAACGGTAACGCACCAGCGCCAACCTTTATATCCTGCTAACTTGGCTTCAAATAAATATGTAGCAACACGATCTTCATCATCGAACTCAACTGAAACAAAACTTCCTATCTCAGATGCGCCGTGAAGTTCATCGATTATTGCATTTCGGGCAAGGTCAGATGCATCAAATGGATTTTCTCCACTCGATCTCTCTTCTTTAGATGCTCTCTTGAGGAGCGACTTCTTTGCCATGAGATAAGGATAAAGCAGAACGCCGCCCCCCTGTTAATCGGGAGCGGCGTTCTGCACTACGACTGGGCTTTAGAAGTCCATATCTCCGCCACCTTGTGGCATCGGTGCTGGATTCTTTTCTGGCTTGTCTGCGATCACGGCTTCAGTTGTGATGAAGAGAGCTGCAATCGATGCCGCATTCTGAAGTGCAGAGCGCGTGACCTTAGCTGGATCGATGATGCCAGCTTTAATCATGTCTACATACTCTCCAGTTGCAGCATTTAATCCCTGGCCTGAAGGTAAGTGACGGACCTTCTCAACTACAACTCCGCCTTCAAGTCCTGCATTAATCGCGATCTGTTTCAATGGAGCTTCGATTGCAAACTCAACAATCTTCGCACCAGTTGCTTCATCGCCAGTAAGTGATAACTTCTTAAATACTGCGGTGCCAGCTTGTAGAAGTGCAACGCCGCCGCCGGCGACGATTCCCTCTTCTACTGCAGCCTTTGCGTTGCGCACTGCATCTTCAATGCGGTGCTTGCGCTCTTTGAGTTCTACCTCTGTGGCAGCTCCTGCTTTGATAACAGCTACGCCACCAGCAAGCTTGGCAAGACGCTCCTGTAGCTTCTCGCGGTCATAATCTGAATCAGATTTTTCAATCTCTGAGCGAATCTGTGAGACGCGACCCTTAATGAGTGCGTCATCTCCAGCGCCTTCAACGATTGTTGTCTCGTCCTTGCTGATAACAACCTTGCGAGCGCGACCTAATAGTTCAAGTCCAGCTTGATCAAGCTTTAGACCAACTTCTTCAGAGATGACTGTTGCGCCTGTAAGGATTGCAATGTCTTGAAGCATCGCCTTACGACGATCTCCGAAGCCTGGTGCCTTAACAGCTGCTGAGCGGAAAGTTCCGCGAATCTTATTTACTACCAATGTTGCAAGGGCTTCGCCTTCAACATCTTCGGCAATGATTGCAAGAGGCTTGCCTGATTGCATAACTTTCTCAAGAACAGGTACCAAATCTTTGATATTTGCAATCTTGGAGTTAGCAATCAATACATATGCATCTTCTAGAACAACTTCCATACGATCTTGATCGGTAACGAAGTATGGGGAGATGTAGCCCTTGTCAAAACGCATTCCCTCGGTGAGCTCTAGCTCTAATCCGAAAGTATTTGACTCTTCGACGGTGATAACACCCTCTTTACCAACCTTGTCCATCGCCTCAGCGATCATCTCGCCGATAGTTGCATCTGCTGCAGAAATTGATGCAGTTGCTGCGATCTGTTCTTTCGAATCGACGCTCTTTGCCATAGACAAAAGTTCGGCAACGATTAGTTCAACGGCTTTTTCGATTCCGCGCTTAAGTGCCATTGGATTGGATCCAGCGGCAACGTTGCGAAGGCCTTCGCGAACTAAGGCTTGCGCCAAAACCGTTGCAGTTGTTGTTCCATCGCCTGCGACATCATCGGTCTTCTTGGCAACTTCTTTAACAAGCTCTGCGCCAATCTTCTCCCAAGGATCTTCTAAGTCGATCTCTTTTGCGATTGAGACGCCATCGTTTGTAATTGTTGGTGCGCCCCATTTTTTCTCAAGAACGACGTTACGTCCGCGGGGTCCAAGGGTTACTTTGACCGCATCGGCCAAGATATTCATTCCACGCTCTAGACCGCGACGGGCCTCTTCGTTAAAGGCAATCTGCTTTGCCATGAGTTGTGCTCACTTTCCTTGTAATTTAAGTGGGGGCTTTATCACTCGCACCCCGAGAGTGCTAACGCCAAATCTACGGGAGGTACTCCAAGGACGCAAAACGAGATGGGGTTAGCGGGCGATACGGGTCGACATGCGGGCCTCGCGCAGGCGGCGAAGGCGTTTTACCAGCATTGGGGCGGCCATTAGGGCATCGTCCCGGTCGATCAAATCATTGAGGAGTTGGTAGTAACGGGCTGCGGTTAGGTCAAAGAGCTCTTTAATCGCACTCTCTTTTGCTCCTGCATATCGCCACCAGCTGCCCTCAAAATCAAGGATGCGGCTCTCTAAATCACTTAACCCGCTCTTTAGTGTTGGCTCTTCTTGTGCAGACATGATGGCAATCGTATCGGGGCATGCGTAAAAGTGTGGGATTTACAGCCTGCTTAAAATCAACTCTATGTCGCTGACTTTTGTCCAAGGATTAACAATTGCAAATCTGAGTATCGCTTGACCATGGTGAGATGAGGGAGGAATAAATCCTACTTGATCGGCGAGTAATAAATCAGACCACTCTTGATAATCCTTTGCCACCCAACCTTTTCGAGTAAAGGCCACAATCGAAAGTTCTGGTTCACAGATAAGTTCAAGATTTGGATGCAATCGAACTAGTTCAGCGGCGGCTTGTGCAACTGAAATCGTGTGCTCCATTGCATCGGTATACGCATCGGTTCCATAAGCTGCTAGTGAAAACCAAAATGGCAGACCACGCGTGCGACGGGTTAATTGAATTGCGTAATCTGAAGGCGACCATGCTCCATCTTTTAACGTATCTAAATACGATGCGTGCTGTGAATGAACTGCTCGTGCAAGTTCGGGCTCACGATAGATAAGTGCGCAGGCATCATATGGCGCAAATAGCCACTTATGAGGGTCGACGATAAATGAATCTGCAGATTCGATTCCATCAAAATGCGAGCGCACTGACGGTGCACATAAAGCTGCGAGCCCATAGGCACCATCGACATGAAACCAAATATCACGATCGTGTGCAGCGGTGCTAAGCCCCTTTAGATCATCGATGATTCCTAAGTTGGTAGTTCCAGAAGTGGCGACAACTACAAAAACTCGTGTGGAAGTTGTCGCATGAAGTTCATCAATTGCTAAGGCAACGGCCTGGCCCATTAACTTCCCATTAGCGGCAACTGGCACTTTAAGTACGTCGACATCCATGACATTTGCGGCGGTAACAATCGAGGAGTGCGCCTCTTGGCTACACGCAATAACCCAACGCGTTGTATCGGGATACTTTTTACGGGCCTGTGCTCGGGCCACAACTAAAGCCGAGAGATTTCCAATAGTGCCGCCTTGAACAAAGACTCCACCTGCACTTTGTGGCATTCCAGCTATATCCGAAAGCCAGCGCAGCGCTTGGTTTTCGGCAAAGACTGCGCCGGCGCCCTCTTGCCATGAGCCGCCATATAGTGCGCTGGCACCCACAACTAAATCAAAAAGGTTTGCATACTCACTCGGCGCCGATGGAATAAATGCCAAGTTGCGTGGGTGGTCGGTTGAAATACATGCCTTAGCTAAAACGCTTGTGAAGACTTCTAACGCTTGTTTTCCACCTAAACCACGTGCAGTAATCGTATTTCCAACTTCGCTGTATAGATCTTGCGCACTTCGTGGTCCATCCAGTGGTGGATCATTTTTTAATCGGTCGAGACTGTACGCCAAGACCTCTTGGGCAAGGGCCTCAACTTCGGCCGTGAACTCATGCATCTTTGCCCGCCCTTTTAATAATATTTCGAAGCATAGTTGGGAAAACAAATAGATGGAATGGAGAAACGGCATACCAATAAAGCTGCCCACCTAAGCCACGCGGATTGAATGTTGCCTCTTGAACAATTTTTGTCTTTCCATCTTCTGACGTGACTGTGAACTCCAGCCATGCTTTACCAGGCAAAACCATCTCGGCATAAAGTTTTAATCTGTGGCCTTGCTCTAACTCTTCAACTCTCCAAAAATCTAAACTCTCTCCCACGCGTAAATAATCTGGATCACGACGTCCACGACGCAGACCCACGCCACCTACGAATCGATCTAAAACTCCACGACCCCACCAGAGAAAATCAGAGCCAAACCAACCATGCTCTCCACCGATGCCTTCAATCTGTCGCCAGATTTTCTCAACGCTAAGAGGTGTTGTGGCCTCTCTGCGATCACGTAAAACCGCTTCACCCGCCCACGATGGATCACCTTGAGCTTTCTGCCAAGGCGCCGTTGGAGAGGTTGCATCCGACCATCGGGTTTCAACTCGGCGATCGGTAATTGTAGATAGCGCCAAATTAATTGCAGTTGCAACGTCGGTTAAACCCTCTGGTGGTGGTGCAATCACAGCATCAATACTCTTTGCTGGATCTGCAACGACTTCACTTATGAGTGAACCAACAAGGGGTCTGGCAAGTGCGGTAGGTACTGGTGTTACTAAACCAATCCATAAACTAGAAAGACCCGGCGTTAAAACTGGGACCTTAATAATCCAACGCTTTTTCAGCCCTGATAGCTTTGCAAACTTTTGCATCATCTCGGCATAGGTCAGTACTTCAGGTCCACCGATATCAAAGACTCTGCCAACGGGTGTGGCTATTCTTGCGGCGCCAGATAAGTAATAGAGGACATCGCGGATCGCTATTGGATGAGTCCGATTCATTACCCATTTAGGTGTAGTCATTATTGGAAGCCGGTGCGTTAAATGTCGCAACATTTCAAAGCTAGCCGAACCAGAGCCGATAATAATTCCAGCCCTTAACTCCATGACTGGTACTGATGTACTGGCTAACTCCGCACCTGTGCGAGCGCGCGAGGCTAAGTGCTTACTAATATTTATATCGTTTGCAATTCCGCCCAAATAGACAATCTGTGATGCTCCAGCGGCCTCTGCAGCTTGCGCAAAATTGCGCGCCATCTCGGCCTCAATCTCATGAAAGTTAGGTCCTAAATTAATAGAGTGAAGTAAGTAATAAGCGGTATGGACTCCTGCTAACGCCGCATCCAAATCTCCTCGATTATCGGCACTGCCTTCACTAATCTCAACATCTGATGCCCAAGGCTGCCCCTTTACCTTATTGCGATCGCGCACGAGAATTCGGACATCGAATTTTTCATCAACTAAGGTGCGAACTAACCGGCCGCCTACGTAGCCTGATGCTCCTGTTACTAAAATCTTTCGTGGTGCGTTCATATCTGAGAGCCTAACTTAGGCACGCTACTCTTGCGCAATGCCAGAGTATGTAAACCTGCAGGGCCATAACCTCTATTCCTATGAGTGGGATAACGATGGTGAGGCCCTTGTTCTGCTACATGGCGGATTGAGCAAGACCTCAAGTTGGGACTACATCATGGTCCCGCCGCTTGAAGATGATTTCCATGTATTTGCATATGATCGCACCGCACATGGCTTTTCAGGGGATCAAGTTGGAAGTCTGCACTTTGATTTTCAAACTCGAGAAGCTATCGCATATCTAGAGGATGTAGTTAAAGAGCCGGCGCATTTAATCGGCTGGAGCGATGGCGGAATTATCGCGCTGATGGTTGCGATGCAACGCCCTGACCTGGTGAAATCAATCGTAGCCATCGGCGCTAACTATCATTTTAGTGGGGTTATGCAAGATTTCGGTGATGTTGTAATTTCACCGGAGGATCAAGCTGAGTACAACTTAATCTCTCCGGATGCTCCCTCTACTCTGCTTGAAAAATCTATTCGGATGCATGCAATCTGGAAAAGTGAACCTACGATGACTTTGCAAGAGATTGCAGAAATTCAATGCCCTGTGTTAGTTCTAGCTGGCGATGATGATGTCATTGATCATGCACACTCTGTTGCACTCTATGAAGCGTTGCCACTTGGACAGTTAGCGATTATTCCAGGTACTTCACACCTTGTTGTAAAAGAAAAACCTGATTTAATGAATGCAGTAATTCTTCAGTTCTTAGAGGATTTAAGCTACCCAATAACGCGAATGCCGGTGCGTAGAACTAGCAATCCACCGGAGTAATTTTTCCATTCGCAACATCATAAATTGCACCGCCAACTACTACCCCATCATTTAATAATGGATAGGCTCGCACACGATTAACATCGATTTTTAGCGCCTTAGTTTGATCTGACACAGTTCGAAACTCGAGGCTGCGAGTATCAACGCCGTGCTCTTGTTGTATTAAGGCGTGAATGTCGGCCTCTTCACCCATCGCCATGCGGCAGTTCGTATGCGGCATAATTAAAATTCTTTTTACGCCAAGCAGATATGTTGCAAGAACTAATGTTCGTAAAACATCCTCGGTTACTCGAGCGCCGGCATTACGTAAAATCTTGGCATCACCCGATCGCATTCCGACTACCGATAAGGGATTTATCCGTGAATCCATACATGTGACGATTGCAAGACCTTGTTGGGCAACGCCAGTTAGTTCTGAGTATTTAAAACTCTTTATGTACTCAGCATTTGCCGCCAATGCATCGGCAAACTCTTCATGTGGAAAGTTAGGCATGGGCTTCCCCTTCAACTAAAACTACGAGCCCCCCGTCAGGATTGAACTGACGACCTGCGCATTACAAGTGCGCTGCTCTACCACTGAGCTAGAGAGGCCTACGTGCGAACACGTATCGATCTTTCGACCAGCGGTAATTATGGCAGTGAGTTGCAAAAACTTGAAATCGAGATGCTTAGCCAAGGCAGAGAGTAGGTTGGGGCCGTGAGATTAGGCGTATTGGATGTGGGATCTAACACGATCCACCTGCAAGTAATGGATGCTCATACGGGAGCCCGACCATCGCCGACCACCAATTATAAAGTCGAACTTAGGCTGACTCAATATCTCAATAAGTCAGGGACGATTTCGGCCGAAGGCATCAAACTGCTCCACGAAGCAATTGCCGCCGCCGTGGCGCATGCTCAAGAAAATAACACTGATGAGATTTTAGCTTTTGCAACATCTGCCGTTAGAGATGCTAAAAATGGCCCAAGCATTATCCAGGAGATTAATGAGCGCCATGAAATTGATTTACAGATTCTTACTGGCGATGAAGAGGCCCGCATGACATTTCTTGCAGTGCGGCGTTGGTTTGGGTGGTCTGCCGGAAAATTACTGATGCTCGACATTGGTGGAGGTTCATTGGAGATCGCATCTGGAATAGATGAGGGGCCGGAGGCAACTCTTTCTTTACCTTTGGGCGCTGCCAGGCTAACTCGAGATTTTTTGAGCGGTGATCCTTACAATTCAAAGGATGTGAAATTCTTACAGAGCTATGTTGTTAACAACCTTGAGGAAAAACTGCCAGCAATTCTGCGCTCACACGATGCGAATCACTTTGTAGCTACCAGTAAAACATTTCGAACTTTAGCTCGACTCTCTGGACACTGGTTTAATGACAATCCAAAGTATTTAGATGTTGCCAACCTCCAAGCAATGACCTCGAAACTTGCAGGTATGAGCGACAAAGCAAGGGCTGAGCTGCCAGGTGTTTCCCCAAGCCGAGCCCAACAAATCGTCGCTGGTGCAATTGTTGCCCACTCTGTAATGGATGTCTTAGATATCGATCGTGTTGAAATCTGTCCATGGGCATTACGTGAGGGTGTTGTATTACGACGCCTTGATTGGCTGCAGAGTTAATCTAGGTATTTGGTGCACTAACCCAGTCAACTGCAATGATTTCACCATCGCGGTGGTGAAGCACCCAAGCCTCTGCCGGCTTTAAATCTAAACCCAACTCTTTAAAGCTCTTCTTGCCAATAAGTTTCTTTAATAACTTCGGAAGTATCGGGTTATGACTACAAATAATTGCACCCTGGCCTCTATTCATGAGGTCCTGTGCGTAATCCAGTGCCGCCTCTTTATCTTTTGCAAATCTATACTCACTCAAATCCGTTGAGAAAATTGGATGCATATTCAAAGAACGCGCCATTGGTTCGATAGTTTCTATACAACGCATTGCATCAGAGGAGTGAATAACCTCGATGGCAAATGGTAAGTACGTTGATAAAAGACGTTTCGCCTGAATCTGACCTACGTTAGCTAACGGGCGATCCCCATCATCGCCATCCCAGTCTTCACGCTTGACCGCCTTAGCGTGGCGAAGCAGAACTAAAGGCGTAGTCCCAGTTCCAAACTCAGAAAAGAAATCAACGATAGATCGATCATCATCTAACGTTAATTTTTTACGCGCATCTGAAGTAGAGAGCCACAAAATCTGATCGACTTCCTGGGGATTTGGCTTTCCAGTGGCTTCACCAACTGCTTGTGCAGACCAGTATTTAACTAGCTTGGTAACCCCATCAACAATATATGTCGCGTGGCCAATTTCAGGTCCAAAGACTGCTGAGTAACCTGTCTCTTCCATGACCTCGCGATGTGCGCAACCAATCATGGTCTCGTTAGGGTCTAGCTTGCCTTTAGGTAGCGACCAATCGTCGTAACGAGGTCGATGTATTAAGGCGATCTCTACCTTCTTGTTCTCACCAATACGCCACAAAACAGCTCCCGCTGCATAAATAACTGGGTTTTCAGTGCTCATCGCCTACCTGCCCTTTGCATAATGCTTAATCATTGTTGCATGGACATCACGAAGCGGTTTGCCCTGATCATCGCAGTTCTTTCGAAGCCATTCGGTACCGTTTAACTGCCAGCTCGAAGTTTCATCAGATAGACCTAAATCTAAAATAGCTTGCAATCTTTGGTGATGCTCTTTCCTGTCAACGCGAACTAAACTCTCAACTCGACGATCTAAATTGCGGCCCATTAAATCTGCACTGCCAATCCAATATTGACTGTCCCCACCATTGATGAAATGAAAGATGCGTGAATGCTCCAAAAAGCGACCTAAAACTGACTTAACTGTAATATTTTCTGAAACTCCTGGAATCCCAGGCTGAACAGCACAAATACCACGAATTAAAAGTTCTACTTTTACACCGGCAGTAGATGCTTCATACATTTTGGCAACAAAGCTCTCGTCTAAAATTGAGTTGAGTTTAAATTGAATACCGGCGGGTTTACCGGCTTTTGCATTCTCGATTTCACGATCAATGCGCTCGATGATTCCAGAGCGTAGAGTTCTAGGTGCAACAAGTAATCGTGAATATGTTGATTGCGGTGCAAAACCAGAGAGCTGATTAAAGAGTTTAGTTAAATCCTCAGTGAGCTCGATATCGGTGCTGAGGATACCTAAGTCCTCATACATGCGTGCCGTCTTTGGATTGTAATTTCCCGTTCCAATATGACAGTAACGTCGCAGGCCCTGCTGTTCGTCACGAATTACAAGGGAGAGTTTTGCATGAGTTTTCAAGCCCATTAATCCATAGACAACGTGCACGCCAGCGGCCTCTAGTTTTCTCGCCCAACGTACATTTGCCTGTTCATCAAATCGAGCACGAATCTCTATTACCGCTAATACCTGTTTACCTGCTTCAGCCGCTTCGATGAGCGCTTCGATGATGGGTGAGTCGCCAGAGGTCCTATAGAGCGTCTGCTTTATGGCAAGTACATGCGGGTCTTGAGCGGCACTTTGCAAGAAGTGAACTACCGATGAAGTGAAGGATTCATAGGGGTGGTGGAGCAGAATCTCGCCTTGGCGAATTGCGGCAAAAAATAGGTCAGTGTCCTCTGCATCTACCTCTGATAAGGCATGTGCGGTTCGAGATCTAAAAACCTCATACTTTAAATCTGGGAATCCAAGATCTGCAATCTTGTTAAGGGCAGTTAAGTCTAAGGGCGAGGGTGCATGGAGAATATTCTCTTCATCTATTCCAAGTTCGTTAGCTAAGCGTTCAACTAATCGAGAATCTACGCCACTCTCAATTTCAAGACGTACCGGCGGACCAAAGCGACGTCGTGCTAACTCGGCTTCAAGGGAGAGTAAAATATCCTCCGACTCTTCCTCATCTAATTCAATATCCTGGTTACGCGTGACACGAAATGTGTAGTGATCTTCAATAACCATTCCAGGAAAAAGCTCATGTAGGTTGATCGCAATCAGCTCTTCGATTGGGATGAATCGAGTTGAGCCGCTCTTTGCAGTTGCGATGAAACGTGGCAGGATTTCAGGAACTTTAACGCGAGCGAAAAACTCTTCATGAGTTAGTGGATTCTTAACAATCACAGCTAGATTTAACGACAACCCTGAGATGTATGGGAATGGGTGCGAAGGATCAACAGCAAGTGGAGTTAGAACTGGAAATATACGATCGTGAAATAATTTATCAACGTAGCTGCGCTCAGTTTCATCCAGATTATCCCAGTGTAAGAATTCAACTCCGTGCGCTTTAAGTTTGGGCACAATATCTTCGTGTAAAGTTTTAGATTGCCTTTCGATTAAATCTTTGGTGCGCAGTGAGATCTCCCTCATCAAAGCTTTTGGTGATATTCCAGCGACATTGGCAGCTGTAATCTCGTTTTCAATCTTGCTCATCAAGGTCGCTACTCGCACCATAAAAAACTCATCGAGATTTGATGAGAAAATCGCTAAAAATCGGACGCGCTCCAGTAATGGAATCGTTGGGTCTTCGGCCAGCTCTAAAACCCGCTGATCGAAGGAGAGCCAACTGAGCTCTCGGTCCGTCACATTCTCGAACTTCATTTTTTGATTCTCCACGTTTAGGGTGAACTGCAGGTGTCTAGGATATGGACAAACCGTAAACCACCAAAAATTTCACGCCATCTGCGCTCAAGTGGCAGACTAAAGCCCGTGATCACAAACTATTGGATGAGCCCGGAAACCACCTCCGTAAATCGCTTGCCCATGCTCAATATTGAACATATTGAGAAAATCTCCCTTGACGGTATTTGGCGCTTTCAGCTGCTGCATAGCCCTTTGGCCTCCCTTGGTAAAAAATGGTCCTCTATTCCAGTTCCGGGTTTATGGACAATGCAGCCTGAGAGCGAAGTTTTTTTCGATAAGCCTATTTATACAAATGTTCAAATGCCCTTTCAAGAGCAGCCGCCAATGGTCCCAGCAGAAAATCCTCACGGTGTGTACGAACGTGATTTTGAACTTCCTGAAAGCTGGATAGACAAACGCGTAGTTTTAAGACTCGGCGGTTACGAATCGGTGGCGCTTATTTATATCAATGGCGTAGAAGTTGGGCTCACTAAAGATTCACGCTTGGCAGCTGAATTCGACGTAACACAATTCGTACGTCGCGGATCCAACGTCCTACGAATCGATGTTACTAAATGGTCAGATGCGACTTTCATTGAGGATCAAGATCAATGGTGGCATGGTGGTATCACACGTTCAGTAATGCTTTTTGCAACAAATAAGGTTTATATTGAACGGTTCTACACCACCGCTGGCTTAGAAAAGGATTGCACAACGGGATCTTTAGATATTCGATCACAGATCGCATCCATCGAAAACCTTTCTACTCATGGCTACACATTGTCTGTGGGGATTGAAGAGCTCCCTAATGTTAAATCCTCGAAGATGTCTCAAACAATTGCGAATTTCACCGCGCCAATATGGACCGATTACAACGAAGAGTTGCGCAGCGCTAGTAATGATTACTTTCATGGAGCCTATTGGCAGGGCAATATGCCCGAAGCGACCCGCGCCGCAATAGAGAGAACTGAGCCACCTCCGGCTGGGTTAGTCCACTTTAAAGCTACTATTCCAGGCGTAAAAGCCTGGTCGGCCGAAGAGCCCAACCTCTACACATTACAGATTGAGTTACGCGATCCCGCCGGTCATATTATCGAAGTTTCATCGCAACGAATCGGTTTTAAATCAGTTGTTATTAGTGGGCGTGAATTATTGGTCAATGGTAAAGCGGTAATATTCTATGGAATTAATCGACATGATTTTAATCGCTTCACTGGGCGTGTACTAACTCGCGAGGATATGCGAGAAGATCTGCTCGAACTTAAACGCTGGAACTTTAATGCCGTGCGCACGTCGCACTATCCCAATGACGCCGCATTTCTAGATCTTTGCGATGAACTTGGTTTTTATGTAATTGGTGAGGCCAATATTGAATCACACGCCTTTATCGCATCTATCTGTAATGACCCAAAATACTTGACTGCCTTTGTGGACCGTGTTGGAAGAATGATTCAACGCGATATTCACCACCCTGCCGTTGTTATGTGGTCGCTTGGAAATGAATCGGGTGCTGGAACAAATCATGAGGCGGCCGCTGCATATGCGCGCAGCTTTGACCCTTCACGGCCCTTGCACTACGAGGGTGGAATACGTGGAAACTGGATGGGTAGTCACTCCCTTACCGATGTGATCTGCCCGATGTATCCATCGATCAATGCGATTAAGGAGTATGCGGCATCAAAGGAGGCTGATCGGCCATTAATTATGTGCGAGTACTCCCATGCGATGGGTAACTCCAACGGAACTTTGGCTGAGTATTGGGAGACGATTGAATCTACGCCCGGCTTACAGGGCGGTTTTATTTGGGAGTTCTGGGATCACGGGCCGGTACAGACGATGCCCGATGGCACTACTCGTAATGCATATGGTGGTGATTACGGCGAAGTTAAACATGATGGAAATTTTTGCTGCGATGGAATGGTTTTCCCAGATCGCACCGCAAAGCCTGCCATGCATGAGTTTAAAGCCATCGCCGCACCTGCCAATATATCTTCCGTAAAAGCCTCTGCAGGCAATTTTAAGATCTTCAACAAATTATTTTTTAGAGATTTAAGTGAGTATGAAGTTCACTGGGCAATTACTCGTGATGGAATTATTGGTGATAGTGGAAAGATCAAGCTCCCAAAAGTGGGCCCACGTAAAACGATTGGTTTCAAAGTTACTTCACCTCTACTGACCAAACCAGATGGATTCGGTGAGCGCTTCATTACCTTTACTATTGTTCGAATTTCTAGCACTGCCTGGTCACCTTCAAAGAGTGAAGTTGGCTGGAATCAGTTACCACTTCCTTCGCGAACTTTAACTCTTGCCGCCTCCGATCCATCTGCAACTTTTAGTCAGATAGTTGACGAGAATGGGCAGATTGTTCTGCCTTACGGTGTAATCGCTCCAGTTTTAACATTATGGCGCGCGCCTACAGATAACGATCGCATTGGACACATCGCTACTAAATGGAACCGATGGGGCTTACGTGAAATGGATCGTACGGCCTGCACTGTCTCTGAAACGCAATCTCGTATTACTGTTACAAATACTTGGCAGACTGGTGCAGGTTTTACTATTAAGCAGGTGCAAGTCATTACACCCGTTGCCGATGGTTTTAAAGTAAAAGAAAGTATCGCACTCCCAAAAGATTTAGACGATGTTGCCAGGGTAGGTATTAACTTTGAACTCGATGGATCTCTGTCAGATTTAACCTGGTTTGGAAGTGGGCCTCATGAGACTTATCCTGATCGAAAGATTGCACGCGTGCACCGTTACGTTTCAACGGTTGCGGCACAGTATGTTCCTTATGTGCGTCCACAGGAAAATGGTGGCCATAGCCTTGTGCGCTGGTTTGAGCTCACAAACGCTAACGGGCATGGAGTTCGTATCCAACTAAATAGACCCCATCAGGTCTCAGTCACACCAAACCGTGCAATCGATTTAGCGGATGCAACTCATGATGTTGAGGTCAAGGCCTGCGGTAATACTGTCGTAAACATTGATGCTCTACACCGCGGAGTTGGAACCGCTTCATGTGGCCCGGATACTCTCAATACATACATTATTAAACCTGGAATTCATACATTTGAATGGGCAGTTACTTCACTCACAAACTAATCTAGATGTGAGAGCGGCCAATGTATGGCCACAGGATATTTACAGCTGCGGCCATCTCCCGATGATTTACCCCGTGCGCGCCGCCACATCCATGGCAGAGCAAAAGCTATAAACCAGATCGTTGTGACCGCCACACGTAAAAACCTATTGGGCGGATTCCTCGGTGGAAGTGGATCTCGCCAGTGCACATCAAATGGAAGTTCTATCAATTCAAGCACCGCTTCAGCTACGCGAGAATGCCCCATTACATTTAAATGCAGGCGATCAAATGCTAAGAATCTGCGATCACTAAATGCAACCTCTTCATTTGCATCTGCGATTATTGCGCCAACTTCCATTCCAACATCACGCACATTTCGGTTGAATTCACTAAAGCGTTGCTCCCAAATTTTTGCTGAGCGCCCAGTATTTCCCGTTTTTTCTAAAACAGTAAATAGAATTATCGTCGCACCCGATGCAGATAGGCGTCGTACCGCATCGGCATATAGAGGCAAAACAAGCTCTGATTTGTATCCTGGGCGAATAACATCGTTGGCGCCGGCGTGAAAGGAGATAAGCGTTTGTGGACCAGTCACTTGCGCAATAGCCGCTTCGATCTGCTCATCAACTACTTGTGCCACTAATTTCCCACGAATGGCTAAGTTGGCATAGGTAAAATCTGGATGGAACTTAGCCATCACATCGGCGACGCGATCTGCCCATCCTCGGTATTGTCCATATTTCTTTTCATCACACATACCCTCGGTATATGAGTCCCCAAGGGCGATAAAACGCTGATAAATCAAGGCATTATCCCTTACGGCGGGCCTGATCTACAAAGAAAAGTGCGATTGCGGTTGCGACACTGGCATTGAGCGATTCTGTCGTTGCGCTAATTGGAATTGAGATTACGAGATCACATTTCTCACGAGTAAGGCGAGCTAAACCTTTTCCTTCACTACCGACAACAATCATGATCGCCTCGGATGCAATCTTCATCGTACTGATTAACTCTTCTGATTCTCCGTCAAGGCCAACAACAAAGAGGCCCTCTTTCTTGGCAGCATCAATAGTTCGTGCAAGGTTGGTTACTTGTGCAATGGGCAATCGTGCCGCTGCACCTGCAGAGGACTTCCATGCCGAAGCGGTCATAGATGCCGCACGACGCTCGGTCATGATTACTCCCGCTGCACCAAATGCTGCTGCACTTCTAATAATTGCTCCTAAGTTGCGTGGATCTGTAACTCCATCGAGTGCAACAACAAGGGCTGGATATTTGGCGCGCTGCATAATCTCTTCAAAACTTGAGTATTGGAATGGCTTAATTGCAAGAATAATTCCCTGGCTATTTGGTGAGATGCCTTCAACTTCAGCGCGGTGAGCCTCGCGAATTGGAAGACCAAGGTGCAGTGCTAACTTCAATGATTCGGCAACGCGATCGTCAACTTCGATGCTGCGTGCAACTAATAGTTCAGTGGCAGGAACGCTCTCGCGTAGAGCTTCAAGAACGGCATTACGACCAGCGACAATCTCACCGCGTGGACGATCTCCGCGTGGTGCGCGGGCCGGCCTAATCTCTTTGCCATCACTTCTACCGGCAGTTACTTTTCCGGCGCCTCGAGTTGTGGTTTTACTCGAGCTCTTTTTCGCAACGGCCTTCTTGCGCTTTGCAGCTGCATGGTAAGGACGATCTTCAGCCTTAGGCGTAGGTCCTTTTCCAGTAAGACGCTTCTTATTTTTTCCACCAGTGCCGGTAGATGGACCTTTTTTTGAGGCACGGATAGCGCCCTTGCGGGATGAATTTCCGGCCATCGTTAACTCTTTTCCATAATCGACCAACGTGGCCCTTGTGCAGTGTCTTCAATTGTAATTCCTAAAGCAAGGAGCCCATCACGGATGGCATCAGATGCAGCGAAATCCTTGCGTTCGCGCGCCGATGTTCGCTCTTTAAGCGCCAACGCGATGACTCCATCCATCGCTTGGCTCAAATCTGCTGACCTGAAATCAGTAAAGTTCTTATCGAATGGATCACAGCCCAAAATCTCTAAAGCTCCACGAATTTCATTGGCATTTTTCGAGATCTCAGAAACATCATTATCGGTAATTGCTTGATTTCCAAGGCGCAGGTTCTCTGAAATAGTTGCAAGCCCTACTGGAACTGCTAAGTCATCATCCATTGCAGCAGCAAAAGAAGTGCTTACTTCGCACTTTGGTAATGAGCCAGTGATTTCAGCTGCACGTTTTAGAAAGTTTTCAACTCTTCGAAATGCAACGGCCGATTCTTCCAGCGCGGTCTGTGAGTACTCAAGCATTGAACGGTAGTGAGCACTTCCTAAATACCAGCGCAGTTCGATTCCGCGAACATTTTGCAAGATAACTTCTACCAGAAGTGAGTTGCCTAGTGACTTACTCATCTTCTCGCCTGACTGTGTAACCCAGGCATTGTGTAACCATCGCTTTGCAAAACCATATCCCGCAGCTTCGGATTGTGCGATTTCATTTTCATGGTGAGGGAAAATTAAATCTAATCCGCCTCCATGAATATCAAAACTCTCGCCAAGATATGTATGTGCCATTGCAGAGCACTCTAAGTGCCAACCAGGTCGACCATCGCCCCACGGTGTTGGCCATGATGGCTCACCTGGCTTTGCCGCTTTCCATAGTGCAAAGTCACGAGGATCGCGCTTGATTGAACTAGCTGCGTCAACGTCGGTCGCGGGCATTAAATCATCGATGCGTTGACCTGAAAGTGTTAAGTAGCGATGTAATTTACGGACCTCTAAATAGACATCGCCGTTGCCTGGAGCATAGGCCGAACCATTATCAATAAGAATCTGCATGAGTTCGATCATCTGCGTAATGTGGCCAGTAGCTCGTGGCTCATACGTTGGCGGCAAGACGTTTAATGCAGCGAAAGCGGCAGTAAATTCACGCTCATACTTCATGGCAAGCGCCCACCATGGAGTTTTTTCCTGTGCAGCTTTCTGCAATATTTTGTCGTCGATATCGGTGACGTTACGGATTAAAGTGACATCGTAACCACTCATATTTAACCAACGCCGCAAAATATCGAAGTTAACTGCGCTACGAATGTGGCCAATATGTGGAGCAGCTTGTACGGTAGCACCACATACATAGATTGAAACTTCACCCTTTTTTATTGGAGTGAATGGGCCAACTTCACGAGTGGCCGTATCGTAGAGATTTAACATCTATGGCACCTGCACAAGTGCATTAGCGATTACAAATACGCCTTCACCGCGACCAGTAAAGCCCATCGCATCAGATGTCGTTGCTGCAACAGAAACTGGTGCACCAAGTGCCTGGCTTAAAACCTCTTGGGCTTCGGCTCTACGTGGTGTAATTCTTGGTTCATTGCCAATAATCTGTAGAGCTACGTTGTTGATTACAAATCCTTTTTTAGTAACGAGCTCTTTCACATGTGCAAGCATTGCAACTCCAGTTACGCCGGCCCATTCAGGACGATCAACGCCAAAGAGTTCACCGATGTCACCAAGTTGGCATGCAGATAACACTGCATCACATATTGCGTGCACCGCTGCATCACCATCGGAGTGTGCGACTAATCCATTAACATCTGGCCACTCAAGTCCGGCCAAGAAACATGGACCGGTTACGCCATACTTATGCGCATCGACACCGATTCCAGTTCGGATTTTAGAGCTCAATGATCAACGCTCTCTACGATCATCTGAAGATTGGCAAGAGTTTCACTCTCGGTTGCGCCCTCAACCTGTACAACGACTTGATCTCCGCACTTAACTCCAAGGGTCATAACTCTCAAAACGCTCGCTCCATCGACTGGAGTGGATACAACTCCATCTACGACTTTAGAGAGTCGGACCGTGCAACCCGATGATTTGGCACTTGAAGCAAAGAGGGCGGCAGGTCGAGCGTGAAGACCTACGGCCGAGGCAACTGTTGAGCGGAATTCAATCATGGGCGATAGCGTAATGCGTAGAGTGAGTAGTGTTTAATAGGAACATCCATTCAACCCCGTGCACATATGTGAAAGTCGGACTATGACTACTGCGCCGCTCCTAATTGGACATCCGCTCGCCTCCAAAGAACATGCTCGTCATGCTCTGCTCTATATGTGCCGAATTAGAAAATTTGAAGAGGCCGTGGAGGATTTATTCGGACGCGGGATGATGCATGGAACGATGCACTTATCTATTGGTCAGGAAGCATCGCCAACTGGAATGTGTATGGCGCTCAATCTCACTGACCAGATTACGTCGACGCACCGCGGTCATGGACATTGCATCGCTAAGGGCGCTGATTTAACGCGCATGATCGCCGAACTTCTTGGTAAAGAGATTGGATACTGCGGCGGTCGAGGCGGAAGTATGCATATTGCCGATGTTGATACAGGAAATTTAGGAGCTAACGGTGTTGTAGGTGGCGGAATTCCAATTGCCGCTGGTGCAGCTCTTGCCTCAAAGATGATGAAGAGCGGGAAAGTAGTTGTCTCGTTTTTCGGAGATGGTGCCATGAATGAAGGTGCTTTCCACGAGGCGGCGAACTTGGCGGCAATCTGGAAACTACCGATGATTTTATTCTGCGAAAATAATAAATATGGAATGAGCTCCTCGACTGAAAAGGCATTTGCAATCGATAATTTGAAGGATCGCGCTCTTGGATATGGAATTCCATCGGTCAATGTTGATGGTAACGATGTTGTGGCTGTCTATGAGCAAGCTCAAATCGCCGCTGACCGTGCCCGAAATGGTGAAGGCCCAACTTTAATTGTCGCCGAAACATATCGCTGGAAGGGCCACTCACGCTCTGATAAGAATTTATACCGCACAAAAGAGGAGATTGAAGAGTGGAGACTCTTAGATCCAATCCCTAAGTTTGTCGAGAAAATTCTTGAGTCAAAGCTAATGGAGCAGAGCGAAATCGATGCCATCCAAGCCGAAGCCCAGGATCAAGTAATTGCCGCAGTAAACGAGGCAGTGAAAGCCAAATCTGCTGAACCCTCCGGCTTATTAGCTGCAGTTTTTAAGGAGATCAGCGCATGAGCGATCGCATGTTGACCATGGCTGAAGCCGTCCGCGAAGCGATGAGTATCGCCTTCGATGAACGTCCCGAGGTATTCCTGCTCGGAGAAGACGTAGGAATTTATGGTGGAGCCTTCGGTGTCTCTGCAGATATGTACCATCGTTATGGTGCCGAACGAGTACTTGATACACCGATCGCCGAACTCGGCATTGTTGGTGCAGCTGTAGGCGCAGCCCTTGCTGGAATGCGCCCAATCGTTGAAATTCAATTCTCTGACTTCACTGCACAGGCGATGGATCAAATTGCAAATCAAGCCGCCAAGATTCACTTCATGCTAGGTGGTGCGCTACATGTCCCTATGGTTTTACGTACACCGCAAGGCTCAGGTACCGGCGCTGCCGCTCAGCACTCACAAAATCTTGAGCCGTGGTTTGCAAGTGTGCCAGGATTAAAAGTTGTTGTGCCATCTAACCCGGCCGATGCTAAAGGTCTACTTCTCTCTGCCATCGATGATCCCAATCCAGTTATTTTCTTAGAGCACAAACTGCTCTATAAGATTCCTGGTCGCGATAGCGTTCCAGTGGGCTCAGGACGTATTCCACTAGGCGTTGCTAAAGTCGTTCGCGAAGGAAAAGATTTAACAATTGTTGCAACGGGAATTATGGTCAACAAATCCTGGGAGGTCTGTGAAAAACTTGCAGCCGAAGGTATCTCAATTACATTAATCGATCCGCGTACAATCTCTCCGCTAGATATGCAGCCTGTATATGAGTCCGTTGAAAAAACCGGACGTCTACTAGTTGTACAAGAAGGCCCATCACACGCAGGCTTCATCAATGAAGTAATTGCGCAAATGGCTGGAAGCTCCTCTTTTGGCTCATTAATCGCACCGATTAAGCGCCTAGCGGGGATGAATATCCCTATCCCATATGCTCCACAACTTGAAAAAGCTGCGGTACCTCAAATTGAAGATATCGAAATCGCCGCACGAGACATAGTAAAGAACTGGCGATGAGTTTTAAATATCCGGTAGTCATGCCGAAGATGAGCATGACAATGGAAACTGGAGAGCTCATCGGCTATCACGTTAAAGCTGGAGACAGCGTTAAGACTGGTGATGTCTTATTTGAGGTAATGACCGACAAGATCGACATGGAAGTTGAGGCGCCCGCCGATGGAGTTATTGAATCTTTAGTGGCCGAACCTGGTGCCGTTATTGATATTGGTAAACCCGTATTAATAATGTTGACCGAAACCCAGATTATGGCCTTTGATTTTTCAGGCGATGAGGCGCCAGTTGTAGCTCAACCAGTTGCACTCGCTGTCGTTGAAGCGCCCGTTCCTGCACCAGCGGTGGTGCTCAACAATGACGTAAAGGCCGTACCAAAGGCGCGCGTTGAAGCGGCTAAGCGTGGAATAGATCTGCGCACAATTCAACCAACTGGACCAGATCGAACCATCATGATGGCCGACATTAACTCGGCTCAGGCCGATCCGGCAGTGCGTAAACGTCAGGCGGCCAATAAAGCCCTCATCGCTAAAGGCATTGCGATGGGCCGAGAGATCCCGCAGAGCTCATTTAGTCGTAGCGTTTCAACTAACTTCGATCATGCCAGGCTTATAAGTTCATGGGCGCGCATTTTGCGCTCACGTCCAGATTTATCAATTCGCCCTCAAGTCGGCGTTGCAGTGATTATCGAGTCAAAATATGGAAGCGCGCTACCGGTTTTTAAAGATCCTGATTTGATGTCACTTGCTGATCTAACTTCGCTTATTTCATCGACAAGTAGCGCCGCAGTCAATGGCAAGGTCCCTCTGGAGATGCTCTCTGGTGCAACGACCACGATCTTTGATTTAACGAGCTACTCAATGAACGCGGCGACACCATTGCTTTTTCCTAACCAAATCACTTCCGTGACGGTTGGATATGAATCCGCCACTACAAGAAATATTTCGCTAACTATTGATTTGCGATACTGCGACTTTTATGATGGCGCACAACTCTTAGATGCCCTGGCCGCTTCCCTCTAGGAAGCAGATAACGTAAGGATCAATTCGTGATTACTCTTACTGGCATACCTGCGAGTTCAGGTGCGGCCATTGGTCCATTTTTTCTTTTAACTACCGATATTCCAGTTGCATCGTCGGCACCATCTCAACTTGGCGCCGAGCAAGAGGGCGCACATTTAAATCAAGCGCTTGCATCAGTTGGGCGAGATTTACAATCACGGGCTGAGAGAACTGAGGGTGAACTTCACGAAATCTTGGTTGCGATCGCAGAGATTGCTACCGATCCTGCAATTGCTGAAGAGGCGATTTCATTTATTGAAAAAGGTCACACCGCAAGTTATGCCATTACGAAAGCGACAGAGGTTTTCCAAGATTTATTAGCCGCCTCTGGTGGATATTTAGCCGAGCGCGTCAGTGATGTGATGAATATTCGCGATCGTGTGTTGTGTGAAATTGCAGGCACTGGCTATCCAGAAATTCCGCATTTTGACCGACCTGTAATTCTTATTGCTCAAGATTTATCACCGGCAGATACTGCAGATTTAGAGACTCACATGATTCTTGCGATTGTCACTGCCGGGGGTGGACCGACTAGCCACACGGCCATCATCGCGTGCTCGAATGGAATTGCCGCCGTGGTTGCCTGTGCTGGTGTTGTAGAGCTTGCAAGGAGCTTGCCTGATGCGGTTATTGCCGTAGATGCGACAGTTGGCTCGGTTACTTTCAATCCCTCAATCGAGTTAAGCGGTGAGATTGAGGCGATAATCGCGAAAATTAAGCTCCGTAAATCAAGAGTCGTCACTAGAACAGATGGTGCATATACAACCACTGATGGTGTGAAGATTCCGATCTATGCAAATATCGGGCGAATTGAAGATACCCCGGCAGCGGTAACGGCTGGCGCCGATGGTGTTGGATTATTACGAACTGAACTCTTGTACTTAGATCGCAATGATGCACCTACACTTCAAGAGCAGACGGCAATTTATGCCGAGATTTTTAAATCCTTTAACGGACAGAAAGTTGTAATCCGTACTTTGGATGCTGGGGCAGATAAGCCAATGGCTTTTATTAACTTTGACCAGGAGCCAAATCCAGCTTTAGGCGTGCGCGGCTACCGCACAATTGATCAACATGAGAATCTATTGCGTACTCAGCTTGAGGCAATCGCTGCAGCAGCAAAGAGTTGCAGCGCTGAAATTTGGGTAATGGCTCCCATGATTACTCTGCCTAGTGAAGCTGCACGTTTTGTTTCAATAGCGCATGAGTATGGTTTAGAAAAAGTTGGAATTATGATCGAGGTTCCTGCCGCAATTTTTCATATCGATGAATTAACAAAGATTTGTGATTTTGTCTCGATTGGAACTAATGATTTAGGTCAGTACTTGCATGCTGCAGATCGTGAATCGGCACCACTTGCCGCCTTTAATGATCCTTGGCAACCGGCACTTCTCCGAGCAATAAAAATAATTGCCGACGCTGGAATAAAGAATAATTGTCCAGTTGGAGTCTGCGGAGAGGCGGCATCAGATGCGGCTTTAGCATCCGTACTCATCGGTAGCGGTATTACGTCACTTTCATGCGGTGTCACAACGCTTTCAGATGTGGCAGCTGCGATTAGCGCGCAAAGCTTGCACACGCTCAAAACCGCTGCTGCCGCAGCCTTAAATGCATCAGATGCCAATACCGCAAAGCAGGCAGCGCGATCGGCAATGCCTGATTTAGTCGAACTAGGGTTATAAGTAAATAGTTTATTTTGTTACAAAGATTTTCACGGATGTGCTTGATTTACATCTAATACTAGCGCCACACTAGTCCAAACGTGCACCTACTGAACGGATGTGACTATAGTGAAACAGCGCGAGACGGAGTTAATCCTTCGCGCGGCCCGCATGTACTACGAGGCCCATTTTTCACAGGACCAAGTTGCAGCAGAGCTACATACTTCCCGTTCAAATATTTCGCGGATGCTCACAGATGCTAAGCGGCTGGGTTTCGTTGAGATCCGAGTTGTTAGCCCCGCTCATCATCACGAAGCGCTTTCAGCCCAGCTCTCATCACTACTTAAAATTAATGATGTTCAAGTCATCGTTACAACATCAAATGATTTAACGCTCAACACCATCGGGCGAGCTGCAGCAAATGCTCTACTTTCCGGACTTCGCGATAATCAAACCATTGCTATCTCGTGGGGGCGTGGACTTGAAGCAACGGTAGTAAACACGCACTCTCAGAGCTTCTCTGGTTTGAAAGTCACCCAACTTATGGGTTCACTCTCATCGGTTTCAACTTCGGTAAGTGCTGAAGAGGTTGGTCGCAACTTAGCTAAAAACCTCAATGCGCAGTTTGTTCCATTTTTAGCACCGGTCGTTGTTAGCAATAGTAAAGTCCGCGACTCACTATTAGAGGAAGAGAGCATCTCAAAGACTCTCCAACTTGCACGTGGCGCACATGTAGCGTTAGTAGGCATCGGCTCGGTCGGTTCCTCATCAAGTGAAATGGTTTTTAGTGAGTTTAAAACCTCCAAGAGCGAGCGTGAGGCGTTGAGTCAAGATTATGCTGGAGATATCGCTGCACGTTTCTACAAGCGTGATGGTTCCTCCTTATCTTCTAAGTTAGATAACCGAGTCATTGGGCTTACGTTGGATGAGATCCGTGCAATCCCTCGTGTCATCGGTGTAGCAGTTGGAGCTGAAAAAGTTCTCGGAGTGGTCGGGGCGGCACGTTCGGGTTTAATCGATACATTAATACTTGACTTAGCGTGTGCTAATTCAATTGTGAAATCACTCCAACCATTGGCGGTAAAAAGCGCATGACGAATCTCGGCAAGATCTTCATTCTTATCGGAATTATGTGGCTTTTCCAGCTGTGGTTTGCATACAAGCAGGCGATGTTTTTCCAAAAGGATATCGGTGGCCTTCGCAAAGAGGGCACTATGGCTATAGGTCTAGGTGGACGGCGTTACCGCGGTGGACGTGCATTTGTGGCGTTAGCGTGCGATGAGAGCGGAATCGTAAAGCGAGGAATGGTCCTTAAGGGATTCACTATCTTCGCGCGTTCTAAGCCGCTCGATACATATACAGGATTCTCCATCGAGGAGATCGCTTCGGGAAACCGAGTAGTTCAAAGTGAGAAGAAGAAGGTGCAAGAGGCGGCTCAATCGTCGGCTCAGCACATTCTCGAACACTTTGAGCGGATCAAGTCGGGAGAATAATGATCGGAACTCCGTACGGGTCGATCATTGAACGGTTATATAACCAAAAAACACTAGGAGGTGTGCATTGAACCTACAGTCACTGATTTTGTTATCAGCTGATGTAACAGTGGATAAGCAAACGGGCTTTCTCGGCGCGTTAGCAACCGCTGCTGAAGACTTTATTAAAGTCTTCAACAAGGGTGGATCAGTTCTTCTCTCACTTATGGGCGGAATTCTTCCAACACTGATTGTTCTTCTTACAGCAGTAAATGCTCTCGTTCGTCTAATCGGCGCAGAGCGAATTGAGAACCTAGGAAAGGCAGCTGCTCGACCTGGACTTCAATGGTATCCAGTTCGCTACATCATCCTTCCCTTCGTTGCAGTTTTCGTTCTAACAAACCCAATGGCGTACACAATGGGTCGCTTTTTACCAGAACGCTTCAAGCCTGCGTTCTATGACTCAGCGGTCTCATTTGTTCACCCAATCTTGGGTATTTTCCCACACGCTAACCCAGGTGAGCTCTTCGTATACGTAGGCATTGCAACTGGTATCCAGCAACTCGGTTTTGGTCTTGGAGACCTAGCTGTTCGCTACTTGCTTGTTGGTCTTGTCGTCATATTCATTCGTGGAATCGTTACTGAAGCGATTACTGCACGAATGATGAAGAAGGGAGCATAACCGTGGGTGCATTTAATAGTCTCATCGTAAAGATTGGCCGAGGCGTTGGTGGAGTAGTTGGTACTCTCTATCAGGCTGGACGTGATTCTGTTGACACAGTAATCCGTAACGTCATTCCATTCATGGCTTTCATCTCATTCATTATCGGTTTAATTTTGACAACCGGTATTGGTGACTGGATTGCAAAGGGACTTAAGGGATCAGCTTCAACGCTTCCAGGTCTTTTGTTAATCTCAGTAGTCTGTGCAATTCCACTTATCTCTCCACTGCTTGGACCAGGAGCGGTAATCGCACAGATCGTTGGAACTCTTCTTGGCGTTGAAATTGGTAAGGGAAATATTCCTGCCCAATACTCATTGCCAGCGTTGTTTGCTATCAACCCACAGGTTGGTTGCGACTTCATCCCTGTAGGCCTTGCTCTCGGTGAAGCCGAGCCTGAGACTGTAGAGATTGGTGTTCCAGCGGTGCTCATTAGCCGTCTGTTCACTGGCCCTCTATCAGTTGTCATCGCTTACTTCGCTAGCTTCGGTCTATACACAAGCAAGTAATGAAGTAACTGTTAAACCCCAAGGTGTGAAAATTCGCACCTTGGGGTTTAATTACTAGTAATGATTAATTAAACAAAAGGGGAAGATCATGGCAAGTTATAAGACAGTAGTTGTATCTGCAGGCAAAGGTGGCTGGGGTGGGCCTTTAACAATTACTCCAACTGAGGATCGCCCTTATATTTATTCAGTCACTGGTGGAGGAATCCATCCCATCGCCGCACGCATCGCTGAACTAACCGGTGGAATTCCATTCGATGGTTTTAAGAGCAGCGTCCCCTTCGACAAGATTGCAGTCGCAGTTATCGACTGCGGTGGAACCGCTCGTGTCGGTGTCTATCCAATGAAGAAAGTTCTAACCGTTGATATTCATGCAACAAGCCCCGCTGGACCACTAGCGATGTTTATTACTGCCGAGCTCTTTGTCTCCGGCGTAAAAGCTGACAACATTGTAGAAAAGTAAATGTCGGAAGTTGTTTACTCATCGACAGTTACGGCTGTCGGCGAGTTAGTTCCTGAATTTGCTGAACAGGGCGTATTAGTCTGGTTCGGCGAGAACGCGCCGATTGAGCTGCATGAGTTCTCGATTATTCATAGGCCTGAACTCGCGCTACGGGCGCCAGAAGTTGGCGACATTATCAAGATTAATGAAACTACTTTTAATGTACTCGCTGTCGGCTCCGTGTCCAGCGAAAACCTTTTAAATCTCGGCCATTTAGATCTTAAAGCCAACGGGTTGAATGAACCTGAAATGCCTGGAGATGTGAATGTGGAAGCAGTGCCGCTTCCAACTGTAAAAATCGGAGATCGCTTTACTGTGATCTCACAACCTTAAGAAAAGAGCTTTCCGTGTCATATTCAACTCGTTTAGCAGATCACGCCAAGAAACAGGGCCGCAATACGCGTATCGCCCTCGTAGGTGCAGGACAGATGGGACGTGGTTTTGGTAACCAATTAGGTCACATGACTGGGATCTCCCTTTCAGTTGTCATCGATATTGATCCAGCCCGCATCCAAACTGTTTATTCAGATCTTGGAATAAGTGATGTTGTTATTAGCGATGATTTAAAGGTTTTATCAGATGCAATTTTGGCGGGCAAGCACACAGGCACAAGTAATTCAGAGTTAGTATCAAAACTTCCAGTCGATGTAGTAGTCGAGGCAACAGGTGTTCCAGATATTGGAGCACGGGTTACTCACTCATCACTCTTAGCAAAAAAGCACGTCGCGGTTTTAAATGTTGAAATGGATGTAACTATTGGGCCACTTCTGCACCATATTGCAGTAGAAAACGGCGTGGTCTACGCCGTTTGTCATGGGGATGAACCAGTTGAAGCCAAAGTTCTCGTTGACTATGCACGGGATTTAAACTTTGAAATCGTTGCCGCTGGAAAGGGCAAGAACAATCCCTTTGAACCTTTGAGTAACCCTGACTCTGTCAAAGAGGTCGCTGCAAAAAAGAAGATGAATCCTAAGATGCTCTGTTCATTTACAGATGGATCGAAGACGATGACTGAGATGGTTGCACTTGCTAATACAACTGGCCTTCAACTCTCAAAGCGAGGCATGTATGGACCGGCAGCTACTGTAAAGACTTTGCAGGATGTCTTTGCGTTGCAGGCCGATGGTGGAGTACTAGATCACCCAGGCGTTGTTGATTACTGCACTGGAGATGTTGCGCCAGGTGTATTCGTAGTTGTCCGACACAACGACCCTTACATCGCACATGAGATGAGCTATTTATCGATGGGTCCTGGCCCTTACTTCACGCTATATCGCCCCTTTCACTTAGCTTCAGTCGAAGCTCCAATTACGGTCTACCGTGCGATTTTGGATAATGAGTCATCATTGTTTGCACCGCACTTAAACGCCGAAGTTGTCTGCATGACAAAGAAAGTTCTTGCAATCGGCGATGTGATTGATGGAATTGGTGGCTATACAGTTAGAGGTTATGCCGATAATGCACTCGATGCCAAGTCAGATAACTTAGTACCAATCGGATTAATCGCTGGTGCAAAGATTATTAAGGCAATCGGTGTAGGAGAGCTTCTTACCTATGATCATGTAGAACTAAAATCTGATTCCTTGATTGTTGCCTTGCGCAAACAGCAGGATGAGATGGGACTTACTTACGCTTCCTAATCTTCATCTTTCGTAAGGCCTAGCTCTTTCATCATCGCGCGTTGGCGTTTTGTTAATGGATCTTTAGCTTTCTCTTTTCGCACCGCTTTTGTATCGGGGCGAAGTTCGGGGTGCAGGCCTAGTTGGCGGCGCAGCTCCTCCTGAGCGGGCGTAAACATCTTCGAGTCACGCTCGCGTCGAGCATGGTGCTTGGCGATGATTTCTGCCGCCTCATCGATGGGCGCCTTCTTTTTACGTCGACCGAGCATGCAGGAATCATGACACAATTACAGGTATGAAAGCGCAGATTAAAGCCGCACTCGTCGTGTTGGCGGCAGGATCTGGTCAGCGCTTTGGCCATTCAACCAACAAGGTCTGGCTCCCAATAAGTGGCCGACGCATTATTTCGCGATCTTTGATGAACGCGTCAAAAAGCTTTCCTCATGGGCGAACGGTTTTAGTAATCAACCCAGATGACGAGGAGCTAGCTCGCGCAACTATCGAACGCGAAGTTCGTCATCTCAATGTTGAAATCGTCTACGGGGGTGCAACTCGGCACGAATCTGAGTTTCATGCACTTGAGTATTTAGCGAGTGCAATTGAGGCCGGTGAGATTGACGTTGTACTCATTCATGATGGTGCGCGACCTTTGGCAACCCCCGCACTCTTTGCGCAGATTGCCGAAGCGGCCCATCGTCACGGAGGTGCAATTCCTACAATCGCCGTCGAGCAACGTGAGATGGATACTGCGCATAGGGATAGAGTTGTTCGAGTACAGACTCCGCAGGGATTTCATGCGCGCCAATTGTTAGAGGCATACCGTAAGGCCTCAATTGATGGCTTTACTGGAACCGATACGGCGGCCTGTATGGAGAAGTATTTTCCAGATGTTAAGACGATGGCAATCACTGCAGATGTTTCAAATGTAAAGATTACCTATCCGCAGGATTTGGCCATCGCTGAACATGTATTAGCTAGAAGGGGGTACAAGGATTGAGTAAGGAAATTATTGAAGCATCGCTCAACTGCCCCCACTGCAGAAAAGAGACGGTACACCAGTTGGTGTATGCCGGTCGACTCTTAGTTTCAACTACCTGCACTGATTGCAATAGTCGAGTAGAGCACGAGAGCAATGACTTATGGGATCACTACATCAAAGATTTAGAACATCGAATAGCTACTAAACCTTTTCGCTTATGGAAACGTTTTTGGCGAGCACCAAAATCGCTCCTGTGGAATCTTCCTAAATCCACCTTTGGAAAGCCCATTAAGATGCTCAAGGAGTATCGCAACCTTAAAAAGTAGCCACGCTTTGCTGCCAGTGGATAAAAGACTCCATCAGTGCAATCTCTGACTCAGAGTTAACGCGCAGACTTTCAGGATCGGCATCAACGAGAGCGGTTTTTGCCTCTCTCTTAAGCGGCACAAACCATGTTGAATCAGTGGAGTCACAATCAATAGCGCTAAAACGAATCATCTCAGGCGTAGATATGCGCATCATGCTTGTTCGATCGACCGAGCGCTCAATGAATTGACTCCCATTGACTATCTTTAGTGACTCAGTAAATACCGCCGCTGGACGTACAGCGTCGACATCTCCAACAAGGGCACCGAGTGTGCGGTGGAACTGTGTGGTGCGCGTTAAAGGTCGTAACGCATCGTGAATTGCGATTATTTCGCAAGGGGTTGAATCTGCGATTGCACGAGCTAGCCATTGAGGTGAATTAGGGTCGCACTCAAGGATTGGACATCCGAATCCTTGGACACTCGCAGGATCGCTTGTGGCGATTGCAATTGTCGCATCTACTCCGGTTTCAACAGTGAACGCTCTGGCAACGGCCATAGATGCGTGAAGAATTGAATGCTTATCTAGTTGAGAAAACGAGATAGGCGAGGTGACTGCAACAACGACTTTAAGAGTTGTCACGAATTAAGAGGCAAGAACCTCGTCAAGGATGGTTGCAGCCTTCTCTTCATCAGTGCGCTCAGCAAGAGCGAGCTCTGAGATTAGAATCTGCTTCGCCTTGGCGAGCATGCGCTTTTCACCAGCTGAAAGTCCTCGATCTAAGTCGCGGCGATAGAGATCGCGCACAACCTCAGCAACCTTAATAACATCGCCAGAGGCTAGCTTCTCAAGGTTGGCCTTATATCGGCGGGACCAGTTAGTTGGCTCTTCGGTATATGGCTGACGTAGGACATTAAATACACGATCTAGACCGGCAGAATCGACAACATCGCGCACGCCTACAAGGTCTACATTCTCTGCCGGGACTCGAACAGTTAAGTCACCTTGAGCGATTTTCAACACTAGATAGGTCTTTTCTTCACCTTTGATCACGCGCATCTCAATTGCTTCGATGAGAGCTGCTCCGTGATGGGGATAAACAACGGTTTCGCCGACCTTAAATGTCATGTGTTGCCCTTCGATAGAGGACAATTGTACCAGCGATTAGGTAGCCAGTCACCCTGCCATATTTAGCGTAAAACCAGCGTATTTCACTGGTTATTTCATGTGAGAGAATACCTCTCATGCGCCGCATCACTATTTCACTAATGACGTTAACTCTTGCACTCTCACTAACTGCATGTGGGGCTGGCTTACACGCCTCTACTCGTGAAGTTAAGCAAGTGACCGATGGTGTTGAGGGCTCTATAACAACTAATGGGAACTCCATCAAGCTTCTCAATATTCTCGTTGTGCAAACCGCGGGTGGGACTGGCGTTCTTGTCGGGACGGTTATTAATACTCTTGCGACCGAAGATGCCCTTCTTGGAGTTTCAATTAATGGTGCAATCGCTACATTGACCGGAACAAACTCTTTGCCACAGAACGCACCTATTTATTTTGAGGGCGATCGTGCAAATGCAAAGGCAACTGCCCCGGCCCTTAACTTACCGGCTGGATCCCACGTTCAAGTAACTATGTTTTTTGCACATGCCGGTGCCATCAACGTTTTAGCAATCATTCGTGACCAGCGTGATACTTACGCTGGTATTACTGCTTAGTTTATTTTTTGCCTTGATTGGCAACTGCAGCTATTGCATCTTTTGCCGCTGCAGGATCTAAATACTCGCCGCCGTTAACCACTGGTATTAAATCTGAGTTGAGTTTGTAGAGCAGAGGAATTCCAGTTGGAATATTAAGCCCGGCAATATCGGCATCACCAATTCCATCAAGGTGCTTTACTAATGCACGAATTGAATTGCCATGCGCGGTTACCAGAACGCGTTTCCCGCCCTTGAGATCGGGAACGATTGCTTCATGCCAATATGGCAACATGCGGTCGATGACATCGCTGAGACATTCAGTTTTTGGCACGACGATATCGCCGTAGCGAGGATCTGCGCTCTGAGAAAACTCATCGGAGTCATCAATTGGCGGTGGTGGAACATCAAATGAACGTCGCCAGAGTTTGAACTGTTCCTCGCCGTATTGAGCCAAAGTAGCTGCTTTATCTTTACCTTGAAGTGCGCCGTAATGACGCTCATTCAGGCGCCACGAGCGATGTACTGGGATCCAGTCACGCTCACATGCATCGAGGGCTAGTTGTGATGTATGTATTGCACGGCGAAGCATCGATGTGTGAAGTACATCCGGCAAAAGAGCGCTTTCAGTAAGGAGCGCACCTGCGCGGCGTGCCTCACCTTCACCTTTTGAACTTAGCCGTACATCGACCCAGCCGGTAAATAGATTCTTGGCATTCCACTCGGACTCACCATGACGTAGGAGGATTAATTCAAAGTTACTCATGGCTACATCCTAAACCAGATGTTTAAAAGCATCTAAATTAGCCAGTGACTCTCCACGAGAAACCCGCCAAGCCCACTCACGACGTATGGCATTGGCAAAACCTAGTTCCAACAATGGGTTAAAGGATGAGTCAGAGATCTGAAGAACTGCACCAACTAAGCGATCAATTTCTCTATCTGATACTGCAACAAGTGGCAAACGTCCCACTAGGAAGATGTCTCCGACGTCGTTGGTTGCAAATGAAATCCCATAGAGAGAAGCATTCTTTGTTAAACACCAGGCATGGACAGCGGCTGCATTATCATCGGGTTTGCGAATGACGAAGGCGTTAATGCTCAAGGTGTAATCCCCAACAATAAGTGCACAATGCGTCTGCAGCTTCTTTTCTCCAGGCAAAGTTACAAGAAAGGTATTGTCGTCGGCCTTCTCATACTCTAAATCATGCGAATCAAAGAACTCTTCAATGATTATTCGTGGATCTACTGCCGCCATCACTGGCCTGCTATTTTTGCCGTTGCATTATTTTGAGTTATAACTTCATCGTAAATATCTAAGGTTTCACGTGCAGTTGCATCCCAACCAAAGTGAGATGCATGTTCAATCGCACCCATCGAGAGCAAGACTCGTCGTTGCGGCTCCTGAAGTAGGCGTGCAATAACCGAAGACCAAGCCTTTGGATCATGGCCATCAACTAAAACGCCAGAGATTCCATCGGCGACAGCCGTGCGCAGGCCGCCAACGGCCGTTGCAATTACAGGCGTGCCACAAGCTTGCGCTTCAAGGGCTACCAAGCCAAAGCTCTCGGAATAACTTGGGACTGCAACTAAATCTGCGGCGCGATACCAATGTACTAAATCTGCTCGAGGAACAGGTGGTGCAAAATGAACTACATCATCGATGCCCAGCCACGTTGCTAACTCTTTTAAACGCTCAACCTCTTCAGTATTGGCACCTGAGGCGCCGCCGATAATATTGACTATCAACTTAGGACGCATGTGTGGTGAGTGTTTTACAAGCTCTGCCGCCGCACGAATTAATACCTCTGGACCTTTGTGCGGTTGGATACGGCCGACGAAAGTTACAACAAAGCGGTCGCTAGGAGTTCCAATATGTTCGCGGGCCGCTTTGCGCCCAAATCCGGGTGTGAATGTGTAGAGATCTACGCCGGGGTTAACAACATGGACCGTGTCGGGACAGGCATCGTAAAGGGAGACCAGACTGGCCGCCTCTGCATCGGTGTTGGCAATCAAAGCTTGAGCTGCAGCTGCGACTTGGGTTTCACCTTGCACTCGAATCATTGGCTCCGGAGTTTCGCCCTCTGCCAAATTCAGATTCTTCACTCTCGCCATTGTGTGCATCGTATGAACCAACGGTATGCCTAACTGCGCAGCTACAGGCATCGCAACTTTTCCTGAAATCCAGTAATGCGAATGGATGGCATCATAGTTTTCATCTTTGATAATGCGCATGAACTCTTTAGATAAACCTACGATGTGGACGGGCAGTTGCTCTTTAGTTAAATTTCCATGTCCGCACTCAAAATACCGAACGCGAACACCTTTAGAGATTTCAATAATGTCGGGCGATTTATTTTCTGTACGTCGCGTGAAGATATCAACCTCAACACCCATAGCCGCCATGCGCTGTGCCGATTCGAGTACATAAATGTTCATGCCACCAGCATCGCCAATACCTGGTTGATCCAGAGGCGATGTATGCACCATTAATGTTGCAATGCGGCCATTCATTACTCAAGGGTACGACTAGTTAGAAGGTTGCGCGAACGGAGCCGACAATTTGCGCGCCGCCATAGACCTGTTCCAACTCATCATCGGCATCTATGCCCAGTAATTTCAACCCCGCCACCGTTAAAGGTAAGCGTGGACGCATACCACCATCATTGACCTTGTAGGCAAAGCTGCGTCCATCAGGTACAGATGCAACCATGATCGACTCCGCACCACTTTTCATAAATACGCCAGGAAACCTCTTCATAAACAAAGATGTCATCCGCTCAGGTCCGGCAACCATCTCTGGGAATGCTCGACAGGCTTCAACGACGCTTTGATGCACAGGGTCAGTTGAAATTGTTAATGCACGAATGGCTCGCGCTAAGCCAAGTAAAGAGATCAAAAATAGTGGTGCGCCGCAACCATCAATAGCGATGTGCGAAATCTTCTCACCGGAAAGGCTCTCAAGCTCGCGCTTGAAAGCTACCTGCACTGGATGATCTATATCCAAATAATTACTGATCGGCCAAGCATTTGTTGTGCAACCCATAAGCATTCCAGCGTGCTTACCGCTGCAGTTCATAGCAAGGCGAGTTGGTTGCGCAGTTGCAATGGCCGCCTTTTCATCGAGTGGTTTGCCCTTTACGTTTTGAAGTGCGCTCTCATCTAAGCCAGCTAAGGCCAAGATTTCTAGCGCTCCGTCTTGATGCATGGCAAGGCCCGAGTGAGATGCGCACGTTAATGCTAATAGCCGTGGCTCTAATACAACGCCACTTCGAACCATCGCTGCTGCCAAAATTGATTTATAGGATGAGCGCGGATAGATGAGCTGTGTTGGATCTCCTTTTTGAAAAAGGATAGATCCATCGCTATCTAAGGCAACAAAGTGGCCAACATGGCTCGACTCAACAACATCATTCCTAATAAGTTCGGCAAGAACTTCGCCAACTGCTAATGGAATCAATTACTCACTCTGACGTTCGAGGGAGGACCAAATATGTGACTGCAACTCTTGCGTTGGCGTCTCCATGTCATATGCAAAGAAAAGTTCGCCGGCAACAAGACCATATAGACGAACTCCACCAGTTACAATTTTTGCCGTTGGTGTGGAGTATGGCTGATCAAGAACTAGCTGGATCTTTGGCCCGTCGAAGTGCCCCACCCAACCCTCAGTGATTCCAGTGTTATGTGCAAGAACCACCTCTAAAATATTATTAGGTTTCGGGCGCCAGAAACCAGTTTCAGAACCACCGGGGCGCAGAATTTCGCCCTCTTTATCCAAGATCCATGAACGCGAGTAGTAGTTTAAAAAAGGACGTCCATCGTGATTAAAGACAACTTCTTGCGCAAACTCAAAGGGTTCGACATTGGGATACTCACCACGGCCTTTGCCACGCCAGGTTCCAACCATCCAAGCAAGTGGATTGAGATCTGCATGTAAACCTTCTGGAATTGTAAAAACCATTTATGGGCGTCCTCTGAATCTAGGTGCACGACGTGCCTGTGATTGGCGACCGCGAAATGCATAGAAAATGAGCGCGATACCAAAGACAATAGCTACTAAGCCAAGGATCACAGAGGTAAAGAGCTCCATGTGCAGAGCCTACCGTGCTTAAACTATTGCTTGTTGCGAAGCTGGAACTCCATCGACAGTTAGTGTGGCATCCATCGGTGTATTTCGCTTTATTACCGCGAGTGCAATGGTGCCGAGTTCATGATGGCGGGCCACGGTTCCAAGAAATCCAACAACAACCCCATCGTTTTCAACCTTAACTCCTTTGGCGGGGAAGGCGACATCGCTACCATCTAAATGCAACATCACTAAGCGCCTCGGTGGGTTACCTAAATTAAAAATCTTGGCAACGGTCTCTTGACCTCTATAACAACCTTTGTTCATATGGACTGCGCTATTTAAGACGCCAATCTCATTAGGAATCGATTTGTGATCGGTTTCAAAACCGATTCGTGGCCGCCCAGCTGCGACGCGTTCGGCATCTAAAGCCCACATACCAACTTGTGCTGCAACGGAGTTAAAAGTTGCACTCATCTGCACTAACTCGCTGCGAGGCAGTAATGCATATGGGCCCCCGATATCGGTGGTTATTCCTGGAGCGCGCAGTACTGCGAACTCAGCTGTCGCATCCCGTACATCTACTCGGAGCATGAACTTCATCTTGTTTAAATATGTAAGTAGGGTTTGGCTATAACCGGGATCGATGACAATCCAAGTCGTCGCACCGTCATCAACCAAATTAAATTGATACTCAATATGGCCTTGCGGGTCCAAAATCATCGCCGACTTCCATAGGCCAACGGCTAAATCACTTAAGAACTGCGTGGTTAAATCATGTAACCATTTCAAACGATCCTCTCCGCTCACCGCGACAACGCTTAAATGTGAGAGGTCGGCCCACGCAGTGCCTGCCTCTAAGGCGCGCTGCTCTTTGACAGGCTCACCAAAATGCCAGATCGCCCCTTTATCTACACCCTCTTCAACAACTACTGCGCTCATTGGCAGGCGGTACAGGTTCCGTAGACAGCAAAGTGGGTTACATCTGTCTTGAATCCATAATCATCGGCAAGGGAGTTTACGAAGTTAGCTGCAACTTCAATCGAGGCATCTCCAATGGATCCACACTTTCCGCAGACTAGATGTAAATGCGTTAACTCTTCAGCTGCATGATATGTCGCACCACCATGGCCTAGATGCGTGTGAACAACAAGGCCCACATTTTCTAATGTCTCAAGGTTTCGGTAGACAGTGGAGAGATTAATTCCTGGATGTGCCAGACGAACTTTCTCTGCAATCTCTTCAGGGGTTGAATGCCCCAGTTCACGGACGGCCGATAAAACAAGCTCACGTTGAGGGGTAAGGCGTAGCCCCTTTTCGTGCAGTTCGTGCTTATTAGCCATGTGAGAATCTTACGCGAAGAAGTAGCAAATAGAGTTCACAGCCTAAGCAGAAGTTAAAAGCTGCATTTAAAAACGCTGCCGCTAGGGCAAAACTCACTGCAATAGTGAAAATTGGTGCGATACCAGTGAGCGCACCCGCAACCCCAGTAATAGCAAAGAGTAGTCCAACGCTTTGGGCAAACTGTGGTGGGCGAATATCTTCAACAATCGCCTTGCCTTTGAGTCGAGGTTTAATAATCTTTCGAAAAATAAAGGCGTACGGAGTGAACTGTGGGCCTTTAGTAGAACCAATTAGAAAGACAACTGCTTGTGCACCTAAAATCCAAATATTTGAAGTAACGAGAGTAACTGCTAACACAATCGTAGTGAGAGCCGCCGAAAAACGTGGACCTCTTGCATCAATTGAAACTGCGGCTATTTTTTCTGCTAGAACTTGAGTCATTAGATATTCCTTTGGTCGTTGAGTGGGTAATTGTTTTTAACTACAACAATTACATTCGACACAAAGAGCCAGCAAGGCGACCGAAATCAATTACTCGGCGCTTGGTGAAATTACTGGCTAAAGACATAGTAGGAATCTTAAACAGGGATAGTTTTTAAAGCCAGTTGCAAACTATTGGCGAATAGCCGCCAGCGCGGTCATAACTTGTTCTCGCTTTGGTGCGCCAACGGCGCGGCCCACTTCACGTCCACTGGGGTCGAGAATTAGCGTCGTTGGCGTACTCAAGATATTTAATTTCCGGACTAGATCCAACTGCGCTTCGGCATCGACTTCAACATGGGTAACATCGTGCATATCTGTGACGATATTTTCAAGCAGAGCTCGCGTAGCCCGACATGGGGTACAAAATGCCGATGAGAACTGCACCAGCGTTGCGCGTGATCCCAGCGCGCCGCCAATCATTGATTGGCTTATAAGAGATGGCCCGTATTTAGCTTTCACTGTGCCGCGCGAGCGCCGATACCAAAGGCCATATCCGCTGGCTAGGCCCAGGACAATGGCGAGTGGAAGCAATGTTTTCACGAGGGTAGTCTGTACCAATGGCCAGAGTGTTGCTACTTACAAACACTCAATTGGCGAGCGCTGAAGTTCTACCCGCATTGGCCTTGCTTGCGCATAACGTTCGCATCTTGCCCGCTGAGGCCAGCATCCTCGTTGATGTTCCTGAAGTAGATCTCATCCTGGTCGATGCACGCCGCGACTTACCCTCTGCAAAATCCCTAGCACGTCTATTAACAACTACTGGGCTTGGCTGCCCGATTATTGTTATTGCAACTGAGGGTGGACTGTCGGCAGTAAGTGCCGATTGGGGAATCGATGATGTCATGCTCGATACATCTGGGCCTGCTGAAGTCGATGCAAGAATTCGAATCGCAGTTGGAAAGCATCACGCAGTCATGGCGCTAAGTGATCCTCACTCAGGTGAAATTCGCACAGGAGATGTCGTCATTGATGAATCAACGTACACCGCTCGACTTAAGGGAAATGTTTTAGATTTAACATTTAAAGAGTTTGAGCTCTTGAAGTACTTAGCCCAACATCCTGGCCGTGTCTTTACTCGCGCCCAACTTTTGCAGGAGATTTGGGGCTATGACTACTTTGGAGGAACGCGCACGGTCGATGTGCATATTCGTCGATTACGTTCAAAGTTAGGTCCAGAGTTTGAGGCGATAATCGGAACCGTTCGCAATGTTGGCTATCGCTTCACAATGCCAACTGGTGGCAAAGAGAGCGCCATTAACGAGCGTGTCTAAACATGCGCCATATTTTAAAAATACATCGCGCGCTTCAAGGTCGCATTCCAGATACTGATCACGGTTTCACAATTGAAAGCTTTGATCCGCTAATTCATAAGCAGGTATGGCTAGATCTCAACAATAAGATCTTTATCAACCACCCAGATCAAGGTAACTGGGTGATGCAAGATTTAGAGAATCGCATGGCTGAACCCTGGTTTGATGCCGCTGGATTTTTTCTAGCGATTGAGAGCGGTTCATTGGTCGGAATGTGTTGGACCAAGATTCATCACGATCTAGTCAACCAAGCCCCTGTTGGTGAGTTATATGTCGTTGGTGTCGATCCCGAATTTATGGGCCATGGCATTGGTCGCGCCGTATCTATCGCCGCGATGAACTACTTGTTTGCCCAAGGCATTAGAGATGCGATGTTGTATGTCGATGCCGATAATGAAAAGGGCCTAAAACTCTACGAGAGCTTAGGGTTTAATTAAATCTCTCAGCCCAGCAACAAGGCGATCGACATCCTCACGGGTTGAATAAGGTGCAATACCAGCCCGCAGCGCTCCAGCATCACCTAGGCCAAGCTTTCGCGAGACCTCAAGGGCATAGAAATTATTTGCTGGAAGATTCACTTTCTTGCCAGCCATCGCGCTATAAATCGCGGCATTGTCATGGCCGGCAAAGGAGAAGTAGATCGTCGGTGTGCGGTCTTTGGCATGGCCATAGAGAGTTACACCTGGAAGCGTTTTTATCGAACTCTCCATGTATGCAAAGAGCTCCTCTTCGTAGGCCTCGAGTGCCTTCATTGAGTTAACAATTTTTTCACGTCTTGTTACACCGGCGCCTGGGGCCATTGCTGCAATAAAGTTAACTGCGGCATTACAACCAGCCATAATTTCATAGGGAAGGGTTCCGAACTCAAATTTCTCTGGCACATTACTGGTCGATGGTAGGAGCTTGTCGTTATTGAGCGAGTTAAGAAGTGCCGGTGATGCCGCTAACGCCGCGCAGTGTGGGCCCATTAACTTATAGAACGAGAAACCAAAGAAATCGGCACCAATATCTCTGGCACTTATCGCCGTATGTGCAGTCAAGTGCACACCGTCGACATAGAAAAGCGCACCGGTCTTATGAACGGCCGTCGCGATAGCTTTGAGATCAGGACGCGTTCCGATGGTATTTCCGGCGCCAGTGATTGCGACTAACTTAGTCTTTGCAGATAAAACCGCTTCAACTGCGGCAACGGTTAACTCTGATGTTTCAACATCAAATTCGGCCCACCTCACAGTTGCGCCTACGGCTTCGGCGGCTTGAACCCAGGGGCGGATATTTGAATCGTGATCCAATCGCGAAACAACGATCTCATCTCCGGGCTTCCAACTCTTGGCAAGCGTTCGAGAAAAGTCATATGTGAGTTGAGTCCAGGAACGTCCATATACAACTCCACCTGGATCTACATCAATTAAATCACCAACGGCTTTGCGGAACTCATTAACAATCTCGTCGGCATTCTTTTCAGATTCAGTCAAGGTGTTTCGATTAGAGATTGGTTTGGTAATCGCATCAGCTATCGCTGCACCAACAACATCCGGAACTTGACTACCTCCGGGGCCATCAAAAAAAGCTAAGCCCGAGGCAAGGGAGGGAAAGTGGGCGCGTATGGCGTTAACGTCGTAAGTCATACGGGGCAGGCTATCACTGCGTTAGTTCGGCGCACATAGCTCGAAAGGCTTTTGTATGTGCATCGACATCGGCCGCAGTCGTATCAGGGCACATCAGCGCCATGTTATGAAAAGGGGTGATCAAAAAACCATCGTTGAGCATGCGCAGGTGAATGTACTGCTCTAACTCAAAATCTCCCGCATCGTTGGCATCGGCACCAGTGATTGGCGCACTCGTTGCAAACATATATTCACCACGGGCACCTAAACGGTTACACGTCCACGGTAAACCAAACTCTTTAATCGAGGCGTCGACGCCATCTGACCAACGCGTGCCAAGCTCAATCATGCGATCGAAGTTTTCTTGTGTAAGAACCTGCGAGAGTGTTGCACGCATCGATGCAAGTGAAAGCGCGTTACCGGCCAGCGTTCCACCGATTCCACCAGTGTCAATGATCTCTAACTCGACCATCTTCTTAATCGAATCGGCAATCTCCTGAGTCATTCCAAAAGTTCCCGTTGGAATTCCCCCAGCGATAGCTTTTCCGATGGTTAAGAAATCGGGCTTTAATCCGAGATCAGCGGTCATTCCGCCAGGGCCAACTGAGATTGTATGTGTCTCATCGATAATTAAAATTGTTCCATATTTCTTAGCAAGGCTTTGTACTGCATCTAAATAACCTGCCTGCGGCAAGACGATTCCAACGTTAGTCATCGCAGGCTCCATTAAAATAGCTGCAACATCACCATGAGCTAAAGCCTTTTCCATTCCTGCGATATCGTTAAATTCAACGACTCGTGTTGTGACATCGAGTGCAACAGGTGCTCCGATGTTTCCTTCGCGAGCAACGGTATCCCCGTGTGAATCTAACGTTGCAAAGGTTTCATCCACCGAGCCGTGATAACAACGATCGATGACAACGATCTTTGATCGACCAGTGATCATGCGTGAATAACGGATTACATGGCGGTTGGCATCGGTTGCCGACACTGTGAACTGCCATAGTGGTAGGCCAAAGCGTCGTGATAACTCAGCTGAAACTATTGCAGCATCGGCCGTTGGTAACATCGCAGTGATTCCCTTAACAACCTGCTCTCGAATCGCTGCCACGGTCGCATCGGGTGAGTGACCCGTCATAGATCCGGTATCGCCTAAACAGAAATCGATATAGGTATGTCCATCAACATCGGTGAAACGGGCACCTTTAGCACTCTCAACGAATACGGGATAGGCACCCGGCCACTTTGCCATCCACGACATTGGAACTCCGCCGGGCATAGTTGCCTTGCCCTGCTCAAAGAGCTGACCACTCTTTGGATGAGCCTTTAAGAAACGTTCATGTTCGATCACTGTTAAGCGTTTTAAGGTATCGCGATTAATCATCGGCCTATCCTAATCAAGTCGCTCGAAAACAAATAAGGCTTCGATGTAATCTTCGCCCGAGATTCCTAAGTTCTGTGCATCGGGCGGAGCAGTTTGTGGCTCGATACAGACGCCCTCACTGTCCTCGGTGTAAACGACCCACCATGGCGCATCGCTCTCAATGGAGATCCGAGCAACGTCCTCCCATACAACGGCGGGCGTTCCCTTAACTCCTGTGAAGGCATCGTCCCACGGTGGTGGAGTTGGTGCGCAGCGCTCACCAGTTGGAATGCCCTCAAAGTTTCTTATTAGCATCTGGCTGGCTTCAAACTCTACTTCGGCGCTTGCACCACGATCTAAATCGCGCGCAAACCATGGATGTAAACCCATCCATACCGGTAAATCACAACCGTTAGCATCGTATTCAAGTGACCACCGCACCGCATCGTCGAGAACTTCGATGCGCTGTTCAACTATTGCACCGTTATATGGCGCAGGGAGATGTAGCAACGATCTACCTGGACCTATCTCTTGCCACGATGAGATTAAACCAAAGCCATGTAATGCATGCGGTGGATCGATAGTTGCAGGAAGTTGGAAACTCTCGCCCTTTGAGTTTGTAATCAGACCCTCGTTGATGCGTCCAGCCCACGGTGCCATTGCATACCAGCCCGAGGTATGAACCTGCCCGCGAAATGGAACTGCAAACTCATTATCTCGCCACTTCAGTGAAACTATACGTCCACCATTGTCGTCATCGATTGCAATTTGAAACTCGGCATCATCAATAAACTGCATTATTTTCCATCGCCTTTGCTAGTTCGTGTCTGTATGGAGGTTCAGCACCTTCACGTGAACACGTAATGCCGGCTGCGATTGCAGCTTTATGCAAAACTTCATTGAGAGTTATTCCAGTCAGCTCCGCAACTGAGTGTTCAATAACGCCTGCACAGATAATGGCCCCAACGCTATCGCCTGCCCCAACGCTATCTACGACTGTTACTTTGGCGCCATCGACCTCTTCCATCCCATGCTCGGTATAGCCGATTAAGCCATGAGCCCCGCGTGTAATGATGACGCAGCTAACACCCTGTTCAATCCAGCGATGCGCAACCTCATCCATTGTTTCATTGGGATAGAGCCAATCTATATCTGCATCACTGAGTTTTACAATCGATGAGATTGCAATCCACTTCTCAACAGCTGCGCAGTACGTTGTACGATCTGGGAGAACCGATGGGCGGATATTGGGATCGAAGATAATCGGCGCAAACTCGCCAACACCCACCGCCCAATCAAATAAAACGCTTGCTCCAGGCTCAATTATCGTAGCTAACGTGCCTACATGTAAGAGTGAAGGCTTTAACATCGAGGGATCTGGCAGCCATGATCGGTTGAAATCAAATGTCGCCGTACCTGCAGTAAGAAACTCATAACTTGCAATACCGACTGAATCTAAGGTTACAGTGGCAGTACATGTTGGTTTATCACTTATGAGCGAGAGCTTTAGACCAACACCATCGCGCTCTAACTCTCTACGTGTCTGTACTCCATAAGCATCGTTTGAGATTCCATCGATAAAATCAACATCAAATCCCAAACGTGCGAGCGCTTTAGCTGTATTTGCTGGGCCACCACCAACTGCCCTTACCGATGGCAAAATATCAATCAATACTTCGCCTGCAACCCAGATGCTCATTGCAGCTCGCCCTTTCGAGCTAAAAACTCGGCGATAACTTCAACGCCCAGCAGGTGATCTTGTACTTGAGGCAGACCACTGATTAATAAAATTCCAGTAAAACCTAAGCCGGTAACGTTGAGCGGAAGCGAACCTCCATGAATTGCATGGCTCTCTTCGGAAAGAGAGTGAGTTTCATACCAATTGATTCCCAACTCCTCGGCGAGGACTCGTTCGTACATCGTTGAATGTTCGGTGGCCATTGTTACGCGTGCTTTACGCGCGATCCACCCATCATTGCTCTGATCAGAACCGGGCAGTGAAACATGAAAAACGACCCAATCTTTTAGGCGAACTTCGATTGCGATAGGAAGATTGCGATCCATCCCGATTTTTCTTGCAATCTCACCGATCTCAATGGCCTCGGCCTGCGTTAACGATGGCAGTACCAATGTTCGCGCCTCAAGGGCTAGGCCCTTACTTGTAAATCCGCCCGTTGTTTCGACCACGTACCAATTGTGCCTTACTGTGCGTACATGATCACTATCCCAGAGAGCGACCTCGTAGTTCATCCACTTTGCCTGGGCGGAAATGTCTTTGGTTGGAGCGCAGATGAGAGCGCCTCCCACGCTGTTCTCGATGCCTATTTCGCCCATGGTGGAAACTTCATTGATACTGCCGATGTTTATAGTGAGTGGAAAGAGGGCAACTCTGGGGGAGACTCGGAGAAAATTATCGGTACGTGGATGAAGGCGCGCGGCAATCGCGACAAGGTAGTAATTGCGACAAAAGTTGCTAAGTTCTCCAAGCGTCCAGGTCTATCGGCGACAAATATTCTCGCTGCATGTGAAGAGTCTTTAAATCGATTGCAGAGTGATTACATTGATCTCTATTACAGCCATGAAGATGATGCGAAAGTTCCCATGGAAGAGACATTGGGTGCCTATGCTCAGTTGATTGCGCAGGGAAAAGTCCGCAATATCGCAGCATCCAACTTCACCGCTGCTCGTCTGGCGCAGGCTTTACGATTCTCTGCCGAAAACTCACTGCCGTCGTATATCGCGGTGCAAGATCAGTACAACTTAATGGCGCGCGAACCCTTTGAGTCTGAGACCGCACCAGTCTTACTTGAGAACTCAATCTCTTGTCTTCCATTCTTTGGACTTGCTCGAGGATTTCTAACTGGCAAATATCGCCCAGGAATCACAATTGAATCGGTTCGTGCTGCAGGAGTTAGCGATTATTTAAATGAAAAGGGTTATGGAGTTATCGAAGCTCTCGATCTCATTGCAAAAAACCACAATGCCTCGATAGCTGCAGTTGCATTAGGGTGGTTGCGTTCAAACCCCGCAGTTAGTGCACCGATCGCATCGGCGCGCACCGTCGAACAACTCAATGAGATTATTCAAGTTGTTGAACTTAGCGCTACAGAGGTCGAAACTCTTAACGCTATTTCGTGAGCCGCCTTCGGGAATCGAACCCGAGACCTTCGCTTTACGAGAGCGACGCTCTACCAACTGAGCTAAGGCGGCCTTTGCTGTTAATCATAGGCACTCGCGCAAGAGGCTTAGAAAAACTAAACTGCCGGCCCGCTCAAACGATTAGCCATAACTACGGCCTCTTGTAGCCAGGTCGCAACTTGGGCATCGGTAAAGGCGCTTTCGCCGGCTTTAATCACATACAGCCCGGTAAACATCTGGCCATTGAATTGATAGAAGGCAAGTAGTTGGTGAGCTCGAACTCCCGTGTCGATCTGCGTGCGCACAAGTACGCGCGCGGACTCGCCCATCAAAGCATTTGGAGGGCTCTTAATCTCGCTAAATGTATAGGTTATAAAGCTACCTGCTGCATCTTTATAACCGCCATCTTTGGCACACTGAGCAAGGGCTTTGACTAACTCTTTCTGCGCTAACTGCGCTGCTGCAGGTGTTGAGTATCGAACTACTTCGGTTGAGAGAAAAGTAAATGGAGACTCTTCTTTAGTGACCGTTACCTGCCTGCGCTCAACGCGCTCTTTTTCTGAGGCATATGAAGCGTTGCATAAATCTAGTGAGGGATCATCGAGTGCAGTTCCACCAACCATTGGTAGGACAGTCCACTCTTGGCTGAAATCTCCAGCGTTAAATCCAAACTTCGCCATCGCACTTTGTTTGCTATCTAATAGAGATACGTCCTCAACGGCTGGAAGGCGATCTATATTCTTGGTCCGCGTAAAATTGGCTGTTACCGATGCGAGTCCAATGAGAACAAAATTGCTTCCTGAAACTCGGATAACTTTTTTGGAGTCCCCGCTATCTACCGTTGCGCCAATACGCAATTTAGTAGTTTTCGAATCGGGGATAGTTGCTAACTTTGCGCTGCCCGAGGTTACAACCGCGGCGCCGTTTCCGACTAGAACATCAAAGCGGCCACGCGTTGTAAATGAGGCCGTGCACTTTCCAGTGCACTTGAGTGCACCTGTTCCATATGAGTTTGCAGCTGCAGCCCATGTACCAGTGCGCGAGGATTTATATGCCGTCGAGAAGGTGTTAGTGATTGATAAATCGCCTATGGCTCCATTTCCTGTGCAGTCATAGATTTGAGCCGTCGCCTTAAGTGCAGCGCCTTGGGTTAATTGAAAAGTAGGAGCTGATTTTGCTGCACTGCTTTGCAGCACAAGGCCATCACTATTAACTAAATTCGTCTGGCATAAACCGCTACCCGCATCTTTAGCACCTGCCCATGCAACGGAAATCTGATCATTGTTAACGGCAGTGATATTAAAATCATTGGTGACGACTGGATGTCCGCGATCGATTGTGACCGCCATACTCTGCGACCACAGGCTCTTATTTCCAGCAAAATCCACCGAGCGGATCGCCAGTGAGTAGGAGCCTTCGGGCAGATCTCGCATATGCACTGTCAGCGGGGCCGTCATCGGGTCCATATAGGTCGGAGCCCAGTTATCCCTGGGAGTTGCCGACAACGGGCCCAATACTCCATCTATTAAGGCCTCAAAGCCCGTGACATAGGTTTGTGCATCCTCGAAGCCAGGCCTCATGATCTCAATGCTCGGATAGTGCCAATCTGCTTGGGGAATTAAGACCGGTGTTGGAGGTGGTGTTACATCGGCTTTGATAGCCACAGCCACCGTAGCGCCGCTCTCTGAGGCATTTGCAGTGAAAGTGACGTTGCCCGAATAGGTCGTTGCAGTCAAGGCCGTCATTGAACCGCCATAGCTATTTGATGTCGAATACCTGTACTTATCGAGATTGAGCATCCACACATCGGTTCCTAAAAGATTTCCAAACTCTGCCGCGGCTTGATCCTCTGGGTTAGGCGAGATCAACGAAGCGATTGGTGGTGGATCTAAACGAAAGATTACTAGCCCCGGTTTATAACCAACACCCTCTAAGGTGCGGCGATACTCAATCCAATAGGCCGCATTTGCATCACGTAAATAAATAGCGCGCACTCCATTTGCAAAATCTGATGGCGCCAAGGTTACGGCCTCAGATTGCCAGATTTGCCGTACCTGCGAATCATCGAGAAGGCCCATTCGCCACTGGTAGTACGTATTGAGCGGAGATGGAGTTTCGATATTACCCATAACATCGATAATGCCACCGTATTCAACGGCCTTACATACATCGCCCCACGGCCCATCTTTCTTTCCGTTATCACATCGCAGAAAATTACTATGTCCCAAGCCGAAGGTATGGCCGAGCTCATGTGTGATCACAAATGGATCACCAGAGTCATGCAGAACTAAGGTTCCATTTCGCGAAGTAGCCGAACCCATCTGCGAACGACCCGACCAGACACAACCGGCCTTTGGCGCAATAATCAATATATATCGATTGCTGTAATCCTCTATGCCTAAACGTTTGTAGGCCTCTATGCGCGTTGTGTTCATAAAATCTGTAGCCGCACTTCCAATACATGGCATTTTTGCAGTGAGGAAGATTGGCGCCTTAAGAATCTTTCCTGAGACAAATGAGATGGTGCGATCTTGAGTGTCACCGACTAACGTTGTAAAAGATCTCCAACTCGCATTTACCTTAGTATCAATTGTTGCTGCAATTTGATCGACGTTAGAAGGCAAAGCTCCAGAGCCGGTCCAACTCACAGATACGATATCGATTGGGCGCTCATCTACGGCAAGGGCCGGAGTGAGGCCCAACGCAACAAATGCAAGAATTAAAGTTAGATAAATCGAGATACGCCTTCTCATGGTAATTATTTTATCGGCGCTCATAGTTAAATACTCCACGAAGTACTCTCGTGACGGTTAACTGCCCAGACGAGGTAGCCCTCAAGCTCTTTTTGCCCAAACCAGAGTGCAGCATCGCTTCCTGCAACCATTACTGCGGTAGCTAAGGCATCGCACAACCAGCCCTCTTTGCCGACAATAGTGGCCGATTTAGCACCGATTGCGATCATGCCCGTATATGGGTCATTGATATGGGCGCCACGTTCATATGTTCCCGATGTAGCAATCGCACCATCGGTGATTTCAAATATCTTCACAACCTCTTGGCGGTTATCGGGATTGACTACACCTATTTTCCACGGCTTTACATCCCCATCGGCCGGATCACACCAACCTCCACGCAAAGCTAAATCTCCAGCTGCATTTACCTGTACATGTTGGGCACCTGCAGCTACCAACATATTGGCACAGATATCTGCGGCCCACCCTTTAACTAATCCCGATGGATCAAAGCCACCGGCTACGGCCCAAGGATCAAATGCGCCATCGCTTAAATACTTTGCTTGCCCGCACAGCTCATAGACTTCACGAACCAAGTTCGGGCAGTCCTGAATTTCGACTTTTCCTTGACGCAGCAGAGTTATCCACGAAGAGTCAATATATGTAGAAAAATCCTGATCGACTTCGCGACAAAACTCAATTATCTTTTCAATCGCATTCTTTAGCATGGTTTCACTAATCACCGCTGATGCAACATCAACATCTACGACCGTGCCCCAGACCTCAAACTGCCTACGGACTCGATTCATGGGTTGAGCCTAACTAAATCCTTACAAACCGGCTTTAGCTAGCGCCCCTTGTAGCGATTTATACCAACCATAGGAAGTATATGAAGCTCCCGATGCACCTTGAATTGCATCGGACTGTGCGGCCAGTGTCTGCTTCTTCAACGTTGGCAGCGCCATATCGGTGTAACGAGAGTTTCGACCCGATGGTGCTTGTAATGCAGTTGCATCAGTGATCTTGCCATTGTTAACTGTTATCTGAACTTGAACAGTTCCATAATTTACGAAAATCGCTGGGCCAACAAATGTTCCAGTTACTCCCTTAGGCGCCTGTGTCTGCGTTGGTGTAGGTGTAGGTGTAGCTGTCTTAGTAGCTGCTGGAGTTGGATCGGTTGCTACCGCACCAGAGTTTGAATTATTTGTTGTCGCCGTTGCTGAAGGTGTTGCCTTCTTGGTCGCCGTTGCCTTCTTGGTCGCCGTTGCCTTCTTGGTCGCCGTTGCCTTCTTGGTCGCCGTTGCCTTCTTGGTGGCGCTCTGTTGTGGAGCCGGCGTTGCACTCTGTGATGCCGCCGATGATGTGGCAGTACTAGCCATCGATCCGCCGATTGCTAGACCGTTGCTCGATGAAAACTGCGGCGGCGTAATAGCCATGACCGCACCGAGGCCACCTAAGGTGCCTCCTGCGATTAATAACGCCCGCTTCATCTCATCCGCCCTCTTGTTGAACCTAGATCGTAGTTAACTGCCTTAACCTGTGAACTTTCTGAACTCCGCCGCATTTTCTCCTGCGGGTTTTACTCTCTGTGGAAGGCAAAGGCCTCATCGTGGAAGCGATTCTTCGGCACACCAACATCGGATGCGGCGTTGCGCACCGAAGTTACCAATGGCTCAGGTCCACAGATGTAGATATCGCTATCGGCAAACTGTGGCACCAAGCGTCGGAGCGCACGCGCATCCATTGGATGATTCTTTCGTGGGCCCACTAAATAGTGAATCCGAATGGATCCACCGCTATTAAAGGCCAAATAATCCAACTCATCACGCAGAACTAAATCCTCTTCCTTTGATGCCCTAAAAATTACATCCATCTGAACACCACCACTGAGCTCATCGATTAGCGCTCTAATCGGAGTAATCCCAACACCACCACCCACCAAGACAACGTGCGGACGTGTTGATCGACCAGCAGTAAAGGCTCCGTATGGACCTTCAACAAATACTCGAGTACCCGGTTTCATAAAGGCTAGAGATCGAGAATGATCGCCCAAGTCCTTGACTGTAATTCGCATTAAATGTTCAGTCGGAGCAGCCGAGAGCGAATATGGATGCGACATTAAGAAGTGCCCACGTGTAAGGAAGCGCCAACCGAAGAACTGCCCGCCCTGTGCACCTAACGTATGTAAGTTGCGCCCCTTCATAATCACCGACACAACGCCTGGTCCCTCAACGACAACTTTTTCCACTCGCAGATTAACCTTCATAGACCTGATCAATGGCACTCCGAAGCGCCAATAGATAATCGCAAATGCCATCATCACGTACAGCGCAGTCCAGTAGGCCCGATTGAGCGGATGGCCGATAAACATTTGACCGTTAATGACTTGGTGCATAAAGGATGCGGCAACTGCAATATAGGTATAGACGTGAATAATCCACCACGTCTCATAACTCATCTTGGCACGCGCTTTTTTATACGACGTAACGCCCGCTAAGACCATCAAGATAAATCCCGCTAGTGCAAACCAGAGCCAATCAAATGTATTGAGCAAGCGCCAGAGCTCTTTATAGAGCGGCACTGAATCCTGACCTGCAAAGGAGAAAACAATAAAAAAGACATGTGCGCTAATTCCATACAGCGACCACGGCCCTAAGTTGCGATGCCACGTAACCAATCGATCATGGCCAACGCCACGTTCTACCCACGGAATACGCGCAATTAAGAAGATTCCAACGATTGCTAAATACGTTCCAACTAACGCCGATAGACGCGAGAAGGTAGCCACGCTTGAATAGAGCGATGTGAAATCACTCTTTCGAACCGTTGTCAGCTGCAGCGCCAGAGTTAACCCCAACCCAGTTCCAAGCAGTAGAGCCGCCCAGTCGGTGCCGGCACCTGAGTGTTTGTAGATTCGCGTCGGTGTGGTCATGTTCCTATTAGACACCCTCTTGCTGAGAACTTGCTGAATAAAAGGTAAAAGCCCCGACCACATGGCCGGGGCTTTTACTTACTTTTTCAATTACTTACCAGTGAACTCAACAACCGCACACTTGTTATTTGCGCTTACGCAAAGAGCATTAGTTGTACGGCCCTTACCAATAGCAACAACGTTTGCTGATGGTACGAGGTTCAAGATCTGGGCAGCTAGCGCATCTGCACGTTGCTGAGACAGCTTCTTGTCTGCTGATAGTGAGTTAGAAGGTTGTACGTATCCGTACACGATTACCTTCTCGCCTGGAAGTGCAGCATTGGCGCGGATGTTAGCCAAAACGCTTGCTGGAATCTTTGCAGATCCAAGGCTAAACGTTACGACGATTGAACGCGCTCCTTGCACAACTTCAATAACTGTTTGTGTGCGAGCAGTGTTGTAGTTGACGGCATCTTCAGGTGCAAAGTCTGCAACTGCGTCATAAGTGCCAACTGCAAGAACTGCGCCTGAGTCAACTGTGTAGGTGAAAGTACCCTTCACATTTGCTGTGGCATTGAGCTGCTTAGATGAAACAGGTGTTCCCTTCTTGATTTTAGCTGGTGTATTCCACTTCAAGATTGGGTTGATCTTATTAATAACGATAGTTCCTGAAGCTTCAGTTGCTTCGTAATCCTTAGCAGTAATCGTTGCAACAACGCCATAAGTACCGCTGTTAACAGGTGCTGAAGATCCGCCTGCATACTTAACAGAAACACTCAAACCAGCTGGATCAGTTGTAACTGTTGCTGACTTAGGTGAACCATCGTATGAATAGGTTCCACCAGTAACCGTGATTGTTGCCTTCTTCAATGATGTTGCTGAAGGAGAAGGTGTCGGTGTTGGTGTTGGTGTCGGTGTTGGTGTGTAAATCGGAGTTCGAGGGTATTCGTTCACATCTAGGCGACCTGTTCCAGTTGTGTTGAAATTACAACCTGCATCTGAAAAGAAATAACCTTCTGGAGTAATTGTGTAAGTTCCTGCCGTTATTGGTTGCACTGAAGTTGAACCGACAATTCCTTCACCTGAATAGTTAAAGATTACAGTCGCAGTATTGCCATAGGGCAATGTCACAACAGAATAACGAGTTGTATCAATGTATGTGCCTACGTAAACACTGAAGTTGCTTCCACCATTGAATGTAACAGCGGCATCAAAAGGCAAAATTGTAAATGGAACCGCTGGAGCATTGAATGTGTATTCCCCGTATGAGCCGCCATCAATCAAATCAGCAGCGAATTCTTCTCCTGATGTAATGATTGCGTGTGGAGTAGCGAGATACTGACCTGCATATTTAGCATCATCTCCATCAAGTGATCCACATGTGCCGTCATAAGTCATCACTAACTCAAACTCAACGGAGTCGCCTTCCAAGGCTTCGCCAGTTGTTGCATATGTAACATCTTTTTCAAGATCTCCAAAATGCCAGTCACTTGGAACGTTGACGGACATTGTTAAATTCTGTCCATCTGCCTGGGCTGCGCTGCTTGTGAAAAGGGAGAGCCCCATCACGATTGTCGCAAGGACGGCAAATGCCGACTTGTGCAATTTACTCATCTGTACTCCTCGAGGGTTAAATTAAATGACCTATCAATGACCAAAGTCTACCCTATGTTGACTAGGACACACTCATTCTTCTGAGCTGTACAAGCGGCATTGAGCGTAGAACCCATAGCCTGAATCACATAGGTGGCCTTTGGAGCCGTCTTCTTGAGCAAAGTAACTACCTTCGCAGCCTTGGCACGAGAAGCAGTCAGATCTGCTGACTTGCTTGCTCCCTTAGCTACATAAGCAGAAACCGTGATAATTACTGCCTTAGATGGGGCTGCCTTCTTAAGGGCTGCCTTGTCCTTGGCACTAAGTGATGTAGTTGCTGTGAACTTGCCTTTGAGGACAAGTGCCAATGCACCAGTGGTACTTGCACCAGCAGATACAACCAAACTCTTTTCAACCGTTACTGAGTTGTAGTTGGTTGAATCCTTAGGATCAAAGACAACCTTGATTGCACGAGTTCCGGCTACAAACGTACTTCCCGCAGCAACTGAGTATGTAAACGTACCCATCGTTGATGAAGAAGCATTGAGCAAGGCATCAGTAACAGGATCTGTGCTATTCCAAGTAGCAGGTGGATTCCATGTAACCGTAGGAGTTGCCTTGGCAATCACCAGGGTTGCTGAAGCTGAACCAGGGTATTGAGGATCCGTGCTGCGAACCTGAACTGAGTAAGTTCCCGCATTAATTGGGGTATTTGAGTATCCACCGTAAGTAACACTGAGGCTACTTGATGGCGCATTGGATGAATACAAAACACCATGTGGATTGCCGTCGAATGCTTCGCTTAGAGATGAAGCCGCAATAACAATTGCTGCATCCTTTGTTGCTTGCTTAACGAGAATCTTTGCTGATCCAGCAGTTGAGCCGTAAGCAGCTGTATCGGATGGTGTGAATGTAACAAGCAAAGTACTTCCCAAAGTTTGGTCAGCACTTGCAGGTAGTTTTTCACCGGCAGCAGGGAAATACTTATAAGTTCCGTCGACAATTGCCCCTGTGCTTGGGTTTTTCGCAACGGCGTTCAGTTGCGTAGAAGTTAGAGCGTCGTTGGTTGTAATCGCTGCAGGGTTAGCCCACACAATGATTGGAGTTAGTTGCAACGCAGGCAATGGTGAAGGTGCTCCACCGCCTCCGCCGCCTCCGCCGCCTATAGCTACCGGCGCTGCATCGACTGTTAGATCGATATAGGCAATTGCAGTGTTAACTCCATTTGCAGCAGAAATCGTAAATCGTGTTTTGGTAAGAGTGGTAGCAGGGACTCCAGTGATTCGGCCGGTTCCAGGCGCAATTACCAATGGAATTGGCAGAGGTGGTGAAATCGTATAAAGGTTCGCACCGAAATTGCTCGTCATAAGTGAACTTGTCACTGGCACACCTACAGTTGTATTGATGGTCTGAAGTGCAGGCGACAGGAGACGAGCCCCAGCTGCATAAACCAAAATGGTGATTGTTACTGGAGTGGAGCCCCCAATGCCATTATTCGCAATTACGTTGAATGTGTAAGTTCCTGGAGTTAGTGGTGCTCCAGATAGTAATCCCGAGGCGCTTAGCGTAATTCCATTAGGTAAGGTTCCAGTAGAAGTAAAGGAGACTGCACCGTTCGCTGTGAACTGGTATGAGTATGCAGCGTTGACAATTGCTGTATTTGTAGCGGCAAATTGAATAAATGTAGGGATGGCCGTTTGAGCAGCAGGGGCAGTTGCACCTACGGCTGTACCGGCAAATCCAACAAGATCAACATTTACGAGGCGATTAACATTTCCGTCTGGACCTGTTATATCCCATCCGCCTGTAACTGCAACGATTGTGTAAAAATTCTTTGCACTTGGGAAAACAACTGTGTCTAAAGTTTGAGCTCCTGCAGTTGTTGTAGAAAGAAGTTCATGCACTGTTGATATACCTGCAGGCACGATTGTTCCAGCATCTAGTGCAGCCGAAATCAGTGACATTGAAGAGAAGCAGTTGTTAGATCCGCTTCCACCGCACTTACGGTCTGCTCCGGCCAAGTAAGCATCACCAGCTGTATGTCCGCCTCCGGTAACTGCATAAACTGCCTTAAGGCCAACATTGAGCGATGAAGAACCATCAATAACGTTGCTTCCACCAGTTACATAAACAGTGTCATTTCCATCGCCACCAAGGATGATGTTTCCACCGCTCCATTGACCAGCTGGTGTAATCACAACGGACACTGCACCTGGGGTTGGTGCTGTGCCTGCAATAGATGTCAAAGTTAAGAGCGTTCCTTCGTAATCAGAAACCACTGCCGTAAACGGTGTTGGTGTGGTTGCGATTGCAATTGTTGAACCGATTTGGATTGATGGGTCGCTAATTGAAAGTTGGATGAAATTACCAGCCGTATTTTCAGTTGGCGTACTAATCAATTCAGAATATGTGCCAGAAACAGTATTTGGCTTATTCCAACCAGCAGTTTTAGTAGCTGGGTTCAGCAGTGCCGAAATGCCTGTGACTACTGATGTGTCACGTAAAGGCCATGTAGTGAATTTTACAGAGCCTGAAACTGTTCCAATATTTGGCACAGAAAGGTCAACAGTCGTGGTGCTTAATCCACTAACAGGATCTGTTGTAATTAAGCTCGGACCTACCGTTACTGCATTTGGAGCAATTCCAATTCCAGCAACCTGCATTCCGTCTACAAGTGTTGTATATGAGCCAGCAAAAGTGATGACTGTAGTTCCAGTAGTTCCGCTGGCACCTGACAAGATCTGATCTGAACCCTGACTTGTATAAACAATGTCATTACCAGAGCTACCGGCAATTCCGCTAATGCCGATGAGGCCATCTAATGGGGCATTGTTTGCAATCGGATTAAATCCACTGAGATCTGTATATGTTGAAGCTGTCGCTCCACCATTATCAAAACGTAAGTTGTACAAGTAAGTGACCCAGTTAAATCCTGTGCCACCAGCTGCTGCATCAACTCCATCTCCAAGAACAAAGATGTCATCTCCGCCTTCGCCAGAAAGTAAATCATTTCCAGCTTGTCCCAGCAGAATGTCATTGCCACCTTCAAGAGTGATCCCGCCACCACCATTTAGGCCGAGGTCACCAGCAAGTGCATCAAGACCAGTTAGGCCTTCAATCCAGTCGCTGCCTTCGCCGCCGCCAAGAAGAATGTCGTTATCTGATGATCCTTGAATGAAGTCATTTTCAGCTTCACCTAAGAATGAACCGATAGCACCGCTGAATCCACCTTTGTGAATAAAGTCAATGCCAACTCCGCCGTCAATAATTGTTCCTGCAGGAGAAATTCCAGAACCGTTAATAACGTCATTTCCTTCGTTACCGCGGATTAAGTCATCTCCGCCTTGGCCCATCAAGATGTCATTTCCTGCACCACCAGCGATGATGTCACCACCGTCGCCGCCAAGCAGAATGTCATTGCCAGAGCCACCGAGAACTGAATCATCGCCTGCACCTGCAGCAAGTTTTGCTGCAGTTGATGCATTTGCTGGATCAGCAGCAACGATGACGTTGTCTAAACCAACATGCTGCAAGAAACCAGCAGATGGTTGATTTTCGTTCATTGGATCACAACCTGCTTTTGCAGGGAAAATTGTTGCTCCGCCAACAGCATTTGCTGCCTGGCCAAATGAACAGTCAAAGAAGCTAAAGCTTGGCGCTCCGAGCGCAAATGTTGCAGTAGTTCTGCCGGCAATTTGTGAAGGTGTATTGCGGCGGACAATATCTGCAAATGTTTGTGCAGGAATTTCTTCACCAATGTTTGTACCAATAATGCGACCTAGATAGTAGAAACGGTCACCATTTTGTAGCTTCAACATTTGATCTTGGAAAACCTTGTCAAAAACTGGTCCAAGTAGTGGAGGGGCAACTGGTTGCTTCTCAGGATTTTCTGCAAGACCACCGACCCATAGATCAACACGGTTAAAGCCGGTTTCAACACCAGCCCATACTCCGGTTGAATTATAGAAATCAGTTGCATCCGATGGGACACTAAGCCCTGAAGTTCCCGCGCCAGTCACAGTAGCTACTCCGCCACTTGTATAACCAGTACATAAAGCTGAAACAACCTCAGCAATTTTAAGCGTAAATGATGTGCTAGTGACGTCACTTGCAATGCCGGACTTGTTAAAGCAAGCGGCGGTAGATGAACTTACTGTTACCGCTTCACCTGCAACAAAATTATTTACCGCAGTGTAAGTATAAATTCCCTTAGTCAGTCCGCCATCAAATGTATATGTGGCGGCAGTGATTGTTGCTGGCGCAACAGAGGCAAGAATTGATGCAACTGCACGCTTTTCTACGAGATTTGTTTCTCGAGTCAAGCTTGCTGGACCAGTTGTTGAACCAGTTGCGACAGGCGCTGCAATAACAGGAACAGCAATGGTTGAATTTGTTCCACTCATGTAAGTGTCTTGAGTTCCATAAGTCTTTCGATCATGAACAGTGAAAGTGCCGGCACTTGGGACTGATGCAATTACCGCATTAGCCACGTTGTAGTCAGTATCAGGTGCTACAAAGCCCGAGATTGAAACTATTTGACCTACAACAAGAGTTGGGGTGCCTGTGTATGTATATGTAATGTTGGCGGTTCCCGCGTCGTAACTTGCGCCTGTAATTGGTGCAAGAGTCACGCTCTTGAGATCTGGGTGTGTTCCATAAGCAGCAATGAAGTTAACTCCAGATGCCTTGTAACGTAAACCATTTACATACGTTGCCCAAGAAGTATATGGAGGGAATCCAGCCGCATTAGCTTTTCTAAACTGATTAAGTGTTGGAAGCATTGTGTCGCGACCACGAGTTAAGTTAAGTGATGCAAGGTCTAATGGAAGACCAAGAAGGTTATTTCTTACTGCATCTGTGACAAACTCATCGATTTCATTTCCACGTTGCGCTGTCATTCCTTGCGCAATCGCTGCGGCTGATTCTGCCGGTGTGTATGTGTATGCAGTGCCAGGATCATTAACAACTACTGTTGCTACAGAAACGTTATTTGAATCCTTGATTGGCAATGCGCCTGTTACGTCAGCAGCAACTGTAATTGGCGTATCTGATGCAGTAGCACCGCTTACATAATGAGTTGCAACTGTGAATTGAGTTGCCGTATGACCGCTAACTAATCCACTTGTCACATTAAGTGCATGATTAACCATGCCAGTGACTGTTACTACAGATCCATCCGCAGGTGAAATCTCGCTCCCTGCAACTGTGTAAGTAATTGAGTGCGATGATGCAATTGCATCCGCGGACGCAATAACTGCAGGGCGCTGCAAACGCGCCTGTGCTGGGTTAATAAATCCTGTAATCAAACTTACGTCCTGGTTGTTAGCAGGATCGTATGGCTGATTTGGATTAGAACGAGCAATAGTTTCATTCAACATTGAGTGACCAAGGCGATAAACAGCGCTTGCGAACTCTTGGTTAATTGCTGCATTTACAGTTGGATCGTATCCAGCAAATACTGGCAAACCAATTGACATACGACGAACGAATTCATCGAATGCTAAGTGCATGTATTCCATTTCGTTGATCCAACGAGCGGCTTGGTAAATGCGCTCTGGGGTCCATTCAGACTGGAATAAAGGTGACGGTGATGTTCCGATAACCTTCGTGATATCAGTTACTAATGAGTTGTGCTCGGCAAGGAATGTGTAGTGAATCGCTGACAGGCCAATGTTTTCATTAACGCGTCCGTCACCTGCTACGTAGTGTGCATCAAGATTTTCATTGTCGTAGTAGCTAGAAGATGGGTTATATGACAAAGCGCCATTCATCACTGAATCTGCATCTGGAAGAAGACCAGCTGCAGCCCATGGGACAGCTGCGCTCATGGTGTCATTAATAAACGGGTGACCTGATGAAACTGCGTACCAAGTTGTAATCGATGGCGCAGCTCCTGTGTGGATTGTGGTTGCGATTGGCGCAGATGGTGTTCCTGATAACCACATGAAGTTTCCAGCATGATCGGAGAACAACATCATTGGGAATCCTTGTGCAGCACCGGCTGCTGCAGGAGCTGGAATAAATTTTCCATATTGGTTAGTTGCAATCACAGGAATGCTGCGAACATCCCAGTCAGTTAATGCAATTCCAAGTAGGTAGGCCTGAGCCTTAATTTCTTTCCATGTGGCAAGACCGTGGTTTGACTGATCTACTCCACCTGGAGCTGTAAGGGTTCCACTTGTTGTTCCTACCGTCCAAGTAATTGGGAGGGCCGGCTTATAGGCAGGACCAGTTGCTGGATGAATTACATCAAGCGTTGAATCGAATTTAGTTGTTGGAGCGATAGTTGGATTAACTCCACCACCATAAGCTCCGTCTGTTCCAGTAAGTAAATGACCGGTAAATGTTGGCACACCTGTAGTTGGCGCAAATGTGTATTCGCGCAAGAAGAAGTTTGAAGATTGATGTGAACCATAAGTCTGGCTCTGATCTACATAAGGTGTGGTGATGTTGCTGGCTTCGCCAGTTGCATCGGTTCCACGTGTAAGAACCATAAAGTTTGTGTTTCCACTTGGTACATACAAAAGATCATCTTCTTGCAACGGGATTAGTACTGATGCGCCGGCCTTAGGAATTAAATCAAGACCGTGATCGAAGAACTGACCAAACAAGGTGAACCAAGAGTTATAACCAGCAGATACGTTGAAGTCTGGAGTGACGTTTGGAATCTGCAAAACAGTCGCCGGAACTCCCGTTTGAGCATTAATTGCTGTCTCTGAAAGTGGGCCAGTGCCATACAAAATTCCTGCAGTCTCAGTCGCTGCCGCAATTGCTGCTGGGTTATTTGTTGATTGATCTGAAATTAATGTTGAGATAATGCGTGGCTGAGGATCTGTCACATCGTTTGATCCGTTTGCATAAGCTACTTGAGTTGAATTTGCATCATCTAGACCGGTTGCTTTCGCTGAAAGTCGCGCAAATAGCTGATCTGCAGCTCCCCAAATTCCGGTATCTGCTGTGTTAATTGTTGGTTGTGGAACGACTGGATCGGCACCGTTACCGGCACCAGGAGTTTCGGCAATTACATTTGTAATGTTGTTGCACTGTCCATCAACTTGGCGAATACCCCAAGGGGCTGTGTTTGCATACGTATAATTATTTGATAACCCTGTTGGACCAAAAGCTGTAGTTGCAGCTGCAGCGATATCTGTTGCTAGTAAGCAGCGATCCGCTGATGAAACATCGTAAGGAAAAACTAATCCGCCAGGAGTTCCGTATGTGATTGCCGGTGAACCGCTTGCACCGCCAGCTGTTGTGCGTGCGGCATGTGCTTCGCCCATCTTGATTTGATCAAGTAGGAATTTCAAATCCTCAAGTGTGATATTTAGGTGACCATTAGGAATTGTGTAAGGAGTAACTATCGACGCACTTCCCGCTGGAGATTGCGCACTAACTGTTGCACTCGTCGGAGCACTGCTTGATGCATATGCCACAGGAGTTAACGGTGTAATCAAACCAACGATTAATGCAAGGTTTGCTACAACAGCTGCTTTTTTGAAGTTCATCTTTTCTTCTTCCTTGGTAAGCCCCCCCCCCCACTGGCGTGGAAAATCCAGCTAACCAATTAGGCGAACTGGAGGGGTTGTCTAATCACATGGCGAAAAGTATAGGTGATAAAAGACTTGACCGGACATTTAAAATGCGTAATCGCTGACACAGTAATTCTCACCTAAGAATATTGGGTGGTAGCACCACGCCCCAGAAAACATTCAGATTTACCAAGATGTGGTCCACCCCACAAAAGGCCAAACCCGGCCCGCCTTTCGGCGGACCGGGTTTGGATCCTTCAATTACCTCCGAAGAGATAAGGGCTTAATTAAGCCTTTACCTTCTTCTGGATCTTGATTACTAGGTTAGTCAACGATGTCAACTGAGCTCGTAGAGCTGAGATGAGTGTTGCAACCTGAGCAGATAGAGCTGCTACTGCATCAGAAGCATCTTGAGCTGCAGCTGTTGCTGCATCTGCTGCCTCTGCTGCTGCGTTAGCTGCATCAGTTGCTGCGTTAGCTGCATCAGTTGCTTCTGCTGCTGCATCTGCTGCTGCTGCTGTTTCAGCATTAGCAACAACTGCTGATACGGAAACAGTTGCGAGGCTTGGATCAGTTCCTGAAATAACCCAATCTCCTGAAGAAACTGGAGCATAGACAGTAAGTGTTGCTGTTCCATTAACTGTAGCAACTACTGCAGCATTTGGAAGCGCCTGTGAAGCTACATTTGAAGTCAACTTATTAATTGCGAAGACTGTTCCATCAGCAGCAGCATTACCTGATGCATCTTTAGCAGTAATGGTCAAAGTTACCTTTGCACCTGGTGCATAAGATGTTTGATCAAGTGCAAACCCAAGAGTCTTAGCTACGCCACCAAGTGTATATGTTACTGGTGCTGCAGAGATCTTAGTACTTACTCCAGCCAAGTTAGTGTATGTGTATGAGTAAGTCATTGTTGCTGTCTTACCAGATGTTGAACCGGCTGCTGAAGTAACAACTACTCCAACGCCACCTGCAACATCAACATCAGTCTCGGCGGTTGCATGTGTAGCAATTACCAAAGTGTCTGATGAAGCACCTGCAAGAGTTGCTGCAATCAACGGATAAACGTTACCTGCTGCGTCTGCACCAACTACCTGGGCAGCATATATATCGGTCCCTAGATTTCCAGCAGTTCCGCCAAGTGTAGGAACAATTGTGCTGTTCTGTGTAACAGTGATAGTCGCAAGATCTCCGTACCAAATTGCTGCTACTGTCGTTCCAATTAGAACTCCACCAGCGTAGATAGATACAGTCTGCTTACCGGCTATGCCGTCTGCAGTTAGAGCAAGTGTTGCTATGTTGTCAGCGGCACCGAGTGTCACATTTACATCGCGACCAGGTGTTCCACCTTCAAGTGAAGCATAGCCTGGACCAGAAACAACTGCACGAATAATTTGACCGTATAGGGCAACATTCGAAGAGTTCTTAACTGTGATGTTAACGTCTGCGTCTGCCCCAGCTAACGCTGTTCCTGGAGTCTTGATTCCAACTGGATTATCAACTGACCATGCTTCGATCGTTGAGTACCCTGCTGAGACTGCTGTATTTGCAGCAGCAATTGAGAAAGTCACATCTGAGTAATCTTCTGCAAGTGACAAAGCACCGTCAGCATTAACATCATTCCAGACGCGAAGTGTGTAATCACCAGTAACTGTTGCTGTGTAATCAAAAGTTCCGAAAGTATTCTTTGCAGCTAATACTGCGCCAGTAGCTGTCAATATAAGACTTGCAACGGAACCGTCAGTTTTTGTAAAGCCAGCATTAGTGATGGCTGTTCCAGCTGTTGCAGCGAGCAAGTTTGATGCTCCGGCAGGCTTTGATAACAGGTATCCCTTAAGAGTAACTGTGTTTGTATTAGCCAACAGTTGATTTGTAGCCTTGACAGTTACTGATGCTGCTACTCCAACTGAAGGAGAGGTTGGCGCTGTTAATGCGATTGGGCTTGCAGATACTTCTGCCGCTGATGCTGGAGCTACAGATGTAAGAACACCTAAGCCCAACGCAGCAACTGCTACAAGCGCTACGCGCTTGAAAGTTGTCTTTGTAGACATTTGTTTCCTTTCGTTAGTCGATCTACGGACTATCCGTAGTTCGGCTTGAGTTGATTTCTCAACTCGGTTCGATGAATCGCACGTGCTGATTCACCAAATTCCCCACCGTGTATCCGGACGCGGCGAGGAAACCTATTTATTTGTTTAACACCTGCACAGCCTGAGCTAGTACTTGTGTTTTTCCTGCATTGAGAAGAATCTTGGTAGTAATTGATTTAGGGGCATCGATTAGATCCACACCACGGCTGCCTGTTGGGACTGCGAAATCGGTAGGCATTAAGTAGCCAATGTTAAAGGTCGCGGTGACTAGGTAGTTACCGTTTCCTAGGCGATCGACCGATGAGTCAACGGAGTTGATTTCAACTGAGCTCCAGTTGCCTCCGAAGCCGATATTGATGCCGTTTGTTGAGTAGTGGGTGCCTGTGGCATCGACGGTGAAAAGCTGATCGATCAAGATATTTGGGCCGATTGAGCCGGTGATGAACTGGTTGTTAACCACGATGCCATCGGCGCCTACGTTTGTTGTTCCCTTAGTTAGACGGGCAACGCCGGCGATATTTGAGGCATCTGTGACTGTGAATGCAGCTGGGATGCCGGCCTTATCGAGACCGTAGAAGGAAAGGGGTGCAATCTTTACGCTCAGTGCTGCAGCCTGTGCTTTTTTAGCAGCTGCAGTTGCCGCTGCTGTAGCAGAGGGAGTTTGGCTTGGTGTCTGTGATGGTGTGACTGCGCCGGTCGCTGAGATTTCAGGGGTAACTGAAACGACTGCGCCTTCGTTGCCGGTCATCGAATTGAAACCAAGGAACGCTGTAATAACAAGGAGGAGTGAGAGAGCTGCCTTAGAGGATTTCTGTGCGATCTCGGCGGCCTTTTTGTAGGTCGTTGAGAGGGCATCGAGTGCTGTAAGTCCAGTCTCTTCGTTGATGACCAAAGTTGTAAGAACTTTGCGAAGTGATGCGCGAGCGCGTGAGACTGTATGGCGAACTGCAGACTCTTTGATTCCGAGCTCGGCGGCGATCTCTGTCGTAGAGCGGCCTTCGACCTCCCACATAACAAGGGCGGCGCGCTCAGCTGGTGAGAGTAGAGCTAGTGCCTGGCGGATGATCGCTGCATCTTCGGCAGCTGACATCGCGGCGGAGTGATCTCCGCTCTCCTGCCACTGTGCTTCGATCTCAGCGGTTGCATCATCGAGAACGACGAGGTTTGGACGGCGACCCTCGGCACGGAATAGATCGATGCAGAGGTTTTCGATTGTGCGGTGTAGATAAGCAAGGGCGTGCTCGGCAGATTCAAGCTCTGGAGCGGCCAACATGAATTTGATCAAGGCATCCTGTGTGATCTCTTGGGCCTTGGCTGAGTTTTTCAATACACGAGAGGCGTGGGCGTGGAGCTCTGAGCGGTGCTCGGCATAGAAACTGCCAAGGTCGCCAACGGTCCACACATGTGGGGCCGCGCTCTTAATTGCCACTTGAAATACTCCGATCGTAGAAGCGTCCTTCTATTGGCTTCTACGCTGTGGCCGTCCAGATGTAGCGAGGAACGGACAAAACGGACATTTCGCTAGGATGGTGCATCTAGCGACGGGGGAAGCCGTTGTACGGGCCAATCCTACCAAGGGGGTGGGCCTATCGACCCTATTTCGCGCTCGTACTCACGAAGTGTTGAGCTATTTAACGGTGAAGCGGACCAGGAAGCTCGAGTTCTCGGGGCTACAGCGCAGCGCCTCTCCGCAGCTAAGGCGAGAAACGGTGAAGCTGGCCTTGCCCCTCTTCGTCGCCTTGAAAACCCAGGTCGATGAGCCGCAGCCAGTGCCGGGATGTTGGCAGCCGGGTGGGGCCGTTGGGCCAGGTGCGATCGTTTTTTGCGCTTTATCTTTAATGAGTTTGAGATTGGTGGTTGTGGCATCGAGCCAGAAAACCGAGTTCAGGGAGATGGATACCTGGGTGTTGAGCTTGAGCGCGATTGAGCGGTTGTTGTCGCTATCGCTAACTGCCAACTTTGATGCAGCCGAGGCGTGGGCCGTTGGAAGCAGTAGCCAGAGTGCAACTACAGCAACGGTTGCCAAACTGCGAGCGCGCATGGAGTTACTCATGGTGGAGTACTAGTTAATAGTTAAATTAAATGTTGCAGAGGTTGAGAAGGCGGCGGCATCGCTCACGGTGACCGTGTAGGTTTTACGAGACGCTGTTCCAGTTGGCGCTTTGCCTGTTATCAACCCTGTTGTTGTATTAAGCGACATCGTTGATGGAAGTGCAGGAGAGACCGAATAAGCCAATGGAGTAAATATTGATCCGCCACCGGTAACTGGGGTGAAAGTGAGTGTTACGTTGCGCGCATAGGTCGAGTTGGCAATGGCGACCGTTGCAGTTATCGCGGGACTGACTTGAAGTGAAAATACTCCCGTAACAAAGGCGCCAGTGCGATCTGTTATTCGAACTGTTTCATTCGTAGCAACAAGGAGTGTCGCCCTTGGTGTTCCTGTAATGGCACCAGTTGTGGCGTTTATCGATAAGCCAGCGGGAAGTGTTGGTGAGATCGTAAATACATTTGCGCCATTACCGCCGGTGGCTGTCACTGGTGTAAATGCTGTGAGCGATTTAGTAACCATCGCTTTTTTTACTGCGCTCGCCGGGGCCACAGTTGGGGTAAATGTTGCGGCAGTTGGGATTGCTAAATTAAATGTTGCGGTGGCGGTTGCGTTTTTCGAATCTGTAACAGTGATGGTCTCTACTCTGCTGGCTAATACTGCAGTAGGTGTTCCTGTTATCTGGCCGGTCGTTGAACTCAATGCAAGCCCTGCTGGCAGAGTTGGTGAGATTGTGAATCTATATGGTGCCGTACCTCCAGATGCGGTTACGGGAGTTACTGGTGTAATTGGCGCATTAAAAGATAACGAGGCCGTTGGCACGGCAGTTGTTGCAGCCAGTGGAACGGTTACAGTCAACGAGAAACTTGAGTCCCACACCGCATTTGTTGAATCTTTCACTGTGACAGTTTCAACGGTAGGCGCTAACCCAGCTGTTGGTGTACCTGTGATTTGACCGGTGCCTAAATTAAAGAATAGACCTGCGGGGAGTGTCGGCGAGATTGTGTATGTATATGGGCCTCTGCCTCCGGCGCCAACTACTGGGATGACTGAGGTTGCTGGCACGTTCTTAACGAAAGAAACATTCGCGGTATTTGTTACAGCTGATGCCGGTGGGGTAATGCCTGTGCCACAACTACCTGGAACATCTGGAATCCAGTTCTGCTGAATTAAATATTTACGTGATGATGCGATTACGTTGTAATACGAGCCGTTTGGTGCAAGCGATTGAGTACCAAAAGTCCATGCGCACTTATCGGCGTTTTCATTTCCGCCAGCATCAACCCATGTATTTATCTGTGGATCGGATACGGCCTCGACTAACTCGTGCGCGACAACGCTTGTCATAGCATCGGCGGCAGGATTTGCATTAGGCGAAGTAGTTGAGCCTTGACCATTGCAACTTCCCAATGATGTACCTGTTGCATCTCCTACAAATGAGTAAGCAATCAGTGGTTTCGGTGACGCTGCATACGTTGGACTGAGAGCTGAGTGATAACCACAAAATGATGATTTGAATCCACTTACAGTTACATCGCTACTTGTGAAGACAAAGTAGAGACCATTTGGATCGCGGGTTAGGGCGCTGTTTGTCAATGCTTTATCAACAACGTTGTAAGTAAACTTTCCAGTGTTCGAATCTAATCTATTTCCTAAACTCATATTGTCGTACGTGCAACCGCCCCACGTGACATTTGGTGTCACATAGGTCTTTACTCCACCGCTTGTGCTCTGTTTGTAATAACGGGTATTGATACCGTACCAATTCGTCCCACCAATGCCCTTTAATAAATCATTGACGATTGCTGGGGTTGCACTACCGGTAGCGGTACATGGGTTGGTCCAGGTCCCATACCAAATTACATAGATACTTGGGTTAATGAGAACTGGAGTATTAAGGGTATAACTAATCTCACCGGCGATTATGGCTTTACCCGCTGCCGCATTTCGAATAGGCATTGCAACTATTTTACTTAAAGGATTTAAATGTTGGGTATCGTTTTCGTCGTACTGGTTCTCACGAATATTATTTGATTGGCCTGAGTTATCGGCCGCGGCGATCTGTATGGCGCCAAAAGATGACAGGACAAGGGCGGTAGAAACTGCCACTACTGAGGTTTTTAGCGAAAATCTCATGCTGCTCTCCTATGTAAATTGCACTGAACTAAAGGCAGTATGACAGAGCATTTATAAATCTGCATCCAGGCCCTGAGCTCGCCCTTGCCTAAGCCAATATCAGGTTACATACGTAGATAAGAGGCGCCGTTGAAATCTAGAACTGCGCCACTGGCCCACTCACTTTCCGGAGATGCTAAGAAGTAGACGGCTTTAGCTAACTCCTCAGGCCTTGCTACTCGATTAAAAGGACTCTGCGCCCGGATGCCATCGCCTTCGGGGCCATCCAGTAAACGCTCAGCCATCTCTGTCTCAACAAATCCCGGCGCCAACGTTGTTACGCCGATATGCATGGGAGCTAATGCTTTTGCAATCGATTGGCCGAAGGCCACGATCGCAGCCTTGGATGCACCGTATGCAGGGCTAACAGGTTCGCCTCTAAAGGCACCGCGCGAACCAATGTTTACAATTCGTGAGGTTGAATTTTTTGGCATATGTTGAAGTGCGCACCAGGTGACATTAGCTGCGCCGATTAAATTAACTCCTAGAGTGTCCGACCATGCCTGTTGCCATTTTTCATAGGTTGAGCTCTCGATTGGATGATCAAAGAAAACGCCTGCGTTATTAATTAATACGTCGATCCCACCGAACTGTTGTGCAACGTGATCAACCATTGTTTTAATCGCATCGGGATCACGAAGATCGGCCTGCGAAATAATATGTCCTTGACCGGCAAGAGAGTCGGCAACGGCCTGAGCATCGCTGCTCGATGAAACATAGTGAATAGCTATGCGATCTCCCGCTGCAGCAAACTCACGAGCGATTGCAGCTCCAATACCTCGGGAGCCGCCAGTTATAAGTACTCTTCGATTGGTCACGGAGATACCTTAGGTCACATGCGTGGGCCCAGACGGGCTCGAACCGTCGACCCACGGATTAAAAGTCCGTTGCTCTACCGACTGAGCTATAGGCCCCACTTGCACGCCGGTCATAAACCCGCTGCGAGGGGTAATGGTATCGGAGAAAAAGCTGGCTATCGCCGCCCTTTAAGCGCTACTCCCTCAGGCCTATTGAGAGATTATTTCTTCGCACTCTTCTTAACAGGCTTCTTGGCAGCCTTTTTAACGGACTTCTTGGCCGTCTTCTTAACGGGCTTCTTTGTGGCAGCCTTTTTAACGGACTTCTTTGTGGCAGCCTTTTTAACGGACTTTTTAACAGGCTTCTTGGCACTCTTCTTGGTTGAGCTTTTCATAAGTGCCTCAATGAGTTGATCTACCTCTTCTTGGCTAATATCTGAATCTGATTTACCTTTAGCCGCCGATTTTTCATTGGGTTTTCTTGGCTTGCGTAGGTACCTAAGAGAAAACGCGAGTATCAATAGGAAAATCAGTGCAAGTAACACGCGAGTAAGAATTTGGAATAGCGGGAAGATTGGCGTGAATTTAATCAACTTTCCAAGCCACACTTTATTAATTTCATTGCTTCCCAATAAAGCCGTTAAGGAAATATCGTACTTTCCATCGGTAAGCCCAAGTGGGGCGGGGATCAAAATATTAGTTGATTCTCCGGGTGCAAGTGGCTGACTTATAAATTTGATCCCTGAGAACTTGCGATTTGAGAATTTAGAATCGACCATGTCTAAAGTTCCACTCAAACTGAATGGCACTTTCCCTGAGTTCTTAATTTTCAAAGCTAAATAAGAGTTGCCGCCATCTACTTCGCCGAACAAATCAATGATCTCAACCTCTGGAGCTAATTGAGTTTCCGTTCCAACTCCGAGAAAAACGGGGCGTGAAATCGCGATTGCCTGCGGAACGCTGTACTGCGCCTTCGATGGCCCTGAAGCACCTGACGCGGTAGCTAATACAAAGGCTTCGTGGGAGCTAATTGGTTCATCTGCAGGGACTGTGTAGGTCATAAGAACAGATGCAGTTGTTTTTGGCTTAAGAACAAATTTTTGTGGTGAGAATTTCACCCATTTAATGCTATCGGGAAGCTTGTTTCTATCTAAATACTGACCGTCACTATTTCGTCCGAGGAAAACCAGACTCATATCTACCAACTCAGGAACGGTTCCACTACTAGAAATTAATAATTCGCGGCTCTGTGTTCCGCCAGGTGCTACAACAAACCAGAGTGACTGCCCACCGTGCAAAGAGCTCACAAATCCATCTGTTGATTCCGTATTCGTGAAAGCCATACCAAGAGTTCCTTCGGCAATGGCTGGTAATGCACTCAGCCCAAAGAGACCACAAAGTAGGAAGCTTGAAATTGCAGCTTTGGTGAGTTTATTTTTTATTTTCATAATTGAAAAAAATGCTAGGGCCATAGGATCATGACCCTAGCATTTAATCTTTCGAAGCTATCAGTCGACCGAGGTACTTAGAGTTGTAGTCAACGTTGGTCCTGTAAACGTATATTGCTGACCAGCATGTGCAGGAGTTAACCCACCTGGAATATATACGCTTAGTGCTGAAGCGAAACTACAAGTACTCGTAGTCGATGTATTTGCTTTTGAGAGTAAAGCAAGTGAGATCGGCGAAGAGGTTGCATTCAGCCCAGTTGTTCCAGACTCCTTAACCCAGTTATCTCCACTGCCCGCGCCAATATTTGAAGTGACGCAACGTGTTGGAGTAATTGTTAGGCTCAGGTTTCGCACTTGACTACTTCCTGTTGGAGTTGTGCCATCTAGTGGAAATGTCATTGCGGTGTCTTCACTCGAGTTATATGTCGCAGTGAATTTGGCAGTGCCAGTTCCAACGATGCCCAATTGTGCATCTGCTCCTGTATTGGATACACCAAGGCCGCCAGAGTTATAAAACGAGCAGTTGTCAGTGTCGGTAGTTGAAGCCCCAGCCACACCGGCTGCACCAACATAGATTTTGGCCTGTTGGCTGCTGTTTCCAGTGAGTCTGAAGTCTTTGCCCATATAGGCGATGTGTGTATCTCCACCAGCGGTAGCGTCTGGGTGCGTTAGTGTTACTGAATCTGTAACACCAGTGAGCTGCCAAACACATGTTGGAACAGTGCCGACAGAGGCACTTGATCCAACTGAATCAGCCGAAGCTAACGTTGACGTTGATAACGTGAACATAAGTCCAACTGAAGAGATGACTACAGCAAATCCAGCTAAATATCTCTTGCCTTGGGTTTTAAGTGTCATCCCAATTACCCAGTGATACCTGTGGCTAATAGTGTTGTTGTAACAGTTGGGCCTGTAAAAGTGTATGTATCTGAATCATGAGTCGGAGTCTTTCCACCAGGAACATAGGTAGTTAACTTCGTGGTCCAAGTACAAGAGCTTGATGTGCTTGTATGCGAGGCAGCTAGTTGGGCCGCAGTTACAGAAAGCGCCCCAGTTTTTAAGTTAGAAGAGTTACTTCCGGTCCAGCTATTTACTTCTGTAGTAGCGGCTTCATCTGTACAGCCAGCTTTAGTAAGGTCAACGACCAACTGAGCGGTATGGCTGCCAGTAGTAGTTGATCCATCTAATGAGAATCCTAAAGAGTTATCGCCTGGCGTAGAACTAGCTGAGCTTGTGAATGCAGGTGAGGCAGGAAGTGCGTATGTAACCTGTGCTCCAGATGCTGCAGTATTCGTCGCACCGTACCATGCACAATTATCCGGATCAGTAGAAACTCCTGATGCCGAAGTCGGTCCAACAAAAACTTGAACTGTGTTTGCGCCGGCGCCAGATAGGCCGAAGTCTTGACCAACATACTTTGAGTGACCATCTGCTGAGAACTCAGTGTGAGTCAACGTTATGGTTTCACTTGCGCCGCTGATCTGCCAGACGCACTGCGGAACTGTTGCAACAGTGGCGCTGGATCCGATTTCGGCCGATGCGATGGAAATACCTGATACTGAGAATGCCAGACCAACAGATGCAATGACAGCAGCTGAGGCAGCAAGCACTCGTCTAAAAATGTTCTTTGACATATTTCTCTCTCCTAGAAATAGGTGGTGATTACAGGGTCAACTGTACTAGGGGAATCCCAGTATTAGATAGTAAATTTTAAGGGGTTTTAGGTTAATTCTTGCCTTTGTGGCTATGGCTTTGGCCCAAACGGCTGGCGCCTACTGGCTAGTTGCCCGCGCTGCCCTTTTGACCTTATTGGTGAAGCGTTTAATCCTCTTATTCTGCGCGATTACAGAAACCCCATTAATTGAGTAGGTAAAAGGCATAAACATTCGCTGGCCATCAAATAGATTAATAATTAGCGCCGACTTCTCAGTCAAAACTTTAAAGACCACCATCGCTACGAGAATGCCGAGTCCAAAAAGAGTTGGCTTCAACAGCGCATCTGAATAGACAAAGAGCCCGGTAAATCCATTACTTCGAAGGCTTGAATACATCGCCTCGTTAGAGGCAAGGGCAGGGCCATGTAATTTTGAATTTATGAAGGGCTCAAGTTTAAGTGTCATAATTAGTAAAAACGGTTGCATCATGCAATAGAAATAGATGGGCATCACCGTTAGTGAGACGAAGAGAATTGGAAACTTTATCCATGGGGCTCTCGGATCTCCTGCTTTAATAGATTGGATACGGCCAACCTCAACTCTGCCAGCCGGAATCTCAACAACCCCATGTATAAGAGTTGCCCGCACTGGGGTTCGAATGAATCTGCCCGTCTTTAATATGAGAACCTCACCATCAATAGCTACTCCGTCAGATCCGTAAGTTTTACCTTGTGGAGTTTTTCCTCTTACTGCTCGACTAAAACGCATCAGGAGCCAAGGTAACCCGACAAAAATAATAGGAACAATAACGATGGTGCTTAACCAGTCAGTTAGTTTTGCACTCTTACTATCCGGGGAGGTTACGTTGGCATAAATGCCATAGGGGATAATTACGCACGTCCAAATAACCCACTTCTTGCTAACGACATATGGGCGACCAAATGGATTGCGCATGAATCTCATGCCAGAAAATTAGCAATCATTGGTTAGATTGAATAGGTTTTTTATCGCCCATTGGCTGCGCGAGCTAATCGATCCCTGATGGCCACTGCGATGCCATCGCCCTTGGGCTGGATAACGACGACTTCGGCCACAGCATCTGTGTCGGCTTTGCGAAGTGATTCATATAGGAGATGGGCAAACTCTTGCGCAGTGGCAGGTGCCGACAGACGGATTACACCTGGTGGGGTTGGGATATCGGCGAGGGCAATCAGCCCTTGTCCTGCTTGCGCAGTTACATCTAAGAAGATCTTGGCCGAAGGTGCATAGTGATTTTCGAGTGAGCCGCTTACGCGGATGTCGTTGCCTGAATTCTTTAGCTCTGAAATATCTGTTGAAATTCTTATCATCTGCTCGGTGATCGCACCTGGTCGCAGTATTCGTGGAGCATCTCCAGTGCAGTCGATGATCGTTGATTCAACGCCAACCTCGCATGCACCGCCGTCGAGAATTAGATCTCGTGGATCTAAATACTCGCCGATCTCTTGGTCTACGGCTTTGGCGGTAGTTGGTGAGACCTGGCCAAAGCGATTTGCACTTGGTGCGGCGATACCTTTACCACCGAGCTTTTCAAAGGCTTGAAGAAGTCCACGTGCAACAACGTGATCGGGAACTCGAATACCAACGCTCTCTTGGCCACCGGTAATAAAATCCTGCGCTAATTCGGTGCGCGGCAAAATTAACGTCATCGGCCCTGGCCAAAAATCTCGCGCTAGGGCAATTGCATATGTCGGAATCTCTTTTGCCCAATCACCCATTCGATCCATCGCTGAGATATGCACGATTAATGGATGATCCGCGGGGCGGCCTTTAACGGCATAGATGCGTGCAATCGCATCGGCATTGCAGGCATCGGCGCCAAGGCCATAGACCGTCTCGGTTGGAAAGGCCACTAAATTGCCCGCAATCACCTTACTTGCTGCGATCTGCAGTGATTCGGCAGAGCAGTTAGATTGAAACTGGGATTGGCTCACTCGCTAATTCTCTCACTATTCTCAGTATTAATTAACGCAGAATCCAGAGAATACGCGATACTTAATACATGAAAACTAAATCATTTCGCAGTTTCGCCGCCCTGACCGTTGCTTCTTCGCTGATCGGAGGAGCTGCCCTTGCAATGCCGGCTAGCGCTGCAGTTGCACCTAGCCGATACATAACTATTAATGCATCGGGTAGTACCAATGTTGTTCCAGATGCCGTGCGAATTACTGCAACGGTCTCGGTTGTTGGCAAAACATCGAAAGAGGCACTTGCAGCTGCATCGACAACGTCGGCAGCTGTTCGCAGCGCGTTAACTTCAAATAATATTCTTGCTAAAGAGATCGCAACTCAATCAGTCACGGTCTATCCCGAGTACACATATCCAGCCAATGAGACTCCAGTGATTTCTGGCTACCGCGCCTCACAAGGATTTAACATCACGGTTAAAGCAGCCGCTAACGCCGGCGCAGTTGTCGATGCGATTGTTGCCGCAGGTGGCGATAATCTTCAGGTCAATGGTGTTAGCCCCTTTGTGTTAAACAATGACAAGGCGACACAGTCAGCACGTGTTATAGCCGTTACCCGCGCCAAGGCCAAAGCTACTTCTTATGCTCGTCTACTTGGAATCAAGCTCGGTAAAGTTGTCTATCTTGAAGAGAGCTCAACTCCAGTGGACTACCCAATCTATTCAACGATGGCCAAAGCCGATTCAACGGCAACGGTTATCGATCTCGGTGAACAGAAGGTCACTGTTTCAGTCACAATTCGATGGGCACTCGCGTAGTTCCAACAACGTAACACCCGTTTTCTGCGCTAATTAGTTGAGTTTGGTCGCCCGCGTATTGACGGGTACGATTGCCAAGCCTCAAACGTCCCCATCGTCTAGGGGCCTAGGACATCGCCCTTTCACGGCGGTAACACGGGTTCGAATCCCGTTGGGGGCACGCACCACAGTTGGATAGAAGTAGAGTAGTAACGGCTTTGAAGGTGACATAAGAGCCACTTATGTGACAGGTTTTAATCAAGGCCCGGTAGCGCAGTTGGTTAGCGCGCCGCCCTGTCACGGCGGAGGTCGCGGGTTCAAGTCCCGTCCGGGTCGCAAAGGTTTTGGTGTCGTACTTTTA
>CAFAAS010000004.1_pt1 | contig 99300 bp, 101 predicted proteins | sample 7267651 | NCBI WGS metagenome assembly CAFAAS01 (sample SAMEA6813992, study PRJEB35770) | freshwater metagenome | biome: Freshwater; feature: Freshwater reservoir; material: water | place: Czech Republic | collected 2017-08-18 | depth 30m m | reverse complement strand
TTACCTGCCGCTTAATCGATCGTCCATTGCGTCCATCATTTGTTAAGGGACTTCGTAATGAAGTTCAGATCGTTGTGACTGTAATGGCACTCGACCCTGACCACATGTATGACGTAATTGCTATTAACGCCGCATCAATGTCAACACAACTTGCTGGCTTGCCATTTTCTGGTCCAATCGGCGGCGTTCGCGTTGCTTTGATTGATGGCCAATGGGTTGCATTCCCTAACCACTCACAGGTTGCTAACGCAGTCTTTGACATGGTTGTTGCAGGTCGCATAAGCGATGATGGCGATGTTGCAATCATGATGGTTGAGGCCGAAGCCACAACTAAGACGATCGAACTCATTGCAGGCGGCGCACCAACTCCTAATGAGGAAGTTGTCGCACAGGGATTAGATGCTTCAAAGCCATTCATCAAGATTCTCTGTGATGCACAGGCGAAACTGGCCAAAGTAGCTGCAAAGCCAACGGCTGAGTTCCCGGTCTTCCTTGATTATCAAGATGATGTCTTTACCGCCGTTGAAGCCGCAGCTGGATCAGATCTTGCTAAGGCACTAACGATTTCAGGTAAGCAAGAGCGCGAAACAAAGATCGATGAGATCAGTGCATCTACTAAAGAGAGCGTCGGAGCAAAGTTTGAGGGACGTGAAAAGGAAGTCCCAGCGGCATTCCGTTCATTGACTAAGAAGCTAGTTCGTCAACGCGTACTTCGCGACAAGATTCGCATCGATGGTCGTGGACTTCGCGATATCCGTGCCCTTTCCGCCGAGGTCGAAGTTATTCCTCGCGTTCACGGCTCTGCAATATTTGAGCGTGGCGAGACACAGATTCTTGGAATCACAACGTTGAACATGCTCAAAATGGAGCAGCAGTTAGATACTTTGAATCCTGAGAATCACAAGCGCTATATGCACAACTACAACTTCCCACCATATTCAACTGGTGAGACCGGTCGTGTTGGTACACCTAAGCGTCGCGAAATCGGCCACGGTGCACTTGCTGAGCGCGCTTTGATTCCAGTTCTTCCAACACGCGAGGAGTTCCCTTACGCAATCCGTCAGGTCTCTGAAGCGCTTGGTTCAAATGGTTCAACATCAATGGGCTCTGTTTGTGCATCAACGCTTGCGCTATATAACGCTGGCGTTCCTTTACGCGCACCAGTTGCAGGTATTGCAATGGGTCTTATCTCTGACACTGTCGATGGCAAAGTCGAGTACGTTGCCCTCACCGATATTCTCGGAGCAGAAGATGCTTTTGGCGATATGGACTTTAAAGTTGCCGGAACCAAGGATTTTGTTACCGCATTGCAGCTAGATACTAAGCTCGATGGAATTCCAGCATCTGTACTTGCTGGAGCACTTCACCAAGCTAAGGAAGCTCGCCTTGCAATTCTTGATGTAATGAATGAAGCGATCGATGGCCCAGATGAGATGAGCCCGTTTGCTCCACGCATTATCTCTGTCAAGATTCCAGTCGATCAGATCGGTGCAGTAATCGGGCCTAAGGGCAAGATCATTAACCAGATCCAAGATGAGACTGGCGCAGATATTTCTATCGAAGATGATGGAACGATCTACATCGGCGCAGTTGATGGCCCATCGGCCGAAGCTGCACGTGCACAGATCAATGCCATCGCTAACCCACAGATGCCAGAAGTTGGCGAGCGTTACTTAGGTACTGTCGTCAAGCTTGCAGCATTTGGTGCGTTCATCTCATTGATGCCGGGTAAAGATGGCCTTCTACATGTATCGCAGATTCGCAAGATGCATGGTGGAAAGCGCATTGAAAACTTGGAAGAGGTCATGAAGGTCGGCGACAAGATTCAAGTTGAAATCGGCGAGATTGATCCAAAGGGCAAACTCTCTTTGGTACCAGTTCTTGAAGATGGAACAACTGGTTCTGCCGAATAAATGAGTGTACGTCGCTCAGTTTTACCTAGCGGTCTGCGTATCGTTACTGAAGAAGTTACTTCGGTACGCAGCGCCGCGATCGGTATCTGGGTCAATGTTGGCTCTAGGGACGAGACCCCGGCAGTTGCTGGGGCTTCGCACTTTCTAGAGCATTTATTATTTAAAGGAACTAACCGCCGCACAGCGCTAGAAATCTCATCATCTATCGAATCCGTCGGTGGTGAGATGAATGCCTTTACATCTAAGGAGTACACCTGTTTTTACGCTCGGGTGATCGATACTGACTTACCTATGGCTATCGATGTTATTTCTGATCTGATCACATCATCTATCGTCACTGCCCTCGATGTCGATGCAGAGCGCAAAGTAGTGCTTGAAGAGATTGCAATGCGCGATGATGATCCAAGTGATTTAGTTCATGATTTGTATGCCGAGACATATTACGGCGACACCCAACTGGGTCGTCCGATTCTTGGAACCATTGAATCGATTAATTCGATGTCGCGAAAGAGCGTCTTTAACTACTATAAGAAGCGTTATCTACCACAGGATCTAGTGGTCGCAGTTGCAGGAAATATTAAGCATAAAAGAGTAGTTGAGATGGTCGAAGCAGCCCTTTCTGTCGATGGTTTTCTCGACGTGACTGGTGCACCGGTAATTCGCCCTAATACGCCCGTTAAGAAGAGTCCACAGAAATCAGTTGGTTTAATTTCACGCACAACTGAGCAGGCACATATGTTCTACGGCATGGAGGGCGTTGCCCGTCACGATGATCGTCGTTTTGCTATGGGAATTCTGGCATCGGCATTAGGTGGCGGCATGTCTTCACGTCTATTTCAAGAGATTCGAGAGAAGCGCGGTCTTGCGTACTCGGTCTATGCCTATGCCCAGCAGTTTGCCGGCAGCGGCCAGATAGGTTTTTACGCAGGGTGTAAGCCAGCCAAAGCCATTGAAGTCCTAGAGATCGTTCGCGAGGTTTTAGCCGATGTTGCCGATAATGGAATGAGCCATGAGGAGATTGAACGCGCAAAGGGTGCAGTTCGTGGCTCGCTTGTCTTAAGTCAAGAGGACTCAGGCTCGCGCATGAGTCGTATTGGCAAGAGTGAGATTGTTTACGGCCATGTTATGGGCTTCGATGGAATTTTAAAGGCGGTTTCAGCCGTTAATGAGACAGACATTCGCGAAATTGCTAGCCAGTTTCTGACTAAAACGCCTACGCTTGCACTAGTCGGACCATTTAAGAGCGCCGCTAAGTTTGAGAAGGTATTGAAATGATTAACGTTGCAGTCCTTGGTGCAAAGGGGCGCATGGGAGCCGAAACCGTTAAGGCCGTAGAAGCCGCTTCAGGAGTCTCATTAATTGCAGCCTTAGATTTAGGCGATTCGATTGAACAGCTCAAAGGCTCAGGAACTCACGTCGTTGTAGATTTCACGACTCCAGATGCTGTTATGAATAACTTAGAGTTTTTGGTAAACAACGGGATCAATGTTGTCGTTGGAACCACCGGTTTTGATGACATCAAGCTTGCAAAGGTCGATGCCCTCTGTAAGGCCAATCCATCGGTCGGTGTATTAATCGCACCTAATTTTGCAATCGGCGCAGTACTTATGATGGAGTTTGCAGCCAAGGCCGCGCGTTTCTTTGAGTCAGCTGAAATTATCGAACTTCACCATCCCGATAAGGTCGATGCACCGAGTGGGACTGCGGCAAGAACTGCAGAGTTAATGAGTGATGCGCGCAAAACTGCAGGTTTAAGCGCAATGCCCGATGCCACTACTACAGCCCTCGATGGTGCACGCGGATCTAAAGTTGGCGATATTCCAATTCACTCAATCCGAGCACGCGGCTTAGTCGCCCATCAAGAGGTAATTTTTGGCGGATTGGGCGAAACGCTTACTGTCCGCCATGACTCATTAGATCGTGCCTGTTTTATGCCAGGCGTGTTGCTAGGAGTTCGAAATGTTATAACGCACCCGGGGCTTACATATGGCCTCGATAAATTTATGTAAAGGGAGAGAAATCTATGTCAGAAAAGCAGATCACTATGTACAGCGCCGACTGGTGCGGGGATTGCCGTCGCTCAAAGCGCTTAATGGATGAGCTAAATGTTTCCTACACAATAATCGATGTCGATTCTGATTTGTCGGCGGCGGAAAAAGTTAAAGAGATCAATGGTGGTGCACAATCTATTCCAGTGATCGTTTTTGAAGATGGCACACACTTGACTGAACCATCAGATATTGCTTTAAAAGCTAAGCTCGTTGAGTTAGGAATCATCTAAAAAAGAACGGGGCGGATTCATGATCGAAGTAGATGCTCACCCACGGCGTTGGAAGGCCATGCCCTTCATCGCATTAGCGGTTTCACTTATCATCATGGATGCAACGGTTGTTAACGTTGCCCTTCCAGTCATTGTTCGAGATCTTTCGCTTTCGGCCTCTGATGCCGAGTGGATTAACTCGATCTACTCTCTGGTATTTGCTGCACTCTTAATTACCTTGGGGCGTGTCGGAGATCTCTATGGTCGACGCAAACTCTTACTTGTCGGAATCATTACCTTTGGTATTGCCAGTGTTATTGCAAGCCTGTCTTCAACTGGCTCGATGCTAATTTGCGCACGATTGCTTCAAGGCGTGGGCGGTGCCATGGTTTTGCCGGCGACGTTATCTACGGTCAACGCTCTCTTTAAGGGTAAAGAGCGTGGAATAGCCTTTGCAATCTGGGGATCGACAATTGGTGGAATGGCCGCTGTTGGTCCAGTCGTAGGAGGTTGGCTCACGACGGTTTCATCGTGGCACTGGGCATTTTTAATTAATATTCCAATTGTGATAATCGTGGCGCTCGGAACTCTCATCTTTGTCCCTGAAACCAAGGATGAACATGTTCAAAAAGGCGCCGACTTTGCAGGGATCGCTCTTTCAATAGTTGGTTTGAGTCTGATCGTCTTTGGGCTCATTGAGGGCATTCGCTTTGGTTGGTGGGTAACTCTTGAGAGGTTTTCACTAGCTGGATTCACCTGGTCATGGTCGATCTCTCCAGTGGTCGTTGCATTTGTTCTGGGCGCATTGGCTATGGGGCTATTTGTTCGAATTGAAAAAACAAGGGCGACTCTAGGCCGACCAATTCTTTTAGATTTAGATCTACTAAAAATCAAATCATTTCGTTACGGCAGCATTGCCGCCCTTGTTGTAGCACTGGGCGAGTTTGGAATGTTATTTTCGCTACCACTATTTTTGCAAGGTGGTTTAGGTTTGACTGCGCTACATACCGGCGTATTGATTCTTGCATTAGCTATGGGAACATTCTTAATATCTGGGGGCACACCACAACTATCTGCGCGGATGGGTGGACGAGCAGTGGTGCGTTTGGGCCTTGCGTTGGAGGCGATTGCTATCCTTGGGTTGAGTTTTTCTTTCTCACTTTCAGTTTCAAGCGCAGTTATCGCCGCCTGGCTATTTCTCTACGGCGCCGGAGTTGGCCTTGCAACTGCTCAGCTAACGAGTGTTATTTTGGCCGATGTACCAGTTTCACAGAGCGGGCAGGCATCGGGTCTGCAAAGCACTTTTCGCCAATTGGGCTCCTCCCTGGGCGTTGCACTGCTCGGCGCACTCTTTTTCACCCGATTAGGATCTACACGTATTCAAGGTGCTGATATCGATGGACTTTTGGCTGCGGTAAAGACAACGACTTTGGTCGCTGCAGTTGTAATTGGTTTTGGTCTACTTGCAACTATCGCACTACCAGCACAGAGGCCTCAGAGCCAGTTATAGATCCCCGCCGACGTTACGGCCGCTGCTAAAACCACAACTGGAAATGGCGCCTTGAGAAGAAGTGCAATAACTGCAACGCTGACACCGGCAAGTCGATGATCGATCATCAGTTTATTTTTTTCAGTAAACGTTTGCACTGCCACGAGTGCGCTGAGAAGTGCAACTGGAATTAAGGCATTGATCCGTTGAAGCTTCGGGTGTTCTAGCCAATGCTGGGGTATCGAATGCCCTGAATATTTAAGGAGAAATGCGATAACACTCGTGCCGATTGTGGCGATCCAGAATGCGTTCATCGGCGCAATCCAACTGCAATTGCAATAAAGGCGGTCGCGATAATTGGCAGACCCGCAGGTAAAATCGGTGTCATAGCTAAAGCAAATACCATCGATACAACTGCAAGTAGGCGATCACGATTACTCTCAAGTCGCGGCCACACAAGTCCCAAGAAAGCCGCGGGCACGGCCGAGTCCAGACCCCACGCGCGTGTGTCGCCCATAGCTTTGGCCCCAAGTGCACCGGCCAGAGTAAAGAGATTCCAAAAAACAAATACACCAAAGCCGGTCAACCAAAATCCATGTCGCATGGCTGCCTCGTTGCGCTTTTCGGCGCCTAAAGCAACACCGGTTGACTCATCTATTGTTACTTGTGCTGCGATAACTCGCTTAAGACCTTTCACTTTCAAACGCGGGGCCATGATCACTCCATATAGGCCATTGCGTACACCTAAGAGTGATGCAGTAGCGATAGCACTTATTGCACTTCCTCCGGCGCCTAGCACGCCGACAACGGCAAACTGCGATGCACCTGAAAATGTAAGAAGAGATAAGAGGCAGCTCTGCAGAACTGAAAAACCATTGGCCACCGAGGCGGCACCAAAGGCGATTCCATAGGCGCCAACGGTCAGAGATAGGCTTAGGCTGTCGCGGAGTGTGATGGCTTCAACTTTGGACACGCGGACAGTCTGCCGTAGAAATCCAAAGCCACCAAGGCGGGCGAGGATAGGGTCACACTATGGCCGAAGAGATTATTTACCGTGATGATGTAACCGTCGAACTAGTTAAATCCAGCGCCAGCGATGCCGATGTGATCTGGGCCGCCCGCGTCTCAACGGCTGGAGAGCAGTCGATGGAGGAGATTGGTGAGGATCCATCTCGCTCGGCCGGGCTGATTAACTACTTAGCGCGTGAGCGTCATGGCTCACCCTTTGAACATACCTCGATGACCTTCTTTGTATCTGCACCGATATTTGTCTTCCGTGAGTTTATGCGCCACCGCATCGCATCCTATAACGAGGAGAGCGGGCGCTACCGTGAGTTGAAACCTGTTTTCTATATTCCATCAAAGGCACGCAAACTTTTACAAGTTGGAAAGACTGGTGCCTATACATTCGAAGATGGCACAACTGAGCAGTTTGATCTATCAATTGCCGCGATGAAAGAGGCATACATAGTTGCCTATGCAAGTTATCAAAAAATGTTGGATGCCGGAATCGCCCGTGAAGTTGCCCGCGTTGTTTTACCGGTTGCAACTTATTCATCTATGTATGTAACTATGAATGCCCGCGCGTTAATGAACTTTTTATCGTTGCGCACCTCCCGTGAGGGCTCGCATTTTCCAAGCTATCCTCAGCGTGAAATTGAGATGGTGGCCGAGAAAATGGAGGCCGAATTCGCACGATTAATGCCGCTTACATACGGCGCATTCGAAAAATCTGGCCGAATAGCCCCTTAAAACAGGTAGAGTTAGGCGTATGAGTACGCCTGCGCCCTTTGGTCGAATGTTGACCGCAATGGTCACTCCTTTCAATAAAGATGGAAGCATCGATTGGAATGGCGTGGAGACGATCGCTGACCATTTAGTTAAAACCGGCCACGATGGAATTGTCGTAAACGGCACAACGGGTGAAGCACCAACAACTAAATCCTCTGAAAAAGAAGAGATTATTAAAGTTGTAAAGAGAACCGTAGGTTCAAGTATCAAAGTCGTTTCGGGTGCAGGGGATAATGAAACCGATTACTCAATCAATCAAGCTAAGCGAAGCGAGGCCGCCGGCGCCGACGGCATTTTGGTAGTTACTCCTTATTACAACAAACCTCCGCAAGCTGGAATCAAGGCGCACTTTTTAGCGATGGCCAATGCAACGGGCCTGCCGATGATGTTGTATGACATACCTGGGCGCACAGGTGTAGAGATCGAATCCGACACAATCGTTGAACTCTTTGAGCATCCATCAATCGTGGCGCTTAAAGATGCCAAAGGAAATGTGGCGGCAACCTCTTGGGTAATCAAGCGCTGTGGAATCCCCGTTTACTCTGGCGATGATATTTTGAATCTGCCACTGCTCTCAGTTGGGGCCGTGGGCTTTGTTTCAGTTTGTGGGCATACGGTGGGCAGTGATTTGAAGGCGATGCTCAACGCATGGTTTGAAGGAAACTCAGCTCGCGCTTTAGAGCTGCACCAAAAACTTCTTCCAGTATTCACTGGCACTTTCCGCACACAAGGTGCGATTATGACCAAAGCGGCGTTAACGCTGATGGGGCTGCCAGGCGGCCACACTCGTCTTCCATTAGTCGATGCAACTGATGCGCAGATTGCGCAGTTGCGCGAAGATCTTCGCGCCGGTGGCGTTGCAATTTAAATAATGAATCATCCACATCCAGAATTAACTCTTCCCCCCGCGCTTTTGCATGGGGGATTGCGCATCGTTGCCCTTGGTGGGCTGGCTGAAATCGGTCGCAATATGACGGTCTTTGAAACTAAAGGAAAGTTATTGATCGTTGACTGCGGAGTCCTATTTCCCGAAGATACCCAGCCGGGTATTGATTTAATCCTTCCTGATTTTTCCTATATTCGTGATCGGTTAGATGATGTCGTTGGCTTAGTTTTAACGCACGGACATGAAGACCACATTGGAGCAGTTCCATATCTACTGCGTGAACGTGGCGATATCGCTATCTACGGCTCGGCTCTAACTTTGGCGCTCATAAGCGCTAAGTTAAAAGAGCATCGGATAACTCCACTTACACGCGAAGTTCACGAAGGTGGCCATGAAGATGTTGGACCTTTTGAGCTTGAATTTGTTGCCGTTAACCACTCGATTCCAGATGCACTTGCAGTTGTCATCAACACCGATGCTGGCCGAATTCTTCACACCGGAGATTTTAAAATGGATCAGCTACCACTAGATGGTCGTATTACCGATCTGCGCACTTTTGCCAGACTTGGCCAGGAGGGCGTCGACATCTTCCTCGTTGACTCAACTAATGCCGATGTTCCAGGCTTTACGCCATCAGAGCGTGAAATTATGCCGGCGCTCAATCGTGTGATCGCATCTACGAAGCGACGAGTCATAGTCGCCTCGTTCTCTTCGCATGTGCATCGAGTCCAACAGGTCATCGATATCGCCGCATCACATGGACGCAAAGTAATCTTCATTGGCCGTTCAATGGTGCGCAATATGAAGATCGCTCAGGACATGGGTTATTTGACGGTTCCGCCCGGCGTATTAATGGATGCTAAAGATCTCGACTCTTTCGATGACAATGTTGTTCTAATCTGTACAGGCTCTCAAGGCGAACCCATGGCCGCCTTGGCACGTATGGCAAATGGAGATCATCAAATAAGAGTGGGCGAAGGCGACACGGTGATCTTGGCATCGTCTTTGATACCGGGCAATGAGAACTCAGTATTTAGAATTATCAATGAGCTAACCCGCTTTGGCGCGAAAGTTGTCCATAAAGCCAATGCAATGGTGCATGTTTCAGGCCATGCCGCAGCCGGTGAGCTCTTGTACTGCTACAACATTGTTAAACCTAAATATGTAATGCCCGTTCATGGTGAATGGCGACACTTGAAGGCAAACGCAGAGCTAGCAATTGAAGCTGGAATGCCCCGTAGCAACGCTTTAATTATAGAAAATGGAGTCGTTGTTGATCTCATAGATCATGAAGCCTCAATTGTTGGCGCAGTCCCATGTGGATTTGTATATGTTGATGGGCAAAGTATCGGCGATATAACAGAAACATCCCTCAAGGACCGAAGAATTTTAGGCGAAGAGGGATTTATTTCAGTTGTTGTGGTTATCGATTCGCAGAGTGGAAAAATCGTTGCCGGACCAGATATTCATGCGCGTGGTTTTAATGAGGATATGGCCCTCTTTGATGATGTTAAGTTAAAGATAGAAAAAGCGTTAGCGGCAGCGGTCGTGGATGGAATTAATGGAACGCATCAACTCTCACAAATCGTGCGCAAGACCGTTGGAGGTTGGGTCGGTGGTGAACATCGCAGGAAGCCGATGATCATCCCTGTTGTTATAGAAGTGTAAATGCGGCGAGCCTAGCCCTTTGTAAATTGCCAATCCTTTAGGATTGCTCGTGTGGCTAAACGTAAAAAATCTCAAACCAAGTCCGGCGCCGTTGGTGGCGCTTTGGGACGGGGTTTAGCTGCAATCTGGCGTGTTATAGCTAAGGCGATTGGTAGCAGCGTTAGATTCATCGCCAGAGGCGCCCGAGATTTAGATCCAGTACATCAACGCGATGGCATCGCTTTCTTTATTTTAACTCTCGCGCTAATTGCCGTAGCTGGAACATGGTTTCATGCCGATAATTTTCTTAGCCGCGCAGTTTATGCCTTTATGTATGGTGGCTTTGGGCGCATCGGCTTCGTCGCACCACTTGCGCTAATTTATATTGCATTTAAATTATTTAGAACCCCAGAAGACAAGGCCGCACTTGGACGGGTGATTATTGGAGATATCTGCCTACTCATCTCAACGACAGGTCTTGCACATCTGCTCAACGGCTCAACTGGAACTGGCGCAACTGCCATGCGCCACGGTGGGGGATGGATCGGATATGGAGTAACCACGCCGCTAGTAGCTGCAATGACTCCAGTGCTTGCCTATCCAGTACTTGCAATCATCGCCATCTTTGGAGTGTTAGTTGTAACGGCCACACCGGTTAGTGAAGTTTTCTCGCGCATAGGCATCTCATCATCGTGGCTCTGGTCTAAGAGGCCCGAACGCCGCGTTAAAGAAGAGGCCTTTGAAGTTACAGACACTCCACCATTTGAATCTCCAATTGTTGCTGCATGGAATGAACCTGAATCAGAGGAAGAGTTAGATGAGGATTCATTTGATGAGGAGTTCACGGTTCCAATCCCGACTCCACTCCCGGCTCAACCGGCAAATAAGCGACCTGAACAACTTCTCTTAACATCTGATTCAACCTATGAACTTCCACCTGCAGATTTATTGCGTGCTGGGCCGCCAGCTAAAGCTAAGAGCAAGGCCAATGAGGCAGTTGTGGCTGCATTGACTGAAGTATTTCTACAGTTTGAAATCGATGCTCAAGTCACTGGCTTTATGCGTGGGCCAACCGTTACTCGATATGAAGTTGAACTTGGCAATGCAGTAAAAGTTGAACGCATTACGGCCCTTGCTAAAAATATCTCATATGCCGTTGCAAGCGGTGATGTTCGAATCCTCTCGCCAATTCCGGGAAAATCCGCGGTAGGCATAGAGATTCCTAACGCCGACCGCGAGATTGTTGCGCTAGGTGATGTATTGAGATCATCGGTTGCTGGCCAAGACCACCACCCGATGTTGGTGGCGTTAGGTAAAGATGTGGAAGGTAATTTTATCTGCGCCAACTTGGCCAAAATGCCACACTTATTAGTAGCTGGCGCGACAGGGGCTGGTAAGTCATCGATGATCAATGCGATGATCATCTCGATTCTGGCCCGCTCAACTCCTGATGATGTTCGATTAGTTTTAATCGATCCCAAACGTGTTGAGTTGACGGCCTATGAAGGTATTCCCCATTTAATTACGCCGATTATTACCAATCCTAAAAAAGCCGCCGATGCACTGACCTGGGTCGTTCGTGAGATGGATCTTCGCTATGAGGATCTTTCAACTTTTGGTTTCAGGCACATCGATGATTTTAATAAGGCGGTACGGGCTGGAAAAGTAATTGCTCCTGAGGGCAGTGATCGCATCGTAGAGCCGTATCCATATCTCCTTGTAATTATCGACGAGCTTGCAGATCTTATGATGGTGGCAGCTAAAGAGGTTGAAGAGTCAGTAGTGCGCATAACTCAACTTGCACGATCTGCGGGCATTCATTTAGTTCTTGCAACACAACGACCATCAGTAGATGTGGTTACTGGATTGATTAAGGCCAACGTTCCATCACGTCTGTCATTTGCAACGAGCTCTTTGGCCGATAGTAGAGTTATTTTAGATACACCCGGTGCTGAAAAGTTAGTTGGACAAGGTGATGCACTCTTTATTCCAATGGGTACCAGTCGCGCAGTACGTATCCAAGGTGCCTATGTTTCAGAGCGAGAGATTGAGGCCGTTACGGCCCATGTTAAGAAACAACTTAAACCTCGCTATCGCGATGATGTGACTGCGCCGGTGAGCCATCCCAAGATGGGCGATAAAGAGATTGGTGATGATCTAGATATTCTCTGCCAGGCAGTTGAGCTAGTCGTTGGAACACAGTTTGGTTCAACCTCTATGTTGCAGAGAAAGCTTCGAATCGGCTTTGCTAAAGCAGGTCGCTTAATGGATTTAATGGAGTCACGGGGAATCGTTGGACCATCAGAAGGCTCTAAAGCACGAAGTGTTATGGTCAAGGCAGATGAGCTAGATTCGGTTCTTGCAACGCTTCGCGATTACTAGAACAAGGGCTAGCACCCAGATTCACCCTCTATTCACCCTTTGTTTTCATACCACCACCTATTGTAACTGGTGATTATCGTTCTAGACTTACCTCTCTGACTTTGAATGACATTCTTAGGATCTCTTACATGACGCTCGGTACTCTGATTGCGAAGGCGCGAATAGATGCTTCGCTATCTATTGATGAACTGGCATCTGCGACGAATCTGCGAGCAACACTTCTTCGCGAGATTGAAAGAAATGATTTTTCGCACTGCGGGGGAGCGACGTATGCTCGTGGCCACATTCGAAATATCGCGAAGATGTTAAATGCAGATGAGAAAGAGTTGCTGCGAATTTTTGACGAAGAGCATGGCATTGAAAAGCGCACCATGCAAGATTTATTGGTCGAAAATAACGTTATGCGCAAGTTTGATGAGAATCGTAAAGTTTCCTGGAGAGCATTGGCAATAATCTCAGTGGCCTGCTTAGGTATAGCTGGAGTAGCACAGATTGTGATCTCAAATGTAACCTCGATCAATGTCATTGCTCCAACTGCAAGCCCTTCGGCTACGCCATCGAATGAGGTAACACCAACGCCAACGCCTGAAAGTTCACAGGCGAGCGTATTCTCAACTGGAACCGGTGTTGAAGTTGTGGTCACTGCGGCAAGGGCGAAGAGCTGGATTTTCGTATCTGATGCCGCGGGGCGAACTCTCTTTAGCGGCCAGCTAGATCAAGGGGTACGCAAAAGCTTTTCAACAGATTTACGACTAGACATTAAGGTCGGCAACGCCGGGGGAGTGGATTTAACGGTTAATGGCACTCCAGTTCCATCTATCGGTGTGGATGGCGCAGTAGTTAGCGTGTCGTACGGAGTCGATTCATAACCCGATACGATTTAGCCAATGAAACGCACCGTAGCAGTTGTCACTTTAGGGTGCTCACGAAATGAAGTCGATTCTGAAGAGTTAGCAGGTCGACTGGCTGCCGATGGGTGGACCCTTGTCGATGATGTTGAATCGGCAGAAGTAGCGTTAGTTAACACGTGTGGTTTTATTGAATCGGCTAAAAAAGACTCTATCGACGCCCTTCTTGAAGCAAACTCACTGAAAGGCCACGGAACCACGCGAGCAGTTGTCGCGGTCGGATGTATGGCCGAGCGCTACGGGCAGGAGTTAGCTAATGCATTACCTGAGGCCGATGCGATATTAGGTTTTGATGATTACAAAGATATCTCTGCACGCTTGCAATCAATTGTGGCCGGCAATAAACACGTCCCACATATCCCACGCGATCGCCGAGCACTCTTACCAATAGCACCGGCCGATCGCGCAGATAGTGCAATCCATGAAGAGTTTACGCGCAAGCGCCTGGTAGATGTGCCGTGGGCACCGTTAAAAATAGCTTCAGGCTGCGATCGCCGTTGCTCATTCTGTGCGATTCCATATTTCCGCGGCTCATTTATCTCACGGCGCCCTCATGAAATTATGGAAGAGGCGCGTTGGTTAGTGGAAAATGGAGTCACCGAACTATTTTTAGTCAGCGAAAATACAACTTCGTATGGAAAAGATCTAGGCGACTTACAGTTGATGGAGAAGTTGCTCCCTGAAATCACCGCAATTTCAGGTGTCGAACGCGTGCGGCTATCGTATTTACAGCCAGCTGAAATGCGTCCAACGTTAATTCAGGCAATGATCGCTACGCCAAAAACCGTTCCGTACTTTGATTTGTCATTCCAACACTCTGCCCCAGATGTTCTGCGCCGCATGCGCAGATTTGGTGATAATGAAAAGTTCCTGCATCTGATTAATCAGATACGTGTGCTTGCACCCGAGGCTGGAATTAGATCAAACTTCATCGTGGGTTTTCCGGGTGAAACCCAGGCCGATTTCGATGAGTTGGCAACATTCATTACGTATGCAAAGTTAGATGCCGTCGGTATTTTTGCATACTCCGATGAGGATAATACCGAGGCGCTAAATATTGAAGGCAAGATCGATGCCGAAGTTATTGCCCAACGTCTAGAGGTTCTCTCCTCTTTAGCCGATGAGATGGTTTCGCAACGTGCTCAGGCGCGAATCGGTGAAAATGTGCGCGTGCTTATTGAGGACTCGCAGTTACAAGAGGGACGGGCCGCGCACCAAGGCCCTGAAGTTGATGGAAGCACTAGCTTTATTGGAACGAATTTCAAAGTTGGAAGCTATGTTGATGCAGTTGTGGTCGATTCAATGGGCGCTGATTTAGTGGCAGAGGCGATATGAAACTTCCAGAGTTTATAACTCCGAACTTGATTACTGTTGCGCGCCTGCTCTTTGTCCCTGTGGGCGTTTACACCTTATTTAAAAACGGTGGCAGTGATCCCACATGGCAGTACATCTCCTGGGTCGTATTTTTTCTGCTGGGTTTATCTGATATCGCCGATGGCAATTTAGCTCGTAGTCGAAATTCGATTACCGAGTTCGGTAAGTTTCTAGATCCGGTAGCCGATAAAGTCATGATTGCCGCAGCGATGATCTCATTGTCTATTTTAGATCGTCTTCCATGGTGGATTACCGTAGTGATCTTGGCTCGTGAGATAGGAATTACCCTCTTTCGCTTATCAATCATTAAGCGTGGGGTCATTGCAGCCAATAAGGGAGGCAAAATTAAGTCGGCCTTCCAGAATTTTGGCGTTGGTTTCTACGTCCTGCCTCTGGGTTCAAATCTGTTCTGGTTTCGCGATGCTTTCATGGCAATCGCCGTTGTGCTCACTATCGCAACGGGTATTTACTATGTACAGTCGGCTTTGAGACCACACCATTTGAGTTAGGCAGACATGGCGCTTCCATCTGAGATTATTGAACTTGCAACTGAGATTATTGACGTTCTGCGCTCTCGTGGTGAGACGGTCAGTACTGCCGAATCTTTAACTGCCGGTGCAGTTAGCTCTGCGATTGTAAGTATCTCTGGTGCATCCGATGTCTTTGTCGGTGGAATCACGGCATATAGAGATGAGATAAAGATTTCACACCTAGGAGTCGATGCTGGAGTTCTTGAGCAGCAGAGTGCAATTAGCGAAAAGGTAGCTATCGAAATGGCACGGGGTGCCATGAAATCTTTTTCAACGACGTGGGCGATTGCAACAACGGGAGTTGCCGGTCCCAACCCCCTAGATGGCCACCCCGTCGGCGTGGTCTGGGTTGCTATTGAAGGCCCGGTCTGCCAAACAATCGAGCTCGCCCTCTCCGGAGAGCGTGAATCTGTACGAAACGCCGCTACAGCAAGCGCGATCGCAACATTTGCGCGTATCCTTAGACATCGAAGTTAAGGGGGTAATGCAGTGGTACTAGTACGTGAAGCCGTTGGTCTTACCCTGCGCGCTGCCCGAACATCTCAAGGTCGAACACTGCGTGATGTTGCACGCGCTGCCCGAGTATCTCTTGGTTATTTATCTGAGGTTGAGCGCGGGCAGAAAGAGGCATCCTCTGAGCTTCTCAATGCCATCTGCGCCGCCCTAGGTCTCTCACTATCGGCCGTATTTAGTGATGTCTCGATTGAATTAGCTAGCCACGAGAGCGTAACGCTTACCGTCGTCGATGCCGCTTAATAAATACGCACCACAAGCACAAACACACCGCCGCACACAGAGTGCAATTCTTATTGGTACTAAAAATCTGATTGCAACCGTTGGTCTTTCCAAGATGTCGATGATTGAGATTGCCGATTCATCCGAAGTCTCGCGCGCAACGTTATATAACCACTTTCGTGACAAAGAGAGCGTCATCGCCGCTCTATGTGAATCCGAGTGCGCTCGAATGATTGCAATAGCTCAAAACGCCTCTAATGCAACCGATGCCCTTGAACTCCTATCAATTCAGATTTCAACCGATCCTGCTCTATCTAATATGCGGATCCACGATCCTGCTGCGTTAACACGTGGCCTTGCCGCTGCCCAAAGCCTGCTGTGGGGCAACGTGTGCGATGCACTGGCCGTTATTACCGGCAGCCAAGTTGTGGCAGATCTTGCGATGCGTTGGCTAATTGGACAGGCCCTACATCCATTGACTGCGCAGGATTCACGACTACACGCCGAACTTTTAATCTCTCGTGCGAATATCTGATTTGCGGGAGCGCTTAACGCTCTCATTTGGAGTTGGTTCACATTTTCCAGTTGATATAGCGCTCTCAGAACTTGGAAGTAAGACAGTCAATGAGGCTTTAGATGCAGGCTTAGAGGCCGATGAGATTTGGAAAGCGGTATGTAAAGCCCACCCTAAAGAGACAGAAAAATATAGGTATTGATTATGAGGTTTGCAACAACTCTGACTCAAACTAGTAGCACGCACCCACCACTTGTTTTAATTCACGGACTTGGATCGGCAGCTACTGCATTTAAGCCGATTATTGGACAACTCTCGAACTCATTTCGTGTTATTACCGTTGATTTGCCAGGACATGGGCAGAGTCCATATGTTGAGGGAGAATCGATGGAGCCGAAGTCATTGGCTGGCGCCATCTTTGAAGCAGTAGCCAGTGAGTATGCAATTGAGAAGTTCCACGTTGCCGGCAACTCACTCGGTGGCTGGATCGCACTTGAGATGGCCGCGCTTAAACCAGATGCGATTATGAGCCTTACGGGATTGGCACCAGCGGGTCTATGGCTTAAACCTGCAGCGGGGCGTTTACCGAGTGAGGCGCGTTCATACTACTTAGCAAAGGCTCTTAAGCCATTTCTAAAAGTTGGACTGCGATTTAAAATACTTCGCAAAATTGGCTTTGCAACTGTAAGTCCAGACTGGCAGGCATTAAGTTATGAAATCTGTTTCGATGCCAGTAGCGCCATGGCTAACTGCAGGGGATACTTTCCGGCTTGGGATGCGATGTTGACACGGCGCTTTGATTCTCAAGTTGCTCCTAGCGTTCCAATGGTTATTCTCTTTGGCGATAGCGACAACACCCTTCCTTACCCCATATCGCAAGAGCGCTCACTAGCTCCAGCACACAGTACGTGGTTAATGATTGATGAATGTGGACATGCACCGATGTGGGATCACCCAGATTTAGTAGTAAAGATTATTCAACAAGTTGCTAGCAGATAACCTCTAGGATCCAAGGCTGTTTCTCAAAAGCGGCAGTTAGTTGGCATTCAAATACCTCTGAAACTATTGCGTGAACTTCGCGGGGAGTCGTTGGAATATTTTTGCTTTGCAGTAATAGGCGAACAACTTCACCGCGAGTTTTCTTCGACATATGGGTAATAACTTTTTTAACACCATCTTTATGTGTGAATATCTTTATCTCAATGCAGCTCTCATAGGGAGGCGTCCACACACCCATATATGTCGATGATCGGCAGTCGATTATCACATCGCTTTTCATTGCAGATAGTTGCGCACTCACGCCCTCACGCATCAGAGCGGTATTGATCTTCTCTTTATAGGGCGCAATCACATCTAAGGCCCTCAACACCCCATATTTGGCAGAGATTATTGCAATCGACTTAGCGCCAAGGGCCTGTGCCGGCTTACTCAGAGTTGCCCAGCCCAGCCCGGCGTAGAGAACCCCGGTATAGACCGAGATTGCCGGACCAGGTTGGGCGGCCTTCTTCTCACTCGGCGGTAGCAGGATCAGCACGGGCCAAGTATGGGCTCTGCGGCCCCTTGCGACACGCTCATATCTGTCAGCGCTCGCTGCTACCTTTCGAACAGGTGTTCGGTTATCCTTATGCCGTACAACCAGAGCGGTTCCATCTTCCGCCCGCAGCGATCGACCCACAGCCTCTGTGCTCCTCGCCTCGGACCGTCGGTGGGTCTCCGTACCTTCTGGGCCAGGACCAAACGTCTTAGGACGTTCTATCGAAAGGAATGAAGTGGCTACTGAAAAAAGCAATAAAGCCAATGATGCATCGTCGGAAAAAGCAACCACTGAGCGTCAAAAGGCGCTCGACACAGCCCTAGCCCAGATCGAACGTCAATTTGGAAAAGGCTCAGTAATGAAGATGTCCGATCGCGCCAACCAGGTCGTGGAGGTAATTCCGACCGGCTCTATCGCACTTGATATCGCATTGGGTATCGGTGGATTGCCGCGCGGTCGTATCGTAGAGATCTACGGACCAGAGTCATCAGGTAAGACAACCTTGACATTACATGCAATCGCTAATGCACAAAAAGCCGGTGGTATCTGCGCATTCATCGATGCCGAGCATGCATTCGATGCCGAGTATGCAAAGAAGCTTGGCGTTGATATCGATGCGCTACTTGTCTCTCAACCAGATACCGGTGAACAAGCCCTGGAGATTATGGATATGTTGATTCGCTCCGGCGCACTCGATCTTGTTGTCGTTGACTCTGTTGCAGCCCTTGTTCCACGTGCTGAAATCGAGGGAGAGATGGGCGACTCCCATATGGGACTTCAGGCACGTCTTATGTCACAGGCGTTACGTAAAATTACCGGTGCACTCCATCAATCAAAGACAACTGCAATCTTTATTAACCAGTTACGTGAAAAGATCGGCGTCTTCTTTGGCTCTCCTGAGACGACTACGGGCGGTAAGGCGTTGAAGTTCTACGCATCGGTTCGCTTAGATATCCGTCGTATTGAAACCCTTAAAGATGGCCAAGATGCAGTTGGTAACCGCACACGCGTTAAGGTCGTCAAGAACAAGATGGCGCCACCATTTAAGCAGGCCGAGTTCGACATTATTTACGGCACAGGTATCTCACGCGAAGGCTCATTGATCGATATGGGTGTCGATATCGGAATTGTAAAGAAGTCTGGAGCTTGGTACACATACGAGGCCGATCAACTAGGACAGGGCAAAGAGAATGCACGTACATTCCTTCTCGATAACCCAGATCTCTCAAATGAGATCGAGTCCAAGATCCGCGCCCACTTTGTACCAATCGTTGTCGATGCCGATCTGATTGCAGCTATCGATGAGGCCACAGCAGAGGTTGATTTCTAATTAGCCTTGAGTTTGCAAAGGTTGACCAGGGCGCTGACCCTTACTCAATCGCACATACGATTGCACTCAATGCACTCGTTACGCGGGCCAAGAGTAAGGGTGAGCTCCTGGCTCACCTTAAAAAGCGCGGTATTGAAGATGACATCGCCAATGCAACGGTATTTCGTTTGCAAGAGGCTGGACTCATCAACGATGCCGAGTTTGCAAAGGCGTGGACGCAGTCACGACATAATTCAAAAAAGCTATCAAAGCGGATAATCGCAGGCGAGCTGCGTATTCGGGGAGTCGATCAAAACTCTATCGATGAGGCACTCGATGAGATCGATGGAGAAGATGAGTATCGAATGGCCTTTGGCCTTGCGATGAAAAAATATGCAACGATGTCAAGGCTTGAGGCCGATGTGCAGATCCGTCGGATTCAATCGCTATTGCAACGAAAAGGCTTTGGTTTTGAAGTTATTGGAAGAGTTATTCGCGAGCTAGATATTCACTCAGGCGAGCAGCGGTAGCAACAACTGCCGCAGCGTGAATGCGGCCGGGTTGGCGACCTAAACGTTCGATCGGTCCACTGATGCTAACTGCAGCGATTACCTTTCCATTAGGAGCCTTCACTGGAGCAGAGACCGATGTAACTCCAGCTTCGCGCTCTCCAACAGATTGCGCCCATCCTCGTCTGCGATCGGCGGCTAACTGAGCAGCGGTAAAGCGGGCGTTAGTTAAGCCGCGATGAATCTTCTCACTATCCTCCCAGGCCAATAAAATCTGCGCTGCAGATCCTGCCGACATCGTTAGAGCTATTCCAACTGGAACCGAGTCACGCAGGCCAGATAAACGCTCTGCGACTGCAACACAAATTCGTTGATCACCTTGTCGCTTGTATAACTGTGCACTCTCTCCCGTGGCATCGCGAAGGGCTGCAAGGGCGGGGCCTGCAGCAGCTAATAGACGATCTTCACCAGCGGCCGATCCCAACTCAGCACTACGTGCACCGATAGTGAAGCGACCGGTGAGATCGCGCGTGACTAGTCGGTGAAACTCCAAGGCAACGGCCAAGCGATGGGCGGTAGGGCGAGCGATTCCCGTTGCAGCAACGAGTTCGGCTAATGAGTGAGGACCTGCCTCTAGCGTGCTTAAAATCGCTACGGCTTTGTCTAGGACGCCAACTCCGCTATTGTTTCTGACCATAGGGTGATATTAGCATCCCACTATGTGATATCACAATTAAGGAGCGGTAATCGATGTCTAAGACGTTGGCTGAGAAGATTTGGGCAGAGCATGTTGTTAGAGCTGCAGCGGGCGAGCCCGATCTTTTGTATATCGACCTTCACTTAATCCATGAGGTCACTAGCCCTCAGGCATTTGATGGACTTCGCCTTGCCGGACGCAGCGTGCGCCGCCCAGATTTAACAATTGCAACCGAAGATCACAACGTTCCTACACAAAATATCGATAAACCAATTGCCGATCCAGTTTCGAAGTTACAAGTAGATACATTGCGCGCTAACTGCGCAGAGTTCGGTGTTCGCATACACTCACTGGGCGATAAAGATCAGGGCGTAGTGCATGTGGTTGGGCCTCAACTAGGTCTTACTCAGCCAGGCATGACAATTGTCTGCGGAGATTCGCACACTTCTACCCACGGCGCCTTCGGTGCACTTGCATTTGGAATCGGTACATCTGAAGTTGAGCATGTTTTAGCTACACAAACGCTTCCACTAGCACGTCCAAAGACAATGGCAATCAACGTTGAAGGTTCATTAAAACCCGGTGTAACGTCGAAAGATATTATCTTGGCGATTATTGCAAAGATAGGTACAGGCGGCGGACAGGGTTATGTGATCGAATACCGCGGTAGTGCAATCCGTAACCTGTCAATGGAGTCGCGCATGACGGTGTGCAATATGTCAATTGAAGCCGGCGCACGTGCAGGACTCATTGCACCAGACCAAACTACTTTTGACTACATTGCAGGCAAGCCACATGCACCTGAGGATTTTCAAGCCGCAGTTGCGTATTGGAAGACGCTCTTCACCGATAGCGATGCAAAGTTTGATGTTGAAGTCAATTTAAATGCCGATGAACTCGAGCCTTTTGTTACATGGGGAACAAATCCAGCACAAGGAGCAGCCCTTAACTCAACGGTTCCAAATCCAGCAGATATAGAAGATGAAGAGGCACGTGGGGCTGCAGAGCGCGCACTTGTCTATATGGGCTTAGAGGCGGGAATGCCCCTTAAAAAGATAGCCATTGACACTGTTTTCTTGGGCTCTTGCACAAATGGTCGAATTGAAGATCTGCGCGCAGCTGCCGAAGTAGTTAAGGGCAAAACAATTGCATCGACACTTCGCATGCTGGTTGTGCCGGGGTCGGCGCGCGTGCGTTTAGAGGCTGAGGACGAAGGCTTAGATAAGGTATTCATCGATGCTGGAGCGGAGTGGCGAAATGCTGGATGTTCAATGTGTCTTGGAATGAACCCAGATCAGTTAGCTGTGGGGGAGCGTTCGGCCTCTACATCAAATAGAAACTTCGAAGGCCGTCAAGGAAAAGGCGGGCGCACTCACTTGGTGAGTCCATTAGTAGCTGCAGCAACGGCTTTGCGCGGAACACTTTCATCACCGGCAGATTTGTAAAGGGGCGAGGAAAATGGATAAATTTATTAAGCACACTGGCAGTGCAGTTCCGCTTCGACGCAGCAATGTAGATACCGATCAAATAATTCCGGCCGTATATTTAAAGCGTGTAACCCGAAGTGGCTTTGAAGATGGGCTCTTTGCCGCATGGCGCAATGATCCAGAGTTTGTCCTCAATAACCCCGCATATAAAGCGGCAACGATTTTAGTTGCAGGCGTAGATTTTGGAACAGGCTCATCGCGCGAACATGCAGTATGGGCGCTACAAAACTACGGCTTTAAAGTTGTTATCTCAAGCCGCTTTGCCGATATTTTCCGCGGTAATTCGCTCAAAGGTGGCTTGCTTACAGTGATCATCGCGCAGCCAGATGTAGAGGCGATTTGGTTTGCTATTGAAGCCGATCCAACCACGAAGGTAACAGTTGATTTAGAGAGCCGTACCGTTTCTTACAGGGACGTTGTGCTGCCATTTGCTATCGATGACTACACCCGCTGGCGTTTAATGGAGGGCTTGGACGACATCGGTTTAACCATTAAAAACAGCGGTTCGATCGATGCTTTTGAAAAATCGCGTGCTGCCTATAAGCCGGCAACGCTTCCAATTCGAGGATAAATAGGCGTAAATCACTGCTTTTTCTCGTTGGTTGAGCGTGAATGAGAAAACCCTCAATCTTTAATTGAGAGTTTTCTATGTGTAAAACATAGGTTTTTTGCCTATTTCGAAGAAAATAAATAATGCGACACGCCTGCTCGAATAGGGCTATCACCCCTAATATGCGCGTAAGTTTAAGAACACGTTAAGCAGTTGCTTAACATTTACGCGTAAATAAGGGGATTTCAATGAATAAGGCCCAATTCATTGCGGCGTTGGCACCACACTTCAACGACAGCAAGAAGGAAGCAGCTCACGCTGTAGATATCGTTTTTGACACAATCGTTCGTAACCTTCAAAAGGGTGAAGACGTAATGATCAACGATTTCGGTAAGTTTAAGAAGGTTGATCGCAAGGCACGTATGGGACGTAACCCATTTACTGGCGAGACAATTAAGATCAAGGCCTCTAAGAAGGCTCGCTTTCTACCTGCAAAGGGTTTGAAAGATGTCATCTCAGGTGAGCGCAAGCTAGGACCTGCACCAAAGCCAGAACCAAAGCCAGTTGTTAAGGCTAAGCCAGTAGTGGCTAAGAAGGCTGCCAAGAAGGCTCCAGCTAAGAAGAAGGTTGCTGCCAAGAAGGCTCCAGCTAAGAAGAAGGTTGCTGCAAAGAAGCCAGCGGCCAAGAAGGTTGTTAAGAAGGCTAAGAAGAAGTAATTCTTTAAAGCTTTTTTTCGAAAACGGGGTTGGCTAACGCTAGCCCCGTTTTCGCTTTATACGCCCTATTATTGACGCTATGACGGAGTACAAGGTTTCATATGCTCCGCCAAAGGGTAGGCCGCTAGGTACGAATCTGACCTTTAAAATCTGCACGAAGATTGTAATTCCAATTTTGAACGCCATCGGGAAAAAGCAGTGGCGCGGTGCCGAGAGGATCCCTAAGACGGGCCGAGTAATTGTGGCCAGCAACCATATTTCATATTTAGATGTTTTATTTTTCACGCACTTCCTTTATCGAAGCGGCCGGGCACCTAGATACATAGGCAAAGAGAGCGTCTTCAAAGTTCCAGTTATAGGCAAGATTCTTTTAGCTGCCGGTCAAATTCCTGTCGCCCGAGAGAGTAAAGATGCGGCCAAAGCTCTGGAGCATGCAGTTAAATTACTTGAGGCCGGTCATTGTTTAGGGGTCTACCCAGAGGGCACCTTGACGCGCGATCCCAATGGTTGGCCGATGGTTGCAAAGACGGGTCTGGCCCGCCTTGCCATTATGACGCGCTCACCGGTTATTCCAATTGCTCAATGGGGCTCTCAGATTGTTATGCCGACATATGAGAAAAAGATTAAGTTTTTTCCCCGGACACCGATACAGATTTTAGTAGGCCAACCCCTTGATCTTTCCAAGTGGTACGGGAAAGAGAATGATCCTGCAGCATTAGTTGAGGCTACTGCATTTGTAATGAGGGCGATAACCGATCTACTCGAAGAGTTACGTGGAGAGAAACGTCCTGTTGAAATCTTTGATCCCCATAACTCAACCCTGCCACGTACCGGAAACTTTAAGAGGCAGCGATGAGCAAAGTAACGGTCTTTGGAGCAGGACAGTGGGGGACCACAATGGCTCAGGTCCTATGTGATGCTGGCAATCACGTTTTAATGTGGGGACGCAATCAAGAGGTCGTCGATGAGATAAACAATAAGCGCACAAACTCAAAGTATCTCGATATTAATCTCTTACCTACGGGTCTAACTGCAACCAGTGATCTATCAGAGGCCTTTGAGTACTCATCTATATACGTATTGGCGATTCCGGCCCAGAGCTTACGAGCAAACTTAACTGCTTGGAAAGAATTAGCCGCGCCTAACGCCTTATATATAAGTACTTTAAAGGGAATTGAAGTCACTACATCACTTCGCATGTCAGAGATTATTGAATATGTCATGGAAACTGAAAACGTTGCGATTATTACCGGCCCGAATCTAGCTAATGAGTTAATTTTGCGACAACCGGCCGGTGCAGTTGTTGCCGCGCATTCAATGATTGTTGCCGAAAAAGTTGTACAGCTTTTCGCTACTCCTTACTATCGTGTCTATACATCGACCGATATTTTGGGATGCGAGTTCGCAGGTGCTATCAAATCCATCATTGCACTAGCCGTAGGTATGGCAATTGGGTTGGGCTTTGGCGAAAATACACAAGCGATGGTGATTACACGCGGTCTCAATGAGGTAGCGCGATTATCGGCAGCACATGGCGCCGACCCATTGAGTGCTGCAGGTCTGGCCGGAATGGGAGATCTTGTAGCCAGCTGCGGCTCTCCGCTCTCACGCAACCGCACATTTGGCGAGGCTTTAGGTAGCTCGGGCTCTATGGCTACAGCGCGCGAAATAGTTGCCAAGACCGTAGAGGGCGTAGCCTCATCTAGTGCAGTTCTTGAAATCGCCCGTCGAGCGGGAATCGAGGTTCCAGTGATTGAGGCCGTGGCCGATGTATGCGCAGGAACAATTACACCGATGCACGCCTTTGATCGCTTAATGGAGATTACAACGCGTGGAGAGAATTTCATACGATGAGCAAAACTACCGTTGCAATTATCTGCGGAGGGCGAAGCAGCGAGCATGAAATCTCCGCTCTTTCGGCTGGAGGAGTCTTAGCTGGTTTAGATCCCAATAAATTCGATGCGGTATTAATCGGCATAACTAAAGCGGGGAACTGGGTTTTGCTTCCAAATGATTATCCGTTAAAAATCGTCAATGGTCTTCTTCCAACCGTAGATGATAAAGCGACCCCACTAGTTGCAGATGTGCATGGTTTTTTCGTAGATGGCAAAGCGATAAAGATTGATGTTGTTTTCCCAGTTTTGCATGGTCCCTTTGGTGAAGACGGCACGATTCAAGGTTTTTTTGAAATCGCCGATATGGCTTATGTAGGTAGCGGTGTAATGGCATCGGCTGCTGCGATGGATAAATCCTTCTCTAAAACTATTTTTGCTGCAGCTGGAATGAAAGTCGCAGCTGGAATCGTTGTTACTCGCAACGACTGGAAGTCAAAGATTGCCGACATTGAGTATCCAGTCTTTGTTAAGCCAGCCCGTGGGGGATCTAGTAGAGGAACGCATAAAGTAAAATCGCCTCTAGATTTAGAGCCTGCCCTCCTAGATGCATTTATTTATGATGGCAAAGTGATGATTGAGAAAGCTATCCAAGGGCGAGAGATTGAGTGTGCAGTCTTAGAGGCAGATGGACAGGTACAGGCATCGGTCGTAGGTGAAATTCTTATTGATAGCAAGTTTGAGTTCTATGATTTTGAGGCCAAATATCTAGATGGCGCCACAACGGTAAAAGTTCCAGCAGATATTTCTGCAGATGCAAGTGCTCAGCTCCGCACCAATGCGATTGAAGCCTTCAAAGCACTTGGCTGCAGTGGATTGGCGCGCGTTGATTTCTTTCTCACCGAGGGTAACGATGTAATTATTAATGAGATAAACACCCTGCCCGGCTTTACTGCCACTTCCGTATATCCAAAGTTAATGAGAGCAAGTGGTATTGAATATATGTCATTGATTACTGCGCTAATAAATACGGCTCTGGCACGCACTAACGGAACTCTGGGTAATTGAGTACTTCTATAAGCCATTGGCAGCGGCCGCATTTAGGGGAGCATAGATTCCTCGTCTCCCTTGTTGTCTTCATCGTAATCTTCTTGCAGTTTACGTTGCCTAAAAATCTCTCTTTGAGTTTCCAGAAGTGGATCTGCTTAGTTGAGTTTGTGATTTTGCTTTGCCTCTATGCGTTGAGTCCAAAGAGAGTGATGAAACATCATCCGCCTACACGGCGAATTGGCTTTATTCTCACGACCGTTATGACTATTTCTAACACTGCATCTGCCGTTAAATTAGTATCTGAACTCATTTCAGGAGGAATCGGAACTGCAACGCAGCTTTTGGCTTCGGGTGGCTCGATTTGGTTAACTAACGTCGTAATCTTTAGTTTATGGTTCTGGGATTTAGATCGTGGTGGACCTGGTGCTCGAGCTGAGGCTAGCAAAATCTGGCCTGATTTTCTCTTTCCCCAGATGACCGATCCATCTTATGCGCCAAGTGATTGGCATCCAAAGTTTTTTGACTATCTCTATATGTCATTCACAAACGCAAGTGCATTTAGTCCCACAGATGTCATGCCAATGACACGCTGGGCTAAGGCATTGATGTTGCTGCAGTCAACTACTTCTCTCGTGGTTGTTGGCCTAGTAGTTGCACGTGCAGTCAATATTTTGCACTGAAGCCAGTTTTAATAACCCTATTTTTTACTTCTAATTAATGGCGCGGTCATGCATGTTGGTCCACCATCGCCCTTGACTGCAACGTTGTTGCCTGCAAATAGATGCACTTGAACTCCTGCGCCTCGTAGCTTCGCCTCGATTTCTGGATTTCCAGCGGCAAGTACAACAACGTTAGGGGCAATCGTGAGAACGTTGCTGCCTTGAGTCAACATCTCTTTCTCGCTTACCGTGAACCACGAAATTCCACGAGAGGTAAGAAACTGTAGTAATCGAGCAGGTGCAAGTGGCTCATATACGACGGCTTTATCGTAAGAAATTGGAGAGAGCACACTCATTAAATGCAGAACAGCACCCGGACCTTCGTAGTGCGGCAGATCAAATGAATAGACGTCGACGCCAAAGGGTTTTAACATTTCACGAATCTGTTCGATGCCATCGGTATTTGTACGGTAGCTATGGCCAATAAGTAAGGTTTTTTCATCGAGCCAGACTTTGTCACCACCATCGGCAAAGGCCGGCGCGGTGAGCTCGCCCAAAATAGGTACACCAATTCGCTCTAAGGTTTTACGGAACTCTGCAGGTTCTGCAGATCTAACTGGCTTGGCCATCCGGAGCAGGATTGCACCGTGCGCAGTCATAATCATTGGATCATGCATGTAGACGGAGTCAACAAGACCATCGATAGATTCAGCTACATCTACGTGGCAGCCTAAACTTTCAAGAAGTTGAACGAAAGATTTATGCTCTTGCAGAAGTGCGACGGTATCTGGCATGCGCCATGCCCCTTGTTCGACAAACTCGCCAACGGTTGTAGGGGTGCGTACGAGAACTCGTTCGAGGTTGGAGACCATGTCTGAGGTGCCCCATGGTGTGCTTTGGCTAGGTGTCATAGTCACGTAAAGTATCAGAACCTACCTATATTCACTTACGCGCTCGAAGTTAGTTGAACTATTTCAGGCTGGACAATCGCAGAGCTTTTTTATGAGGATTGCAACCTCAGTCGATACCCCTGAATTGATCAGTTTGTAGTCTTTACGCCATTTTGAAAAAGAGCGTTGATTGCGATTAAGGCAATCGCACTAGCGTCGACTTCAAAGGGGTCGTGATCTAGCACTAGAAAATCTGCCTTCATGCCAACAGAGAGTGAGCCTCGCTCTTGCTCGCGAAACATTTGGTAGGCGATGTTTTTTGTATAGAAAGTTAGCGATTCATCCAGGGAAATAGCCTCTGGCATATTCCAACCGAGCCCATCTCTTTGCTCTGGATTTGCGCGGTTTACAGGAACTGCAACGGCGCGCAGGGGAATCTCACTTGTTACCGGCCAATCACTTCCGAAGGCGATCTTTACTCCGCTATTGAGCATCGTACGCAGGCGGTACTGAAGGTCATTTCGCATCGATCCGATGCGGGGCAGAATTAACGCTCTATTCATTGGATCCAAATAGCACCATAGAGGCTGCATATTGGCTATTACTCCCAACCTTTTAAATCTCGGCAGATCCTCCTGGCTAATTAGCTGGGCATGCACAATTACCGGACGTCTATCCCAATGTGGGTTGATAAGAATCATGGCTTCAATGGCATCTAAAGCCTGTCTGACTGCTGCATCACCAATTGCATGAATATGAACTTGAAACTTCAACATATCGAAGGCGGCTAGTGCATCGAGTAGTTCATCATCTTCCCAGATTTTAATTCCATATGATGTTGGATTATCTAGATATGGCTCAAGCATCGCTGCGGTTCCAGCAGATAAGGCGCCATCGGCTAAAAATTTAATGCTGTTTGCCTTTACTAAATCTGGATCAGGTAAGGCTGCAAACTCCTCGCGTAGAGATTTAAACTCATCTACTTTCCCCCTCCACCCCTCTGGAGATGCTAAGAAGGAGAGGTTCATTGCGATAGTTAAATCTCCAGAGCGCGCCGCAGCTAAATACGCTAACGCCATATCTTTCTCAACCCATGAATCGATTGCCGCCGTCACTCCGACCTTTACATAAGCGCTGCATGCTCGTTTAATGGCAGCTACATCACTTTCGATCGACTCTGGGGGAGCACAGTCCAGAATCAGCGCCATGGCATTGGGTTCGCGAAGCGTTCCCTTTGGTGTCCCGTCGTGGCGACGGGCGATGCTGGCACCGGTTGGCTCGGCCGTCTGTGAGGTAACTCCAGCCAGTTTTAATGCAAGGCTATTTACCCAGATCGTGTGGTGATCTACTGCGTGCAAAACAACGGGGCGATCACTTACAACTGAATCCAACCAATGAGCATCGAAATCTCCGCCTTCGATGATTGCAGCTTCATATGCTCCGCCTATGATCCAGGATTGATCGGGATTATTTTCTGCAAAACTCTTCACCTGCGCCAAAATCTCATCCACCGTGTTCAGGCCATTAATTCTGGGGCCTGCAGCTTCACGCCCACCAAAGATTGGGTGAGCATGGCCATCTAGAAAGGCAGGCATTACAAATGCACCCTGTAAATCAACGCACTCTTTATTCGATGACTCAAAGGCCTGTTTTCCAGTGGCGGTTATAACTCCATCATCGACGAGAAGGCCATCAAAGATTTCTTCTCCCGCCGACCAAAACCGTGCATTATGAAATAACGTAGGCACTATTAAGTAAGTGAAAAATTAATAGGTTACTGGGCAGGTCAGTGTTCGCGTAATACCGGCAACGGCCTGGACTTTAGATAAAATAACCCGACCAAACTCTTCCATGCTAGGTGCCTCAGCACGCATGATGACATCGTATGGACCTGTGACGCCTTCGGCTAAAGTCACGCCAGCGATAGCAGAGACTGACTTGGCAACTGAACTAGCTTTGCCGACCTCGGTCTGAATTAAGATGTATGCCTGTACTGACATGGCGCTTCCTTTCGTTAGTGGCCAAAGGCTACTTCAGAGATGGCATTACTCGCCAGTGGATTAAGGTTAGAACTATGAATTTTGATGAGGCACAGGTCATAGCCGAACTGGCAGCGATCTTTGGCTCTGCCCATAAAGGAGTCATCGTTGGAATCGGAGATGATGGCGCCGTTGTGGCGACTTCTCCAAAGACGGTAATTACAACTGATATGGCGGTCGAGGGAACTCATTTCAATACTGCCTGGTCTAGTGCCTTCGATATCGGTCGCAAGATTACAGCGGCAAACTTGGCCGACATCTATGCCATGGGCGCAAAGCCTGAGTATTTAGTAGTTGCGGTGACGTTGACGGGCGATGAGAGCATGGAATGGATTAGCGACCTGGCTCATGGAATCGCGCATGAGGCTGCTAGTTGCGAAGTTAGCGTTGTTGGCGGAGATTTAACTCGCGGAGCGATAAAGATTATCGCTATCACTGCTTTGGGCAGTGTCGAAAAACCGATTACACGTAGCGGTGCACTAGCAGGTGATTCGATCTATATCTCATCGCTTCCAGGATGGTCTGGTGCTGGGTTAAAACTTATCCAACGAAGTGAAGTCGATGATTTGCAGGCCTATGCAATTGAGCAGTTCTGCGCTCCGAGTGTGGATTACTCAGCGGCCGTTGCACTGGCAGAGGCTGGTGCAACTTCAATGTGCGATATCAGTGACAGTCTTATTACGCAGGCAGCACAGCTAGCTCATGGAGCTGGTTTAGCGTACAACTTTGATAGAGAGTTATTTACTGCAGATCCCGAATTCAGCGCTCTTAATGAGTTGGCCTTACATGAAGGAATCGATGTCTGGCAGTGGATTTTTGCAGGCGGAGAGGACCATGTCTTTTTAGCAACGGGAAGAGAGTTACCTGGTTTGCGAGTTGGTTCTGTTGCAAAAGGTGAAGGTGTAACTGGTTTAGAAATGAAAAAAGCGCCAGATACCTGGCGCCATTTCAATTAAGAAAAAAAAGATTAACGAGTTACTTTTCCAGCCTTAAGGCATGAGGTGCATACATTTTGGCGCTTAGGTGTTGAGCCGACCATTGTGCGAACACGCTGAATATTTGGATTCCAACGACGACGGGTCTTGACCTGTGAGTGGGAAACATTGTTGCCAAAGCTTGGCCCTTTGCTACAGATATCGCATGTTGCTGCCACGGCAGTACTCCTTTTAGATCTAGTGATTAGTGCTGTAGTCCATAACGGACAAGGGGAAAGGGTATCGCGCAAGGGTGCAGGTGCGCCAATCCGTCAATATTGAAGGGGTGGCGCTCAGGACAAAGCCCCGTATTTACGCGTATAAATCCATTCGTGAGGGGTGACACAGAGAAATCTAAGAAATCCCCATCCCATTTAGCACAGAATTAGAAACGAGCTGTTAGAGCAGTTCAGAAATTGGGGAATGATTTCCATGAACTCGTTAGATTTAGCACGGTGGCAGTTTGGCATCACGACTGTTTATCACTTTTTATTCGTACCGATTACGATCGGTATGGCCTTCCTCGTCGCCGGTCTTCAAACGGCCTGGCATCGCACCGGAAAACTTCACTATCTACGAGCAACTAAGTTTTTCGGCAAACTTTTCCTCATTAATTTCGCCATCGGAGTCGTTACTGGGATTGTGCAGGAGTTCCAATTTGGAATGAACTGGTCTTCATACAGCCGCTTTGTAGGAGATATTTTTGGTGCACCCCTTGCCATGGAAGGTCTTCTCGCATTCTTCCTGGAGAGCACTTTCTTAGGGCTTTGGATCTTTGGCTGGGATCGACTTCCTAAAAAGCTCCACCTTGCCTCAATTTGGTTAGCGGCAACTGGCACATTGCTATCTGCCTACTTCATTCTGGCGGCCAATTCATGGATGCAACATCCAGTTGGATATGTTTACAACGCTGCCAAGAATCGCGCGGAGTTAACAAATATTTTTGAAGTCCTAACGCAAAAGACGGCACTGGCTACTTTCTTTCATACAATTCCATCGGCAGCCTTTACAGGCGGCGCATTTATCGCCGGAATTTCTGCCTACTTAATTATTAAGGGCAAGGATCTTTCGATGGCGCGTTCAACATTTAAACTAGGCGCCATTACGATGCTAATAAGTTTTATCGTTGTTGGAATTTCTGGTGATGTGACTGCCCGAATTATGACAACACAGCAACCGATGAAAATGGCTGCGGCCGAGGCTCTGTATACATCACAGGATTCAGCACCGTTTTCACTATTAACTATCGGAACTCTTGACGGCTCCAAATCGGTCTTCCAAATCGGTCTTCCATCGATGCTCTCCTTCATGTCAACGGGAGACTTTAAAGGAGTCGTTGAAGGAGTCAATGATTTAGAGGCCAAATACGACAAACAGTTTGGCGCCGGTGATTACACACCAAATATTCCAATGGCATATTGGTCATTTAGATTCATGATCGGCTTTGGATTCTTGGGCGCCATCTTTGCACTCCTGGCTTTATGGCAGATGCGCAAAGGTGGAACACCAAGAGGCAAGTGGTTTGCTCCAGCGATGATCTCGTTACCGTTCTTGCCACTTCTAGCAAACTCTTTCGGTTGGATATTTACCGAGACGGCTCGCCAACCCTGGGCGGTATTTGGTCTGATTAAAACTGCCGATGGAGTAAGCACAGTAGTTTCCGCCGGCGCAGTTCTCTTCACCATGATTGCTTTCACAGTTCTCTATGGAATCTTGGCATTTATCGAGGTCGGCTTGACTCTACGGGTCATCAAGATGGGCCCTGCAGATGAGCTTGACTACGCCGATCCACAGTTGGGCGGCTCAACTGACAAACCACTAGTGATGTCCTACTAAGAAAGGAGCATAAAAATGAAATTTCAAACAGTTTGGTTCTTACTCATTGCAGTACTGTGGGTCGGATATTTTATTCTCGAAGGTTTTGACTTTGGAGTTGGAATGCTCCTTCGCTTCGTTTCACGAAACGAAGCCGACCGACGTGCAGTACTTACGACGCTCGGACCGGTCTGGGATGGCAATGAGGTATGGCTACTAGTTGCAGGAGGTGCGACATTTGCCGCCTTCCCTGAGTGGTATGCAACGCTCTTTAGCGGCTTCTATCTACCGCTATTTCTCATTCTCGTCTCACTGATTGTCCGAGGCGTGTCATTTGAATATCGTTCGAAGTATGGCAAAGCGCAGTGGAGATCGCGTTGGGATATCGCCATCATGATTAGCAGTGCAATTCCAGCTCTTCTATGGGGCGTTGCATTTTCTAATATCGTCAAAGGCGTTCCAATTGAAAAAGCTTCAAATGGATCCTTGGAGTATGTAGGTGGATTCTTCAATTTGCTCAATCCATTTGCACTTCTTGGCGGAGTCGTAACGTTGACGGTTTTCTTGACCCATGGTGCGGTATTTCTATCGCTCAAGACCACGGGGGAGATTCGAGAGCGCTCACGTGCAATCGCAAAGATCACTGGATTAGTGGCTGCAGTATCGTGCGTGGGCTTCCTTACATGGACGAATCTCTTGTTCCCAGAGATCAATTCACGAGTGCTGATTTTATCCGTACTCGTTGCTCTTCTGTGGGTCGCAGGGATGGGCGCAAACTTACTTGGACGCGAGGGTTGGGCATTTATATGTAACTCGGGAGCAATTGCAGTATTTGTATCGACACTGTTCTATGCCCTATATCCACGTGTGATGCCATCATCGTTGGGAGCTCAATACGACCTGACGATTACAAATGCTTCAAGTACCGATTACACCTTGAAAGTTATGACCTATGTCGCAGTCGTAATGACTCCGATAGTTCTGATCTATCAAGGCTGGACCTACTGGGTATTCCGTAAGCGGGTGAGTGCTTCACAGATCTCTAACCCAGAACATGGCGTACTTGATGCAGTTAGCCATATCCTGCATAAGTGAAATTAGTTGATCTGCGGCTACTGCTCTCAAGGAGTGGTAGCCGCAGGCTTTTCCTTGTCTCAATTGTCGCCGCGATTATCTGGTCGGGGGCAATTGTTATTAGTGCGTTGATTCTCTCAACGATTATCGCTGGACTGATAAGTAAATCTGAAGGCATTCCAACCTTATTGGTCTACCTAGCCTGTGCATGGTTTTTCAGAGCGATTTTTCAAGCGCGATTTGAATACTGGTGCAGCGTTCAAGCCATTCGAATAAAGCAAGAGATCCGAAGTGAAATCACCTCATCACTAGATGCCTACACAAATCTTTCGAGCTCTATGTTAAGTACTCTGCTGATTAAGGGTTTGAACTCTCTCGATATCTACCTTGGCAGATTCATACCTCAACTATTTTTCGCCACAGTTACGCCGGCAGTAGTCATCGTAACAATTCTCTTTCTCGATCCTCTTTCTGGAGTGATTGCAATTTTGACACTGCCGATGATCCCGATTTTTGGAGCATTGATTGGGCGCTATACCGCCGACTCGGTTGCAAAGAAGTGGCAGACTCTTGGCTCACTTTCTCAATACTTTGAAGACTCCTTACGTGGCTTTGTAACGTTAAAGATTTTTTCTCGCCATAAGAGTCAACCACAGCGAATAGCAGAGATGGGCGATCGATATACAGAGGAAACTATGAAAGTTTTGCGTATATCGTTTCTATCGGCCCTTGCCCTAGAACTCTGCGCGACAATCTCCGTAGCATTAATTGCAGTATCAATTGGACTGCGATTAGTTGATGGAACTATCGGATTTTCAGCATCGCTTGCAGTCTTGATTTTGGCCCCCGAAGTATATTTTCCACTTCGAAATGCAGCCTCGCTCTTTCACGCATCGGCCGATGGTAGTGAGGCATTTGCACGGTTAAGCCAAATCCAATCCCGTCGCACTCTTTCGGTGGTAAATGAGCCACATGATTTCTCCGAAATTTCTACACTTCAGTGGAGTGATTGGTCACTCAATATTCCAGGACGAATTGATACTGCAATCCGCGGCGAGGTTTTACATAGTGGAGATATATTTTTCATTGTTGGTGAATCCGGAATAGGCAAAAGCAGCTTTGCACTTAATCTTCTGGGCGTTAATAATCAAGCAGGCTTAATGGCAGATGGTGTGGAAGTTAGCCCGGAGCGCCGAAAATCCTGGTTTAGAAGCATCGGGTGGGTTCCACAGAATCCACAGTTATCAACGGGTGGGGTCGGCCATCAATTCACCATTGTCGATCCTGCATTGGGCGATGATGAGATTGTCGAACTGTTGAAACGTTGTGGTCTAGATATTGCAGATCTGCCTGCAGGTCTATCAACCTCCATTGGAAGCTCGGGTGAAAGTGGAAGCGCCGCCTCTGGTGGACAGATTCGAAAGATTGCACTTGCGCGCGCAATCGCCGCCAAACCGAGAGTCTTGATAGCCGATGAGCCGACGGCCGATTTGGATCAAGTAAGTGCCATCGCAGTAATGACAGCACTGCGAGATTACGCGGCAGACGGTGCCATCGTCATATGTATTACACATGATCGAAGTGTTCTGCGCAGTGATGATGCAGTTGCAATATTTTCAAGGGCCCTCATCTCATGATGCTGATCGCATATTTCCTTGGCGCCTTTGCATTTATTGGAGGTATAGGTCTTACGATATCGAGCGCTTGGTTAATCACGATGGCATCGATGCAGCCACCGATTCTGACGTTGAGCGTTGCGATAGTCCTAGTGCGATTCTTTGGAATCTTTCGTTCAATTGCCAGATACTCCGAGCGATTAGTCAGTCACAAGGCGGTCTTTAGTCGCTTGACCGCTTTACGAGTGAGTATTTACTCTAAATTGAGTCAAAGTTCGATCGCAATTGCGAAGAGCTTTAATAGTGGAACTGCAGTTAAAAGTATTGTCGATGATGTCGAACGTGCACAGGAGTACCAACTTCGAATAAAACTTCCACACTCTTCTGCAGCTATTTCGTTAGTAGCCGGAGCACTTCTTGCCTACTGGGTGCGTCCAGAAAGTCTGGTATTTACACTTCCGATTTGCGCCCTTCTGCTCGCGATTTTTCCGGCACTGATTAAACGTAGCAGCCAACCAATTGCACGAGATATTGAAAAAAGTGAAAACTCTTACACCCAACTTCTCGAAGGATCAATTCATGGCGTAACCGAGGCGGCGATCTATGGTTACTTACATGAGAATATAAAGCGCACAAAGGCACTAGAGGTTGCCATTAGAGCGAAGGAGGCGCGACTGCTTCAAGCAAGTTGGAGATTTTCGGCGCTAACTAACTTGCTCATAGCGTTGAGTGTTGTTGGCTTTGCATGGCTGGCTATGTCACTCACTCAGAAACAAAGCCTGCCTGCCGTTCAAGTTACGATGCTTATCTTTATTCCACTTGTAATCTTTGAGGCGATAACGGCGTGGTATCCCAACTTATTTGGTTCAGGAAAACTCCTGATGTCGCAACAATCTGTCGATGCTTTAATTGGCGCCCCACGCGAGGAGCAGGTTGGAGCAGATTTAGACTCTCCAATTACGCAGATCACGGCTACAAATATTACGGTGGCATGGGGCGATGAGTTCATGGAGCCAACTTCATTTGATGTACAAAAGGGCGAACTGCTAGTTATCCGCGGACGCAGTGGTAGTGGAAAATCGACTCTCGTGATGGGCTTGCTTGGGCTATTGCCTTATAAGGGCGGTTTAGCTTTCGATGGTCGAGCCGCCGATAGTTACAGTGATTTTAAGGCTCGTATAGTGGGAACAGTTCAACGCTCTCATATTTTCAATACCTCCCTTCGTGAAAATTTGAGGATTGCCAATCAAAACGTCACTGATGCAGAGATCATTTCGGTCCTAACTCTTCTAGAGCTCGATCAACTTCTTCATGAGCTCGCGCAGGGTCTGGATACATTGATCGGCGATTTTGGCCGCATAATCTCAGGAGGTGAGGCTAAACGCTTATCTGTTGCTCGAGTATTACTAGCCGAGGCCGATGTATATATCTTTGATGAACCCACAGAGCATCTTGATGAGCAGTTGGCTCAACGTATTGAAAAGGGCATTACCAGGCGACTTGCAGACAAGATAACAATCGTCGTCACCCATAGCGGGTGGGAGAGTATTGATAAAACTTTGACAATGAAGCGTTAGGAGATGCGAAAGTGAGCCTGACCGCGAGAGAATGCAGTTGTGGGCGATCTCGATAATAAACTCTCGAACGTAGTGGGTGACCGCACGGCAAAAGTGCTACTCGATAGTTTCGCGATAAAGACCGTCGGAGATTTAATGCATCACTACCCCCGCCGCTACATGGTGCGTGGGGAGCTTTCAGATATCGCCCAACTCAATGAAGGCGATGAGGTTACAATTTTGGCTCAGGTGCATAGCTCACAAAATCGTGCCATTCGTGGCCGCAAGGGCAGCATTTTGGAGGTCATCGTTACAGATGGCAGCGCCAAACTCTCATTAACTTTTTTCAATCAAGCATGGCGCGAAAAAGAGTTGAAAGTTGGAGCCCAGGGATTATTTGCGGGCAAAGTTGGCATTTTCAATGGAAAGAAACAGTTAGCGCACCCTGATTATCAGATGATTCCAGATGGCGCCGATGTCGATAGTGCAGCTGCAAGCTTTGCCGGTAAATATCTCCCTGTCTATTCGGCAACTGCCAAACTGGCTTCGTGGAAGATTTCACAATGTGTTGAAATGGCAATCGCAACTCTTGATCAGGTTGAGGATTACCTGCCCGAGTCGATTCGTCTGTCGCATAACTATCCAACGTTGCAGCAAGCACTTGTTCAACTCCACACTCCGGCCGACCTAGATCACGCCGATGCCGCTCGCGAACGTTTGACATTTGACGAGGCTTTTCTACTTCAACTCATGCTGGTCATGCGTCGCAATGAGCTAAAGAAATTGAATACGACTTCACGTAAAACTATTAAGGGTGGCTTACTTGAAGCTTTCGATGCTTCCTTGCCATTTGAACTTACAGGTGGTCAGCGTGAAGTTGTTGCAGAGATTGAAAATGATTTGGCACAGACCCATCCGATGCACCGCTTGTTGCAGGGTGAAGTGGGATCAGGTAAAACCGTAGTCGCTCTGCGAGCAATGCTAGCTATCGTCGACAGTGGGGGGCAGGCGGCGCTGTTGGCACCGACTGAAGTTCTGGCCGCACAACATTTACGGACTTTTCAAAAACTATTAGGCCCACTGGCACTTGGCGGAACTCTCGGTAGCGCCGATAAATCTACCCAAATTACTTTGATTACTGGTTCGCAAAGTGCGCATGAGCGAAAGATCGCACTCTCACTGGCGGCCACAGGTGGGGCTGGAATCATTATCGGAACGCATGCACTTCTTGGAGAAAAGGTGGAGTTTGCCGATTTAGGATTAATAGTTGTTGATGAGCAGCATAGATTTGGCGTTGAACAACGTGATGCATTAAAAGTAAAAGCTCAAAAGCCTCCACACCTATTAGTCATGACTGCAACGCCAATACCACGCACAGTTGCAATGACGGTATTTGGAGATCTCGATGTTTCAACTTTGCGTGAACTTCCACTTGGTCGAGCACCGATTACAACTCACGTGGTTTCTGTTCTCGAGAAACCAGCGTACTTAGAGCGTGCGTGGGCTCGGATACGTGAAGAAGTTGCCGCGGGACATCAGGCCTATATCGTTGCACCGCGAATAGAGGCCGGCAGTGATGAGAGCTCGGATATTGATTTTCTCTTTGGTCTAGATTCACCCGATATCGCAGCTGTAACCACACTTGCCCCGCAGCTTTCTGCAGGCGCTTTAGCTGGACTAAAAGTTGCCGAGCTTCATGGGCGACAAAATAGTGAAATAAAAGATTCAACGATGCGAGCATTTGCTGCAGGTGAGCTCGATGTGCTGGTTTCAACAACGGTTATTGAAGTTGGAGTAGATGTGGCCAATGCAACGGTAATGGTGATTATGGATGCCGATCGCTTTGGTGTTTCACAGCTTCACCAATTACGTGGACGAGTTGGACGTGGAACTTCTCCCGGCTTATGTCTACTAGTTTCTAGTGCACCCGCCGACTCGGCTGCGCGAGAGCGCTTAAATGCTGTGGCATCGACCCTTGATGGCTTTGAACTCTCGCGCATTGATTTGGAGCAACGACGTGAAGGCGATGTTTTGGGTTCTACGCAGTCGGGAAGTGCATCACATCTGCGATTGTTGCGCGTGCTGCGTGATGAGGCGTTAATTGAGATTGCACGTGCTGATGCGCAGAGCATAATTGAGGCCTCGAATGAGTTATCAAGTTATCCTGCCCTTAAGTCACAGGTTGCGCTGTTGGCTCAGAATGCAGCTACAGATTATTTAGATAAGGGTTAATTGATGAGAATTATCGCAGGGGTGGCTAAGGGTCGTACATTGGGCAGCGTTGCAGGTGCGACTCGGCCAACTTCAGATCGTGCACGCGAAGGTTTATTTTCCTCGCTGACTTCGGAGTTTGGCGACTTTCACGGGCTACATCTTCTGGATTTATTTGCAGGTTCAGGTGCAATCGGGCTTGAAGCACTTTCGCGAGGTGCTGCAGTTGTCCACTTTGTGGAGCGAGATCCGGATGCGCAAAAAACAATTGAAAATAACTTTGAGTTAGTTAGTAAGAACAAGCCCGCTGGAAAATTTCATCTCTATGCGATGTCGGCTCAACGCTTCTTGAGTGATGGTGCCAAAGTTAAATATCACATTGTCTATATCGATCCACCATTTGATTTCACCGATGCGCAAGTTGAAGAGGTTGTCAGCAAACTCCACAGTGATGAGTTTTTATCCAGTGATGCGCTGATTGCTGTTGAGCGCACCGCAAAGGGATCGACATTTAGCTGGCCAGAGGGCTTTGTTGGCGCACGAGAGAGGAAGTACGGGGCTGTGAGTATTTTCTATGGTCACTATCAGCCTTGAGAATGGATAACTGCGCCATCTCTTGCTAGCGTTTGAGCCATGAAACGCGCTATCTGTCCTGGATCATTTGACCCAATCACTTTTGGCCATCTAGATATCATTAAGCGGGCAAGCAGCCACTTTGATGAAGTCGTTGTAGCCGTTCTTGAAAATCGAACTAAGTCGGGCCTGTTCACCGTTTCTGAGCGCATTGAGATGATTCGTGAAACAGTGGCCGATCTGCCCAACGTTGTGGTTGATTCCTGGAGTGGGTTACTCGTGGATTATTGCAAAGCCCATTCAATTACCACAATCGTTAAGGGTCTACGAGCGGTTACGGACTTCGACTATGAGTTACAAATGGCACAGTTAAATCTTCAAGCCTCAGGGGTTGAAACTATGCTTATGGCAACTGCTCCAGCCTATTCTTTTCTCTCATCATCAATCGTTAAAGAGCTCGCACACTATGGGGGAGACGTATCAGCGATGATTCCCGCCAATGTAAATACCGCAATTAAGCTCCGAGTAGCAGGGAAGTAACCATGGATTCAATCGACAAGTTAGCCTCAGCAATCACGTTAGTAAAAGAGGCACGTGGAGTTCCACTCTCTGCAAGTTGCGTAGTTCACCGTGGCGAAATGCTTGAGATCCTAGATGATGCCCTTGCTGCATTTCCATCTGATTTTGATTCTGCACAGAAAGTTATATCCGCTCGTGATGCAATCATTGAAGAGGGCCGCATGAGTGCTGAGCAGATGATTTCCCTAGCTCGTGAAGATGTAGCCCGCATGGTCGAGCAGACTTCAATAGTTCAGATTGCACGAGATGAGGCCCGTAAAATTCTCGACGATGCGCGGGAAACAAGTATTCAAGAGAAAGCAGATGTCGAGGAGTACATCGATGGTCGACTTGCAACGCTAGAGGTTATTTTAAAGAAAACACAGGATGCGGTAGCGCGCGGACGCGATCGCCTTGCAGGTGCTGGCGATAAAGACGCACTTTCTCAACTCTCTGATTCGGATTAATTTTTCTATGTCAAAGCTTTCAGAGGTTTATAAACTCAACACTTTCGAACTTCCGCGGCGTGCAGGGGAGATGAAAGAGTATGAGCTCAATATTGAAGTGCCAGAAAAAGTTGGCGTCGATTTAATTGCAGTTCCAGTTGGTGAGATTATTGAAATAGATGCCCGTCTTGAATCAGTGGCTGAAGGAATTTTGCTTAGCGCCGAGATTTTTGCCATCGCTAAAGGCGAATGTGGGCGCTGCTTGGATCCAGTTGAAATCGTGATCGAAAAAAGAGTTCAAGAGCTCTATCTTTATGAGAAGAAGGTCGAACGCAAGAAGCGCACAACGCCGGATGAGGATTTAGATATCGACGATGAACTGCTTATGGATGGAGATGTGATGGATCTTCAGAGCCCGATCCGAGATGCCATCGTCCTGGCACTTCCACACACACCGCTATGTAGTGATGCCTGTGAAGGGCTCTGCCCTGACTGTGGGGCCAAATGGGCAGAACTGCCCGCCGATCACGCTCATGAGCAGATCGACGCCCGGTGGGCGGGGCTTGCCGCAGTCGAGCTAGATGAGCCCGATTTCAAGAATTAGGGTTTTTAAGGGATACTTACGCCCTGCAACCATCGTTGCGCTCAGCACAAGAAGAAGAGGTTAGAAAAGTGCCAGTACCAAAGCGGAAGACCTCGCGTTCTAAGACGCGCTCACGTCGAAGCCAGTGGAAGACAACCGCTGCCTCTCTTGCAACATGCCCACAGTGCCAGCAACCAAAGTTGCAACACACTGCCTGCCCAACGTGCGGTACATATAACCGTCGCCAGGTATTAGCGGTCTGATCTGAGCTCGTTGCTCAATGAACAGCTGGGGGTTGTCATTGAACCCTCACTTCTTGAATTGGCTTTTACCCACCGTTCATTTGCATATGAATCGGCAAGTAAAGAAACTAATGAGCGTCTTGAATTTTTAGGCGATTCGGTTTTAGGTTTAATAGTTACCGAAGAGCTCTACAAGAGATATCCAGAGTTTGATGAAAGTCGCCTCTCGCCACTTCGTTCCGGTGTCGTCAATATGCGCGCGCTGGCAGATATCGCACGCGAATTGGATTTAGGCAAATATATTCGACTTGGAAAAGGCGAAGAGGTCACCGGCGGGCGCGATAAGAACTCTCTTCTGGCCGATGCGCTTGAGGCCGTCATTGGCGCGATTTACCTTCAATGTGGATTTGAAATCTGCACAACAATTGTTCGCCGTCTGATTGCATCAACTCTAGAGTCTGCAGTTGCGCGAGGTGCTGGCTTAGATGGCAAAACCGCGCTGCAAGAGTTAGTTGCTTCCCTCAATAAAGGCGTGCCGGAGTATGTTGTTAGTGAAGACGGGCCAGATCACGATAAGAACTTCACCGCTGTTGCGATGGTTGCCGGCGTTGGTGTCAGTGAGGGTGCTGGAAAAAGCAAGCGTGAGGCCGAACAGATCGCCGCACGTATCGCCTACGATTTGCTGAAAAACGAGCAGCCTGAGCCTTAAAAGCGTCGAAAACACTGCGCTGACGCGATAGGTTTGCCGCGTGTATTTGAAGAGCATGACCCTCAAGGGCTTTAAGTCCTTTGCTTCGGCTACCACTTTGCGGTTAGAGCCAGGAATTACATGCGTAGTCGGACCTAATGGTTCAGGTAAAAGTAACGTTGTAGATGCCCTTACGTGGGTAATGGGTGAACAGGGCGCCAAATCACTTCGCGGTGGCAAGATGGAAGACGTCATCTTTGCCGGCACTAGCGGACGCGCACCGCTTGGTCGCGCCGAAGTTTCTCTGACTATCGATAATGCCGATGGCGCACTCCCTATTGAGTACAGCGAAGTAACTATTTCGAGAATTCTTTTCCGTAACGGTCATAGTGAGTATCAGATCAATGGCGAGGCCTCTCGTTTATTAGATATTCAAGAGCTTTTGAGCGACTCTGGAATTGGCCGCGAAATGCATGTGATCGTAGGTCAAGGTCAACTTGATGCGATTTTAATGGCAACTCCAGATGAACGGCGTGGATTCATCGAAGAGGCTGCAGGTGTACTTAAACATCGAAAACGTAAAGAAAAGGCCCTTCGCAAACTGGATTCGATGCAGGTAAATCTTGCGCGCGTGCAGGACTTAACTGTCGAGCTTAGACGGCAACTTCGCCCATTGGGTAAACAGGCAGAGGTTGCGAAAAAAGCGGCGACGATTCAAGCAGATCTTCGCGATGCAAAACTTCGTATCTTGGCAGATGATTTTATTTCACTATCGAAAACCCTTGATGCCGAAGTGGCCGATGAAACATCTCTTCGAGAGCGTCGTGCGGGCGTTGAAAGTGAAGTTGAATCTATCCGTGCGCGAGAAGGAGCCCTCGATGCGCAAGCTGCATTCGAAGGCCCACTTTTAGTTCAAGCACAGGAAACCTATTACCAATTGAACTCACTTCGTGAGAAATTTAGAGGAACTCAAAGTTTGGCCCAGGAACGATCACGTTTTCTCAATGAAGAGGCCGAAGAGGCCCGATCATCTGGACGCGATCCTGACGCCCTTGAGAAAGATGCGCAGGAACTTCGCAAACAGGAGCTTGAATTAAGGGCAAATGTTTCAACTTCTCAACAGGATTTACAGTTGGCCACATCCGCCCTTGCACAAAGTGAACAGGCGCTGAAGTTAGATGAAGACACAATTGCAGCTGCGATGCGTGCAATTGCCGATGCGCGAGAAGGCACTGCACGACAAGAGGGACACATTAAATCCCTGCAAGCACGACTTGAAGCTATCTCTGAAGAGATTGAACGATTAGTTCGGGCGCGCAATGAAGCCCAGGCACGTGTTGATTCGGCGCAACGAGAGTATTCAACATATGAACTCGATATCGCTAGTGCAGATACTGGTGAGAAAGGTCTTGACTCACAGTTTGAAACTACAAAATCAAATATAGAGTCGGCAAAATCAAAGTTTCAAGAGCTGGTAGAGGCCGAACGCCTGGCCGATCGAGAACGCAATGCCATTGAATCCAAAATTGAAGCTATGAAGTTGACTTCACAAAATCGCGATGGTGCTTCAGCTTTGCTGCGTGATTCACGAGGCGTGCATATTCTTGGTTCGGTAGCCTCTCTGGTCGAAATAGATTCAGGGTGGGAGAGCGCTGCAGCTGCCGCACTTGGCACGCTTGCCGATGCAGTTGTCGTGCAGGATTTATCATCTGCTGTAACGGCCCTAACAACATTGCGCAGTGAAAACCTTGGCCAAGCCGATGTTTTGGTCTATGACGCAAACGCACAATCCAATTCTTCAATTCCATCAGGTCTTACATCCTTAGCATCTCACGTTCGATCTTCCTCAATCGGCGCACTTATCACTTCATTGCTTGCAAATATTGTTGTTGCAGATTCGGCGCGCGATGCCGAAGCTATTCTTCGAGCCAATCCAGGCGTTAGTGTTGTTACTCGCGATGGGGATGTAGTTACGGGTTCTCGTGCTCGTGGAGGCTCTAAATCCTCATCATCTCTCATCGAAATCAACGCCCTCATCGCAGGACTAGAGAGCAAACTTTCTGAAATATCGCACACATGTGATCGCTTGAAATTTGAAATTTCCAGCCAGACGGTTGAAGTTGCAAGCCGACAAAGTGATTATGATTTAGCACTTTCTAAACTCAATGAGTCCGATGCACGTATAGGTGCATTAACCGAGCAGTTGGCGGTTTCGGGTCAGAATATGAAATCTGCGATGGCAGAAGTTGAGCGGTTAAATGTAAATATAAATGAGGCAACAACGGCCCAAGTGCGCGATGAGGGCGATTTATTAGTTGCTCAAAATCAACTTCACCAAGCTGGCGCAGTTGCAGAGCCTGATCACACACTTACTGAGAACCTTCGTAACGCCGTGTCGGTTGCACGAACTGCAGAGGTTGAAGCACGTCTTGCGGTGCGAACAATTGAAGAGCGGGTCACATCGGTTGCAGCTCGTGCCTTAGCTTTGGAAGTGGCTGCCCGAAATGAGCGCGAAGCCTCTGAACGCGCGGTAATACGTCGTAGTGCTCGTGCACGTGCAGCTCTCATCTCCCAGGCCATAGCAGAGTCGGCCTACGAAGTTCTCATTCACATAGAGCGTTCGATTTCCAAGGCGGCAGTCGAGCGTGCTCGCTTGGAAGAGTCACGCGTACTTCGAGAAGGTGAGACGCTTACGGTTCGTACTCGTGGACGCGAGCTTGCAACTGAGTTAGAAGCCCTGACTTCAAGTGTGCATCGTGATGAGATTGCACGCGCAGAACAGCGCATGCGAATTGAATCTCTTGAAAACAAAACAGCTGAAGAGTTCGCTATCGATACACAGACTCTTGTTGCCGAATATGGTCCAGAAAATGATGTCCCTACCTTCTTCGAAAATGAGGATGGGGAGATTGTTACGACTGAGTTGATTCCATATCGCCGCGATCAACAGGAAAAACGTCTTGCATCGGCCGAACGTTCTCTGAATTTGCTAGGTAAAATTAATCCTTTGGCCCTTGAAGAGTTCTCATCGCTGGAAGAGCGCCTGAAGTTCTTAGCAGACCAACTTGAGGATTTAAAAAATACTAAGAAAGATCTACTCGACATTATTAAAGAGGTAGATGACCGGGTTCAAACGATATTCATGGAGGCCTTCGAGGACACCGCGCGACATTTTGAGGAGATATTTGCTCGCCTATTCCCAGGTGGAGATGGTCGCCTGATACTCGTAGATCCAGAAAATCCACTCACAAGTGGTGTCGATGTTGAAGCCAGACCTCCCGGCAAGCGAATTAAACGCCTCTCACTGCTCTCTGGTGGAGAAAAATCTTTAACTGCCGTCGCAATGCTCGTTGCTATCTTTAAAGCTCGTCCAAGTCCATTCTATGTATTAGATGAAGTTGAAGCTGCGCTAGATGATGTCAACCTTGGCCGCCTTCTTGGAGTTCTTGAGGAGTTACGAGCAAGTTCTCAATTAATTATTATTACTCACCAAAAGCGCACGATGGAAATTGCCGATGCACTTTATGGCGTGACTATGCGCGGGGATGGTGTTACAGAGGTAATCTCGCAACGTCTTCGTGAATCAGACGCAAGCTAGAAAGCTTTTAGAATGGGTCTTTTTAGTAAGTTCATCGCAAAAATTAAGGGAGAAAACTCCTTTACGACTTCCGACTGGCAAGAGTTAGAACGTGAACTTTTAGCATCAGATATAGGACCGGGGCTTACACAAGAGTTATTGGCCATGGCCCATAAAGTCAAGAGCGAGAATGCCGAGGCCGCACTCATTCAAACGCTTACATCACATTTGAGTCAGAAGTCGCGGCAACTTCTGACAAATCCAGATGGCACAACGGTGGTATTAGTCGTGGGAGTCAATGGGACGGGTAAAACTACATCGGTTGCAAAGTTAGCCGCACATATTAAGAGATCCGGGGCATCGATTATCGTTGCAGCAGGCGACACCTTTCGTGCAGCTGCCGTAGAACAGTTGCAGACGTGGGGAGGGCGGATAGGAGTTGAAGTTATTGCCGGTAAAGCAAACGGTGATCCTGCATCCGTTGCATACGATGCTGCTAAACGAGCGGAAGAGATTTTGGCGGATTATTTAGTCATTGATACCGCCGGGCGGTTGCATAATAAGAGTGATCTTATGAATGAACTGGAAAAGGTAAAACGGGTAGTTGAGAAAACCTCTCCAGTTAGCGAAGTCCTGCTAACAATCGATGCGACAACCGGGCAAAATGGATTGGCACAGGCCAGAATATTTTCCGAAAGCGTTAATGTGACTGGAATTATCCTGACTAAACTCGATGGCAGCGCAAGAGGCGGGATAGCCCTTGCAATTGAGAGCGAGTTGGGTATTCCCATCAAGTGGATCGGTACAGGGGAGTCTGAGAGCGATTTCGCCGCTTTCGACCCAGAGGCCTATATTTCGGGGCTGCTCTCGTAACCTAGATTTAACATTGAACCGCTTTTTGCAACGCGTCTGAAACCAAAGTGAGCCAATCCCGTAACCGCCTTCGGGCATCTTTGCCCCAATCTCAACGGCGAGAAATCGAGTAGTTATTACCCGAAAGCAGATTCTTCTCATGACCGAAACAGTATTGAACTCTGGCGACACGGCCTGGATGTTGGCAAGCACCGCTCTCGTATTACTCATGACTCCTGGACTTGCATTTTTCTACGGCGGAATGGTTCGTACCAAGAGTGTATTAAATATGATGATGATGTCCTTTATTACTATCGGCATCGTAAGTATTTTATGGGTTATCTATGGTTTTGAACTTGCCTTTGGTTACAAAGCCAATTCGCCTTGGTATGGAAATATCTCACTCTCAGGCCTTGGCGCAATGGTAAATGACTTCACTAATAATGGTGGAATCTATCCCATTCCAGTTTTAGTTTTCGCAGCTTTTCAGTTGATGTTTGCAATTATTACTCCCGCTTTAATCTCAGGTGCAATCGCAGATCGTACCAAGTTCGTATCGTGGGCAGTCTTTGTAGCTATTTGGACAACTATCGTCTACTTGCCTGTTGCTCACTGGGTCTTTGCATTCGGTAATAAAGTTGGTGACACCGTCACAGGAACAGGATTCTTAGCGGGCAAAGGCCTGGAGGATTTTGCCGGCGGAACGGCAGTTCATATCAATGCAGGTGCTGCAGGTTTAGCCCTGGCAATTGTTCTTGGCAAGCGTGTTGGTTGGCGTAGAGAGTCGATGCGCCCGCACTCACTTCCACTTGTACTTCTTGGTTCTGGCCTTTTATGGTTTGGTTGGTTTGGCTTTAATGCCGGCTCTGCTTTGGCCGCTAATGGAACTGCAGGTCTTGCATTCATGAATACTCAAGTTGCAACTGCTGGAGCACTGATTGGATGGTTACTAGTTGAAAAAATTCGCAACGGCCATGCGACATCTCTAGGGGCGGCCTCAGGAGCTGTTGCAGGTTTAGTTGCAATTACGCCTGCATGCGCCTTCGTTGCGCCTTGGGCAGCTGTAGTCATAGGCCTTCTAGCTGGAGTTCTCTGCGCACTTGCAGTTGGACTTAAGTACCGCTTCGGCTTTGATGATTCACTTGACGTCGTCGGTGTTCACTTAGTCGGAGGCGTTTGGGGATCCCTTGCTATCGGTTTATTTGGAACACACGTGGTAAATGGCCTTGGTCTAGATGGCCTGTTTTACGGCGGTGGGAGCGCATTGCTGGGTAAGCAGGCCCTCGGTGTGGGAATGGTCGCGCTATATTCATTTGTCGTTACGTTGATCCTCGGATTTGCAATCGAGAAAACGATTGGTTTCCGTATTAAAGTAGACAAGGAAGTTGAAGGTATCGATCTGAACGAGCACGCAGAAAGTGCATATGAAATGTCTAGCTCATCACGAGGAGGTTCCTTCTAATGAAACTAATTACAGCAATTCTTAAACCCTTCAAATTAGATGACGTTAAAAATGCTCTGCAGGCCCATGGCGTAACTGGCATGACGGTCTCAGAGGCGAGCGGTTTCGGTCGGCAAAAAGGCCACACCGAGGTATATCGGGGCGCCGAGTACACCGTTGATTTAGTGCCAAAGGTTCGCCTTGAGGTGCTAGCCGATGATGCCGATGCCGACTCAGTTGTCGATGTGATCGTTAAGGCTGCATCAACTGGATCTATTGGTGATGGAAAGGTTTGGACAACTCCAGTAGATCAAGTAGTTCGCGTACGTACGGGTGAACGCGGACCAGACGCAATCTAAGATAGCGAACATGGGAACACGTGAGAGAAGAGAGCGATCGAACGAGAGCGATCGCTCTCTTCTCACACTATTTAATTTGGCAGTAAAAGCACATCTTGGAAACAATGGAGAAAAAGGCGTGGCAGTTGCAGCCGTTGGGGGATATGGGCGCGCAGAGTTAGCACCTGGTTCAGATTTAGATATTCTCATTCTTCACCAAGGCCAATTCACGAGTGAAAAATTGAACGCTTTTGTAAACGCGCTCCTCTATCCCTTATGGGACTCAAACTCCGTCGATCATTCAGTACGTACTCGAAGTGAAACGGCTAAGACATCTGCCAGTGATTTAAAAGTTGCACTCGGCTTGCTAGATATCCGTTTTGTTGCAGGTGATGCCGAACTGGTTGCTGCCGTTGCGCGAGATAGTGTGGATAGTTGGCACAAAAATTCCAGAGCACGTTTACCCGAGCTTCGAGCGTCCATGTCGGCACGCTATGAGCGTTCAGGGGAGTTGGCTTACTTACTTGAGCCAGATATTAAGGAGGCACGCGGTGGTCTGCGTGACATAACGGCGCTACGAGCAATCGCACTATCGGGTGCGGTACCCGTGCCACTTGAACGAATCAGCTGGGCTGAATCAACACTCAATAATCTGCGTGAAAGCTTACATACGACAACTGGAAGAAATAAAGACAGGTTGCTATTTCAAGAGCAGGACAAGGTCGCTAAAGCCCTTAACTATGTCGATGCCGACGCCATGATGAGTGAAGTGGCACAGGCTGCGCGTTTAGTTGACTACTTATTGGAGTACACCTGGCACCTACTCGATCACAAAGGCAAGAAACCTCTTGGGCGATTCTTTCGAAGGCCTCAAAGCGTTTCAGTTGCTGCGGGCATTAACGTCAGTGACAATGAGATAGTCATCGATCCACTGGCCTCATTTGATAAAGATCCTCTTATTGGATTACGTGCGGCTGCAACGGCAGCGCAGTTAGGTCTGCCAATATCCCTTGAGAGCTGCGCATTAATTACGGCATCACTACGTGAGGGCAGTGGAGAGCTACCTTCGCCATGGCCACGTGAGGCACGAGAAAATCTTATTGCACTCATTGGCGCAGGAGAGTCGATGGTGCGGGTTTTTGAGAGTTTGGATCAAGAGGAGATCATCTTTTCCTGGATTCCAGAGTGGCGCCCGCTTCGCTCACTTGCCCAACGCAACGCGCTACACCGTCATACCGTTGATAGACACATGGTTGAAACGGCCGTGCATGCAGCCACTTTAACGCGAAAGGTACACCGCCCGGATTTACTCCTCTTTGCTGCGCTCTTTCATGACATAGGCAAGGGCAGCGATGAGGATCACTCAGATCGTGGAGAGCGTTTAATCGCACCACTTGCAATGCGTATTGGTTTCTCTCAGGCCGATGTCGTAACTTTGCAGATTCTTGTCAAACACCACCTCTTACTCTCTGCCACAGCTACTCGGCGCGATTTAGATGATCCGGCAACGATTGCATCGATCATCGATGTTATCCCCGATCTCAATACCCTTGAACTATTGCACGCACTCAGTGTTGCCGATGGTGAGGCTACGGGAAGTGCTGGATGGAGCGATTGGAAGGCTTCGCTAGTAAATGATTTAGTTCACCGCGTACGTCGCACAATGTCAGGTTCGATGATTGCCGAGCAACCAGCGCTAACTGATGAGCAGCTAGCTCAAGCACAGAGCGGCGTACTTACCGTAGTTCTAGAAAAGCACGACAGCGGATATTGGATTGAAATAGTTTCACCCGATAAACCAGGTTTACTCTCACTCGTAGCCGGTGTATTAAATGCATCGCGATTGGATGTTAAATCGGCGCGTACCAAAAGCCATGGACCATCGGCAGTTATGTTCTGGGTAGTCTCTCCAGAGCCGCATGCACCTGAGATTACTCAAGTTGGGTTACGTAACGAGATCGTAAAGGCTTTTGAGAACTCAACGCACGTAGAGGAGAGGTTAGTGGCTCGCGCTAAGGCCTATGCATCCATCCCAAGTATTCCTGTGCCGGCACCTGAAGTCGTTTATTTTAATGATGCAGCAACCGATGCGACGGTAATCGAAGTGCGCAGCCATGACCGCCCTGGATTGCTTTTTAGAATTGGATCGGCGATTACTCACGCGAAGGTCGATATTCGCTCAGCGATTGTTACAACCCTTGGCGCGGAAGCTATCGACACCTTATATGTGACTGAGTTAAGGGGCGGACCGTTAAGTGATGTGCGGGCTCAAGAGGTTACGTCGCAACTGCGCCTTGCGCTGAAGTAGTCTTAGCTCATCATGTTTGATTCATTGAGTTCACGTTTTAGCGCCACATTCTCATCCCTTCGCTCTCGCGGAAAGATTTCCAAGGACGATATCGAGTCCATGTCTGGGCAGATTAGGCAGGCGCTACTGGAATCAGATGTTGCATTAGAGGTTGTTGATTCATTTGTCTTAGATATCAAGGAGAAAGCTATTGATGCCATAGCGTCGATGCAGGCAGGTACAAATCAAGCCAATGCAATCTTTGAAATCGTTAACGCTTCTTTAGTTGAGATTTTGGGCGGCCAGGCACGCAGAGTTCGATTTTCAAAGAACCCACCAACTGTAATTATGTTGGCTGGTCTACAAGGAGCCGGCAAGACAACCCTTGCTGGAAAGTTAGCGAAGTTTTACGCAGATCAAGGAAATACTCCGCTCTTAGTCGCCTCTGATTTACAAAGACCAAATGCGGTTACTCAACTCCAAGTTGTCGGCGCAAGTATCGCTGTTCCAGTCTTTGCACCAGAGCCGGGTAATGGCGTTGGAGATCCCGTAAAGGTGGCAAAGGCCGGAATTGAATTTGCAAAAGCCAAGCAGTACAACATGGTCATTGTAGATACGGCAGGCCGATTAGGTGTCGATGCCGATTTAATGAAACAGGCAAGTGATATCCGTGATGCAGTAGCCCCTGATGAGATTTTATTTGTAGTTGATGCGATGATGGGTCAAGATGCCGTACGGACATCGCAGGCCTTCCTAACTGGCGTGGGCTTTGATGGTGTTGTCTTAACTAAGCTCGATGGCGATGCTCGCGGTGGCGCCGCTCTATCCATAGCCTCGATTACTAAACGACCAATCATGTTTGCATCAACGGGTGAAAAGATCTCTGATTTTGATATTTTTTATCCCGATCGCATGGCATCTCGAATTCTGGGAATGGGCGATGTCGCAACGTTGGCCGAAGCTGCCAAGAAGGCCTTTGATGGCGATACGTCGGCAAAGTTGGAGGCAAAGTTTGCAAGCGGTGAGGATTTCACGTTGGAGGATTTCCTTGACCAACTAAGTGCAATGTCGAAGATGGGATCTATGTCAAAACTCTTGGGGATGTTGCCAGGGGCTGGGGCGATGAGGAAAGAGATTGAAAACTTTGACGAGGGGGAGATAGTTCGAACTAGAGCCATCGTTGAGTCGATGACACCTAGCGAGCGCCGCGATCCTAAAACCTTAAATGGCTCGCGCCGGGCGCGAATCGCAGTTGGCTCCGGGCGCAGAGTTTCAGAGGTCAATACCCTCCTCGAACGCTTCTCTGCGGCGCAGAAGATGATGAAACAGGTGCGCCAGACTGGCATGCCAGCCGGGATGGGAGCCCCTGCGATGGCCCCGCCTAAGAATCAGGCTAAACCTAAGAAGAGGTCTAAGTCGGGCAATCCAGCTAAACGGGCGTTAGAGGAGTCTTAGTAGGCGATTTCGCGTATCTACGCCTATGGTGGCAGAATAGGCTACCTGTTGAAGGGGCCCTCTATCCCCTAACAACATCCATTTACCGATAGTTGAATCGCTCTCACCACGCACCCCGCTGTGGAGAGACGGTATGACACACATACACAGGAGATACCTTTCTTGGCTACAAAAATTCGTTTAATGCGCATGGGCAAGATCCGCACACCATTTTTCCGCGTCGTCGTTACCGACTCACGCAAGGCACGTAACGGTCTTTCAATTGAAGAGATCGGTCGCTATGTTCCAGGACAAGAGCCATCACTAATTGAGATCAACTCAGAGCGTGCTCTGTATTGGCTCGGCGTTGGCGCACAACCATCAGAGGCTGTAGAGGCGCTGCTGAAGGTGACTGGAGATTGGCAGAAGCACAAGGGTCTTCCAGGAACTGAAGGCACACTACGCGTTGCCGCCCCACGTGTAGGTAAGCACGTTGCTTACGAGGCTGCAGTTAAGAATGCAATGGATGAACCTAAAGAGGGTGCAACAACATTGAAGAAGAAGGCACAGGAGAAGCTAGCGGCTAAGGCCAATCCAGTCTCCGAGCCAATAGTTGAAGAGGCTGTGTCCGAGGTCTCCGAGCCAATAGTTAATGAAGCCGTGTCCGAGGTTCCAGCTGAAGTTGTGACTACAGATGCAGTGGTCGAAACAGAAGCGGCTGCTGAATAATTATGATGGATGAGGCCCTCGAGCATTTAGTAAAGGGGATCGTCGATAATCCAGATGATGTTGTTGTTTCAGAAAAAACACATCGCCGCGGAACAACACTTGAGGTTCGCGTGAACCCTGAGGATATCGGCAAGGTTATTGGACGTAATGGTCGCACCGCTAAGGCGTTGCGCACCGTTGTTAGCGCGCTCGCAGGTCGCACGGTACGTGTAGATCTCGTCGAGACCGACGAACCTAACTAAGTAACGATTCACATAGCCATGCGTTTACTCGTAGGGCGTATCGGTCGTGCCCATGGAATTCTCGGTGAGGCAACGATTGAAGTGCGCAGCGATGATCCCGATAGCCGATTTGCAGTAGGCGAAAAACTGCAGAGTGATGAGCATGGGATTTTGACGATAACTTCTGGCCGTGTTCACAATGGGGTTTTACTCCTTGGTTTTGCCGGCTACACCGACCGAAACCAGATTGAGAAGCTTCGCAATACCCTTCTCTACGCCGACGTTGATATCGATCAGGTGCGCGAAGATGCCGATGATTATCACGTCTTGCAGTTGATTGGATGTAGGGCATATCTTGAGTCGGGTGAGTTATTTGGTGAAGTTACCGATGTCATTAACCTGCCTGGACAGGACTTGCTTGCGATTAAAACTCCTACCTTTGAAACTCTCATCCCATTTGTGCGTCAGTTAGTTCCGATTGTCGATGTAGTGGCTAAACGTGTTGTAGTAATTCCGCCTGATGTAACTGGTGCCTTGTCATGAAGATAGATGCAGTCACAATTTTTCCTGATTATTTTGCCCCACTGCAACTCTCGCTTCTAGGCAAAGCAAGTAGTGCCGGGATTGTAAGTTTTGGAATCCATGATCTGCGTAGCTTTGCTACAAATAACCATCACGCAGTAGATGACACACCTTACGGCGGTGGTGCTGGAATGGTGATGTTGCCTGAGATTTGGGGTCTAGCTCTAGATCCCTTAATGGTCGATGACACTGATTTGATTATCTTAACTCCAGCTGGAAAGCGCTTTGATCAGCCGATGGCCGTCGAACTTTCTAAAGCACCCCACCTTGTATTTGCATGCGGTCGGTATGAGGGAATCGATGATCGAGTCCGAGCGCACTATTCGAGCCATCAGTACTCTTCACGCAATATCCGAGTACATGAAGTTTCTATCGGCGATTATGTTTTAGGTGGGGGAGAAGTGGCCTCACTTGTTATGATCGAGGCGATAACTAGGTTGCTACCAGGTGTTCTTGGAAATCCTGATTCATTGAGTGAAGAGTCACATAATGAGCAGGGCTACCTTGAATACCCTAACTACACCAAACCTGCAGTGTGGCGAGATATCCAGGTTCCAGAGATTTTATTGAGTGGAAATCATGGAGAAATCGCGAAATGGCGGGTAGCCCAAGCAAAAAAGCGCGCCGCGGATAATCTATAACTCGCGAGTATGGCCTGCTTTACCGTAGCGTTACCCCTATGACGAGTGATGCGGCAAGAGTGCAAGCCAGATTAATCCGCGACCTCGAACCAGTTGTAGCCGTAGAGCTTGAGCGACACTTAGCTGTACAAAAGAATTGGTACCCACATGAGTATGTGCCATGGTCGCAGGGTCGCGACTTTGCCGGTCCCCTCAATGGTGATGCATGGGAGGCTAAAGATTCACGTCTAACGCCGGTGGCGCAAGACTCTCTCGTGCTTAATCTATTAACGGAAGATAATCTTCCGAGTTACCACACTGAGATTGCGATCTCAATGGGACGAGATGGCGCGTGGGGTACTTGGATTGAACGTTGGACGGCCGAAGAGGCCCGACACAGCATTGTTATTCGAGATTATTTAATGGCAACTCGAGGTGTCGATCCATATGAGCTAGAGGATTTACGTATGGCACATATGTCCTTGGGCTATCAAACTCCTTACGAGAACGATATGTTGCACACGATCGCATATGTTTCCTTCCAAGAGTTAGCTACACGAATCTCTCATCGCAACACTGGAAAGATCTCTGATGACCCCATCGCTGAAAACATGATGCAGCGAATCGCCTTGGATGAGAATCTACATATGCTCTTCTATCGCAACACACTAGGTGCAGCCCTTGAGATGGAGCCGAATGCAACGATGCGTGCGATAGCCGATGTAGTTACCAACTTTGGTATGCCTGGGGCAAATATGCCCGGCTTTGGCCGTAAAGCGGTACAGATTGCGCTAGCTGGAATCTATGACATGCAGCAGCATCTAGATGAGGTCATCGCCCCCGTTCTTCGTGCATGGAAGGTCTTTGAACGCACAGATTTAACCGGAGATGGCCTAAAAGCTCGCGAAGATTTGTCGGCCTTCCTTGCTAAAACGGGCGTTGAAGCCGAGCGATTTAATGAAAAGCGCGAAGTTTATTTTGAGCGCCTAGTTGCTCGTGGGCAAGAGCCACTGCGAATCATCAAGTAGAGTTCTCTTCATGCCTAAAAGAGTCATCTTTGTTGAACACGATAACGCCAGTCCAGGAGGTCCAATCTGGGCTCAATTTGTGCGCCGCGGATATGAGATCACTCGCTTCATGGTCGTTGGTGAAGAAAATTCAGAGAACCCAAATGTGGAGCCTGCATGGCCAGATTTTTTTGAGTTCGATGCTGTAGTCATAATGGGCTCGCAATATGCAGCCTATGATGATGAGCGAATCGGTAACTGGCTACTGCCTCTTATTGAAAAGATGCGAGCTGTGCACAATGCAGGTATTCCAATTTTCGGAATCTGTTTTGGCGGGCAGTTGATGTCACGTGTTTTTGGTGGAACGGTTTCACGTGCGCCCCGCGCAGAGCTTGGTTGGGTAAAGATTGAAAGTAACGATGAGAGCTTTGTTTCAAGCGGCCCGTGGTTTGAGTTCCATTGGGATCGCTTTACCCTTCCACCGGGAGCAACTGAGATTGCCAAGAATGATTTATGCCCTCAAGCATTTCATTTGGGGAGAACCTTGGGCGTGCAATTCCACCCTGAAGTTGATCCTGAGGTTTTAGATACTTGGCTTGCGATAGAGAGCGCTTGCGGCGAGTTAGAGTCTGAAGGCGTAGACATAGTGGCCTTACGTGCTCAGACTAAGAAAGTTGAAGCAGAAAGCAATCAGCGCGGCTACGACTTAGTTGATCAATTCCTTGATCGCGTCGCGACCGCGCCAATTACTTTAATTTAATCGTTTGAGATAAATACGTTCTTAACCTCTGTAAATGAATCAAGTGCATCTGGACCTAACTCACGACCTAGGCCTGATTGTTTAAAGCCACCAAAGGGAGTCCAAAAACGTACCGAGGAGTTTGAGTTCACTGAGAGTGCCCCAGTGTCGATTCCGCGAGAGACTCGAAGTGCTCGGCCAACATCTCGTGTCCAAATCGAGCCTGATAATCCATATTCGCTGTCATTAGCCATTGCGACCGCCTCGGCCTCATCTTCAAAGACCATGACTGAAACAACTGGACCAAAGATCTCTTCTCGCCACGAACGGGCTTGTACATTTTTAGGTAGCAGAACTGTAGGAGCCATCCAGTACCCAGGACCTGTCGGCGCACTTCCCTTAAATGCAATCGGTTCATCTAAAAATGATTCAACGACATCGAACTGCTTCTTTGAAATCAGTGGTCCCATATCGGCCGTAGCAAGATTTGGATCTTCCACGCGGAATTTCTTGACTGCAACTTCAAACTTTTCCATGAAAGTATCAAAGACAGATCTTTGAACCAGAAGGCGAGAGCGTGAACAACAGTCCTGCCCAGCGTTATCAAAGACAGCGCCAGGTGCCCCGGCTGCAGCTTTATCAATATCGGCATCGGCAAAGATTATGTTGGAGCTTTTTCCACCGAGCTCTAATGTCAGGCGCTTAACTTGATCGGCGCAGCCGACCATGATCTGCTTTCCGACAGTGGTTGATCCAGTAAAGACGACTTTACGAACTAGCGGATGAGTCACAAATCGATTTCCAACGACGCTTCCCTTACCTGGCAAAACATTAAAGACTCCCTCAGGGATTCCAGCAAGTACTGCCAACTCACCTAAACGAATTGCAGACAGCGGTGTATATTCGGCAGGCTTTAATACAACCGTATTGCCAGCAGCTAAAGCTGGAGCAAAACCCCACCCAGCAATTGGCATAGGGAAGTTCCAGGGAACAATAATTCCAACTACACCGAGAGGCTCCTTAAAAGTTACATCGATCCCACCAGGAACTGGAATCTGACGACCGAAGAGGCGCTCCGGGGCGGCGGCGTAGTACATCAATGTGTTTGCAACGTTATCGGCCTCCCACAAAGCGTTACCGCGAGTATGACCAGAGTTTATAATCTCTATCTGTGCTAACTCTTCTCGGTGATCGGTGACCACTTGTGAAAAGCTGCGCAATAGACGTGCACGCTCACCAGGTGCAACATGTCGCCAACTTTCGAAGGCTTTGGCCGCCTTTGCAATTGCATCGTCGGTCGCCGCTAAGTCAAAGTGGGCGACGGTTTGAACAACTGATTCAGTTGCAGGGTTGATGACATCATATGAAGTAGACACGATTGATTTAAAACCTTTCGAAGTTACGGAATAGTTCCCAATCGGTAATTGCTTTACCGTATGCAGAGAGTTCAATCTTTGCCATGTTGGCGTAGTGGGCCTGTACTTCGGCGCCAAAGACCTCTTTGATCCAAGGGCTATTTTCCCAAAGCTCTAGCGCCTCAGTCATAGTTGATGGCAGCCTGGCAGAGTCTTCTGCATAAGCATTTCCCTGAAAGGCTGGCTCAAGAACCATCTTCTTCTTAATTCCATCTAGACCTGCAGCGATAATTCCAGATACAGCTAAGTAGGGGTTAACATCGCCTCCTGCAGTTCGATTCTCAAGGCGCAGTGAAGCTCCATGTCCAACCAAGCGAAGTGCGCAGGTGCGGTTATCTCGGCCCCAAAGAATGGCAGTAGGTGCGAAAGATCCGGGAACAAAACGCTTATATGAGTTGATATTAGGAGCAAATAAAAGCGTCATCTCTTTCAAATGTGCAATCTGTCCGGCAACGAATTGACGACCAATATCACTCATGCCCTGTTCTTTATCATTCTCATCGGCCATCACCATCGAGCCATCGAGGCCACGGAATGAAAGGTGAATATGGGAGGAGTTGCCCTCTTTCTCGTTGGGCTTAGCCATAAAGGTTAAGGCGTATCCATCTTGAGAGGCGATCTCTTTGGCGCCATTCTTATAAATAACATGGTTATCGCAGTTAGAGAGCGCATCAGAGTATTTGAAGGCGATTTCATGCTGGCCAAAATTACATTCACCCTTTACAGACTCAACTGTCATTCCAGCCTTTGCCATTGAGAGGCGGATACGGCGCAGGAGAGGCTCGATGCGTGAGCCACCTAAAATAGAGTAATCCACATTGTATTGATTTACTGGGATTAGGTTTTTATAACCCTTATTCCAAGCCTCTTCATATGTATCTTTGAAAACCACAAACTCCAATTCAGTTCCGCACATAGCTTCCATGCCAGCATCGGCCAAAGCCTTTACTTGCTTGCGCAAAATCTGGCGAGGAGAGGCGACGACATCAGTGTGATCGAGCCACTGCACATCGGCTAAAACTAAAACCGCTCCCGGCTGCCAATCGATTAAACGTAGCGTGCTCATATCGGGCACTAATGCGAAGTCGCTATAGCCGCGCTCCCATGAGGACATCTCGTAGCCTTCAACGGTATTCATATCAACGTCAACGGCTAGCAGGTAGTTGCATCCTTCAGTGCCGTGCTTTAGAACCTCATCTAAGAAGAACTGCCCGTGGATTCGCTTGCCAGTTAATCGGCCCTGCATATCCGTCATGGCAACTACAACAGTATCTATGGAGCCGTCAGCGACTCCTGCTTTTAAAGCCTCAATCGACATTGATTTCATAGGGCGATGCTATCTATTTGGGCGCTGAATATCTACAAAGCAAATCCCCTGCCGCTTTGGCGACAGGGGATTTGCTTAGTGTTAGTTCTCTTTTATGAGTTGAGATTGCTACGTGGGCCGGTGAACCACTTCTTGGCCGACATATTCCACCAAACCCAAAGTACAATTAACGCACCACCTGTAATTAATGGTGCGTAGTTAACTGCAGTCCAGGTGAAGTCTTTATTACCTGGAGTTCCAGCTGGTGAGAATGGCAAGATGAAGTAGACAGAGATGATTGCAATCTCAGCGACTGCAACTACGTTCATCCACTTGTATTTTGATCCTAGAGTCCAAGCGCCAGCCTTGAACGAGTCTCCAGCCTTCAGGCGCAGATAAATTGGAATCAGGAATGCAAGATAAAGAGAGATCACGCAAACCGATACAACTGCATAGAAAGCAGTAGGAGCACCAGTTGGACTCTTCCAAAGTGCAGGCAGAGTCATAACGATTCCACCTAGAGATGAGGCCAACACTGCATTAAGTGGAACATGGTGCTTGTTGACCTTCTTCCAGAGGTTGCCCCCGGGAACGGCGCCATCTCGCGAGAATGCATACATCATGCGAGAACATGAAGTTAAGCAGGCAGTAACACAGAAGATCTGTCCTGCAGTGGTGATGATCATGACTAGCTTAAAGGCGATTCCTCCACCTAGTGCGCTGTAGAGAACGGCAATTACAGAGCCTCCACCGAAAGGGTTAACTGCTGGATCGAAGGAGCTAATCATGTCGACCTTAGTTGCGGCAAAAAGGAAGGCCATCAAGAGGATATATCCACCGATTGCTGAGTAGAAGATTGACTTCCAGATTCCCTTAGCGGCGTTGATATGAGCATCATGCGTCTCTTCTGAAAGGTGAGCAGATGCATCAAAACCAGTAATTGTGTACTGAGTTAGCAAGAATCCAAGTGGCAGAACATAGAGCCAGTATGAGTTATCGCTAAAACCAGAGCTATTAATCTTTGTTGTAAACATCCAAGAGAGTGTTTGGTGCTCATTTGGTACAAATAACAAGATTCCAATAACAATTAATGCACCAAATACGTGCCACCAGACTGAGATATTGTTAAAGAGAGATAGTAGATGCCCACTGTAAATATTGATGAGCGTTACTACCAAGATGATCACGATAAATAGGAAGAATTGCTGCTTAATGTAATCGCCACCGAGGAAATCAGTTGCATAGCTTGGCCACTGTGCACCAAGGATTACATTGAGAAAGCTTGCAGCTCCATAGCCGACTGAGGCGGTAACAGATACGAGACCGATTAAATTCAGCCATCCTGTGTAGAAGCCTGCCTTTGGACCGCCGAGCTTTGAGGCCCACCAGTAGATTCCACCAGAGGTTGGATAGGCAGAGGCGAGCTCTGACATACAAAAACCAATAATGAGAATAAGTAATGAGATTATTGGCCAACCGATTGAGATCGCTACGGGACCACCGTTGTTCCATGCCTGGGCAAATGTTGTGAAGCAACCAGCCAGGATCGAGATGATTGAAAATGAGATTGCAAAGTTAGAAAAACCAGACCAGCTGCGACTTAACTCCTGTTTGTAACCGAGTTCAGCTAATCTTTTTTCGTCATCATTTGTAATTGCCAAGATGTTCTCCTCCTTGAGACTCTTCGGGTGTAGCATTTCTACCTCATAGTGTGACTTAAATGGAAGGGGTTTACGCAATTATGTGCCGATTAATGGGCTACGTGTCGCCAATTAAAACCTCTTTTCCAGCGCTAGTAGGAGATGAATTTTCAGAGTTTGTCGCACTTTCCTCTCAACATTGCGATGGCTGGGGGCTTTCGACCGTGGATCAGAGCGGAAGTCATCTTGTTGTAGAAAAGAAGGTTGAAGCCGCAGCGCAGAGCGCTACCTTTGATTCTACTGTTGCCGATAATGTTGCCGATGGCGCGCTGTTGCATCTGCGGTGGGCAACCAAGGGGTTAGCCATAAGTGAAAACAATACTCATCCATTTATGTATGGTGAGTATTCATTTATTCACAATGGTTCGATTTTCCCTCCCGATGCGATCGCCCCATTTATTGATCCAAAATTTCTTCCCCTCATAATTGGCGATACCGATAGCGAACACTATTTCTATTTACTGATGACCGAGATTGAAAAAGTTGGTCTAGCCAGCGGGGTGAAAAGCGCACTAAAAATAATTAAAGAACATGGCCAAACAACGAGCTTAAACTGCATGCTCATGAACCGCGATTTCTTCGTCACTGTGAGCGAGCACAATAGTGCGAAGAAGCCTGACTGGGCCCCCGATGATTATTATGAGATTAAATACTTGCCTGGACCCGCTGGCGTCCTCTTTGCCTCAAGTGGATGGAACCAACCGGGCTGGAAGAGCCTAGATAATCATCACTGCGCAGTTGTTAACCGTTCAACCTTTGAGATTGAAGTTATCGACCTCTAATTAAGGCTCTACGATAGGCCCATGAACCGCACCTATACAGTTGAAACTTATGGCTGTCAGATGAATGTTCATGACTCAGAGCGCATCGCTGGATTGTTAGATGAGGCTGGATACCTCCCAGTTGCTGAAGGCGAACAGGCTGACATCGTAGTTTTTAACACGTGTGCTGTGCGGGAGAACGCTGACAATAAGCTCTATGGGAACCTCTCATTTCTAGCTCCAATTAAAAAACTCAATCCATCGATGCAGATCGCCGTCGGGGGATGTCTTGCACAGAAAGATCAAGCCACAATTCTAAAAAAAGCTCCTTATGTTGATGTTGTCTTTGGTACTCACAACGTTGGCTCGTTGCCGATCTTGCTAGAGCGGGCACGTATTGAAGAAGAGTCACAAGTTGAGATCCTCGAATCCCTCGAGCACTTTCCATCTACCCTGCCGGCACGGCGATTATCGGCCTTCTCTTCGTGGGTGTCGGTATCAGTTGGATGCAACAACACCTGCACTTTTTGTATCGTTCCAACCCTACGTGGAATCGAAAAAGACCGTAGAGCTGCAGATATTCTCGCCGAAGTTCGGGCCTTAGTTGATCAAGGCGTCATCGAGATAACACTGTTGGGTCAAAATGTGAATGCCTACGGAGTTGATTTCGGTGATCGTTACGCATTTGCAAATCTTCTCCGTGAATGCGGAAAAGTCGATGGTCTAGAGCGAGTGCGCTTTATGTCACCGCATCCACGTGATTTTACCGACGATGTAATAGATGCCATGGCGCAGACTCCTAACGTAATGCCACATCTACATATGCCATTGCAGTCTGGTTCAAACTCCATCTTGCAGAGTATGCGCCGCTCATATCGCACCGATAGATTCCTAGGAATTCTAGATCGCGTTCGAAGCGCAATTCCAGATGCATCTATCACTACAGATATTATCGTTGGCTTCCCCGGCGAGAGCGAGAGCGATTTTCAAGACACATTAGATATATGCACCCAAGGGCGATTTGCCGCAGCCTACACATATCAATACTCCATTCGTCCTGGAACACCGGCTGCAACGATGCCCAATCAGGTACCAAGTGAAGTTGTTGGTGAGCGCTATACCCGCCTGCATAATCATCAGCAGCAGATTTCATTATCTGTAAATCAAGAGGCGATTGGTAAGAGCTTTAAAGTCCTAGTCGGAGATTTCGAGGGACGGCGAGATATCGCACAAGAGCGCCTAACTGGACGAAGTGAAGATTTTCGCCTAGTGCACTTTGATAATAGCGCCGCTGCTCGCCCCGGAGATGAAGTTTGCGTGGAGATAACCGATGCTTCGGCGCATTATTTGATTGGAGCTCCCGGTGCCGTACGCGCAACACGCGGTGCAGATGCCCACCAAGCACGAACTCAAGAGCGTGCTAAAACCGCCACGATGCTCGGAATGCCGACGATTCTTGCATGAGTGTAATTGTTATATGTGGAGCTACAGCCACAGGTAAGAGTGATTTAGCTATTGCCGTTGCCCAGCGATTTGATGGAGAGATAATCAACGCAGATTCCATGCAGATTTATCGGGGGATGGATATTGGAACTGCGAAGTTAAGTGTGGATGAGCGAGAGGGAGTGCGCCATCATTTATTGGATGTTCTAGATGTTAATCAAGACTCTACCGTTGCCTGGTATCAAAATTTAGCGCGCATTGCAGTTGAAGAGATCCAATCTCGCGGCAAGTGCGCGGTGATAGTTGGTGGCACCGGTCTTTACATCAAATCTATTTTGGATGAGCTCAACTTTCCCGATACCGATCCCGTTGTACGAGAGAAGTTAGAGGCAGAGTTGGAGAGGCTGGGTTTAAACGCACTTTTCCAGCGCCTAGAAAAGTTAGATCCAGCCGCTGCCATTGCTATCGACCGAGCAAATGCACGCCGAGTGATTCGTGCGCTGGAGGTTATTGAGATTACGGGCAAGCCATTTACGGCAAATCTTCCACGCCAAGCAAGTATCAGATACCCAGATGCCCAGCAGTTTGGTTTAGTAATGGAGCGTGAAACTTTGGATGAGCGAATTAGCGCCCGTGTGGATCGCATGTGGGAACGGGGCTTTGTAGATGAGGTTGATTCTTTAATTGCAGCTGGAATTACCCAGGCTCGCACAGCTCAATTAGCGCTGGGCTACTCGCAGATAATCGCATTTCGAAAAGGTTTAATGAGTCAAGAGCAGGCTCGCGAAGATACGAAGCGAGCAACCCGGCAGTATGCCCGTCGCCAAGAGACCTGGTTCTCACGTGATGCACGAATCACCTGGATTTCACCGATTCAACCACGCCTGGAGAGTGTTGTTGCACATTTAGAGAAGTTAGACTCATTTCAATGATTGCAACATACGGCCACGGCACAGAAAATGACTTTGTCCTTGTATTTGATCCAAGTGATGAACATTCGATAACAACTGCTCAAACGGCGGCGATTTGTGATCGTAAATCTGGAATCGGCGCCGATGGTTTAATTCGCATAATCAAGCGTGATGAAAAATGGTTCATGGATTATCGAAATGCCGATGGCTCTTTAGCCGAGATGTGCGGAAATGGAATTCGCGTGATGGCTCGTTATCTGGTTGAACGTGGACATATGCCTGAGGGAATCTTTGCCATCAATACTCGAGATGGAATCAAACATCTGCGCGTGCCTATGGTCGGAGATATCTCCGTGAATATGGGGCAGGTCAGCGATGAAGCTGAGGCGATTACCGCCTCTACGAATGGACATATTTGGAATGGCTACAACATCAGCGTTGGAAACCCTCACGCAGTTGTCTTTGTTGAGGATATACAAGATGTCGGGCCTATGAATGAGCCACCTATAGTTCGCCCACGTGATTCCTATCCTGAAGGCGTAAATGTTGAATTTGTTCAGATTACAGGTGATCATGAACTTTCTATGCGTGTATATGAGCGGGGTAGTGGTGAAACTCGCTCATGCGGGACAGGAACATGCGCCGTTGCTTTAGCGGCAGTGTTGCACTCAAAGGATCGTTTGCCTTCAACATGGGTTATCAATCCACCTGGTGGCCGGCTTGAGGTTTCAATCGATGGCCACTCCAACGCCACTTTGATTGGTCCAGCCGTATTGATAAAGGATGTAGATATTTCGGAGTTTCTACTTGCCTAATAAAGAGGTAGGCGATGAGTTCGAAGCGTTAATGCGCGAGAGTGCGCGCGTTGCCGCAGAGTACGACTCCGGCGATGAGTTAGTAGATCCAACTCTGGAGCTATCTGAGCGACATGCCCTTCGCCGCGTTAAAGGCTTCTCCACTGAACTTCAAGATATCTCAGAGGCCGAGTATCGACAGCTCCAACTCGAACGCGTAGTTCTAGTGGGAGTGTGGACTGAAGGAACTTCTACGATGGCTGAAAACTCTTTGGCCGAACTCAAAGCTCTGGCCGAAACTGCCGGCTCTGAGGTCTTGGAGGGTTTGATTCAACGGCGCGATAAACCAGATCCTGCAACTTATATCGGCTCTGGAAAAGTGGAAGAGCTTCGCCAAGTTGTAATTGCAACCGGTGCCGATACGGTGATTTGTGATGGCGAACTTTCACCTTCCCAGTTACGCCAATTAGAAGAGAAAGTAAAAGTTAAAGTTGTTGATCGAACTGCATTAATTTTAGATATCTTCGCACAACATGCTAAAAGCAAAGAGGGCAAGGCTCAGGTCGAGCTCGCCCAAATTGCATATCTACTTCCCAGGCTTCGTGGCTGGGGAGATTCACTCTCACGGCAAGTTGGTGGACGCGCGGCAGGAGGTGCTGGAATCGGTGGGCGTGGCCCGGGTGAGACAAAAATCGAAACCGATCGCCGCCGAATTCGCGACAAAATGGCAAAGCTGCGCGGTGAGATAGCGCAGATGAAGGTTTCGCGTGATACAAAACGACAAGAGCGCAAACGATTTAATATCCCATCGGTTGCAATCGCGGGTTACACGAATGCGGGCAAATCCTCTTTACTCAATCGATTAACCGATGCAGGTGTATTAGTTGAAAATGCATTATTTGCAACACTTGATCCAACAGTTCGAAAATCACAGACAAGCGATGGTCGTGTATATACGTTGACCGACACAGTTGGCTTTGTGCGCCACCTTCCGCACCAGTTAATCGATGCCTTTAAATCTACCCTTGAAGAGGTAGCTGGCGCCGATGTTATTGTCCATGTCGTCGATGGATCACATAGCGATCCATTTGAACAGATTCGAGCAGTGCGCCAGGTAATTGAAGAGATTGGCGGCGGAACAATTGCGGAGATAATTGCAATCAATAAAGTAGATATTGCAGATCCGGAAACCGTGATGGAGATTTTAAGGAAAGAGCCCAATAGTTTTGCATTTTCTGTCCGAACTGGCTTTGGAGTAGAGGCACTTGTTCATGCGATTGAAAGTTCGCTTCCACGTCCGAGCGTTGAGATTAGAGTGGTAGTCCCCTATAGCCGGGGTGACTTGATTCACGCTATCCACGAGCATGGCGAGATATTTTCCGAGGAGTATGTAGAAAATGGAACTGCGATTCACGCTCGAGTTGACGCAGGCCTAGCGCAGGCGATAGACATCGCCCAGATGAGTGGGGAATAACTCCGACACGCCGAGGGTTATATCAACCAGTGGCCTTGTTTTAGGTAATGATGCGCCCGCAGGCAAGTACGAACGAGCACAAGAATCGAGGTGAGAGCAGTGGCAACAGATTACGACACACCCAGAAAGACTGATGAAGAGCTACACGAAGAGTCGTTAGAAGAGTTAAAGGCAAAGCGTGTCGATGCTCAATCCGGTCAGATCGATGTTGATGAGGCGGAGGCGGCTGAAACTTTAGAGCTACCTGGTGCTGATTTATCTGGTGAACAACTCGCCGTACGCGTTGTCCCAAAGCAAGAGGATGAGTTCACATGCTCTCGCTGTTTCTTGGTTCATCACATAACGCAATTAGCTAAAGGCGAGGGCGCTAAGGCAGTCTGCAAAGAGTGCAACTAGTTCGAATTTAAAGCTTTCGCCAACGCATCACCCTGATTACTTGTTATCAACCAGTAAGGTGTCGTATCCCTGGCATCGTTAATTTTTACGCGCACTCCAGTTGATGACCAAAAACGAATGCCTAGAAATGCAGCTGGGTCGGCATCGCGGGTGCGCAGTTTTTGAACTTGAAGTTTTGTCAGCGGCTCTGCAGCGCCTATAAATTTAATCTCTATGTGTGCACGGCCAACTCGAAGCTCATTCTCATCTAATTCAATTACGAGTGCGCTCTTAAAAGCAAGTAAAATCAAGAGCGTCGTTGTGAGAATCAAGCTTGCCAATGCAGCAGAATCACCGAGGGCGGCCCAGATGGATAGAACTAATGAGAGTAAAAAGATGTAAATAAGGGCCAGTAACCAGAACGGCATTCGTATTACTTCGCGATATCGCATAGGCGTTACGGTATCGGATAGAGTTAACCCATGAGTCGCATCGCCAGTACCACTCCGCCGGTCGGAGCTGTGATTCCAGAGCGCCACCCTAAGGCACCACCGATCGGCTCTAAGATCCCATCGCACTTCGGTCACTGCTTTGGGTGTGGAGAGCTTCATCCAACTGGGCTTCACCTTGTTGCATATGTCGGAGCTGGCGCAGATATAACGGCGCAGTTCACGGTTACTGAAAATCATCAAGGTGCGCCAGGTCTTGCACACGGTGGTCTTTTGTCGCTGGCCTTTGACGAGGCACTTGGGAAACTCATGTGGTTACTACGCGCCCCTGCCGTCACTGCGCGACTTGAAACAGATTTTTTGAAGCCTGTACCTATGGGTTCAACTCTTCACATCAGCGCACGGATAACCGGACAAGTAAATCGAAAAGTCTATTCAAGTGCTGAAGGCCGTCTTAATACACCTGATGGTCCAGTGGTTGTTCGCGCCGCTGCGCTCTATGTAATTGTGCCTATGGAGCACTTCCTCAATAACGCACCGAAAGAGTATTTAGATCACATCTCTAAGAACCCTGAGCTATTGGCATTTGTAGATCCCGATTTCGAGATTAATCCATAATCCGATGGCACATGTAGACGTACTAATCACTGTCCTTGATCCATCGTTGCCGCTACCGGCCTATGCCCAAGGTGGAGATGCTGGTGCAGATTTAAGAACGCGAATCGATTTCACTTTGGCGCCGGGGGAGCGAAAGTTAATTCCAACTGGCATCAAAATCGCCTTACCGAATGGATATGTAGCGCTAGTGCACCCGCGCTCGGGTCTGGCTATCAAAGACGGCGTTACTCTTGTAAATACGCCGGGCACTATCGATGCCGGTTATCGCGGAGAGATCGCCTGCATTCTTATCAATCATGATCAAAGCTCCACAGCCTCATTTAAAAAAGGCGATCGAATTGCTCAACTAGTAATCCAGCGGGTTGAGCATGCTCAGTTTGTTGAAGTTTCAGAGCTACCAGGCTCTGGCCGTAACAGCGGTGGATTTGGATCGACGGGGAGCGCATGAGCGAACACAATAAGGACCGCGACAAAGTTTTGACGGCCCTTGGTGGCAAAAAAGGCTTGATCGATTCTGGTCTGCCGGCAATTATCTTTCTACTGCTCTATAACATCAATCACGAACTCAGGACCGCACTCACCGGTGCCATTATTCTCTCGTTCTTACTTGCAATCCTTCGTCTTGCACGTAAGGACACACTTCAACATGCAATCTCTGGTCTGCTCGGAGTTTTAATTTGTGCTTATTTTGCAAACAAGAGTGGCAATGCCTCTGATTTCTATATTCCAAAACTCTTGACCAACCTGGCCTATGGAACAGCTTATCTGATTGGGAATTTAGTTGGCTGGCCATTACTAGGCATCGTCTTAGGCCCGCTCTTGGGAGAGAATTTCTTGTGGCGAAATGATCCGGCTCGTAAGCGGGTGTATGTGCGGGCAAGTTGGATCTGGGTCGCGATGTTTTTTCTTCGTATCGCCGTTCAGTATCCGATTTATCGCAGCGGTAATGTTAATTTATTGGGCACAGTCAATTTGGCTATGGGATATCCGCTATTTTTTGCCGCTGCATATCTCTCGTGGCTCGTTATTAAAACTGCGCCACCAATCCATAAGGATTAATCGTTAAGCAATAAAACAGGCTTTTATCCTTACCTCTGCCGCCGTTGATGCGACGAATAGAAGCTCATCGCCAGCTGCAAAAACATCATGTGGCTTTGCAGTAATTACCCGACCGTCGCGAACAATGGCAGCCAGAGCGGCATCATCTGGAAGTGCAATCTCCTCAACGGTTTTACCGATACATACCGAGCCATCTGGAAGAGTTAACTCGACTAAGTTGGCCTGTCCTTTTTTAAATGAGAACAGTCGGACGACATCACCAACGCTTACAGCCTCTTCTACTAGTGCGGAAATTATGCGTGGTGTTGAAACGGCAACATCGACCCCCCAGGATGAGTCGAAAAGCCATTCATTTTTTGGATGATTGATTCTGGCTACAACCCGGGGAACTCCATATTCAGTCTTTCCAAGTAGGGATGTAACTAAATTAGCTTTGTCATCCCCAGTTGCAGCGACAAGAACTTGGCAGTTGTTCAAATGGGCTTTGTCTAAAGAGGTTATCTCACACGCATCGGCCATGAGCCATTCAGCATCAGGAACACTCTCTAATTTAAGGGCTTTGGGATCCTTGTCGATAAGTAAGACTTGGTGTCCATTATCCAAAAGCTCTCGAGCGATAGCACGTCCAACATTTCCAGCGCCAGCGATTGCGATTCTCATTAGCGACTGCTCTCTGGTGAACTTGCGAGAATAGCCTCAACTCGAGAGAGATCCTCATCTGAGACCATAACGTGGAGTAAATCTCCTTGCTGCAAAACCGTGTGTTCATCTGGAATCATTCCAACACCCAAGCGTGTTATGAATGCAACTCGAGTATTCTTTAAATCATCGATAAGCAAGATCTGTCGACCATACCAATCGGCATGGGGATACATCTCGCACAGTGAAATCGTTCCACTGGCATCTCGCCATTCAGAGCGAGTTCCTTCAAGTAGCACACGTCGCAGAATTTGATCCGTTGCCCACAACACGGTCGCCACTGTTGGAATGCCTAAACGCTGATAAATCTCGGCTCTACCTGGATCGTAGATTCTGGCGACTACATTCTTAACTCCGAAGGTCTCTCCAGCAACACGTGCCGCCAAAATATTTGAATTATCGCCGTTACTGACGGCGGCAAAGGCGGCTGCTCGTTCAATCCCAGCCTCACGCAAAACATCACGATCAAAGCCAACGCCTGTGACTGTAGTGCCCTTGAAATCAGGACCTAATCGGCGAAAGGCCTCTCGAGCTTGATCGATAATCGAAACGGAATGCCCAGCGGCCTCAAGTTCGGTGGCCAATGATGACCCGACTCGACCGCAACCCATGATGACTACGTGCATATGTATTAACTTACACCCATAGGCTTACTTCTATGACATCAACTAATTCAACACCCTTGGCAGTAGGAGATGTCCTAGAGGTTGTCGTGGAGAAGGTGGCCCACGGCGGCCACTTCATCGCCCGTCACGAAGGTGCAGTTATCTTTGTGCGCCACGCGATTCCAGGAGAAAAATCTCGCGTGGTAATAACTTCAACTGGTGCCTCATTTAATCGAGGCGATGTTGTGCAAGTGCTCGAGCCCTCCAGCGATCGCGTTCCTGCACTCTGTAAGTATGCCCACCGCCAAGGGTGCGGTGGCTGCGATTTCCAACATATTTCATTGCAACGACAGCGCCTATTAAAGGCCGAGGTTATAAGTGAGCAGTTCTTACGAATAGCCAAGATGGATTTGTCGGTGGAGGTTGAAGAGGTAGGCGAGCCGCTTCATTGGCGAACACGTGCAATTGCAACGACCGATCACAAAGGCGCATTTGGCTTTTTTGCGGCGCGCTCTCACTCAGTTGTCCCAATTAATGACTGCCTCATTGTTGTTGATGAAATGAAGATGCCAGAGTTGGCTTCACGAAATTGGAAGAGCGATGTTCGAGTAGAGATAGCAATTTCCGCAATGGGAGAGAGAAATATTGCACTTGCCCCTACGCGAGAGAAGGTAAAGGCCAGGCTCACCGAAGGTAGCCAAGTTCTCCAAGAAGAGGTTAATGGACGCAAGTTGCAAGTAAGCCAGGATTCATTTTGGCAAAGCCATAAGAGCGCACCTGAAGTATTGAGTAAAGCTGTTCTTGAATATGCCCAACTCGCAGATGGCGATCACGTTTTAGATCTCTACGGCGGAGTTGGTCTTTTTACATCGGCAGTTGTTGATGTAATTGGCTCGTCAGGTAGCGTAGTTTTGATTGAAGGGAGCAAGAGCGCAACTTCAGATGCGGCTCGTAATTTTGCAGGTAAACCAAATGTGGCAGTATCAACAGGGGATGTTGCAAAGCTCTTGCCTGGAATTTCAAAAGCCGATGTTGTGATTCTTGATCCACCACGCGATGGTGCCGGTATGGCAGTTGTTGCTCAAATCGCTCGAATTAAACCGCGGGCCGTTGTCTACGTTGCTTGTGACCCGGCAGCACTCGCACGTGATACAGGTTACTTTCAAGATCTAGGCTACTCACTAGTTAAAATCAGGGCTTTTGATCTCTTTCCAATGACACATCACATCGAGTGTGTTGCGCTGTATATGCCGGCTTGAGTATTATTGCCAATTAATTAGCTAAGTATTAATGAAAAGGTGTGATTATGAGCAAAAACTCTTTCAACGCAAAGAAGAATTTAGAAGTTGCGGGTAAGAGTTTCGAGATATTTGATATCTCAGGCATAGAAGGCGCATCAGATCTTCCATTCTCGCTTAAAATCCTTTTAGAGAACCTATTGCGAACTGAAGATGGTGCAAATATCACCTCGGCCCATATTCAGGCACTAGCCAACTGGGATCCAACGATTGAGCCCGATACTGAAATTCAATTTACGCCTGGGCGCGTAGTAATGCAGGACTTCACAGGCGTTCCTTGCATAGTAGATCTCGCCACAATGCGTGAGGCTATCGTTGAACTTGGGGGAGATGCTTCAAAGGTGAACCCATTGGCCCCGGCAGAGTTAGTCATCGATCACTCGGTTATCGCCGATGTTTTTGGTACTAAAGACTCTTTCGAAAAAAACACAGATATTGAATACGAACGAAATCAAGAGCGCTATCGCTTTTTGCGATGGGGACAGAGCGCATTTGATGAGTTCAAAGTTGTGCCACCTGGAACTGGAATTGTTCACCAAGTAAATATTGAGTATTTGGCGCGCGTAGTTATGACTCGTGAAGTCGGCGCAGTTGTGCGTGCCTACCCAGACACGGTCGTTGGAACAGACTCTCACACAACAATGGTTAATGGACTTGGAGTTCTAGGTTGGGGCGTAGGCGGAATTGAGGCCGAAGCCGCACTGCTTGGACAACCAGTTTCGATGTTAATTCCACGAGTAGTTGGCTTCAAACTTACAGGTCAACTTCCTCTCGGAACAACTGCAACCGATATGGCGCTAACAATCACGCAGATTTTGCGAAAAGTTGGCGTCGTTGGAAAGTTTGTTGAGTTCTTTGGCCCAGGTGTCGTATCAGTTCCGATGGCGAACCGAACAACTATCGGCAATATGAGCCCGGAGTACGGTTCAACCTGTGCGATTTTTCCTATCGATGAAGAGACGCTGCGCTATCTACGTTTAACCGGTCGCAGCGATGATCAAGTGGCCCTTGTTGAGAAGTATGCAAAAACGCAAGGACTCTGGCACGACCCATCCATTCTCCCGCGCTTCTCACAGGTAGTTGAACTCGATCTATCGACAGTAGTGCCATCAATCTCAGGACCTAAGCGCCCGCAAGATCGAATCTCATTGAGTGATTCAAAGTCGGCCTTTGAAACAATTCTTCCATCGTATCTATCTGAAAAGACGGCACGTGGTGAGGTTTTGGCAGGTCAGACTCGCGTTAAGAATGGTGATGTCGTAATCGCATCGATTACTTCATGTACTAATACGTCAAACCCATCCGTGATGATCGGTGCCGCGCTGCTTGCCAAGAAGGCAGTTGAAAAGGGTTTGAAATCTAAGCCATGGGTTAAGACGACGTTGGCGCCGGGATCTAAAGTAGTTACCGATTATTATGACCGCGCAGATTTAACGCAATATATGCAGGAGCTTGGCTTCCACTTAGTCGGTTATGGCTGTGTAACATGTATCGGAAACTCGGGCCCACTTCCCGTGGCCATCAGCAAGGCCGTTAATGAGGGCGATTTAGCTGTCACAGCCGTTCTCTCAGGTAACCGAAACTTTGAAGGGCGAATTAGTCCAGATGTGAAGATGAATTACTTGGCTTCACCGCCCCTTGTAGTTGCATATGCAATAGCAGGAACTATGGATCATGATTTCGAGAAAGATTCTTTGGGAGATGATTTGAATGGAAATCCTGTCTACCTAAGAGATATCTGGCCATCACCTCAAGAGATTCAAACCGTAATCGATAGTTCAATCTCATCGGAGATGTTTACAAAGGATTATGCCTCAGTCTTTGATGGCGATTACCGCTGGAAGTCGCTTGCTACGCCAAGTGGAAAGGTTTTCGAATGGGATCCGCTCTCAACCTATGTTCGTAAACCTCCTTATTTTGATGCAATGCCAAAACTGCCAACACCTGTCACCGACATTACTGGGGCTCGTGTTCTGGCCGTCCTCGGCGACTCTGTGACAACGGACCACATCTCTCCTGCGGGAAACATCAAGGCAGATTCACCAGCTGGAATACATCTAGCAGAACATGGAATCGAGCGCAAAGATTTCAACTCTTATGGATCTCGCCGCGGAAATCATGAAGTGATGATTCGTGGAACTTTTGCAAATATTCGCTTGAAGAATCTACTTCTTGATGGAATAGAGGGAGGCTTTACTAGAAACTTCCTTGATAACGCTGCTCAATCAACTATTTATGATGCATCCGTTGCCTATCAAAACGCTGGTACTCCATTAGTAATTCTTGCCGGCAAAGAGTATGGATCGGGCTCATCGCGCGACTGGGCCGCCAAAGGAACGGCACTACTCGGCGTACGTGCAGTAATTGCCGAGAGTTTCGAACGCATTCATAGATCTAATTTAATTGGAATGGGCGTTCTGCCGCTTCAATTTAAAGAGGGTCAGAGCCCAGCATCCCTTGGATTAACTGGAACTGAAATCTTTGCCATCACCGGGATTACTGCTTTAAATACTGGCGGAGTTCCGAAAGAGCTCACGGTCACTGCAGGAGATAAGAGTTTTAGCGCAATCGTTCGCATAGATACACCAGGTGAGGCCGATTACTATCGCCACGGTGGAATCATGCAGTACGTACTGCGCTCACTACTTAATTAAGCAGGAAGTGATGCAACTCCGGCAGGATGAAAGCGGGAGCCGCAGACTGCTTGGCTGATTCCTTCACGATCTAAGTACGGCAAGATTCCGCCTAAGTGCATTGGCCATCCAGCTCCCATTAACATGCAGAGATCTATCTCTGCAGCTGTAGCGACAACACCCTCATCGAGCATCATGCGAGCCTCGATGGCAAGGGCGTTGAGGGCACGAGTGCGAACCTGTTCGGCCGTTGAAGGCGAACCACCCTTTGGAATTGCCGCCAGCGCGGCGGGATTTGCAGCCCAACTGCCATCTTCGCTCTTGATATAAAAGCTGCGAATACCTTGATCAACCATCGCCTGCATCGTTGGAGAGATTCGATAGCGATCACCAAGGTTCTCATGCAGAGTTTTGGAGACATGCAATCCTACGCCTGGACCGACTAGATCCAATAGTTGGAATGGAGACATAGGAAATCCGATAGAGCTCATTGCGCTATCGGCAATAGCTGGAGGAGTTCCTTCATCTACTGCATCGGTAATCTCTCCCATAAAGCGGGTTAATAGGCGATTAACAACAAATCCAGGTGCATCTTTGCAGATGATCATTGTTTTCTTAAGTTCTTTACCAATTGCTATAGCAGTTGCAGTTGTTACATCATCGGTCGTACTGGTACGTGCCACTTCAAGAAGTGGCATAACCGCGACTGGATTAAAGAAGTGGAAACCGACCACACGCTCTGGATTTTTTAAGCCTTGAGACATCTTCTCAACCGATAGCGAAGATGTATTTGTGGCAAGAACGCACTCGGGGGAGACGATAGCCTCTAGTTTCTTGAAGAGCTCTTGCTTGAGGGAGAGTTCTTCAAAGATAGCTTCGATAACAAAATCGCATCCCGAAAATACGCTTTGATCGGCCGAGCCTGAGATCAAAAGTGATAGGCGCCCTGCGGCCTCGGCGCTCATGCGCTTCTTCTCAACTGCCCTTGTGAGTTCACCTTTAACCCAAGCCACACCTTTGTCGGCGCGAGCTTGGTCTATATCGGTCATAACAACAGGGCATTTCAAATTACGTAGAAGCAGAAGTGCAAGTTGCGATGCCATTAATCCGGCACCAACTACGCCGACCTTAGCGACCTTACGTGCAAGGGCGGGCTTAGGCGCGCCCTCAACTTTCTTTCGCTTCTTCTGAATGAGATTGAATGCATAGAGTGATGCACGCAAAGGATCGCCCATTGTTAAATCTGCAAGGCTCTGATCTTCAGCATCAAATCCGGCAGCACGTGTATTGCTCTTTGCTGCGCTAATGAGCTCTAGGGCTCTCATCGGTGAGGCGATTTCTGCGCCACCATACTTCTTCAATGCAGCTGCACGTCCAGTTGCAAGGGCGCTCTCCCAAGCAGGATCGGCACTGAAATCTTTGCGCTCGATTGTGTTCACTCCACTTAAAATGTTGACCGCAAAGCCAATAGAGCGTTCGATGAAATCGGCTGGTTCAAAGAGGGCATCCACGACTCCAAGTGCAAGTGCATCCTTTGCCTTCATCATTGTGTTATTATTCAAAGCGTTAAGCATAATTACCTGCACAGCGCGCTCTGGGCCGATGAGTTTAGGCAAAATTGTCGCTCCGCCCCATCCTGGAACTAAACCTAAGAACACCTCTGGCAGTGCAGTAAATGCAGTAGTTGCTAAAGTGCGATATTTACAGTGCAGTCCAACCTCTAGACCACCTCCAAGGGCCAACCCATTTATGAATGCAAATGTTGGTATGCCACATTCATCTAATCGACGAAAGACATCGTGGCCTAACTTACCTATCGCCACTGATTGATCGCGGCTTTGAATAAATGAGAGCGCGGATAAATCTGCACCCGCAGCAAAGATAAAGGGCTTGCCAGTCAGCGCGATAGCCGCAGGCTTACTTTCAATTGCTTGGCTAATTGCAGCATCAAGTGATTGCAGCGAAGCTGGACCAAATGTATTGGGACGGTTGTGGTCGAGGCCATTATCTAATGTAATGAGGGCGAGAACTCCGCTTGCACCGAAGGCAGCTAAATCAACTTCACGCAGTAATGCCTTCGTAACAACCTCTTCTGGAGCACCTTCAGGTAGTTTGATTTCAGTACTCATTTACTTTACTCCAGCCTTGAAATGTGGATTTTCCCAGATTACTGTGCCACCCATACCGAGACCGATGCACATAGTTGTGATTCCATAACGCACCTCGGGATGATCTTCGAAACTTCTGGCCAAGTTGAGCATGAGACGAACACCCGATGATGCCAAGGGATGTCCTACTGCGATCGCTCCGCCAAATGGATTGACTCTCCAGTCGTCATCGGCAATTCCAAAGTGTTCGAGGAAAGCTAAGACTTGTACAGCAAATGCCTCATTAATTTCAAAGAGTCCTATGTCGGCGATAGTTAATCCCGCCTGCTTCAGAGCTTTAATCGTCGCCGGCACCGGTCCATAACCCATAACTTCAGGTTCAACTCCTGCAAAGGCAAATGTCACTAGACGGGCCTTGATAGTTAATCCAAGTTCAACTGCTTTATCTTCACTAGCAAGTAGAGCGGCAGTTGCACCATCATTTAATCCAGATGAGTTTCCTGCAGTAACTCGACCCGCAGGGCGAAATGGAGTTTTTAAAGTAGCTAAGCCTTCGAGCGTTGTCGTTGGACGTGGTGGTTCATCGATTGTTGCAATTGACCAACCGAGCTCGGCGTTACGTGCAGCCGTTGGAATTAAATCGCGTTGAATGAGACCGTCGGCATAGGCTTTGGCTGTTTTAATCTGCGAGTTAAGGGCGTAGATGTCGGCGCGCTCTTTTGTAATAGTGGGGAAGCGATCATGTAAACGCTCAGCTGTTGCTCCCATTGCAAGTGCATCTTGTTCAACAATTCGCTCAGCTAGAAAACGGGGATTGGGATCTAAGCCTTCGCCAATAGGGTGATTGCCCATATGTTCGACGCCGCCTGCAATTGCAATCTCATTAGTTCCCAAAGCTATTGCTCCGGCAAGAGTGGTTACAGCAGTTAGTGCACCCGCGCACCAGCGATCGATTGAATATCCAGGAACTGTATTGGGAAGTCCTGCAAGCAGTGCAGCGCTTCGCCCGATATTCATTCCTTGATCACCGGTTTGAGTCGCCGCAGCGATAGCTACATCGTCGATAGCTGCACGCTCAACGAGCGGATTGCGATCGAGCAGACCTCGAATGGCGCGGACCATAAGATCATCGGCGCGTGTGCCTGCATATAAACTGCCGGCTTTGCCAAAGGGGGTGCGGACTGCATCGACTAATACAACTGAACGGGACATAGGGCTTCCTTCGTTAAGGGCTACAGCGTTTATGTTACCCGTCAGTAAGGCTTTGGAACAGCCTCTAGCTAGGCCTTTACGAGCGCCTTTACTCGATCTTTGCTCAGGTAGGCGGTGAGAACTATGGCTAAGTAGAGGCTATAGAGGCCGAGCTGGAGCCACGAGGTCGTCGTATCAAATCCGATAGTTCCGGTAAGTACCCCGCCGAGCAGAGAGTCTTTCGTGATAACCGAGGTGACATCCCAAGCAAATGCATCAGGGGCTGGCAGGAGGCCAAACTCTTGAAACTCATGAACCCCATAGGAGAGAACTCCGGCGGCAACGATGATTAATGCAATGCCTGTATAGGTGAAAAACTTTGAGAGATTCAAATGTATCGAGCTCTTATAGATTAAATAACCCAGCGCGATTGCCACAGTAAATCCAATAATTAATCCAATTGCCGAACTAAGCGGGTTGGAGAGAGTCTTTAAGTTTGAATAGAGAAAGAGTGAGGTTTCAAGACCTTCACGGATTACTGCAAAAAACGCTGCCCCAGCAAGGGCTAGCGGCCCACTCAAAATTGCAGTATCGACTTTGCTCGATAGATCGCTTCGAAGTGAACGTGCAGTGCGCTTCATCCAAAAAACCATCCACGTAACGATTGCCACTGCGATAGCCGAAGTTGTACCTGCAAATAACTCTTGACCTGCAGGGGAGAGCTCTGCCGAGGTAAAGCTAAGAAGGGCTCCAAGGCCGGCGCTCGCAGCCACGGCAAGGGCTACGCCGCCCCAGATATAGGAGACCAGCTCACTCTTACCGCTCTTTCCCAAGTAGGCGATCAAGATGCCAACGATCAGGGCGGCCTCTAGCCCCTCACGTAGAGCGATGATCAATGAGCTGAGCATGGGAAAAATCTAAGGCACTAGGGGTAATTACGCAACTCTTTCGTTGCGTAATTCACTCACCCTCGGATGTGGATTCGGCCACAGCCTCCTCGAAAATCAGCGGCTCACGCTCAAGAAGGGCATCGGCTAGCGCTGCAGCTACGAGATCGATCTGCCACGCTCGCGCACCGAGCCCAGCCAGGGCCAGGCGTACAGCGGGCTCATCGCGGGCGGCAGTTGAGCCAACCGGTGGCGACCAACAGATTCGTCGGATGCTCTCAGGTGAGATCAGATTCTCAGCGGGAATTTCATTCTCGGCTGCGATGGTCTCAATGCGTGCACGGGCGTGGGAGAGCGGAGCAAATTTCTCGGGGAACCTATCGCGCCACAATTTAATCGCAGGCAAGGACTCTGTATGTGATCGCAGCGCTGGCCACTGGCTCTCATCCAATGCAACGGCGCGCGCAATAGCCTCCAGCCATATCTGTGAATTTTCTACCCATCTAGCACGCAGGCCTATTGGACGAAGCGCTTTTTCAAACTCCTTTTTACTTGTTGGTCCAGCAAGGCAGAGCTCAATGATCGCCGAGTCATTGAGGAGTTTGCCGCCAGCGATGTCCTGCTCTGCGGCGATAACATCTCGCGCAATCCATAGCTCTCGAATGATGGCTAAGTGGTCACGGCGTTTAATCTTGTGCATTCCAGATGTTCGTCGCCATGGATCTACACGGGGCGGTGAGGGCGGGGCGGTAAGAATCGATGCAAACTCTTGTTGGGCCCACTCTAATTTTCCCGCCGTGTTCAAGATTGAATACATCGCATCACGCAGTTCAACTAGAAGCTCAACATCTAGGGCGGCATAGTTCAACCACTCTTGAGGAAGCGGGCGCGTTGACCAATCTGCTGCGCTGTGTTCCTTGGCCAAAACCACACCCATCAAGGATTCAAGGAGCGGCCCAAGGCCAACACGTGGCAGACCTGCAATGCGACCACCGAGTTCTGTATCAAATAGTCTCGTCGGGTTAATTCCAATTTCACGCAGACATGGCAGATCTTGCGTACTAGCATGCAAGATAACTTCATCGGTGTTAAGCAGCTCATTTAACTGTGCGATTAATGGATTCGCTACTCCAAATGGAATTGGATCGATCAAGTGCAATCCACCACCATGACGCTTTATTTGAATCAGATAGGCACGCGCACTGTAGCGAAAGCCCGATGCTCGCTCTGCATCAACTGCAAATGGGCCAGTTCCAGCCCTTAACTGCTCCAGGGCGCTTTCAAGCCCAGCCTCTGTATTTATGAGTGGAGGAACTCCGCCTGCAGGGGCAAGCAACGGTAACGCTTGGTGTTCTTCTTGCATCTATATATTTACCGTGACCTGGCCGAGGCAATGGTCGATATGCCAGGTGGAATCTCCTCTAGACCGGCTACTTCAGATATCAAATTGCACCAGCCGGTGATGTGCGCAATGATCTCATTTGGATTTGAAATTACTGGAGTCCACGAAGCGCGTATCTCAATCTCTGATTCATTATTTCGTGGAGAGAGTTTTCCAAATGATGCGCTAGATACGCGAGTCACCGTTCCACTAGGAGCGGCGATACGACAATCCGCGGCCTCTAATGCAGATAAGAACCACCCCCAGCCAAACTCAGGGAGCATTGGATCCTCTTGCATCGCAGTGTCGACATCGGCGCGAACAAAGGTGACACAACGAAACTCTCCCTCCCAAGTATCTTGACCACCCGGTTCATGTAGCAAAACAAAGCGACCAGATGCCAGCTCATCCTCTTCATCTCCAGCTTTGCCGTTGCTAACGTCGGCTGAAAATGCAAAGGCAAACGTTGCCAATTTCTGCGGGGCTGGAACCTCTTCTAAGACAACTTCGGCACGCGGGGTGAATGCTCGGAGCTGATCTAGTAATCGCTCAAAGCCATTGGCATCCATGTTCATAGCGTATTTATTTCAGAGTCAATTCAAGGGAGGCGGGGCGGTAGGCTTTTATGTATGACATCACTCTTGGCCCTAGTGTCGAGTCTGCTTTGGGGAACGGCCGATTTTGAGGGGGGTCGATTAAGTAAGAAACATGCAGCGATTGCAGTGCTTGGATTCTCGCAAGTTATAGGGCTTATATTTGGGATAGCCCTTGTTCTGATCACAGGGGATTGGAGTGCACAAGCCTTCGGAAGCGGCGGCTACCTAATTCCAGGAGTTGGTGCTGGATTTTTAGGCTACTTCGGCTTGATCTGTTTATATGCAGGACTTGCATCCGGCAGCATGGGGGTAGTTTCTCCGATTAGTGCGCTCAGCGCAGTAGTTCCATTGAGTTATGCGCTCTTGCACGGTGATTCATTATCGCTATTGAAAGCAGTTGGTGTAGCCCTAGCTCTCATCGGCGCCTTTTGTGCAAGTGGTCCTGAGCTTTCGCAAGGAGTTCCAATGCGTCCGCTCTTACTAGCAGTAGGTGCCGCATGTGGATTTGGAAGTGCACTGACATTGATCTCCATCGGTTCGCAGTCAAGTGCGTTAATGACGATGGTGACGATGCGCGCGGCTACATTTTTTATAACAATCGCAATCGCTGTGCGATATCGCAGCATGGGTGGCTTCGAAAAACATGAGTACCCAAGTTTAATTTTTATGGGAATCGCCGATTTCTTGGCAAATCTCTTACTGGGCATTGCATGTAATAGCGGTTCGGTCTCAATTGCTATGGTTCTAGGGTCGATGTATCCAATTGCAACTGCGATATTGGCCTTTAGATTCTTGCATGAGCGTCTACACAAAGTTCAATATATTGGGATAGTTCTAGCCGTTAGTGGAGTGGCGTTAATCTCGACCTTTTAATTGTGAGCATGAAAGAAATTCGTCTCACCAACGGCGCTCTTTTCTACCACCTGAAACTGCGCGAGCATCGACATCCAGTCGAGAGCATTGTCGCCATCGCGCGCCTGGGTCTGGGTCACATAGAGCTCATCGACTAGTTTTTGTGCCAGAAGTTCGTTGAGCAAACCGACCCCTGCCTCGATTAAAATCTTTGGACCAAACTCAATGCGTGCGCGCTCGATAGCTTGGGCCGGTGAACAGTTCCATATATGCGCCAGTGGATTTGTAGCTACGGGGTTTTCAGGTGAGCGCGAGAGAACAACTAGTGCAACGGGGGTAGTTGCATAGGGCTCACGACGAGCAGTATTGCCACCGATGATGATTACATCGACTAATCGCCGACGTGCCAAAAATGCCGAGCGATCATCGGCGTTGCTAATTCCCGCAGATGTGTGGGCCTTGGTTGTAGAACCACTTAGGCCTACAACTAAGGAGGCGGCCACGGTCATGGCGCTAGCATCCCAGTTTCACGGCTAATTCACATCGTTTTTCACGCTCATAAGTTGAGCTCACCCCGTAAAGGTAGTTAGCCTGTGATGTATGGCTGTCCTCAAACGCGCTCTGGTAGCCCTGTTTCTATTAGGGGCCAGTCTGGCACCGGTTGCAGCAAATGCCAGTCAAACGTTAGAGCAGGTTCAGGCCAAAGTTCGCCAGTTGGAAGAGGATGCCACGACGGCGGCCGAGGCCGCTCAAGCGGCCAAGGTTCAACTTGGGGCGCTAACTAAAACCCTAAGCGGAATCAAAGCCAAGGCGCAGATGCAAGGTCAGAGCGTATCGGCTCTTGAGAGTTCATTAGGAGCGATCGCTATCGAGCAGTATAAATCCGGATCATTGAGTCAAGGCTTAGAACTTCTCTTTTCATCTGATCCAACGCTCTATCTCTCTTCTGCCAGCGCATTGGATTCAATCACTCGTAGAAAATCGACACAGCTTCGAAAGTTTCAAGCCGCCGAGCAACGTCTGAATGCGACGACGTTGACGGTTAAAGACAAGTTAGCTCTCGTGGCGGCGGCGCAAAAGAAGTATGCCGCACAATCTGCACTGGCCTTATCAAAGTTGAAAGAGGCCGAGATCCTTCTATCCAAACTCAAGAAGGCCGATCGTGAGCGTTTAGCTAAAATCGCTGCAGCCCAAGAGGATGCCGATCAAGCATCATCTTTGGCGGCGGCAAAGGGGGCCAGTGGAGTATCGGGCCGTGCAGGTATCGCACTTAAATATGCACTCAAGCAGATTGGTGACCGTTATGTCTTTGGAGCTGCCGGCTTAGTTACCTGGGACTGCTCAGGACTTACTATGCGCGCCTACGAAGCTGCTGGAGTTTCACTTCCGCACTCATCTTCGGCACAGTCTCGCATGGGAAAGAAAGTTTCAACTCACGCACTCAAGCCAGGAGATTTACTCTTCTTTGGAAGACCTGTATCGCACGTTGGAATTTATTTAGGTGGGGGACGAATGGTTCACGCGCCACGATCTGGCTCACGCGTAAAAGTAAGTTCGGATTTAAATATGGGTCGCAAGCCACTGGTTGGAGCGCGCCGTTTCTAAGAGAATATTATTCGTAACCAATGATTTTGGTCCTCGAGCCGGCGGAATCGAAACCTTCATCATTGGTCTAATAGAACGTTTGCCGCACGGCTCAACCATTGTGTACACCTCATCTCAAGGCGATACGCGTGAATATGATTCAGAGTGGCTCTCACGCTACGGCGTTAAAGTCATCAGAGATAGAGCAAAAATCCTTTTACCAACGGTGCGTGTAAACCGCGCAGCAGCGCAGCTGATTAAAGATTGGCAGATAGATACAGTGGCATTCGGAGCTGCAGCGCCATTGGCTCTAATGGCTGCAACTCTTCGACGTGCCGGCGCCGGCAGAATTGTGGCGTTGACTCACGGACATGAAGTGTGGTGGTCGAAAGTATTCCCATTCTCACTTGCTATGCGTCGAATTGGATCCACCACAGATGCACTTACCTATCTTGGAGAGTTCACGCATAGTGCGATCTCGAAATCGCTCTCAAATAAAGCAGCTAAGGCCATGGTCAAGATTGCACCTGGAATAGACACAGTACATTTTGCACCTGTTGATTCCTCCCAATTACGAGAATCTCTTGGGCTAAGGCAAAAGAAAGTGATCATCTCAGTTGGACGTTTAGTTCATCGAAAAGGTCAGGATAAATTGATTCTTGCGATGCCCTCAATTATTAGACGCCTTCCAAATGCCCACCTTGTACTCGTTGGCCAAGGTCCATATCGAGGTCACCTTGAAGAGTTAGTCGAAAAGAATAAACTCTCAGAGTATGTAACTTTCATTGGTCGCATTCAATATGCCGACCTTCCTAGATATATATGTGTCGGTGACGTATTTGCGATGCCCTCGCGTTCTCGCTTGGCAGGATTAGAGGTTGAAGGTTTGGGAATTGTTTATCTCGAAGCAAGTGCCTGTGCTCTGCCAGTAATTGCAGGCGCATCTGGTGGAGCACCCGATGCCGTCGTTGAGGCGGTTACGGGTTTGGTAGTAAATGGATTAAATATCGAGGAGATTGCAGATGCCGCAGTAAGTTTATTGAGTGATACCGAGCGGGCACGCAAAATGGGTAGCGCTGGCCGAAGTTGGATAGTTGATAACTGGCAATGGCAAATCTGGGCAGATAGATTTATTGCCTTACTCAACGATTAAACTGTGTTTGCGCGCTTTACTAACTGCAGCAGTTCGATTTGATACATTCAATTTTCTAAAGATAGAGGCTAAGTGCGTCTTGACTGTCGCTTGAGTTAAAAATAGCGAGGCGGCAATCTCCTTATTGCTTGCACCATTGGCAAGACGGGATAGAACATCCAACTCTCGAGCCGTTAACTCAAAGCTCATACTCTTTGCTTGCAGTGCCGCCGCTAGCCCTTGAGCACTAAAACTCAAAGGGGAGCGTACTGAGAAATCTATAGCCGCCAGCAGTTGGACTATTGGCGCCGATTTTACAATGTAGGCACTCGCCCCGGCCTTCATCGCTGCAATTAAATACTCGTCTGTATCGTTGAGAGTTAAGACAACGATACCTAGCGTGTTAGAGATTTTGCGGGCCCACATTATTAAGTCGAGGCCACTTCCATCTGGCATATTCAGATCAACGACAATAACATCTGGATTAACATGGGCAATCTGGGCACGGGCCTCATCTAAAGTTGCCGCCTCTGCAGTTACTTCGTACCCATGTGCATGCAGTGCTCGCTTGAGTCCCTCTCTGACGACTGCATGGTCATCGATGATGACAACACTCGTCATTGAACTGCCAATGGCAAAGCGATTGTTATGACGGTCCCCGATGCACTTGAGTCGATATCGACAGTTCCATGTAGGGCCAGCACGCGTTCGCTGATGCCACTTAACCCATGATGGCCCAAGGCAGGGGAGGCGCCGCCTCTTCCATTATCACCCACCTTGATGGTGAGGGAAGTTGCCTCGGAGTGTAATTGAATATTGCGAATGAGTTCGGCAAAGATCCTTTGCAACTCATAATTGGTCGAACTTATATACGCAGATTCCATAATAGTATCGTTGCTACGTAAGGCAAATATCTCTCGCCGAACTTTTTCAACTAGGTCAGTGAGGGAGAAACGCAGTGCACGTAAGGATGCACGAATCTCCGATGTAAGCTCTGGTGAACCAATGAGTGAGTCGATGCTGTAACCAAGACCAACTAAATCCTGGGCGATACCATCATGTAACTCTTGTGCGAGCCTGACTCGCTCATTAGCGCTCACATGCTTACTTAGTAAAGAGTTGTTCAATCTCCTTGGCGAACTCTTTTGCAATAACCGCGCGCTTCATCGAGAGCTTTGCCGTTAAATGCCCACCTGCAATTGTGAAATCGGTAGGCAAGATAATGAACTTGCGAATCGACTCGGCTTTGCTCACGGCCTTATTTGCCTCATCAACTGCGGTTTGAACTACCGATATCAAATCAGGGTCATGGGCTAAATCTGCCATCGAGGCACCCTCTTTCTTATGGGCGCTAACCCAGGATTTCAATGAATCTTGGTCCAGGGTTACTAGGGCGGCAATGAATGGCTGATTATCACCAACAACCATGCACTGGCTTACGAGTGGGTGTGCACGCAGACGATCTTCCAAGACTGCGGGTGCAACGTTTTTTCCACCTGCTGTAACTATTAACTCTTTCTTGCGTCCAACGATATAGAGGAAGCCTTCCTCATCCAATTTTCCAAGATCTCCAGATTGGAACCATCGATCACTATTGAAGACCTCTTGATCGGCCGCAACGTTATTCCAATATCCGCGCATGACTATCGGGCCGCGAATGAGCACCTCACCATCCTCGGCGATCTTTACCGATGTACCTGGAACCGGACGGCCAACTGAGCCAACGCGATGGGCCCCCGTTACATTTAATGTTGCACCAGCTGTGGTTTCAGTTAAACCGTAGCCTTCAAGAATTGTTATGCCGGCACCTCTATAGAAATGGCCAAGACGTACTCCAAGCGGTGCACCCCCCGATATGGCTGCCTCTACGCGCCCACCCATTCCCGCGCGAATTTTAGAGAAGACCAACCTGTCAAAGAGTTTGTGCTTTAAAGATAGAAGTGGGGAGATAGATTTTTTGTCCAGACTCTCGGAGTATGCGATTGCAACATCGGCGGCCTTTCTAAATATCTTTCCCTTTCCAGCAGCTTCTGCACGTGCCTCGGCGCCGTTATAAATCTTTTCAAAGATTCGCGGAACAGCTAGAACGAAAGTTGGCTTAAATGATGCAAGATCCATTGGCAAGCGGCCAACTGGATCACTGCAATGGGCTAAGTGCAGACCGGCTGCAATAGCTCCGATTTCAACCATACGACCGAATACATGCGCAATTGGAAGGAAGAGAAGAGTCGAACCTCCAGGCTTTAAAAATAGATCGGCAGCGCCTTGAACAACATTTCCGCACTCGGATAAAAAGTTTGCATGAGTTAAAGAGACGCCTTTAGGTTTTCCTGTTGTCCCCGAGGTATAGATAATCGTTGCCAAGCTATCTGGAACAAGAGAGTTTCTGCGGCGATCAATCTCATCATCGCCTATGTGTTTACCGGCAGCTTGGAGAGTGCTTAGAACATCCTCTGTTATGGTCCACATGTGTTTTGTGTGTGCAGGCTGAACACTCTGGACTAGTTCACGTAGCGCTGGAGTTTCGACGATAATTCCAACTGCGCCTGAATCCTTTAGAATCCAATCGATCTGTTCGGCCGAGGATGTGTCATAGACGGGAACAACGACACCACCTGCAAACCAGATTGCAAAATCTAATATCGTCCACTCATATCGAGTGCGCGACATGATTGCTACGCGATCGCCAATTTGAATTCCTGCGGCGATGAGCCCTTTGGCGCTCTCACGGATCTGGGCCTCAGCCTCTTGAGCTGTGACAGATTGCCAGCCATCACCGAGTGGGCGAGACATGACGATGCGCTCTGGCTCAAACCATGCGCGTTCGGCGATTAGATTTGTAAGGTTTCCCGCGGTGGCCGCGGGTACTAGGGCGGGATTAGTTATCTCGTTCATGGCGCTAACGCTAGTGCCTGATTTATTAAATAGGGAAGGGGGGTAACCTTGAGCCATGAGCGATTCAAGTAGTTCAACCATCACGATAGATGCCCCACTAGCCACCGTTACAGCTGCTCTATTTGCGCTGGAAAACTACCCAGAATGGTCGAGTTCGATCAAGTCGGTAGAAGTAGTTGCCCGAGATGAGGCAGGCCGTGCCACCAAGGCCAAGATGACAATCGATGCTGGCATGATGAAGGATCGTGTGATTTTAGTTTATGACTGGTCGCAGGCTCCTGCAACCTTGAGCTTCTCCCTCGATGATGCAGATTTGTTGACTGGGATGGATGGCTCTTACACGGTAGCGGCCATAGATGAGGATTCAACACAAGTGACGTATGAATTAACTGTTTCACTCTCGATGCCAATACCAGCGATGATGCGACAAAAAGCTGAAAAGACAACAATCGATCAGGCGCTCTCTCAACTTAAATCTGCTTTAGAGGCGTAAGTATTTTATGGCCTATGCAATCGGTATTGATGTTGGCGGTACCAAAGTATTGGGTGGCGTTGTCGATGAGTTAGGAAATGTTGTCACTACGGCTAGGCGTGATACCCCACGCGAAGGGGGTAATGCACTTACAAAAACAATTGCCAATATTGCACAAGAGCTTTTAGGAAAGTTTGATGTCTCCTCTATCGGTGTCTCTGCCGCGGGTTTTGTATCATCTGATCGAAAGACAATGCTCGCAACTCCCAATATCGCGGATTGGAATGGAGTCAATTTAGATGATGAGTTGACCTCACTCGTTTGTCGCCGAGTAATTATTGAAAATGATGCCAACGCTGCAGCGTGGGGTGAGGCTAAGTTTGGCGCAGGTCGCAATCAAGATCATATGGTTATGTTGACAGTCGGTACGGGAATTGGCGGCGGGGTAGTTGTTAATGGTGCGCTCTATCGAGGCGCCTTTGGAGTTGCCGCCGAGTTCGGACATATTCGAGTTCTGCCCGATGGACATCTATGCGGATGTGGTGCACGTGGTTGCTTTGAACAGTATGCATCGGGGAATGCCCTTCTTCGTCATGCGCGAGAGGCGATACATGCAAGCCCCGATATTGCTCGTAACTTATTAGCCCGCGGAGATGGAAGCATCGAAGGTCTGACCGGTTCTGCAATTACCGAAGCTGCACGTGAAGGTGACCCAGTCGCCCTTGCCGCCTTTAATACAACCGGTCAATGGTTGGGAGCCGGTATTGCATCGATATCGATGGTTTTAGATCCGGCAGTTGTTGTAATTGGAGGGGGAGTCATCGATGCAGGCGATATTCTCCTAAAGCCGGCGCGCGAGGCCCTTGAACGCACGATGCCCTTTGCCGGCAAGCATCCCTATCCCACTATTATCGCGGCAGAGTTAGGTAATGAGGCCGGCCTTGTAGGAGTTGCCGACCTGTCACGTAGCTAGTCTTCAAAGGGATATGTAAGACCAATCTGAGTTCTAATCTGATCCATAGATTTCATTACATCGATTGTTTGACTCCATGGCATAAGCGGAGATTCCAGTAAACCCGCTCGGACAACACGGGCCATCTCAATTGCCTGTTCGCGTAAACCATGACCGCTATACGTATTTGGATATTGCGTAACCGTGCCATCAAATAAAATTACGCGCATATCGGTTGGATTATAAAAGGTGCGATCTATTTCAAGTCGCCCGAGAAGGCCGCTCACGACGGCACGAGAGGGCGTTTGAGCAATCATCGTTGTAGTGATGATGGCTTGGGCACCATTGGCATAATCAAATATCGAACTTGTTTGTGCATCTACACCGCGCTCGGTCATTACCGCCCTTGCTGTGATTCGAGTTGGTGCACCTAGGATTAAATGTGCAAACGAGACTGGATATATTCCAAGATCTAATAGGGCGCCGCCTCCTAAGGCTGGATCAACTAATCGTGGAATATTTTGATCGGCTAGACGTTGGCCGTGATCTGCCTCTACGGTTTGAATCTGACCAAGCACACCACTTTCTAAAATCATACGAACTTGTGCAATATGCGGTAGATAACGCGTCCACATCGCCTCTAAAAGTGCGACGTTATTTTCCTTTGCGGCATCAATCATAGTTTGTGCCTGGTTGGATGAGATTGCGAATGGTTTTTCGCAGAGAACTGGTTTGCCTGCATTGAGGGCAAGTAGTGCATGTTCTGCATGCAAAGGATGAGGTGAGGCGACATATATCGCATCGATAGCAGAGTCGTTAACCAATTCTTGATAGTTTCCATATGCATTTGCACTGGGAATAGTCTCGGCAAAGCTCTCTGCTCTTTTTAATGTACGTGAACCGATCGCACGGATGCTATGGCCATCAACATTTTCTAAATCTTGGGCAAATGCATGGGCGATTCCACCAGTACCGATGATGCCCCAATTGAAATTACTCATAGCTCTACTCCATCATCATTGTGGTGAGCGCGTTTGAGCCAGCGTTCCACTGCATTTTTTGCAGAGATAAAAAATGAACGAGGCGATTGCGAAGGGGGATTGGGAGGAACAAATCGATCCGCACGCTCGATACGTTCTAGATCATCGAGGTAGGAGGATTGTGTCGACTCATCAAGTGAGAGGCCGGAGATAATCGACTCAAACTCACTTTTGATGAGCTCTTCCTCATCAAAATCTTCACCTTTGGGCCCAGACCGATCTTTGCTCACCCCCTGATAGTGTCATATGGAGCAATAGCGGCTAAATTAGGCAGGTGCTCAACAACCTTCCCTATGGCGCACTCCGTGCATTTTTGACGCCATTTCTGATGGCCGCCTTTCGCCCTAAGGTCAAGGGTCTGCGCAACGTTCCCGCAAAAGGTCCAGTGATCATCGCCTCTAATCACCTCTCCTTTAGCGATTCGATCTTTATGCCACTTGTAGTTCCGCGCAAAGTAACTTTTCTGGCAAAGAGCGAGTACTTCACATCGCCAGGTCCTAAGGGCCTTGTAAAAAAACTTACCTTTATCGCCCTTGGCCAAGTTCCCGTTGATCGATCGGGTGGCCGTCGAAGTGAGGCGGCTTTAATTACAGGTTTGAAGGTTCTAGCCGAGGGTGATTGCTTAGGAATCTACCCAGAGGGCACTCGTTCACCAGATGGTCGACTCTATAAGGGTCGCACTGGAATCGCACGCCTGGCCATTGAATCAGGTGCCCCTGTAATTCCAGTTGCCATGTCAAATACCGACAAGATTCAGCCTACTGGCAAAGTGATACCTAATCTGCATCGCGTTGGAATGATATTTGGTGAGCCTATGTACTTTGATGGCGACTCAACTGATCTGCAGTATCTACGTGTTGTCACAGACCAGATCATGAATAAGATTCAAGAGATGTCGGGTCAAGAGTACATAGATATTTATGCGCCAAAGAAAAGCAAACCAGATGACATAAACGTATCTGGCGAGGAAGATTAAAGATTATCTAAGGCGTTTCGAGCAAGCAGATAGGCACATGTAGTGCACTCAGCACCTGCCTCAGGAAGTTCGCCCTCTAAAACGGAGATGAAATCCCCAATGACTGCGAGAAAATTTGGAAGATCTCTCTCGACGGCTACGTACTTCTGATAGACGCCAAAGCCAGATGAGTGTGCATCGCTACCGATAGTTGTGCCTGGTTTCCAAATAAGTAGACCTATCGAGGCGACGCTACGGCCCTTTCCAGCTGCAGGGTTTTCAAGGGCGTAGGCATAGGCCTCAAGTTGAGGTGAGTAGAAGGCCCCACTATCGCGTTCGTTATCAGATACTTTGCAGTCGATAACTCCGATAGTGCCATCTGTATTAGTTGAGACTAGATCGTACTTACCTAATATGCGCCAACGTGTATCGAGGCCATTAACCTGCAAGGGCTTACTCTTAACGAACTCTCCCCACTTGGTAACTGTTCCTGGACGAAGTGATGCATCGATCGTTGGCATGTCTGCACCGTGAAAATGCTCCTCTTGAAGCTCTGAGAGAGTTCCAACTAAGGGCATCTGCAGGGGAGCGCTGAGCTTGTACCAATACTTAATCCATAGGCAGCGTTTACATGTTGACAATCCGAAAGTTAGATCAGATGGCGAGATGAATTCACGCGCAGGTTTAAGTGGTTTCTTCATGGAGTAATTGTGGCGCTAGCCACTGACAATTGCCGAGATTAAAACGGCAAGACCTAAAATCATCATTATGGATCCGCCGGTAGCTCGCAATTTAACCAACCGGTTTGGATCCGTTGCCAGCCACTCTCGAGCAGTCCCGGCGAGCAGACCCCATGAACCATCGGAGATAAAGGCCAATATGGAGAAAATCGCACCGAGCATAATGAGCTGGGCGGTGATGCTCCCGCGATCGCGATCGATGAACTGGGGTAGAACTGCGGCGTAGAAAACTATCGCCTTGGGGTTTAGCGCACCTACCCAAAAACCATCTCGAATAGATCTCTTGATGCTTGGCGCGATATCGCCCTGGTTGGTCATGTCGGCGGCATGTATCTCTCGATGTCTAATCGCATCAAGGCCCAAGTACATTAAGTAGAGGCCCCCACCCCATTGCACAGTGGCATATGCAAGATCTGATCGCTGCAAGATAGGACCTAGGCCCAAAGCAACGAAGACCGAAAGAACAAATGAACCAGATACGTTGCCAGCGACTGTAAAGATCGCAGTTCTGCGTCCCCATGCAATAGCGCGCGCGATAACAAATAGAACGCTCGGGCCGGGCGCCAAAATGATTACCATCGCGGCCACGATGTACTCAGTTAGCCGCGATGGAATCACCATATACCTAGATTAGTTGTTGCCTCGAGATGATGCAATCGAGTGAAGGAGGCGATAACCGACGATGGCCACCACAGTCGCGTTAATGATTCCACTAAATGTGTAATCTCCACGAGTCCACTGCATATCTGCAATACCGATGATCAGTGCAGAGGCGGCAACGATTAGATTTGTTGAGTTAGCAAAATCAACTTTGCCCTCAATCCAAATTCGCGCACCGAGAACGCCGATCATTCCAAAGAGAGCTACGCCAACGCCGCCAAGGGCACCGACCGGAGTAGAGCTAAGGACTGCACCAAACTTAGGGGAGAGTGATAGTCCAATTGCACCAACGCCTGCAATCCAATATGCCGCCGTTGAATACACGCGGGTAGCGGCCATTACGCCAATGTTTTCGGCATACGTTGTAGTTCCGGAACCGCCACCAATACCTGCAAGTGTTGTTGCAATTCCATCTGCCATTAACGCAGTTCCCATCTGAGCATCGAGATTCTTGCCCGTCATTGCAGATACGGCCTTTACATGGCCGACGTTTTCTGCAATTAATACAAGAACTACTGGGAGAAATAGGACAATGGCTTTGCCATCAAATGTTGGAGATGTAAATGTTGGAAGTGCGAACCATTTAGCAGCACTAATGCCATCGGTCTTTACATCGCCCATTGCATAGGCTGCGGCATAGCCAATGACTAAGCCTGCGAAGATACTAATGCGACTGAGGAAGCCACGAGAGGCTGCAGCGATTAATGCAATCGATGCAAGAGTGATGAGTCCAACTACGGGACCTGCAGCAAAGTTATTTTTTGCAGCTCCAGCTAAGTTAAGGCCGATGACCATAACGATTGTGCCGGTTACGACAGGTGGAAGCATCCAGTTGATCCAGCCGATACCTGCCTGGCGAACTATGAGGCCGACAGCTGCCAAGACCAGACCTGTAACGACTACTCCGCCGAGAGCAGCTGACATGCCACCACTTGTCTTGGCCGCAGCGATCGGTGCCAAGAATGCAAAGGATGAGCCGAGGTAGCTAGGCACTTTGTTCTGAGTAAGTGCTAAAAAGAGCAGAGTTCCAACGCCTGAGAAGAAGAGTGTGGTCGTTGGGGGAAAGCCAGTAATTAGTGGTACGAGGAAGGTTGCGCCAAACATCGCGGCGATGTGCTGAAGACCAACACCGATCGTGCGAGGCCAGGTGAGGCGTTCATCGGTTGAGACGACGGCGCCTTGGGATATCGATTTTCCATCTCCATGCAGTTTCCATGTAAGCAGAGACATCTAACGTCCTATTCCTTGGGGCCCATCAACGATGATGGGCGCTAGATGTGAGGGTAGGGGGCGCCTATGGGCTACTACCGTGTACGCCACACCCTCACAGAGGTGAAAATGGCCTAACTCACGTGTGGTGGAGTTGCGGGCGGGGAGCTATCGCAATAGATTACGGGTCGATATATCGAATAGATATATAACCCGATAGCCAAGAGTGGAGGTAGTTCGAATGCGCTCACGAAGCGACTCACTCGAATTCGCCCTCTTGGGCCTACTGACGCAGATGCCGCTACACGGCTATGAGCTGCGCAAACGGATGGGCTCGATCTTTGGACCCTTTCGTGCGCTCTCATTTTCAGTCCTATATCCCCAACTGCGTCGGATGGTAGAGGCCGGAGTTATTGCAGAGAGCCTGATTGAGGCGACGTCACGGCGCTCGCGAATCGTCTATGCCATTACAGAAAAAGGTCAAGAACGTTTTTCGAATCTTACCGAGACCGTCAGCCCCGACACATGGGAGGACGAAGGCTTCGAAATTCGTTTTGCATTCTTCTCCCCAACATCGGCAAAAAATAGAGTGAGAATTCTTGAGGGGCGCCATCGTCGCCTCAAGGAGAAGGCAGAGATTCTGCGCGGTGAACTCGAGAAGTCACCGATTGGAATCGATAAGTATCTAGAGGAGTGGCGACGTCACTCACTGGAGTCAGCCGATCGAGAGATCGCTTGGCTAGAAGACATGATCAAAACCGAGAGGAAATAAAGTGAATATAACAACCGGTAAAGGCGACATCCGTGTTGCAATAATTGGCGTAGGAAACTGCGCTAACTCTTTAGTTCAAGGAGTGACCTATTACAAGGACGCGGCCATTGATCAAGAGATTCCAGGGCTGATGCACGCAGTTGTTGGGGGATACCACATCTCTAGCATTAAGTTCGTTGCAGCCTTCGATGTTGACGCAAAAAAAGTCGGCCTCGATTTAGCCGATGCGATCTGGGCTAGCGAAAATAACACAATTAAATTTAGCGATGTCGCAAAGACTGGTGTTCCAGTTATGCGCGGAGTGACCAATGATGGTCTCGGTAAATACTACAAGGAGACAATCACAGAGTCTGATGCACCTGCCGTAGATATGGTCCAGGTACTAAAAGATGAGGCTGTAGATGTTTTGATCTGCTACCTACCTGTTGGATCTGAGGTTGCTGCCAAGTACTACGCCCAGTGCGCCATCGATGCTGGATGTGCATTTGTAAATGCTCTACCTGTATTTATCGCATCCGATCCCGTATGGGAAAAGAAGTTTGCCGATGCTGGACTTCCAATCGTCGGAGATGACATTAAGAGCCAAGTTGGTGCAACTATTACGCACCGTATTATGGCTAAGTTGTTTCAGGATCGCGGAGTACATTTAGATCGCACCTACCAATTAAACGTTGGCGGAAATATGGATTTCAAGAACATGCTCGAGCGTGATCGTCTTGAATCCAAGAAGATTTCAAAGACAAATTCGGTTACATCTCAGTTGGATCATGACTTGGGAGAAAAGAATGTACACATCGGACCATCGGATTACATCCCTTGGTTAGATGATCGCAAATGGGCCTACGTTCGCCTCGAAGGCCGCGCATTTGGTGATGTTCCACTAAACCTTGAGTACAAGCTAGAGGTATGGGATTCTCCCAACTCAGCCGGTGTGATCATTGATGCCCTTCGTTGTGCAAAAATCGGTTTAGATCGCAAGATCGGTGGAGCTTTGCTCTCACCATCTAGTTACTTCATGAAGACTCCACCGATCCAATACACCGATGAAGCGGCCCATAACAAGGTTGAAGAGTTCATCGCTGGCAAGTTGGAGCGATAGAGAGTAATAAACTTCGCGAAAAAGCCCCCTAGCCAAAGCCAGGGGGCTTTTTCTAACCCCTCACGGAGAGTTGAGGGTTAAATCGTCGCATCCTCAGGAGTGCGACGAATATTGCGAACTCCGGCAAAGACAAATAGGAACATAACAATTGCACCCACGAAAGTTACTTTCGCTGCGATTGCAGCGATCATTCCCAAAGTTCCAAATGCATATGCATTCAAAAGCATTCCACGAAGTGATTCGCCTTTAAATACGGTCTCTACCGTTGCATTTGCTTTAGTTAGCGCCGCTTGTGCGTCGGCATTTGTTGGATCCATTGCTGCGGCCCCTGCAGCCGAACGAGCTAGAGTCGAAGCTTCGGCATACGTAGGCATTGTAGATAAGTGAAAACCAATATAGTGATCGGCATACATCTGAGCTTGCTTGCCGGTACTCATAACGGATTTTCCATTATCTTTAAAGAATGCAACTGTTGCTGCATCTGCCTTTGGGTCGCCATTGCTATCAGGAATAGTTATCTGTTGTGCCTCTAACTGAGAGGCAACAGTGCCACTTGCAAAAGTTGCACCCCAATTAAGTAGGCCAGCTGCAATTAATAGAAAAACTCCAAGACCAAAACCTACAAAAGTTACAATCTTGTCAAAAGTTGTGCGTTTCATTTAAAATCTCTCCCTTTTAGGCATCGTTAATTTGATGCAGTGCCTATTCAACTCGCAGGGAGATTAATTTTGGGGTTAAATAGAGAGAGTCAGCCCTCGCTAAGAAGTGTTGTTAATCTCCCCGAGGGGTAGCCCTCAGCGCGTTGTGACGTAAAGGGTTATAGAGGTTTATTCAATGTGACGATCACAGATGGATCTTCCATCTGGACCAACGACCATATGCGAACAAGGCACGTTAAGTTGGTCAAAGGCCTTATCGCCGTAATGTGTGCGAAAAGCCAGCGCTAAGAGCACGCGCAGGTTTGTATCGCCATCTGATTTGATCCCAAATACTTGCGCACTTCGACTTACAGTATTTTCAATAACCTTTTCGCTATGTGATGTTTCCGTTGCGATAGCAGAGTTTGATTTACCTTCGCAGACTAACTGCAACACTAACTGTTCAAATGGTGAAAGCTCGCGGGTCGTAATCGTTATATCTCTAGCCATTGTTGGCACCTCTCCGTGGTGGCTCTATTGTGTACCAAGAATTCTGGTAAAACCACCTCTAAGATGGTCTAATGAGTGAAATTTTGGACACACAGACGGGTGCGGTTCGCTACCTTTCCTTTAACCGCCCAGCAAAGATGAACGCCTTGACACGGGGCATGTATGAGGGGCTAGCTAAGGGCCTCAATGATGCCGCGGGGGATTTTAGTGTTCGCGCCGTTGTCATAACCAGTCAAGGAGATCACTTCACTGCAGGCAATGACATTGTCGACTTCATGGACAATCCACCAACTTCTGAATCGAGTGAAGTTGCAACATTTCTAGCCGCCCTGCTCAATTTTCCAAAGCCCTTAATAGCGGCAGTAAAAGGTAACGCCGTTGGCGTCGGAACAACGATGTTATTGCACTGCGATGTAGTTGTCGCCGCACCAAATGCAAAGTTTTCAATGCCATTTGTCTCGCTCGGTTTAGTGCCAGAGGCGGGTTCGACTTTTCTCTTTCCGGCACTCGTCGGTTATCAAAGAGCGGCCAAGATATTTTTAACAGGTCAGGCATTTAATGCACCCGACGCCCTTGAAATGGGTTTGATTGCAGAGATCGATTCCGATGCTTTAGCTGGAGCAAAGAGAATTGCCGAACAAATCGCCGAACAACCACCGCAAGCTGTTATCAATACAAAGGCGCTTCTTAAAGCACGTAACCATGATTCAGTAGCGGCAGTAATGAAGGCTGAGTTTGAAATATTTGCACTTGCATTGCAATCAGATGAGGCCATGGAGGCCTTCATGAAGTTCATGGCAAAGAAGGGTTCATCATGACATTAGCTGGCAAGAAGATATTTATTACTGGGGGATCGCGCGGTATCGGTTTGGCTATCGCACTTCGTGCCGCGGCCGACGGTGCATCCATTGCGATTGCAGCCAAGACAGCTGAGGCAAACCCAAAGCTTCCGGGAACGATTTATACAGCAGCGGCTGAAATCGAGGCAGCGGGAGGAACTGCCCTTCCAATTCAATGCGACTTGCGGGATGAGAACCAGATTGAAGCGGCCGTGAAGTTGGCCGCCGATACATTTGGCGGGCTCGATATCTTGATAAACAATGCAAGTGCTATCAATCTGACTAAGACTGAGGCGACTCCAGCAAAGCGCTTTGACTTGATGTTTGATGTCAACGTACGCGGCACATTCCTAACCTCCCAAGCCGTCATTCCATATTTGAGGCAATCGGCTTTAGATGGCCGCAATCCACATATTTTGAATCTCTCTCCACCGCTTTCAATGAAGCCCGTGTGGTTTAAAAACCATGTCGCGTACACGATGGCAAAGTATGGAATGAGTATGTGCGTTCTAGGCATGGCCGCAGAGTTCAAGCGCGACGGAATCGCAGTGAACGCCCTATGGCCTCGAACGGTTATCGATACCGCAGCTCTGCAGATGATTCCAGGCATCGATGCCAGCGCTGGCCGTACGCCCGCGATTTTGGCCGATGCTGCTTATATTATATTCAATCGCCCATCAACGGAGTGCACTGGCAATTTCTTCGTAGATGACGAGCTGTTGGCCTCTGAAGGAATCACCGATCTGGAGAAATACTCTGTAACTCCGGGAACGAAAGACTTCCTTCTGGACTTCTTTCTTGACTAAACTCACCGGATGTTGATCCAGCGCCTGATTCGCTCGCTGGCATTCACTTCTCTTTTTACATTAAGCATGACTCTGGCTCACTTAATTGGCGGCGGTGCGCTAACAGTTACTCTTTTTGCACCGGCCCTCTTTATTTGCAGCGTGCTCTTTCTCTTCATGAAAGCCCCGAACGAATTCAGCGGTCCAGCTCTAGCCTCGCTCTTACTGATCTTCCAAATCGGAGGGCACCTCTGTTTCACCATGCCCCATAGTGATACACGGATGTCCATCGCTCATGCCATCGCAGTTTTTCTTTCCTTCCATCTCGTACGTCATTTTGAAGAGCTCATCGCCCGTATCGAACTATTCATAACTCAGGCGATAACTTTTACCCCTATCAAGCTGGTCGATTTCGTAAAGCTCGGATTCTGTTCGCGTATACGGTGCATTAACTCAGAGATTTTGGCATCTCATCTCTTTGAGCGTGCACCACCTGCTTCAGCAGCCGCTTAAGAGAATAACTTCACCCGCAAAGTCTTTCTCTAGGTTGCCTGCGCAGCGGATTCCATTTTAACTTTTAAGGAATCTATTATGAAAAGAAAATTGCTAATAGCTGTATCGGTTGTTGCTTTACTAATGGGTATTAGTGCTTACCCGGCATCTGCACATGTAGGAACTCAGACCAGAGGTAATACGCTTCAAGCTGGACAGTCCAGCCGTATTTATCTGAGCTTGGGGCATGGTTGCACGTATAAAGAGAATAAGTATGGAACGTCCGTATTTGTTGTCACGGTACCAAAAATCGCAGGAAAGCCAACACCAGAATTCATTCACGGCTTCAAAACATCAGTGGTTGCATCTGCAACAGTTGATGCGTTGAAGGTTCCTGATTACTACACAGTGACATGGACTGCAAAGGCTAAATCTTGGGTGATTGATGATGGAACATTCTTCGACTTTGGCCTAAAAGTGAAATGGGATAAAGCGCCTCAAGTAGTTGCGTTTAAGACAACGCAAATCTGCTACGCAACTCAAACAGATGGAAGCAAGTTGCCTCTATATTTGAATTGGCACATCACCGATGGAACAACGAAGGCCGCTGAGTCGACAATTGAGTGGGGTCCAGCTCCCTCGGTTACAACAGTTGCTTAATTAATCAGCCAACGAGGAAAGGCAGGGGATCAATGAGGAAAATATTTGTGACGTCCGTAATGCTCATTGGTCTCCTGTTTCTCAACTCTGCTCCGGCTCAGGCACATGGGCAAGTCAGTGCCACATCTCCGAAAAATAATGCCGTACTGGCAACGATGCCCGCCGAAGTTTGGTTTGAGTTCGATGGCAATCTGACTGTTTTAGATGGAGCCACTGTAAATACCTTGAATGTTAAGGATGTATCTGGTCGGGCGCTTCAGGTTGGTAATGCAATCGTTGCCGGTGCGAGAATCTATGCAACGATCGGAGTCAGAGACGCGCATGGGCGCGTCACAGCTTCTTACCGTGTTGTATCCGAAGACGGTCATCCGGTCGAAGGCTCCATTTCATTTACTGTCGCAGGAGTTGATAGCTCGGCTTCTCCTGAACCTTTGGAATCTAGCCAAAGCAAAAACACGCCCAGTAGAACCGCTTCCGCCGAAGTTTCAACGGCGGCCGTTGAGCCGACTCCGGTTCCAATAGCTCCCACAACAACTACTCCCGAGACTCACGTTGATGAGCATGCGCACCACAATTTCTTTCAACGTCACACCACACATGCGATTCAATTTGGCTTTGGATTTGCCGTCATCGGCATCTGGTTTCTCTTCGATAGGCGCCGCACAAAGTAGACTCGGTCAGTGCCTATATTTGATTTAGAGCTAAATGGTCCGAACGTGATTGCTGAGTCAGAGCGATCTGGCAAGGCCAGCAGTCTTTTTTGGCCATGGGCAGGGGCAAATGTCTCGCTATTAGCACTCTCATACGGCGCTTTTTTTCTCGGTTTCGGAATTTCTTTTCGGCAGGCAACCTGGGCTGCAATCATCGGAACGGTGCTCTCATTTTTAGTTGTTGGCGTTAGCTCATTAGCTGGAAAGCGATCAAATGCGCCGACCATGATTTTATCTCGAGCCGCCTTTGGCGTTAAGGGAAATATTGTCCCAGGATTTCTTTCATACCTTATCTTCGTCGGTTGGGAAACTGTTTTGGTTTCACTTGCAACTCTTGCTACCGGCACGGTTTTTGCACGAGTCGGACATATTGATCACAATCTATCTCTCATTATTGGCTTCTTAATTGCAGTTTCTCTCACAGTCTTTGGGGGAGTCCTTGGATTCTCTACGATTATGAAAATACAGAAGTGGCTGACGTTGATAACAATCGCTATGACGATTGTCTATATCGGACTAACACTCGACCAAGTTGATTGGTCAGCAGTTAGTGCGATTAAAGATGGAAACAATCAAGCATTTATTGGAGCACTAATTTTTGGAGTTACAGGTATTGGCTTAGGATGGGTTAACTCTGCCGCCGATTATTCACGGTATTTACCCCGTAGCGTTTCAAGTTCGAGTGTTATTGGTTGGACCGTAACCGGAGCGTCTATCGCTCCAATTATTTTAGTTAT